>Ga0210030_1002300_pt1 | contig 13207 bp, 12 predicted proteins | sample CryGeymeta201523_FD_183986 | JGI IMG/M metagenome (GOLD analysis project Ga0210030, IMG submission 183986) | Groundwater microbial communities from Crystal Geyser aquifers in Utah, USA - Crystal Geyser metaG 2015-23 (SPAdes) (version 2) | ecosystem: Environmental > Aquatic > Deep subsurface >...
TCCTTCCTGGTTCTTCTAACCATCTCTCTATTAAACCAGTTCCAAGGAGCCTCTTCAATTTTCAACTAAGATTAGCACATACTCCATTCTTGACATACGAATACAGAGAATACACCCACAACTGGTCTGTCGTGGTGCTTGTTGCGCCGTTGGGCAAGGTGTAGGTGACCGGGAGCGATGTTGCTTCGGATCATGGTTTCATCGTAGTCCTGGGCGTACATCATGGCGCCCAAGGCCAACTGCTTCAGATTGGACTGACAACTGGCTGTCCTTGCTTTCTCCCGTGCCTTGGCGAACACCGGAAACAGGATCGCTGCAAGAATAGCGATGATGGCAATGACCACCAGCAATTCAATGAGCGTAAAACCGCGTTTGCGTGTGACTTTCATTAGAACCTCCATTTGATTGTTCTATCAAGTTCACCCCATTGCCGGCAACAGTCGGCGCGGCCGGCAATCAGTACTACAGATAATCCGCAGGGAATACATCCGATGGAAAGGGGATACGTCACTTAACAGCGGGGGCGCCCAAACGTCGGGGGTTACGACAAAAGGGCATCGCGGTGCATCAGCAAATCCATTTATGTTCCGATAGCATTCCTCCTTTTCCACATTACACATTGGTTTCCCCGTCCTCAGGTTTGTATGGACTATACCATCACACGACGCATGAGTGATGGCCTTGTTCAGATTTTCTGGAAGAAAAGGCTGGAACGGCGCAGCGTGGTCCTCTCCGGATTCCTCGCGGGAGAACACCCACTGCCAAATTTCCGGTTTTTCAGATACCGCAACGCCATCAATTTGTGAAAAAGCCGTTCCACCCCTTCCGCGTTCACCGGCCAAGGGGAGATGGCGATCGGGTGTTGTTGCTCCATAGCGCCTTCTACGCGGCCGAGGATATCGAACGCTCGGTACCCCACTGCCTTCAGTTTATCACGCAGATTGAGTCGCGGCATCCCGTTGCGAAATGCCGCTCCCTGTTCTTCCAGCGGACTCCCCGGCATTCGAGAGACTGTTCCCCGGGGTGCATCCCGGAATTACGGGGCACTCGCGCTCAAATCCGTAGGATAAAGCTCCAGCTTTGTCAACCCTCGAAGAGCGACAAAGCTGGATCTTTATCCCACGGGTACGGGTAATGGTGCACAAATCAGATACCCCCGTAATCACGGGACGCACCCGTTCGCGATACTCCTGCCAGCGGAAGTCGCGCAGGAGGAGCAACCATTCCACGTCCGAGTTTTGCTCCAGAGCCACGTCATCACTCTCCACGACGTGCAGGAGAGGAAGGGTGAGGTCAAAGTTGACAGGGGAAAGGGCGTCCTTGAGGTCACGCTTGACAGCAGTTGCGGTGGTCCTTACCGTTGCGAGGGGTCTCCGTGGGAGAGGATTGTTTCACCTCGCTTCTCTGCAAGGAATTCGCGAAGGAAGACCCCCTTCCTCTCAATGGGAGCGACGGGAAGAGGCTCAAAGGAGAGAATCACAATGGGAAAGAACAGAAAACGCGAGGGTTATGCTCGGCAAGGTCATAAAATGTGTTTAAGATTGCGTTAAGTGGGGTAAAACTATCCATACTTTTACAGCCCGTATCCACTTAAAGGAGGAGAAGCAAATGCAACATGTCAGAAGGAAGGGAAAGGGGGACTCGAACGGGGTTCACCCTGATCGAGTTGTTGGTGGTGATTGCGATCATCGCCATCCTCGCGGCGATCCTTTTCCCGGTGTTTGCCAAAGCGCGAGAAAAGGCGAGAACGGCAAGCTGCCAGAGTAACTTGAAGCAACTCGCGCTCAGTTGGCTAATGTATGCTCAAGACTACGATGAGAGGGGAGCGCCGCTGTCCCTCGTCAACCCCGGTACAGGCAGCACCTATTTCAATGAACCCCAGTCTCCGCCGCTCAACGATTGGGACTGGCAGTCGGGTTACGGTTACTGGTATTCGTGGGCGTGGATGATCTACCCCTATGTCAAGAATGTCCAGGTCTATAAATGCCCGAGCAACCCTTACAACAATAGCGGAATCAACTACGGCATGCCCGCAAACGCCTTCAATGCCAGCGGCGCAGTTGTCGGCTATCTGAACGTCTCGGTGCCACTTTCGCAGTTTGCCAAGCCGGCAGAGAGCCTCCTACTCACTGAAGAAGGCGGCGGGGGCGGCCCCATGTACGTACTCTCCGGCCAGTACTATGCGTGCGCCAAGCCGCACAACGACGGAGGGAATGTCGCGTTTGTGGATGGACACGTCAAATGGCTGAAGTTCGAGACTGGAGACATTGGGGGCGGATGGGCCGCTGCAAACAGCGCCTACTACTCCATCCATCCGCCAGTGCAGACCTTCTCCGGCGTCTGGTAGAGTAAGCGCCATCTGCTCGGACTCGCAGAGTCCGCCCAGTTATGTGAGCCACTACTCGCTGAAGCACAGCGGTGTCATGGCTTCTTGCGGAGTCAAGGGAATGGGCATCAGATCGGACTCGCAGAGCCCGCTCAATAAGCGGGGGATAGGATGGTGTTGGCATCGGGGGAGGCGGGGCAGCAAGTCGTTCTCGTCCGCGTCCCCAAGGGAGGTGATTTGCTCACGTTCTACGAACGGTTGACCATGTGATTAGATGACGTGCCTCAGTATCTGGATGAAACGAAAGGAAGTGCCAATATGTTCACACGGAGGAGGGGGTTCACCCTTATTGAGTTGTTGGTGGTGATTGCGATTATCGCGATACTGGCGGCGATTCTGTTTCCAGTATTCGCACGGGCGAGAGAGAAGGCGAGAACGGCAAGCTGCCAGAGTAACTTGAAGCAGATTGGGCTGGGACTGAACATGTACATTCAGGACTACGATGAGAACCTGCCCCTGGGAACCAGTTACTGGTATGCACCCGGGGGAGGGGGATCGGCTACCCGAACCGACCCTCTCGGTTGGTACGACAACCTCCAGCCGTATATCAAAAACTATCAGGTGTTTGTCTGTCCCAGTGACAGTAGCGCGGCAATGGCTACTCCCTGGAACACGACCACTCTGAGTTACTGCGCGAACATGACCTTTGAGCAGTTTGGCTTCAACTCCATCGCGACGCTGAGCCAGCCGTCGAAGTATGTCTTCGCGTGGGATTCGGACGCGTATTACTCTTACTGGTACACGCCCAGCGATACGGCTCTCGAGACGGCTACCAGTTATCGTCCGTGGCTGTCTGCCGCGTATAGGCATAGCGACGGCTTCAACATGCTGTACCTTGACAGTCACGTGAAGTGGACCAATAAAGGGAGTTTGATTGGTGGAATTCGGGCCGGAGCGATTAGCTTCAACCCCTATATCCACCAGTGAGCGTCGATTGTCTGCTTAGTCACGGCCGCATGCGGTGAAGGCTGACTCTGTGAGTCTGAAGGCGGACTCACAGAGTCCGAAGCGATGCAACGATTGTTGCGTCGCTCTCCGTATCGCGCCCTCCGGGCTTCACCTGAACCTCTGCCGGGTCTACGGACGCGGCTCGATAGCCACCACCGTTTCCACATGGTACGTCTGCGGGAACAGATCGATGGGTTGAACGGACTTGAGTTGGTATCCTGCCTCAACGAGAAGGCGGACATCTCTGGCCTGAGTGGCGGGATCGCAACTGACGTACACCATCCTTCGAGGCGAGATTGCGGTAAGAGCCTTCAGACTACTGGAGTCGCAGCCTGCGCGTGGCGGGTCGAGGATGACCACATCGGGACTAATCCCGCGCTCCCGAAGGAGTTGCAGCCCTCGGGTCGCTGGGGTGTGGAGGACGGTTACCTCTTCCGGAAGGTTTACGCGCGCATCCTCCACCGCCGCGGGACTGTTCTCGACAGTATAAACGCGGGCCCCCGCCTGCACCGCGACAGCCGCAAACAGCCCTGTTCCCGAGTAAAGATCGACCACGGTCATCCCATCCCGGATTCCCGCCCGTTCCCGGACGACGTTCATCAAAGAAGCCGTTGCCCGAAGGTTCGCCTGCATGAAGGAATCGGCAGAAAACCGCAGCATGGACCCGTCGATGTCGGCTGTCAGACAACTTGCCCCGTCGATCCGCTTCGAGGGGACGAGAGGTTGGTCTTTGCGACGTTCGCCGGTGCGGAAGAACGCGCCGACAGGAGTTCCCGTTCGGCGGCGGACGGCGTCCACCAGTGCGCGCATATCACGTCCATGGAACCTCGAAGCGAGGAGGCAGACGGTGACCTGCGCGCCGTCGTGGCTACACCGCGCTTCCATGCCCCTCAGCCACCCGGTCCTGTCCTTCGGCTTGCAGATCGCTTGCAAATGATCCACGGCCCACTCGTGAAATCCCGATAGCGCCTGATTCATAGTAGAATGCGCGATGGGGCAGGACTCGATGTCGACCAGCCGATGGCTCCCGGCGCAACGGAACCCTGTGATCACGTTGCCCTGCACCACTTCGGTCATCACCTGTATCTGATGACGGTAATTCCATTCCGCCGGGGCGGGAAGGGTCGCGTCGACTCCGGGATCGGGGATCCTTCCTATCCGCGTGAGTGCGTCTTCGACAAACTGTCTCTTGGTTTTCAGTTGCGCGTCGTAAGAGAGGTGCTGGAGTTGGCAGCCACCGCAAACCCCAAAGTGCGGACAGGGCGGCTCGACCCGTGACGCAGACGCGTCACGAATCTCCGTCAACTCCGCCCTGGAAAAGCGCTGCTGCGTTTCCGTAATACGCGCCCGGACTCGGTCGCCCGGAGCGGCAAACGGCACGAAGACAACCCGTCCATCATGGCGCGCCACCCCGTCGCCGCCATAGGAGATCGCGTCGATGGTGAGATCTATCAGGTTGCCAACAGGAAGAGATTGGGGGTGAGAACGGTCATGTGTCGTCAGCATGGGAGCGCCACTAACTTCACACACCTCGGGCTGGAGATACCGGTGAGTTCTGCCGTGTGGGCGAGACTTCCGGTCTCAGGATCAACAGCAAAGACGACGAGGTTGTTTGATCGTTGATTGGCCACGATCATCCACCTCCCGCCGGGGTCGAGGGTGAAATTCCACGGGAAGTCCCCCCCGCACGGCTCCAGACCGGTAAGGTCAAGCTCACCGGAAGCATCGTTCATTCTGAAGACAGCAATGCTGTTATGCCCGCGATTGGTCCCGAAGAGGAACTTCCCATTCGGGTGGACGTGGATATCGGCGCAGTAGGTGGTTTCAGTATAACCCTTCGGCAGCGTGGAGGCATGCTGGAATTCCTCGAGCGTCCCTTCCCTCGCGTCCCAGCGGAAACCGGTGACGGTGTTGTTCAGTTCGTTGATGACGTAGATGATTTTGCCGTTGGGATGGAAGTCGAGATGCCGCGGCCCCGCGCCGGGCTTCATGCTCGCCCACGGTTGTTCTCCGGAAATCAACTTCCCATTCTCCAAGTCCAGCTTGTAGACCAACACCTTGTCGATGCCCAGGTCGCAGGAGAGAGCAAACCGGTTGGTGGGATCAGGAAAGATGGAGTGGGCGTACGGACCCTGCTGGCGCTTCTCATCTACGCTGGCCCCTTCATGCTGATCGAAGTCGGTTGCCTCCTCCAGACTGCCCTCTGCGGCAAGCGGCAACAGGGCGACGCTGCCGCTGCTGTAGTTAGCGACCAGCACATACCGACCCGATGCATCCACCGTGAGATGACAAGGTCCCTCGCCTCGCGAAGCCTGCCGATTGAGAAAGGTCAGGTGTCCATCGGCGGGGTTGATGGCATACGCGCTCACGCCTCCCGTTGGTTTGCCTTCCGCGCCTTGCACCTGGCTGGTCGAATATAGGAACTGCTTGTATGGATGCAACGCAATAAAGGCCGGTCGCCTGTCCTCAACAACGTGGCCCGTGTTGGTCAGTCCCCCCGTTTCCGGGTCGAACTCACACAGATGGATTCCCTTGCCCTTCTCGTCATTGCCCGTACCAATGTAAGCCAACATTCAATTACTCCTTGTTCTGTCGTTTGGCAAATTTGCGGTTCTGGTGGGTAGGAGGCGTCTCCAGACGGCGAACTCTGTGAGTCCGATGTCTGGCGACGCCTCCTACATTTGGTGCCCACCGGAATTTTCCAAACTACCGTCCTTATATTGCTAAATGCTTATGCACTTATACTCGTTACGGGTGAAAACACCCCCTCACCCCTTGCCCTCTTCCCATGCAGGTCGCACAACCTGTAGGGGGAGTTGTGCCCCCCATATTTCCCGGACATCAGAGATCCACCGACTCCACAGCATCCTGCTTGACCCAGCCCGTCCAACCGTTCGACAATCGGACCTGCCGCCAGGTTCCTTGCTTTCGTTTTGACTGGACTTCCAGTCCTTCGTGGATTGTGAAGGCGACGGGGAACTGCTCGCCGGGGCCGTTGCGGCCTTTCGTTTCGGCGACGGTGATGACGCCCGGATTCTCGCGAAGATCGAAACTAACCCGGGAGATGGCAAACACCGTGGTCACGACCCACACCACGGCAATGAGGGCAATGACGAGGTGGGTGCGTCTCCCCGAGAAGAGACGTGGACACAGTGTCCGGAGGAGCAGGATGCCGATAGCCAATAGAAATGCGCTCAACTCCACGCCGAGCGTTTCGTTGAGGGTGATACGCTGCAAGCTCCAGGTCCACCACACGTTCAGTCTGCTTCTTTTTACCCCCGGCAGGGAATCTTTTCTGCCATTTCGGACCTTGTTCAGATTGTCCCTCAAGTCTGGATCTCGCGGCGCAAGCCGTTGCGTTCGCAGATACCATAGAATCGCCTTCCCCAAGTCGCCGGACTGGAAATGGGCGGTGCCGAGGTTGTAGAACAACTCGCCATCGGCAGCCCCTGCTGTCACCGCCTCCTCGTATTTTTCAATGGCTGCTCTGAAGTTCGCTTTGGCGAACAGGCTGTTTCCCTCGTTGTAGTAACGCGCAGCGACGGGGCTATTGGAGTGACAACCCGCCAGCAGCAAGCAGCAACACAGGGCGGCTCCGAGATTGCAGATTTTCCTATGTTGCATTCCGAAACACCTGCTCCAATTCGTTGATCGCTTCGCGGGCGCGCTGGAGGTACGCCAGCTTGTCGTCCTCACCGACCGCGGCGGGGGCGAAACGGGCAAATTCGGCGCGCCCCAAACAGTCCACCACCTTGGCGACGGTGTCGGCAAGGATCGATGCCGCGGCAAGGTGCCCGGGGACGGAGTCCGCCGACAGCGCTGCGGCGGGGACGTTTAACCGCGCGGCGAGGTACTCGATCAGCGCTCGCGAGAGGGCGGCATAGAACTCCTCTGCCGATCCGGTCTTGCTGCGGGATTCCGCCTCGCGCAGCCACTTCCTCGCCGCCTGTGAGCCTCGCACGGTGCGTTGTAGGGCTTCATCCACCCGGAAGCGTTCGACGCGCCGACGATACACTCTAACTCCCGCGAGAAGGAACAAACCTGCGAGGTGGAGCCCGAAATACCAGGGGCTTTGATACCGAGGAGGAGTCCTCACGGCAAGCGATGCGCGATCACCTTTGATGTAGCGAATGTCTTCTCGCAGCAGGCGGGTCGGTTGCGGCCCGGTAAGCCCCGGAAGGTTGGTCGAGTTTGACGTTGGTGCCCCCGGCAAGACATTCAGCGCGAGAGGCTGACTCTTCGCCACGAGGTACTGCCTAGTCGCCGGATTGAATATTGGCAACGACACGGAACCCAACGCGTATTTCCCTTCTTTGTCTGGAACGAGCACGTACTCGAACGTCTTCGATCCGGTAACGGTCGTCCCTTGCACCGACGTCAACTCCTTCTGCGAGGACTCGAAAACTCGAAAGCTCGGCGGAGTGGGAATCGTTAACTTGCGGATGGAGGAGATGTTACCGGTTCCTGTGACGGTTGCGGTCAGGGTGGCGGCCTCGTCTCGCTTCACCTCCACCTTGTCGAGAGACGCTGTGATTCTGAAGCTGCCGACAGCTCCATCGAAGTTGACTGGTCTGCCCGACACAGGCAGATTGGACACGACAACGGTGACGGGGTTGGCGCTGACCGTCCGAGGTTGGTCAAAGAACCCTGATGAGTAGGTCAGACTGGCAGGACCGAGGGTGAACTTGCCTGGCTTCACCGCAAACATGGCTGTCGGTACCTGCTCCACGATATAGGTCTGGCCGTTGACCGTGGTGCGTGAGGCGGTGGGCTGCTTGAGCTTCTGCGCCACGAAGCCCACCGTCTGTGGCGGTGAGTAGCTCACGTCTGACAGACCGCCCTGATGGTAGAGGTAGAACGTAAGGGTAATCTGTTGATTGACGTAAACCTTCTGCGGAGAGGCGACTAACTTCACTTTCACGTTCCCCGCGGAGGGCGTTCCCGCACCCTCCGCGGGGAACGGCCACGCCGGGGAGCGCTGCGCAGGAGCGGGGTTTTGGCCGCTCCCGGACACGACCGTCACCTGAGCAGACTCCGATCGGTACACTTTCCCTCCAGTGCGGAGGGTGGCCGGGCCGAGAGTAAAGCTGCCGGTGCGTTTGGGGCTTAGCGTATATGTGCGCTGCACCGACGACGACATGCGTCCATTGACGATGCTGATGCTGTTGCCTGAAGTGGTTCCGAGAACGTTGAAGCTCTGAATCCCGCTAACCTTGACGTTGTCGGCATCGCCACCCGACATGCCGACGGTGAGACTGAAGGAATCGTTCAGCCCTACACGGTCAGCATCCACGGAGAGACTGACGGATGGTTCGGCGCGCAGAGGCGCGGCGAGGGCGAGCAAGCACAGAGTGTGTCCAAGAAGGCGGTATTCAGCCTTCCAGTCCCTACTGGAAGGCTGAATATGACTGCGACTCATCACCAGTCCTTCTCCACCGGGTATTCTCCCGGCATCTGCATCTGCCGAGTTGCCTTCTTGCGGGCGTCCTTTTCCTGCTGGGCGATGGCCTGCAACAGTCGGCGGGCGTCTTCCGGCGACATCGCGGGTTTCTGCTGGTTCGGTTGTTTTCCCTGCTTTGTCTTCTGCTCCTTCGCAGCTTTCTCTTCGTCGGCCTTCGGTTTCTGCTGTTGATTCTGTTTCTGCTTCTGCGCCTGAGAAGTCTGCTGCTGCCTCTGTTGAGGCTGCGGCTTCCGCTTCTTCTGTTGCTTCTGCGCCTGCTCCTTCAGCTTGCGTCGCGCCAATTCAAGGTTGAATTTCGTGTCGGAGTCGTTGGGGTCCAATTGGAGGCTCTTCTTGTAAGACTCAATCGCCTTGACCAGATCGTTGGCACGGAAGTGGCAGTTGCCGATATTGTAGTGTGCGCGTGCCTGGAGTGACGCGTCATCCGAGTTCAGCGCCTGCTCAAAGGACTTAATGGCTTTGTCATACTTTCGCTGCTGGTAAAGGACCGTGCCGAGGTTGTACTGTGGCACGCCGCCGGTTGGGTCCTGCCGCTGCGCAGCGCGGTAATGCTTCAAGGCGCCCGCATAGTCCTTCTTCGTGTATGACTGGTTCCCGTCAACCGTCGCCAGATAGGATCCGACTCGCCCTCCACCCAACCACGAAAGCGACGGCAACCACGCAATGAGGGCCAACGCGGGAATGAGCTTCATGAGTTCTTCACCCCTTGCGGTTTCCTGTCGGTCAGGAGACCTTCCAGAATCAGCATCGCCAGCGCCGCCAGCGCCAGCCATTGGAATCGGTCTTCGTAGTGCGAGTATTTGCGCGTCAGCAAGGTCTTTTCTTCCAGCTTCGAGATATCACGGTAGATTCGATCCAGCTCCAGTTGGGCAGAGGTGGCATGATGATACTTGCCGTTGGTTGTCAGCGCAATCTTCTGCAAGGTCGTTTCGTCGAGTTTGCTAAGGACAACGTTTCCGTCGCGGTCTTTCTTGTAGCCAGCGGAATTGCCCCGGTCACCATACACGGGCACTGGTTCTCCGTCCGCCGACCCGACGCCGATGGTGTAGATGTGCACTCCCTGCTTGGCGGACTCCTTCGCTGCCTCGACGGGCTTGGTATCGTGATCCTCCCCGTCAGTCACAATAATCAGCGCCTTGTATTTTCTTTCCTGTTGGGAAAATGCCTTCGTCGCGGTGCGGATGGCTTCACCGATGGCAGTGCCCGGACGCGGGATCAGGGAAGGGTCAATCTGATCGAGGAACAGCCGCGCCGCGCCGTAGTCGAGAGTGAGCGGGCACTCGACAAACGCGCTCCCTGCAAAAGCAATCAGACCGACGCGGTCTCCCTGCAAACGATCCAGCAGCGCCGTGACTTCCCGTTTCGCAACCTCCAGACGACTCGGTTTCAGGTCTTGAGCCAGCATCGAGTTAGAGACATCGATGGCGAGAATGAGGTCAACCCCCTTGCGTTTCACGGTTTCGAGACGTGTCCCCATTTGCGGGCGCGCCATCGCCAGAACCATCAACAGCGCGGCGACAATCGGCAAGGCAGTTTTCGCTCGGCGTCGTCGGGCGCTCAGTGAGCCGGCCATCCGCTGAACGACTTCGAGGTCGCCGAGTGCCGACAGGATCGTTCGTCGCCGCCGCAAGCCGTACATGACGGCGACGATCATTGCGATGACAGCCCAGAGGAAGACCAGCATGGAATGGTTGGCAAAACGAATCATGGCAGCTTCAGCCACAGCGTCTGGCTCAAAATGAACTCACCCGCGAGCAGCAGCAGCGCAGGTAAGAGAAATGCGGGAAACAACTCACGGTATTTTTGATACTCCTTTGTCTTGAAGCGCGTCTTTTCCATCCTCCAAATCTCTCGGTAGATTTTCTCCAATGCCGACTTGTCGGTGGCAAGGAAGTACTTGCCGTTCGTCGCGGATGAGATCTCCTTGAGGCTCCTTTCGTCCACTTTCACAAGCAGAAGGTTGCCGTAGGCGTCCCTCCGGTACTGCCTCCCCCATATCGGATCATCGTAGACCATTGGCGTGCCTTCGGGTTTCCCCACGCCGATCGTGTAGATGCGGATGTCGAAGGCTTGGGCGGCCTGCGCGGCCGTCAATGGGTCAATCATCCCGGCGTTGTTTTCGCCATCGGTGAGCAGGACAACAACCTTGCTTTTCGCCGACGAGTCCTTCAGGCGGTCCACGCAGGTGGCCAGTGCGTTGCCGATGGCGGTACCGTCCTCAATGAGTCCGATGTCCACCTTGCTCAAGAAGTTGAGCAGTACGCCGTAGTCGAGTGTCAGCGGACACTGCGTGAAGCTCTGCGCAGAGAATACCACGAGCCCCACACGATCGTTGTGCAGCCCTTTGACGAAGTTGGCAACCACCTGCTTCGCCACCGTGACGCGATTCTTGGGCTTGAAGTCCTCGGCTTTCATGCTACCCGAGATGTCGAGGGCGAGCATGATGTCAATTCCCTCGGTAACGATTTCGTCGAGTCGTTTCTCCGATTGCGGCCGCGCCACGGCGATGGCGAGCAGAACCAAAGTGCCCAGTCGAAACAGCCCCAGGGACCGGCGCCTTCTCCACGCATGTGGAGAGGAGCCCTTCATCGTGGAAAGGTCTGAGAAGCGCAAGGTCGCGCCGCGTGCCGAACGATAACGGCCGAGTTCCCAGACCGCCGCCACGACCGCCAACGCGATGCAGCCGAGTAGCGGATCAGCCAACCGCATGTGCCGTCTCCTCCTTCGCCTCCAGAGTCTCCGCGCCAATCTCCCCTTCCAGACTTATCGATGCCGCGCGCTGCGCGCTGTTGACCACCAGACGCCGAACCTTCTCAATGTTCTGCGCGCCACGCTCCGGGGGTGGAACAAGTTTCGCAAATTTGACAAGATCGCTCATGTTCAGCAACGCCTCAACGAGAATGACTTCCTCAGCGTCGAAGTCGGACTGCCCCATGTTTGCCATCACTTCGCGGGTCGTGGACTCCAGAGCGGGAATCTCGAACTGACGCTCGATGTAGCGCCTCAGGATTTCCGAGAGCTGAGTATAGAACTCTTTGACCTTTCCCGCTGCCAGCAGGTCGGATCGCTCCAGATCGCTCAGCGCGTTCAGGGCCTCCCGGTCGGTCGGCACCGGCGGTTCACTGAGGGCGAAAGGTGCTGTTGCTTCACGGTTGCGTCGGTGCAGGAACCACCACAAGGCGATGACCACTGCGAGGACGGCAACGACTGTGGCGATCAGCCAGCGAAAGTCCCACGCCGTCAGTTTCACCATGGCGGGAGGTTTGATGTCCCTGATATCCGCCTGCTCGCCCGGCTTCACACTCTCCACCGTGACCTCCACCGGCTGCGATGCGAGCGAACCAACTTTCCCGTTCGCCTCGTATGCAACTTCTACCGAAGGGATATTGAACTTCCCGGTATCGTAGGTCGCCACAGTGAAGATGGCTGTCCAGCGTTGTTGTTTCCCGACCTTCGAGCGCTGCACGTCGTAATCCCGAATCTCAAACGCTCCGAGATTGGCGCCCAGGTTGGGGAGAACAATGTTCACTCCCGGGTCCGCCTCAACGGTCAGGGTGTAACGAATTGGATCGCCGATGGTCACACGCGTCTTGCCGATGGAAGTCCGCAGCGTCACTCCCTCGGCGGAGGGCGGATGTTGAAGCGGAGCGGGAACCCCGATTCCTCGGGGGCGGATGTTGGAGCGGAGCGGAAACCCCGATTTCTCGGGGGCGGATGGTTCGCTCGGATGCGGAGCTGGCGTCTGAGGAGCGGTGGACTGCGACGGTCGACGAGGCGGTTGGGCGTTGACCACCACAGGAATGAGAAACACCCAGGCAAAGCCTGCCATGCCTTGAATCAATCGAGAGCCACTGGGTGCAGCCATCCTACGTAGTGTTTTGCGGTTCACTCTATCCACTCTGGTCACTGTGTGCTCGCCGGCGCAACCTGTTCGGAGAAAATCTTCACATCCTGCGCTTTGAGTTGCTCCTGAATCAACTGTTGATACTGGCTCTGATCTTTCTCTCGAAGGAGATCCTGCTGCACTTCGGGTTTCGCCATGTCGAACGATTTGGTGCCGATGGTCTTCCCGTCCTTGGTCACGACGTACCTCTGTTTGTGGACGCTGTAGTAGCTCCGCAACTCCTGTTCGGTGGGCGCCACCTTTGACGCGATCTGATCTTCCAGCAGTTTCTGCACCATGAGGCCTTTCTTTGTTTCCTCCGCCGCACGGTTGACCTCCGGGTCGGTGTCATACCCCTTCCGTTTGGCGGCGGCGGCAAGTAGTTGGGTGACGACATACTCCTGCAGAAACTTGAGTTTAGCCTCAGGTTTCGAGAACTGGTTCCTGAGAGCAGGAGGGAACTGGCTGATCCGGTCCTCAATCTCGCCCAGCGTGATCTCACGGTTCCCTATTTTCGCCACCAAAGGTC
>Ga0210030_1002310_pt1 | contig 13178 bp, 10 predicted proteins | sample CryGeymeta201523_FD_183986 | JGI IMG/M metagenome (GOLD analysis project Ga0210030, IMG submission 183986) | Groundwater microbial communities from Crystal Geyser aquifers in Utah, USA - Crystal Geyser metaG 2015-23 (SPAdes) (version 2) | ecosystem: Environmental > Aquatic > Deep subsurface >...
TTCTCCCAAATCTGATCTTCCGTTAATGTCAGCCTGTTTCCCACGCCGTTTTCGGAAAGCAATGCGCCCGCTTCGGTCAAAAAGAATTCAAAATCCCCACCGCTCAACAGCTGCCCTTCAAATATATCGGTAACAGCCCTGATGGCCTCTATCTGATATTCCTGATTGCTGTCAAAGTGGAGTTTTATGATATATTCTCCTCAATAGGTACAGAAACACTAATTCTTTCTCTAATCTCTTCATAAATTGGTATGCCCACACCTTCAGCTGTCTCTAATGTTACGGCAAGACCATAAAGAACTTCCTTATCAAGACCACCCGCATCTTCTCTGCATATTACTGAAATATTCAAAAACTCATCATCTTGATATGCAACAACTTCTTTCCCTTCTAAAACTTCGTGTTGCACAGTGCCATTTTTAACCTGTTGCCCATCTGCATTTATTCGCTCAACCCCTATAATACTTTTAATATCTTTTGGCTCAAATGACAGATTTGCTTTTCTATATTTTCTATTACCAGCATTAATAGGACTAAACCATGCTAAAGTTATGGTTAATCGTCTCATTTCATTTAGACCGCTTAGGCTGGGCGGCAAAGGAAAGCGAAAATTATGTTTTTCATCATTTCTTATCTCTCCATAACCAATAGCAGTTGCTCTTTGAGCAGTACATTCAAGAACACGACTAATATCAGGGATGCCAAAACCTATATACCGAGCTACAACTTTTTTAAAACCCTGAGAATTGTTTTTGTTTTTTAAGCATGCCTCCAAAATTTTATAACTGTCTCCCCATGAGGCACTGTGTATAAGCAAAGCTTTTAAAATAACTGCTATATTTTTATCATCCATTGCACGCGCATTTTCACTCATTAACAAATTTAATACTTCATAAATTTGAGCGGCGCCACGACTTGCCAAAGCCGCAGAATTGCTTGTTCCTCTTGTATAAACACATCGGCTGGTTTCACCAGCCATTACAGGTGCTGTTGCCACACACTGTCCAGGGGCTTCGCCTGAATCTGATACTTCATATTTGTTAGTTGCATAATCATATAACTGTCTTCCACCAGTGAGATATATTTCTGGTTTGATGGATTTTTTGTAACCAAACCCAAGTGCAGAGACAGGAGAAGGTAATAACTGATTCGGTAAGATATCTATTCTGTTACCTATGTTTATAATACTTGACCTATCTGCATGAACAGCTCCTATGGTTATTGCATTAATAGAATCGGCAGGTGCAAATATTTTCCTATTGCGAATATCCGTCTGAATTATTTGCATTGTAAGTTTTGTTAAGTCATCATCAGAAAGTGCTTTTATATCTTTCGGATTTTTTTGAAGATCAATGTCCGAGGTTATATTCCCAACACTTACACAAAAAAGCACTTGATATTTTTCTGATAACCAATCAAGCAACCTTGCGCAAGAACTTAACTGATTAAAAAATATCCTTGATGGATCACAAACAGAAAGATTAATGATTTTAACTGTTGGTGCAACCGCCTTCTCACTTCCGTCTCCTTTAAATATTCTGTGAACAGAGCGTTCAATAAGGTCTTCAAAAAAAATATTTTTAGGAACAATTTCGGAAGGTGGCCTGTTTATAAAATCTTCTGGATTAGGTTTCATTATAGGTCTGAAGTAAACAGGTCGAGGAAGAGGTTTTTCTCGTGCATCTAATTCACCATGACAAACCAAAGATGCCATTGCAGTTCCATGTCGTCTTTCATTTGCCTGATAATCCCTTTCAAAGTCATCCGGGTCATCCAAAATCAATCTATTTTTAAGTAGAGAATGATTAACAAAAGGCGCACCATCAAGTATAGCAATCACTGGTTTTCCAGATACGTTGCCAACTTCAAAATCACCTTCTACACCATCAGGATATATTTCACTAATAGATTGTCCAATCGGACGAAAAAACATTACATCGCTACTGTTAAAAATCTTTGCGTATTCAAACTTAATCGCTTTTTCAATACAATCCGGCGGCAGTTCAGCTTTTATTGCATAGAATTGAATCTCTTTGATTGTGCAAGTCGCAATAATATTTCCTTTTTCTTCAGAAATAAGTTGTTCAATTTTTGCAGATATTTCTCTTCTTTTATCATCCCTTCTGTACCACAATTCAATTTCAAATGCTATCTTTGAAGCTGTTCCTTTTTTTATATCAAGGTCTTTTTTCCAAGAATCAATAATACCGGTATCTCTTAATCTATCCTGAATGTCCCACTTTCTAATAGACTTGGTGTGTTTAAATATTTCTAACCATTTTGCATAACCTCTTGGCAGTTTTTTATCTTCTTTATCCCATTTTTTCCACAAGCCCAATAAATCTTCCAGAGCCTGTTTATTACTCATACTCAAGAAAAGCCGTCCGCTTATCGGGATTTTTCTATCCTCTGATATTTTATTTTTAATTGTGCTGATTATTTTTTCTTTATACTCTGACAGTTCTTCCGGTATTAATTGTTTAAATTCACCAAGGTTTTTATCTGTTACAGAACCATCTTTATTAATAAAACCATTTTCTTTGAGAAGTTCCCATATTTTTGAGGACCATTTGCAGTCAATTCCATCAATTTTTTCATAAAAAAGTCGTTTTCCAATTTTACAAGTTTGATAATTATATTCATCAGGAGATACTTCTTCCTCATCAATTTCTGCCAGCCATTCAAGACCAGGGATAGCACGTACCGCCCTTTGAAAATCCTCAATCTTTCCTGTTGTCTCAATTACCAATACAGATTCTGGTTCAATTCCTGCGGTTGTATCGGTAATAAAGGATTGATACATGGATTCAAACTGTGGGGTTAATCTATCTTTTTGTTCCTGAAAAGTAGGATAATGATAAGAGTCGGAACCAAATCTTGGCTCCTTCTTTTCACGAGGCAATGCGATAGGTTTTGGAAATATAAGTAGCGGTTTTTCTGTCATATTATTTACTCTTTTTCAACTTATTAATTGTGAACTTTGACTGCCACTGTTTCAGTTTTTCAAAAATAATTTCTTTTGCATTTTCTTGCTTATGAGTCAAAATTGCCTGTCTTGAAACATCTGTGCAAAACTCTTCAACTTCCGAAAAACTATAACCAGATAATTTTTCAGATAGGTTTTTAATATTGTAGTTAAATATTATCCCTGTTCTTTTGATAAATAGTTCAATAAAATGTTCAATATTTTTATTGTCAGGTGGGTTCAAATCCAATCTTAATTGGAATCTACGCCAGACAGCACGGTCAAGAAGCTCATGGTGATTACTGGCAGCAATAACAACAACATAACTTGGCAGTCTGTCCATTTGAAGAAGCAAGGAACTTACAACACGCTTTATTTCACCTGTCTCTTTTGTGTCACCTCGTTCTTTCCCAACAGTATCGAATTCATCAAAAAAAAGCACGCAGGTGCGTGTCTTTGCATAATCAAACATTTTGTTAAGCCTTGAAGCTGTTTCACCAAGAAAACTACCTATCAGATTTTCGTAACGAATGACAAAAAATGGATACATTAGATGTGTGGCTATCGCCTCCGCAAGACTGGTCTTACCATTGCCGGGTGCACCTGTTAACAATATCCTATTCCGTGGTTCTATCCCATGAGACCTAAGAAGATCTGCTCTGTGTTGTTCTTCTATTAAATCTTTACATATCTTTAGCGTTTGTTCTTCAATTATCAAATCCTCAAAGTGTTTCTGGGGCACTGCCTCAAAAATTAAATCTTTGGCATCTCCATTTGGACGCACAGAAACGCCATTTTTGGTTTTGTCCCCATTATTAAGTAATGATGCCAATCTGTCCGCAAGAATATTATGTTTAATAGCTCTCTCTTCCGCAATCAAACTTTCTACTGATTTACGAAAAGAAACCATATCATTACGGTTGGCTGATTGAACTAAACTGATTAAAATATCTGCTCTTGCCATTATTACACCTCCTTAAACTCTATTCCCGCATCACGCATTATTTTCGTTTTTTTCTTCCCAACTTCATTCCTCTTCCGATTTGCCGATCAATCCCTTTGCATCTTTTTCTTCCAGTTCCAGTTTAGGAGCAGCGCTTTTTACACGCTTTTCGACCTGCTTGATATGTTCAGCAGGGGGAAGCTGTTCAGGTAGTGTACCGCCTATACGTTTAATGGCGTCTCTAACTTCTTTACCAACGTTTTCGTGTGTCCTGATTGCTGCTTGCTGATCTTTTACCTTATCTTTTGCTAATTTGTCCCGTGTCTGCGTCATACGGAACTGGTTTGCCGCTAACTCTGTAGTATCCATGCGGTCCATGAGATTTTCTTTTTCAGGTATTCTTTTCTGTTTCTTTATCGCATCCCTGCCAAGCCCTCCATACATGCCTTTATATCCGGCATCATGGAAGACCCCGAACATTCTGTCATGCACTCCTGCATCACGCGCTGCACCTGATAATGCCTTGAATTCTTCGGCTGTCTGTTTGCGGAGTTCCAAACGCTCTACATCAGCGGCAATTGCAGTGGAGATTTCCTGCCGCCGTGCCTGAACAGCAAAATACTTCTGCGCATTGGCAATTTCGGGCTTGCGGGGATCACCATTCTGAGCAATAAGATAACAGGCAAAACGTGACAGATTATAGTCTGGAATCTCTCGTGAACTTCCTGAGCCAAGGTCAACCATTTTGCCGGAGCCGGCAAAATGGTTTCCAGGAGTATTCCCTGATTGTTTGCAAGAGGTTAGCGCCCTTTTAATTGCATCTTCAAATCGTCTCCATTGCGTATATCCTAATAGAGGCTGAATTTCTCGGGCGCTCCAATATTCTGCTCCATATTCATTTACTTTCTTCAGGTCTTCAAAAGGCTTGCTTCCCATTGGCACTAAATTTTTATCTGACATGTCCCCTCCTGAAATAAGGCATCGAGTTTATCGCTCATATCGTCTTAAAATCCACCCCTGCATCCTGCATTTGCAGAACAGTATTAGTTTTGAGCTGGTCGTTACCGGTGAACAGGCTGTCAAGGGTGATGACCTTTTGCGGTTTGGCGGCGATGATTTGGTCTATCAATTTTTCATTCATTGCATCGAGGGCAATGATGAGTTCGTTGTTGTTGATGCTGTAGAAGCCGACACCGGTAGCCCCTTTTGCAATATCACCCTTCGACAAGCTCAGGGTGACATTGTCCGATTTAGTGTCATGGTGAGCTTGTCGAACCATGACATGCTGAATAGGGCTTGTGAGTTCGCGGCCAGCCTTGAGCATGAGCTCATAGAGCATATTTTGCTTTTCGGCTCCGGGCCGGATGGGGTCGGTAAAAGCGTCAAGCTGCTGCGCCAGTTTGTCTTCACTGTCTATTTCAGCGCCTCTCCAGATTTTGAAACTGGACGGGGAGAGCTTGAATACCTTAAAACCAAGGTCCAGCTTGTTGTCACTGCTGTATTCTTTTGTCATTCCCGCAGTCCGTAAGCGGGAATCCAGTTCTTTATCCCCAAAAAGGCTTTCTGGATTCCCGTTTTCACGGGAATGACGTACAGAGGTATTTTCTTTAATTCTTTGAATCACTCTGCGGATGCGTTCTTTGGCTATATCGGCTATAGTTTTGTAACCGGCTTTGTAAGCCTCGCTGTTTTCATCACATTGCTCAGGCATTTGTACTAAAATAAATTTACGGTTGCCGCCGTCTTCTTTGTTGAGTTCTAAGGCGGCTTGGGCTGTAGTGCCAGAACCGCCAAAGAAGTCGAGGATAATATCGTTGTTTGAAGTTGAAATACTTATTAAGTGTTTTGTAACAGTTGTTGGTTTTGGATAGTCAAATACTCTACTTTCAAACAATGCACTTATTTCTTTTGAGCCGTGAGCAGTAGTTTTTACAATTTCTGAATTAAGGATAGAGTCCTGTGCTGTTTCAGTTTGAGAACCCTCAGGGATTATTCTGTATGCCTCAATTCTACTATCAGCTTGCTTTTCAAATATTACTTGATTAGTTGCCAGCAACTCCTCAAATTTTGTTTTACTCACGCGCCACCTACCTTTTGACCCATCAGGTTTTATCGGAAATACCTCTCCGAACTCCTCAGAGTGCACAGCATAATACATTGTAGGTCTGTCTTCTTTTTTATCTCCCTGACCCCACTGGCGCAATCTTTCTTTAGTAGTGCTTGTTTTAATCCTTACATCAGATAAAAAATTTACTTTTTCTTTGTCTTTAGAGTAGCAAATAATATATTCATGCAATTTTGCAGTTATATTTGATGTAGAGCCTTTCCCCAGACGAGATCTCCAAATAAAGCATTCCACAAAATTCTCCTCCCCAAATATCTCATTCATCACCATCCGCAGATTGTGCACTTCATTGTCGTCAATGTGAACGAAGATGACGCCGTCATCACGCAGAAGGTTTTTGGCGAGGAACAGACGGGGATACATCATGCTGAGCCAGTTGCTGTGATAGTGTCCACTGTCTTTGCTGTTCTTGCGGAACAGGCCCTCTTTCATCAGAAAGCCTTCTTCGTCCTTATCGCCGATACGCTTCAGGTAATCTTCTTTTTTCTCGCTGAACTTATCGGGATAAATAAAGCTGTCGCTGCCTGTGTTGTAAGGCGGATCAATGATGATGCACTTCACCTTGTTGTAATATGCTTTTTGGAGAACTTTCAGCACTTCCAGGTTTTCGCCTTCAATGAAGAGGTTTTCGGAACCACCCCGCACTTCGTGCTCCCCTCCTTGGTAAGGAGGGGAATTAAAGGGGTGGTCATTTATTCCTTCCCCCGGGCACTGAATAAGCGTAGCGGTGGTGGGCTGCTGTAATATCTTAAAGGCATCACTCTTGCCTGCCCAATTTAATACATAGCGCTCGTTGGCAAAATTAATATCATCGCCAAAAGCGGCCTTCAGCTTTTCCCAATCTAATTGGTTCTCGGCAAAGAGTTCGGGAAAAAGTTCTTTTAGCCTTTGCAGTCTTGATTGCTTTATATCTATTGACTCTCCGTCCATCTATTTCCCCTTGTCAGACTAAAACAGCATATGTTATCAAAATACTTTACCGCTGTATGTTAGCAAAAATATGCGGCCTTTATTTCTCTTCCGACTTGCCAATCAATCCCTTTGCATCTTTTTCTTCCAGTTCCAGTTTCGGAGATACCTTTTCCCCTATACAGTCAATCGTGGGCATAGTTATTCAATTTCCTTATCTCTCCGGAACCCGATTTTACTTTTTTTCTTGGCGTCCTTTTAACGTCTTTTATTTTTTCACCACTTCCCAGTAACCGCCCTTATCCGGGCCGATACGTTTGATAAAACCTCTCTTTTTTAGCTTTTCCAGATTGTATTCAACAGTTTTTTTAGTAAGGCTTCCCTGAGAAACCATTTCATTTTTGCTTATATATGGATTATTTGCTATCAAAACATAAATTACTTTTTCATTAACAGATAACTTTTCTACACCCTTTTCTACCCCCTTTTCTACCCCCTCTTCGCCCAACTTTTCAAATCTTTTTTTGTCTTCATAATAACTTTTACGCTTAAAAGTTGTGATAAACTTAGTCCCTACTTCACTGAATTCGGCATCAGGTTCTTTGGAGAGTATCAGTTTGATTCCGCGTCCCCACTTCTCTATAAAATGAACACGGTGGAGCATTTCAGCAATCAGTTCGTTTCTTCTTTCCGAAACCATCATTGTCCTGATAGTTTCTATGGTCAGACCGCCGTAAAGGAGCCCCGGACTCCTTATTTCAACCCGGTCTTTGAAAACAGCAATATTAACAGAATCAAACTCCCGATAGTCCCTATGGCAGAAGGCATTGATTATTGCTTCTCTGAAAGCCGCCTTGTCAATTTCAGGCACATCTACCCTTCTTAAACCTTCCAGCTTCATGCCGATATGAATATTTTTCAGGATGTATCCCTCTGCTTTTTCAATCAGGTAAAAGAGGTCTCCTTCAAAATCCTGCATATCAATGGTAAACGATGTGTCTGTTGTGCCGAAGACAGCACATCTGAGGCGGGCATTGGGAAAAAATGACTGCGGTTTTTTGGCAAATAAGATTGCGGCTGTATTGAGGAGCTTACCGTCAGACATGAGCCTTAATTTTTCAAAGGCATTGCGCACAGTGTCATATTTCAGCCCTGAGCCTTGCAAAAAAGATTTAACTTTCTTTGCGCTTATGTCTGTAATCTTTGCTTCTTTGCAGATTTCGGTATCCCATCTTAATTTATCCTTATTCTTTCCGAGAATCAGCTTTTCAAGTTCTTTGGCGCTTAATTGACGGTCTTCATCCGCCACCCTTATATATGCCCTGCCATAAGCAAAATACGGAATATCGTTGCCCTTAAACCAGATTTTGATGCATGCTTTGCCGTCTATTTCAATACGGTTTATATGAGGATAGATTTTGGGTTCAATATGGTCTGCAATGGATTTTGATACATCACGGATTGTTTTTTCTATTATGTTCTGACCAGTAACAATACCATTGTTTTTAATTCCAAAAAATAATTCTCCGTGTTGATGTTTATTGAGAATTGAGGCTATAGATATATTTGCCTCTTTAATTTCAGAAGTGGTTTTCTTTAGCTCCAATGTTTCGGATTCAATAAATTTCATATTTCTTTCACTGCTCATATCGTCTTAAAATCTATCCCTGCATCACGCATCTGCAGGACTGTATTGGTTTTGAGCTGGTCGTTGCCTCTGAACAGGCTGTCCAGAGTAATGACCTTTTGCGGCTTTGCGACGATGATTTGCTCTATCAGTTTTTCATTCAGTGCATCCAGGGCAATGATGAGTTCGTTATCATTGATGCTGTAATAGCTTATAAGCTCCCCTCCTTGATAAGGAGGGGCAGGGGTGGTGGATGATTTTAATTCTGGTTTACCACCCCCGCCTTCGGCGACCCCTCCTAAAATAGGCGGGGAACTAATGGTTATGTATTCCAATTTACTGGTAAGTTCATACCCAGACTTGAGCATTAGCTCATACAGCATATTTTCTTTTTCGGCATCGGGCTTGATGGGGTTAGTGAAGGCATCAAGCTGCACCGCCAGTTTTTCTTCGCTGTCTATTTCAGCGCCTCTCCAGATTTTGAAACTGGAGGGAGAAAGTTTGAATACCTTGAATCCTACCTCACCCCCAGCCCCCTCTCCTGAAGGCGAGGGGGAAAGAGGTTGCAAAACTTCGGAAACTTTCTTCACCACTTCAGTTAAATTGCTCAATATTTCTTCGTTAGTAAATCGTATTACTTTTACCCCGAAGTCATTTATTACTTGTGTTCTGGCTTTATCATATGTCTTTTGGTCCGCCTTATTATGGTAGCCGCCGTCAACTTCGATTATTAGGCCGGCCTCATGACAATAGAAGTCTGCAATAAACTGTCCGATGGGATGCTGGCGCCTGAATTTACAATTCCCTACTTGCTTATTCCTTAGAGCCTGCCAAAGCAATTCTTCCGCTTCCGTTTTTTCTTTTCTCATATTCCGTGCGTTTCCAAACAGAGCGGGTCCTGCCCCTTTAAATAATTCATGCGCATGAGAGGGGAGATGAGGTAGGATTCTTCCAGCACGGGTTTCAAGGTGGCGGTGGTGGGCTGCTGTAATATTTTAAAGGCATCACTCTTGCCTGCCCAATTTAATAGATAGCGCTCGTTGGCAAAGTTAATATCATCGCCAAAAGCAGCCTTCAGCTTTTCCCAATCTAATTGGCCCTCGGCAAAGAGTTCAGGAAAAAGCTCCTTCAGCTTTTGCAGTTTTACGTGCTTAATATCTATTGACTCTCCGCCCATCTGCTTCCCCTCAAAATCCCATAGCAAGTAAATGTAACATTTCCCAATTATTTTACAACAAGACAGGGAAAAAGATATTGAATATTCCGCCGTGCCTGAATAGCGAAATACTTCTGAGCATTGGCGATTTCTGGCTTGCGGGGATCACCGTTCTGTGCAATCAGATAACATGCAAAGCGGGACAGGTGATAATCATTAACCGTTTGCACTGCACCTTTGCCGCCCTCTATCGGTTTGCCGGCGCCGGCAAAGTGATAGGAAGGCTCATTTCCTGATTGTTTACATGAGGTTAGAGCCCTTTGAATTGCATCTTCAAATCGCCTCCATTGCGTATATCCTAAAAGAGGCTGAATTTCTCGGGCGCTCCAATATTCTGCTCCATATTCATTTACTTTTTTCAGGTCTTCAAAAGGCTTGCTTCCCATTGGCGCTAAATTTTTATCTGACATGTCCCCTCCTGAAATAAGCCGCCAATAATATTATAAGTTATCCCGCCTCATTTCTTAGATACCTCTCAATCTCCTTTATCGCCCTTTCAACTGCTCCGGCTTTTTCATTATACAATTCCTTAGCCTTATCTCCCATAGCCTTCCTTTTCTCTGCGGATTGAAGCAGTTCTTTTAGTTTTTCGCAGAGCGCTGGACTGTCAGTCTCTATTGCGGCGCCCTTTTCATAGAACTCTTTCGCAAAAGGGAAATTCTCCATGTGCGGACCGCATATTATCGGCTTTCCCCAGAAGGCAGGCTCAAGAAGGTTCTGTCCGCCGCGCTCTATGAAACTTCCGCCTATCACAGCGACATCCGATGCGCCGTAAACTGATGCAAGCTCGCCGACTGCGTCAAGGATAATAACAAGTCCACCCCTCCTATCCTCCCCTTGGTAAGGGGAGGAGTAAGGTGGGGTAAGGTGAGACCTCTTTACATATTCAAGCCCTTTTTCCTTAACAAGCTCTTCCACCTCTTTAAATCTTTCCGGATGACGGGGCGCGACAATCAGGGTTAAATCAGGGAAGTCTTTTTTCAGCTCAATATAGGAAGAGACAAGCAATTCTTCTTCGCCTCTGTGCGTGCTGCCTGCAATTATAACAGGATGGGAAACCAGTTTAGTCCACTCCTGAATATTCAAAGAAGGCGCGGCGTCAAATTTAAAACTGCCGAGAACTCTTACCTTATCCTCTGAAGCTCCAAGTTCTTTAATCCTTTCTGCATACACAGCGTCCTGCATACCGAAAAGGTCCACACCTTCAATAATGCCGCGCATGAAAAATTTTATCTTTTTATATCCCTTAAATGAATCGTCCGATATCCTGCCGTTCATTACAACTGAAGGGATACCTCGCTTTTTTAATGCCGTAAACAAATTGGGCCAGAGTTCTGTTTCCATTGTGATAAAGAGATTTGGCTGCGCATTTTTAAAAGTCCTTTTAAGTATAAAGTTAATATCAAAGGGGAGGTATATCACGTTTGTCCCGTCAGGGGCTTTTTCCAGCGCTACTTTTTGCCCGGTGTCAGTGATTGTTGAGAGAAGCAAGTTGACTGAAGGGTATCTGTCTTTGAGTCTTTGCAATAACGGCAGTGATGCTATGACCTCGCCCACAGAGACTGCGTGAATCCAGATAATCCCCCTTCGCCCCCCACATTCAAATCCCCCCATCCCCCCTTTACTAAAAGGGGGTGAGGAGGGATTAACGGAGGGCTGGAGGGATTTGAATGTTCGGAGTTCGTAGTTTATAAATCCAAATTTCTCTTTAAGCCATCTCTGCCTGAGGCCTTTTGGCCTTTTCCTGTACTGGAAGGGCAGCAGGAATATTAAGACAATAAAATATAAAAAGCTATATATCAGCCTTAGAATCATCTCTACCATGGGTCGTATACGAGCCCTCGGCAAACTGAAGGTCATAGAGTTTTTTATAAAGGCCATTTGCAGTTAAAAGTTCATCGTGCGTTCCTGATTCAACAATCTGTCCCTTGTCAAATACTATTATCCTGTCTGCGCTTCTCACGGTAGAGAGCCTGTGGGCAATAACAAATGTAGTCCTGCCCTCCATCAGCGTTTCAAGCGCCTTCTGAACCATCATCTCCGACGCAGTATCAAGAGACGAGGTTGCTTCATCAAGAACGAGTATTGGAGGATTTTTAAGCACGGCCCTTGCTATTGAGAGCCTCTGCTTCTGCCCTCCTGAAAGCCTTATCCCCCCTTCTCCTATAACTGTGTCATAGCCCAAAGGCAGTTCAAGTATAAAATCATGGGCAAATGCCGCCTTTGCCGCGCTCACTATCTCCTGTTCTGCCGCCCCTTTTCTGCCGTATGCTATATTTGCGCGGACTGTATCATTAAAGAGTATTATATCCTGACTCACAATGCCGATTAGCTGTCTTAACGACTGAAGCGTTACTTCCGAGATATTCACTCCGTCTATGCGGATTGCGCCGCCTGAGGGGCTGTAAAACCTGGACAGGAGGTCAACAAAGGTTGTCTTGCCTGCCCCGCTTTTGCCGACAAGAGCGGTAATCTCCCCTTTTCTTACTCTGACATTAATATTTTCCAGAGCGTCTTCTTTTGTGTTCTCATATCCGAAAGAAACATTATCAAAGACTATCCCCTCATTTATTCCGCTTAGCTGTATTTCCCCTCCTGATTCTTTCTCTTCTTCAAGCAGTCTATCTATTCTCTCCAGAGGAGCCTTTGCCTGCTGAAGCGTATTATGAACGGTTACAAGCCTTCTTGCAGGCGTATATATCATAAATATTGCCGTAAGAAATGAGAAAAAATCTCCGGCGGTTATTGCCTTGCTTATAACAAGGCTGCCGCCGTACAGGAACACAAAGGCGATTCCAAGCCCTCCGACAAATTCCATTATGATAGACGTGGCCTCCACTATCCTCGTGGACCTCATCAGTTCCCTGTAATAGTCCTGATTTTTATTTCTGAAGCGCGCCACCTCATCGGCTCCCCTCTGAAATGACTTTATAATTTTGATGCCTGAATAGCTTTCAGCTATCATCTCGGTTATCCCTGAGATTTTTTCCTGCGCCCTCATGCTGACTTTTTTGAGCCTCTTACCCAGCCTTGAGACAGCATAGAGCGCCAGAGGCAGAACAATGACTGCTATCAATGTCAGGTCCCACCGCATAGACATAGCAACGCTGATAAGCACAATGATGGTGCAGGTTTCAACAAATAGGTCTTTAATTGTATAGGCAAGCAGTCCCTGAACTGCGCCGGCGTCATTTATTATTCTTGATATTACTGCTCCGGTAGAGTCTTTCCCGAAAAAACTCATAGGCAAGGCTGTCACATGGCGATAAAGGTCGTCTCTGATGTCCCTGACTATCTTTGCGCCCACAGACCTCATAAGGTAGGACTGAAAAAAAGAAAAAACACCCTTTAACAAAAAGACTGCAAATATTGCCAGCGCAATCAGCCGAAGGG
>Ga0210030_1002327_pt1 | contig 13104 bp, 10 predicted proteins | sample CryGeymeta201523_FD_183986 | JGI IMG/M metagenome (GOLD analysis project Ga0210030, IMG submission 183986) | Groundwater microbial communities from Crystal Geyser aquifers in Utah, USA - Crystal Geyser metaG 2015-23 (SPAdes) (version 2) | ecosystem: Environmental > Aquatic > Deep subsurface >...
AGTCGATCCGGTGGTCGTTGCCGCCGAAGATCAGGGCGGAGTGCGGCGCGTCGTGGATCAGATTGTGCGACGCGCGCTGCCCCACGCCGCTGAACACAATCGCCGGCCGGTACATCCGGTCCCAGCGGCCGTAGTGGTGGAGGTGATTGTTCTCGGCGTAGTGTCCCGCCGGGGTCAGTGTCTTCCGGTCGCCCCCAATCAGGTAGATGCCGCCGCCGCCCATGCCGTATAGGTCGCAGCCGACGACCCCGTTCTCCCTGCCACCGACAACCGTCACCGCATGCACACCCAGGTTCCGCAGCGTGCAGCCGACGACGCGGCACTGCTCACAGTTGTCCATAGTGACGGCCGTTCCGCGGGTCGCTTCGAGCACTAACCCGCGGAGGGTGACGTGGGACACGCCCGTCAGCGTGACCAATGCCGGCGCCATCGAGACCTCGACCGCGGCCGTGTCCAGGGGTCCCGGGGGCCAGAAGTAGAGGATCCCCGTGTCCCGATCCACATACCACTCGCCGGGGCTGTCCAGTTCCGCCAGAATGTTGAAGCCGTAGAACCACTGCCCCTTGTGGTAGCCGTAGGAGTGGTAGGGCGGCTCGACAGTGATGACGCGTTCGTCCGTGTCGAGGGACTGGATTCGGTGACGTTGCTCGGCCCAGTCGCGGCACCAGCTTCCGCAGACGAAGGCGTTCTTCTCACCCAACCAGCGCTTCGGGTAGTCGCCCTTGTAGCGGAAGATCCCCTCGACGCAGCTCACGTGGCCGCGCACGTCGCGCATTGTGCTCCCCAGCACTTCCTCAATCTCGAGCGCTCCCTCGTTCGGGCCCCGGGCGATCTCCATAGGTCGATCGTTGAAGAAGACCTCGAGCCGCTCGGGGCGCGTCGCACCGGGCTTGGGGGCCACGCTGCCCATGGTGTACTCGCCCTGACCGTCCGCCGTCGCCAACAGCCTCTGTAGGTGTGCCCCAACATCCACCGCAAGATCGCCATACTCGGTGATCCCCAAGGCCCGCAAGTCAGCCTGGAAGACCTGTCCGCGGGCCTCGGGAGGCAGGCGGTAGAGAATCGCGGCGTCTTTCACCGGCTGCCAGTCGGTGACGGCTTTGCCGCCGCTCAGCCGGACCTCCGCCTCTGGAGCGCCCCGGTAGACGATAGGCGACGCAGCCGAGCCGGAATCGTCCGCCGTCAGGATGAACGGCTTGCCTCCCTCATACCTTCCCGCCTGGATCTCCACCCGCACGCCACCCTCTGGCAGGCCCGCGGCTCCCTTGGTCCGCCGGATCTCGTCGCGGGCGCGTTCGAGTGTCGCGAACGCACCGTCGGTATTGGCTTGGTTCGGGGTCGGCGTTCTGCCCGACCAGGCGTCGTTGCCGCTTGCCGAGACAAACAGCGTAAGCCCTGGCGTCTTCTCCGGCTGCGCCGCCGCGCAGACGGCAGTGCCTCCCGCCAAGGCGACTGCGCCGCCGAAGGCCGTACCCAGCAGTGCCAGGCCGTTGTTCATTTGGCTTCCTCCGTTGTCCGCGTTCTTTCCGCCCCCGACGGCGCGCCGCGTGAAGCGCAGCAGGCACGCACTACCGGCCCGCGCCCTCGCCCGGCGCTTCCTTGACCACCCGCGCCTCGGCCCAGTTCGCCATGTCGGCGCCGTAGCCATCGCCGGCATCGGTGACGACAAGGCGGAGGGAGCGGACGCCCGTCACGGGCAGGTCAATCGTCTTCACTTCGCGGAGCCCGGGCATGAGGCCACTGTCGTAGAGCAGCTTGCCGTCACCGAAGACCTGGAAGGTCACCGTTCCGTTCGCTTCCGCCGCGCCGAGGGTGACGCGGAAGTGGGCGTAGTCGCCGTCGAGCCGGTAGACGATCTCCGAGGGCGCGTGGGTGCCCAGACCTTTGCGGTAGCCGCGGGCGCCGAGGGTGAGGGGGTGGTTCTCGACGTCCTGGTCGCGGCGCGGGAGCCCGTCGTTGTTGGGCGTCCAGCCGGCGCGGGCGCTCTCCCACGTCAGGTCGCTGAGGTAGACGCCGCCGTCGGCTGCTGCGGTCTGCGTCCTGGGTCGGCGCGGCGGGGGCGGGGGGAGTGTGACCAGTTGGCGCTCGGCGTCTGTGCCGCGGATCGACAGCAGGTCTTCGCGGGGCGTCTGGGCAAGCTGGTCTCGCAGCGCGGACAGGGAGGTGAGTAACGCCTGGTAGTCGGGGTCCTCGGTGGTCGTGAAGACGACCTCCTCGCACCGCTCCCAGCCGCCGGCAGCTCGGGCCAGCGGCGCTTGCAGGGCGCGGCTCAGGCGCGCGTCGCGCCGGTTGAGGCTCAGCCACCACGTGCCGTAGCCGCCCTCGCCGTCTTGTCCGTGGCACCGGCCGCAGCGGCGGCCGTAGACCGCCATGAACGGCTTGCGCGCGTCGTCGGGGAAGAGCCGGCGGTTGGGGTAGGCGCTCTCGTAGCGGTCGTAGTACACGGCGTTGGCGTCGATCCAGATCGCCAGCCGCTGCCAGTCGGCGTCGGTCAACTTCACCCCGTGATGTCCGGCCTCCAGTAGCTTGGTTAGACGCGAGACGGCCGAACCATAGGTGTACGGCGGGCGCGCAGAGACGTCGTCCGGGTTGTCCCAGCGCATGGCGTTGGCCGTGCTGAGGTAGGGCAGCAGCTCCTGGTAGCTGACGGTGAACTGGTCGGTGAGGTCGTCGGTGAGAATAACGCCGTTGGCAGTGCGGTCATACGCGTGGCAGCTCACGCACTTGGCGTTCAGCAGCGGCTGCACGTCGCGCAGGAAGCTGAGCGTCTCCTCCCCCCACGGTGGCGGCGTGGGCCGGCTCGGCGCCTGCCGGAAGGCAGCGGAGGAGGCATTGGGCGGCGCCGTCATTCGCGACTCGTGGCAGCCGATGCAGGTGCGCTTCTCGCTCGGCTTGAGGCAGACGACGCTACGCATCCGCTGGATCTCCCTGTGGTTCTCGTCCAGCGCCTCGAAGTATACGTTGCGGTTCGCCGGCACGACGAAGTTGGCCGAACCGTCCGGGGCGACGGGAACCGTGCCGAGAATCCGTTTGATGGTGTAGATGCTGGTGGCTGCGGTAACGACCACACCGCCGGTGTGGACGCTCTTGCGCGGCACGTCTTCCAGCACCCGCAGGAGCTTCACTGCCCCCGGCGCGACGCCAGGCAGGTCGCGGTACACGTCCATCAGCAGCAGCGTGGCCTCAGCGTCGGTAGCGCCGGTGTCCGTCGGCGCCGGCGGCAGCGGCATTGGCGCCGGGCGCGAAACCAGCGGCACCGGCTCGGCGCAGGAGATCTCCGGATCGCGGTACACCAACGCCAGGTTTCCGTGCCGGTCGCCCACATAGAGCGCCCAGCTCCGCTCCAGCCACGGCTGGACAGTGGGCGTGAATGAGCACAGGTACGTGGCGTCCGTCCCCTCCGTGGGGTCGGCATCCGGCAACGGCATGGGGTCGCTGTACCAGCCGTACTGGCTGTCCAGCGCCTTCTCGCCGGTGACGGGAATGTTGGGCGTCAGCAGCGTAAGCGGCTCGTCGCCATCGACGCCTTTCGTCTCGTCGATCAGCCCGATGGGTCCGTGCGTCTGCCCGTGGTGCGCCGTGAACAGCGCCATCACCTTGTCGCTGTTGGGCACCGGCCGCGGGAACATGACGACGTTGGGCCGGATGGTGGCATTGCCGTAGTACGGCGCCACCTGCGTGCCGTCGGGGTGCATGGTGAACGGGTCGTGCAGCGAGGTGACCGAGCGCTCGTTGTACTCCCACCGGCCGTAGAGGATCCGCCCGTCGGGCAATACCGTCGGGTTGAAGTCGTTGAAGACGTTGAAGCTGAGTTGGCAAACAGCGGAGCCGTCGCCGTCCATCGCAAACAGCGTCGGCGCATGCCGGTCGCCGCCGCACATCACGAAGTGTTCCGACCGGTCGGAGGTGAAGCCGAGCTGCCCATTGGGCAGGTAGAACGGCTCGCAGTCGTTCTTCGGCCCGGAGGTGAGCTGCCGCAGCCCGGCGCCCTCGACGCCGACCTCGTACACGTGGTAGCTTTGCTTCCCGTCCCAGTTGTCGTTGCCATTGCCGAAGGAGAAGAGCAGCTTCCCGGCGTCCCAGTGGAGGCACACGTCACGGTAGACACCCTCGCCGAGCGAGTCCACCACCGGCGTCGCCGTGCCCTCGGGGCGCACCGGCGAGAGCCGGTAGAGCCCGCCGCCCGGGCGGTTGTAGAGGTGGTGTGCGTCCATGAAGGGCTGCTCCGAGAAGAACGGCTTCCGCTTCACGAACAGCAGCGAGTCGAAGTGCAGCCGCCAAAGCAACAACTCGTCGCGCAGCGCGCTCGCCTCCTCGAAGAGCGCCCGCCACGACCCCCCGCGCGACTCGGCGCGGTGCCGCAGCTCGGCCAGTCGCTTCGCGGCTGCGGCGTCCGGCGTGTCGCCCAGGACTTGCGCAACGCTCGTCAGGACCGCCGGCACGTCTTCCACGTGCGTGAACAGCGGCAGCCACCACGCGTCGGACGCCGACCCCGACTGCCCACCGAAGGAGACCGTGAGCAGCAGCAACCCGCCACCGGGGGAATCCAGCCGAACGGGGAGTGACACCGTCTGCTCCGCGCCAGGCGCGAGGTCGGCCGACTTCTCTTGGGCGGTGCCCTCGCCGTCACGCAAGAGAAATCGCAGCCGCAGCGTCAGCGCCAAGGGCGCCGCGCTCACGTTGCGCAGGGCGACAGGCAGTTCGTTCGCGCCCAGCCGGAAGTCGAGCGGCGCCTTCAGTTGCAGCGCGAACGGCGCACGCTGGCACCGGAAGCTGGTGAGCCCATCGAACTTGCGGCTGTACGCGTGGTACCACTGGTCTTTCGCGCCGCCGCCCGGATGCTTGTAGCCGACTACGGCTTCGCCCAGCGCGACCGTCTGTTGCTCCTTCGCGCCGCGGGGCGGCATTCGCACTACCTCCGCCTTGTCACCCGCAAAGCGCATCCGCGTCTCGCCGTCCCCCTCGGGCAGCAGCGTCAGCGGAATCGGGTTGGGCCACGTCGCCCACTGGCCGTTCGTCGGCAGGGGGAAGACGGGCGTCCGCTCCGCTTTGGGAGTCTCGCCTTCCCAGCGCGCCAGGATCGCCTCCCAGTCCCGGATGGCGGGAAGCGTCTCCCGGAAGTACCAGTCGCGTCGGACGACTTCCGGCGCAGACCACGAGCAGCGCGCCGTCACGGCACATAGCGGGACAACCAACCAGCTCAGCACACGGGCGCGTCTCAACACAGATCAAGCCTCCTGCCGCGATTGTAGCACGCTCGCTCGCCGACCTGCCGGGAACAAGGCATTGGGAGACGGCGTAGCGAACACGTCGCGATTGGCCCTGTAGCGCCCCTGCATGGAGAGAACTCAATGCCGCCACGCGTCCGTAACCGCCTGCTGCTGGTCGTGCTCCTCGTGGTTGCTGGGTGCCTGGCGTACATGAAGCACCGGCATATCGGCCCGGTACCCGTCGGCCGTGGCGCCGAGTCTGACGCCCCCAGTGCGCTGAGCCAATGGCCCTGGGCAAACGCCGGGCGCGACGAGCCGCACCGCGGCGTCTCACATTGGAGGACGCGCACCGGCGACGGCACTGCGCTCGACCTGCTGCGGTTCGACTTCTCCGTCAACCCCGAACTCCGGCTTGAACTGTACGACCAAGACGAAGATGACGCGACCCCGTTCGACAACCAGGTCGACTTCTGGTCGCGAGGCGTCGGGCAGGTGACCCGCCACCTGAACCGCAACGGCCGCGGGAGGGTGATCGCGGCGTGGAACGGGCTGTTCTTCTCCAACGAGCCCGGTGAGAGAGACCGACGATGGGCGCGGCACGTCGCGCCCGTCGTCCTGAACGGCAAGGCGCACTACAACGTCGGCAATCACCGGTGGACCTTCGGCGTCCAATACAGAGACGGCAAGCCGGCATTCAAAACGCTGCATCTGCCGGACAAGGGGACGCTCGAACGAGAGTTTGCCTTCGGCGCCGGAGGCGCGCAATGCTTGATCCGGGAAGGCGCTCCGCTCCAGCTCCAGCCCCCTCCGCGGCCGGGCGACAAGCCCCTGCCGCGGCCCGTGCCGTCCACTCCCCGGGAAGCCGGCCACATACCCGACGTCGATCATATTCGCACTTCCCGTACCTCGATGGGGTGGTCCCGCGACCAGCAGCAGTTCTACCTGCTGATCGTGAAGGAGCCGGACAGCGAAGTCGGCAGCGCGCTTGCCCTCAGAGGGCGCATTCCGGTCGTAGGCGGCTGGACCGTCGCGGACCTGCAGCGCTTCTGGCTATCCATGCGCGTTTGGGGCGCCGTCAACATCGACGGTGGCGACGTGACCCAGACGGTCTACCTCCGCGAGGACGGCGGCTACGAGATGGTCCCGCCACGCTGGGCGACGCCCGAGCCGCGGCTGACGTTCTCACCCGAGTTCCGCAAAGCACCGGGGGGCGGGACGTTGATGTACTTCTACGTCCGGGAGGCGCCGGGATAGGGTGTCCCGCGTTATTCCACCACGTCCCCCATCAGCATCAGTGCACCCGCGTACCAGGCGATATCGTCGTACTTCGCCGGGTTCTTGTCGAAGTCCGGCTTGTTGTGGTCGAAGAGGATCTTGCGCTTGTCGGGCTGATCGGGGGAGAGCTCCAGGTTGACGGTGTGCACTTCGTCCGGCAGGTCTGAGGCGATTCCAAGGGTGGCGAGGCGGGGGTAGACGCAGTACGGGTCGAAACGCGGTCGCGTCACCGGGTCTTTGTCGTCGCGCTTCACGATGACCTGACCGCAGTCTGGACCGAGCAGGTCGTAGATGGCAGCGTACGTGCCCTTGAAGCGGAACGAGAGCGTCTCGCCAGCCTTGTTCACCTTCCACAAGCTGGGCACCCGGGTGCCGAACCCTTTGGCGAGCCCGTCCTTGTCAGGGTCGAGCTTCTGCCAACCGGCGCTGAGCTTGGCGCGGTCCAGCGGGACCATCTTGGCGTTCTCCCAGTTGCCGGCGTCCAAGGGGGCTATGAGCGCGTGCGGTCCCTGCTTCCCTGCCGGCTTGATCTTCTCCATGGACCGCACGACCGCCTCCAGGTAGAGCTGGTGACCGGTGTCGGGGTGCGGGTGCACGCCGTCACTTGAGAACAGGATCTTGCCCGCCAACGCCGCCTTCTCCTCGTCGGTCTTCGGGTCCGGCGCCTTGAAGACTACCTTGCCTTCCTTCTCCAGCCGGGCGACTTCGACGCCCATGTGGATGGACGGGATACCGTAGTGATTCGCCAGCGCCTCCATCGCGCTGGCCGCCCGGGGGTACTTGCCGCCCTGCAGGTCGCCCAACATGCCCTGGGTCAGCGTGTAGACGTAGCAGACGTCGGTCGTCGGGTCTGCCTGCCAGGTCTGCCGCACGATGCCTTCCATGGACTTGTAGATCCGCTCCGGCGGCGCACCGCCGTCATTCACGGCGAACTCCACGAACAGCAGATCCGGCTTGAACTGCAGCACGTCGTGCTCCAGGCGGAACACCCCGAGGTCCGACCCCGTCCCGCCGATGGCTGCGTTGATCTCGTCGATCTTGGCGTTGGGATACTGCTCGCGGAACCAGTTCAGCGTCTTCGGGCGCCAGCCGGGCTGGGCGGTGATACTCCCGCCCAGGTAGCCTATCCTCACGTCGTTGCCCGCCGCCAACTTCGCGTAGAAGTTAGGCAGTCCGGCTCGAGCCGTGCACTCCACCGCGTCCCGCAACGGGTAAGGCTCCTCAGCCAAGGCGAATACCTCCAACGAAAGCAGGGCAACGACACTTAGCAGCAATCCTGTCCGACTCATCCCTTCACTCCTCTATATGACACTACTTCGCCTTTGCGTCGGCCTTGCCGTCCGCGGGTTCCTTCTCCGGCGCTTTGCCCTCGCCTTTGCCTCCCGCCGCCTCATCCTTGGGCTCCTCGCCAAGGGGCGTCAGGTCGAACTTGGTCACCTTGCGCGGGGCGCAGACTTCCTTCCAGTTCTTGTACTCGGGTCCACCCTCGCGCTTGATCGTGGGCACATACACGGACTTGAGCTGCCCGGTCAGGTCATAGAAGGCCATCTGCAACTGGCCGGCGGCGTCTTTGGAGGTGACCGCCATCATCTTTGTGCCGCCCACGTCTGCGAGTTGCATGGAGAGGATCTCGGTTGTGTCGGCCGGGTGAGGCAGATAGGTGAGACCCTCCTCCCGTGAGTACTGGGCTTGGCCATACTTGATGCCCGCCGCCAACGTGCCGACGAGCAGCCCGACGATCAACAGTGCTTTGCGAAACCGGTTCATGCCGAATGCTCCTTGGTGAGTGGTGAGTGGTGACTGCGGCTGGCCGATGCCGCCGCCGACTCAGGTGGCGGCCAATTGTGCCATCACTTCGTTGGCCGCGGCAACGGTCGCCTCGATGTCGTCGTCAGCGTGAGCGGTCGAGACGAAGCCGCTTTCCCACTTGGAGGGGGCGAAGTAGAAGCCGCGTTCGAGCATGCCGCGGAAGTAGGCAGCGTACACGTCGGCATCGGAGCTGGCGGCGTCCGCGAAGTTGCACACGGCGCGGTCGGTGAAGAACGGGGACAACATCGAGCCGACGCGGTTCAGCGTGGCGGTGACGCCGTGCCGTTGGGCCGCCTCGGTGAGGCCGGCTTCGAGCTTGGCCGAAAGGCACTCCAGCGTCTCGTAGATTCCGGGCTTCTGTAGTTGCTTCAGCGTGGCGATGCCTGCGGCCATAGCCACCGGGTTGCCGGAGAGGGTGCCGGCTTGGTAGACGGGCCCCAACGGGGCTACCTGCTCCATGATCTCGCGCTTGCCGCCGTAGGCGCCGACGGGGAAGCCGCCACCGATGATCTTGCCGAGCGTCGTCATGTCCGGGGTGATTCCGTACAGCGACTGCGCGCCGCCGTAGGCAACGCGGAACCCGGTGATCACTTCGTCGAAGAGCAGCACGATGCCGCGGTTCGCCGTCTCCTCGCGCAGCATCTCCAGGAAGCCGGGCGGCGGCGGGATGACGCCGCAGTTGCCGCCGACGGGCTCCAGCACCACGCACGCCACCTCGCCACCGACCTGGCCGAGCAGTTCGCGCACGCCGTCGGTATCGTTGAACTGAGCGGTCAGCGTGTCGGCGGCGAACGCCTTCGTCACGCCAGCGCTGTCCGGCACCCCCATGGTCAACGCGCCGGAGCCGGCTTTCACCAGCAAGGCGTCGGAATGGCCGTGATAGCATCCCTCGAACTTGAGGATCTTCTCCCGACCGGTGTAGCCGCGGGCCACGCGAATGGCGCTCATCACCGCCTCAGTGCCGGAGCTGACCATGCGGACGACGTCGATTGACGGCACCGCGGCCACCACCAACTCCGCCATCTCCACCTCGCCTGGTGTGGGCGCGCCAAAGCTGCTGCCCCTGCGGACGGCACCCTCGACGGCGGCCACGACCTCGGGATGGCAATGCCCCAGAATCAGCGGCCCCCATGAAGCGAGGTAGTCGAGGAACCGGTTGCCGTCCACGTCGTACAGGTACGCTCCCTCGCCGCGCTCAATGAACAGCGGGTCGCCGCCAACATAGCGAAATGCGCGGACAGGGCTGTTGACGCCGCCAGGGAGCAACTTCTCAGCTCGGACAAAGAGGTCGCGGGACTTACTGATGTTCATAGTCTGGGCTCCGAGTTCGGACGAGATGGGCCAAGTGAGTTGCTGAGGTCCTATGGGACCGATGGGACCGATGGGTCCCATTGGTCCTATGCTGTTGGGCTGGCGCCAAGCTCCACCCGCATTTCCTCCAGGAACGCCGTCAGGAACGCATGCCGGCGTTCGGCCAGCTTCCGCGCAGACGCCGTGTGGAAGGTATCTTTTAGCTTCAGCAGCTTCGAGTAGAAATGGTCAATCGTGTACCGGTTGTCGTCAGGTTCGCGTCCGGCCGTGCAGAACGGGTCGTCAGGTGAGTACAGCCGTCGCCCGGTAACCGAACTCTTGGCGAAGCACCGGGCGATGCCAATGGCGCCGACGGCGTCGAGGCGGTCGGCGTCTTGGAGGATCTTCCCCTCGATTGCCGCCGGCACTTTTCCGTCGCGGTAGCGGTGGTCTCCAATCGCATCCAGCGCGAGGGCCGCCTGGTGGGCGCTCAGGCACGTCCCTGACAGCAGCGGCGGCGCCAACTCGACGGACCGCCGCGCGTGGTCACCCTCGCCCGGGACGGTGCGGCCCAGGTCGTGCAACAGCCCCGCGGCGCAGACGACGGCTGCGTCAGCCTGCTCCTCGCCGGCAAGCCGCAGCGCCGTCCGGGTCACCCGCTCGACGTGGTCCCAGCAGTGGCCGGCGTCCAGTTCCGGAGCCGTCATCTTTGCGGCGGCGACGAAATACAGCTCACGGAACGCCTCCGGCACCCAGCCCGGAACCGGCCGTTCATCACAACGCGTCATCCCCCTCCTCCCGCCGCTTGCCAGCGCGCCACGTCCTTTGCCCAGTACGTCAGGATCAGGTCGGCGCCGGCGCGCTTGATGCCGGTGAGGATCTCCAACGCCACGCGCTGCTCGTCGATCCAGCCGTTGGCGGCAGCGGCTTTGACCATGCTGAACTCGCCGGACACGTTGTAGGCGGCCACCGGCAGATCGGTCATTTCCCGGACTTCGCGGACGATGTCGAGGTACGCCAGCGCCGGCTTGACCATGACCATGTCCGCGCCTTCCTCAATGTCCAGCGCGACCTCCCTCAGCGCCTCGCGCCGGTTGGGCGGATCCATCTGGTATGCCTTGCGGTCGCCGAACTGGGGCGCCGAGTCGGCGGCCTCGCGGAACGGCCCGTAGAACGCCGAGGCGTACTTCGCCGAGTACGCCATGACCGCCACGCCCTGGAGGCCGTTCCCGTCGAGCGTCTCCCGAATCGCGGCCACGCGGCCGTCCATCATGTCGGACGGCGCCACGATGTCGGCCCCGGCCTGCGCCTGGGTCAACGCCGTCTTCGCCAGCAGGTCAAGCGTCGGGTCGTTCAGCACTTCGCCGTCGTCAGCGACCTCGCCGCAGTGCCCGTGGGAGGTGTACTCGCACAGGCACACATCGGTGACGACAACCAACTCCGGCACGGCCTGCCTGATGGCCCGCACCGCCTGCTGCACGATGCCGTCTTCCGCATAGGCGCCGGTGCCCAACGGGTCCTTCGACTCCGGGATTCCGAACAGCAACACCGCCGGGACACCCAGCGCGGCCACCTCCTCCATCTCGGCAGGCAGCAGATCCACCGACCAGCGGTAGTTGCCCGGCATGGAGCTGATCTCGTCTTTCACCCCCGTTCCGGGGCAGACGAACAACGGGAAGATGAGGTCGTCCACGGAGAGGTGCGTCTCGCGGACCATGCGGCGGAGGGTGTCGCTGCGGCGCAGGCGGCGGGGGCGTTCGGTGGGGAAGGGCATGGCGGGTCACTCAGTCGTTGTGGGAGGGGTAGTTGCTCGGGTTCTCGGTGGACAGACCTTCGGCACGGGCGCACTCGCAGAGGCGCTCGTCGGCGGAGACAAAGGTGAGCGGCGGAAGGCCGGCGCGCACGAAGCCCTCGCTGACCCGGAGAGCAGTCGCAAGCTGGACGGCATCATAGGCGCGCAGGGGGTGCATCTTCAGCAGCACAGTGGCGCGCGTGACCACGGCTCTCGTGGTTTCCCAGACCTTGTACTCCCGTTCGCAGCACTCGGCAAAGCCCGTGATCAAGGCGTCGCGCTCCGCTGCCGTCAGGCTTCCCTCTCGGCAACGTCGACACAGCGCGCTGGTCACCTCGGCGACCACCACGCGAGCTACATGGAGGGAGCGCGCCTGGGCCGTCGCACACCGCCGTCGTACCCAGTCGGAGCCAGTCTCGGAGACGTGGCGCTTGACCAAGGCCGAACTGTCGAGAAACTGATCCACAGTGTGGTGTGGTTATCTGCGATCCTGGATGATCAACTCGGACAGCGGTCCCAGTTCGGTCGCCTTCAGTGCGAGCCGACGCCATTCGGCGGGGCTCAACCGGAGGTTGTCGATCCGTCCCGCGATCTCGATGCGCTCTCCATCCGGCGCCACCTCGCCGGCAGCCTCCATTTCCGCCATCAGCCGTGCTCGTCTCTCCGCCAGGTCCTCCTCTCCCGTCTTCGCTTTCCGGGCGGGCGCGACTGGGCGCGGCTGCCTCTTCGATCTCGCCTTCTGGGTTGTCGTCGGGACAGCCGACGACGCTCCTTGGGAAGCCATGGATGATCCACTCCTCTGCTTGCCACCCCGCACTTCTGCCTATTCTGCCACTTGCTCGTCCCGGCGGCAAGCCAGCGACCCATGCCGCCCCACTCCACGCGCTCGCAGCAGCGCCCGCTGGGAGACCGCGCATTTCCCACGCTGGCAGGACTCCGAACGGTGGAGCGCGAACGTAGAGGCGCCCGGGCCAGGCGGCTGCTTGCCGGGCGAGGGAGGTCGTCGATGCTCTGCCCGTTCTGTCTGGGCAAGACGCGGTTCAGCAAACGAGTGGTGACAGGCACGCGCTGGCCGGTGTTCCTGTGTCCGCTGTGCAACGAGCAGATCCCGGCGCTCTACGCTAACGACTACCGTCGATACCCGCCCGTCGTCGTCAGCGCCCTTGGGTTCCGGCAGCACGGGAAGACGGTCTACCTCGCTTCGCTGTTCCACGCCTTGAAGCGGCTGAAGCTCGCGGACCACTGGACCGAGTTCTTCACCATGGCGCTCAATGAAGACAGCCTCGACACGGCCTACGAGAACGTTGGGTTGCTGGAGCAGGGCGAGCTGCCCGACTCGACCCCCAAGAACTTCCCTCGGCCGACTATGGTGCGCCTCAACGGCGTCCCGCAACACGCCAACTGCACGCTGCTGTGCTACGACACAGCAGGCGAGTGCTTCGAGCGGGCGACAGAACTGGTGTAGTTTGCCGGGTTCGTCCGGCGGGCGCGCACGGTGATGCTGCTGTTCAGTCTGGCTGATTTCCGGACGCCCGACCACGAGATGCACCAGCTCCTCAACAGCTATGTCGTCGGTATGGGCGAGTTAGTACTACAACCGTACTTGGCGCGAATGTGCTCGGCGAGGGTCTCCTGACCCCGCCGCTCCCCGGACCGACAGGTCTCCAGGGCCCTGTGCTCGGCGAGGGTCTCCTGACCCCGCCGCTCCCCGGACCGACAGGTCTCCTC
>Ga0210030_1002377_pt1 | contig 12946 bp, 7 predicted proteins | sample CryGeymeta201523_FD_183986 | JGI IMG/M metagenome (GOLD analysis project Ga0210030, IMG submission 183986) | Groundwater microbial communities from Crystal Geyser aquifers in Utah, USA - Crystal Geyser metaG 2015-23 (SPAdes) (version 2) | ecosystem: Environmental > Aquatic > Deep subsurface >...
TGCGCGAGCGCCATCGCAACCTGCCGGCGTTGCAGGATGAGTTGAGGAAGGCCGGGGTATGAGAGGATGCCTGGAGGAGATTGGGAGGCGCTGACCGCGTACGCTGGGAAGGGGAGGAGGTTGTCCGATGAGGAGTTGAATGAGGTGATCGAGGAGGTGGGGGTGAGGCCGGGGGTGGTGAGGATGTAGAATCAAAGATGGCCTGAGAAGACAGGTCATCTTTGAAAACGGTGAGTATCCTTTAGTCAGAGCATAGGCGACTCCTTGATTTAGGATTTTTGAACTTTCGTGCCATCGACTCAGGGGGAGCTGCTTTGAATACCGCAATCCTGACTCGTGAGGCTCAATCAACCGGCTAGCGGGCGCTTGTTGTATTCTTCCGTGCTCATCCGCGCTGGATTTAGGACTGCTTTCATACGTGCAACCATCTCATCCTCATTGGGTTCCTTTTGGCGGGCAGTAAGTTCTTGCTGGCGTTCGGCTAACCTTCTCTCATACCTGCGTGCTGGCGATTCCCAGGGATCGTAGGGTTCGGGCTCAGGCAGAGGCATCACATTCCACGTTGCAGAAATAGAACGGGATGGAATGGTAGGCTGGTTCTTAGGTGTCGAACGCAGAATGGCGATTGCCTTGGCTACGGCGAGGATTAGCGCACTAATAACAGCGGCAATGCCGGTCGCGCCTCCCACAAAAATTACAAGATTAATGGTGGCGTCTGTCCAGCGTTGGCGATTGGCCACATCCTGAGCAAGGATTTGCATGTCATGCTCAAACTGGGCGTCCAGCATTTTCTGCTCGCGCTGGATGGCTTGGATCTCGGCCACTGTTTGGGCTTGGGCCAATTGTTCTTGCAGTTCATAGGTGGCTTGTTGGTGTGCCGCTTCGATTTGGATCCGTTGGGCTTCTGCCTCGGCAATATCGGAGTTGAGCCATTTGGCATCTTTGACATTCGCACCTAGAAGGGCGGCCATCAGAATGACACCGAAGAAACCGAAGAACATCCATTTGGCGGCGGAGGCGATTGGGTTTGAGAATTGTTGTCCGTACATGCTGTCTCTCTTTCTCTGCTTATGCAGTGGTTGGGAGAAGGAAGTATCTTGATTGCATTTTACAGGTTATACGGCTTATTGCAATTTCACTTGTTTCGCGGATGTCTGGCACGAGTCTTTTGCAAATCTCACATTTGCCTTTCATAATTGCAAGGTGGAACAATAAAAAAACAAGCCGTCTGGCGAGTAGCAGCCGGCTTGTTTTTGCTGGAAGGGGTGATTTTTTTATCTTTCGATAGGCGCTCCTTGTGGTGAGGATTGAACTTGGTTGGAAAGATGGATAGGCAAAAGATTGTGTTTGGTTTATTCGATGGTCGCTCCTTTGGTGAGTCGGTTTTGATCGTTGACCCTATTGTACGCAGGCTGGTTCGGAGCGCAATCGCGTATTCCTGTTGAACAGCCTGCATCCATCTCACAAATATCTCACAGCAAAGTGTTGACTTTTTGAGCAAATGGCCTATACTGATAACAGACAGGAACCTGTGAAGGGAGACGCAAGATGGGAAATGCCTTCTACCGCATCAAAATAGGCTTGTATGTTTTTGTGATTGCCTTGGTGGGGATGCTGTTTGCAGTGCGCGCTTACAATGCCCTGCAAAAGACGGTTTATCTTACGCCGGCTATTTTTGATAATGGGGATGTTCGAATTTCCCTGAGTTACCCCGCCAAAATTCTGAGTCCCAAAAACGAGACTTCCTACCCGCTGACGATTTCTTTCATCAGGCTGAGAGATTTATCCCAGTCTCACGCGTATGAGATTGTCTTCGAATCGTCCACCCTGTTGTTTGTGGACGCGAAAGGGGCTGAAATAACGCCGCGTTTCCAAATAACCAGCGAACACGTCTTTATCGAGCAAAACGTCTATGTTCGCCCTTTCCAATCCGAGAGGTATCCCGCCAGCCATGCAATTTCTATAAAAATCCTGGTGGATGGGCAGGAATATCTGAGTCAACCCGATCCCATTGAGATAAAGACCGAACCAAAATGGCTTTCGTATTTGAGCTTGGCCGCGGCCTCCCTTTTGGAGATTTCCATCGCCTCCGCGCTGGTGACCTGGATTGCCAACACGCTTGACACTACATGGAATGCCAGAAAAGAGTTGATTAGCCAGATGCAGAATGATTTGAGCAATCTGGCGTCCCTTCCGCTTTTGGAACAGATAAGAAAATTCAGGGAACTGGAAAACAAAATTAGAGATGCACATCTGGAGGAAGATCTGAAAGATGATCTTCAACGGATACGAAAATCATTGTCATCAGAATCCGACTCAGAATCCAGGTTTTTGCAAGCGATTGGCAACGCTTTGAGAAAGGGCGGCCCGAATGAATTGACCCAAGTGAAAGAATTATATGAATACGTTTTTACGGGGCAAAAGGGGTTCGAGAAACACCAGGTCAGCATTTCTGCACTGGCGAAAATTCTTGACTCATCGTCAATAGTGCAAGACGCAATCCCACTCATTTCTGCCATTGTGAAATTATGGGATGATTTCGATGCCGATGTCAAAGACTTGATTGTCGGCGCATTGGAAAAACTTTCACAGAAGACACCTTTATCCGAAATCCCCGCTACTGACTTATATGCCCATGCCTTTATCAACTTAAATCGCCGCCGTCTCTTCCGAGATACTGAACTCCAGAAGATATTTCCTCAATTGGTTGATTCTGCAACGGGGAAACCACGCCCCTTGGGTTATAAAGCTACATGGCTTGATGTGTCGAAACCCAAAGATAATCCAAAAGTCCTTGACTGGCTGAAACAACACGCCTTGATTGCCAATCCCTTTGGTTGGGATGACCTTAAAAATTCTCCATTTTATCCTGAGGGATTTGTCCGCCCAGGCCAGTGGGAAGCCTTCCTGGATCCTGTCCCGCTGTTTGCTCATTGTCCGACCACCGAAGATGCAAAGCCACTTGCTTTTCTTTTGCGCGTCGAGTGTTTGCCTGTAAGAAAAGATGAACAGAAAGACCAAATTGAGAAATCCAAACGGCAGATTTTTCCAATTTGGATTTCACTTGAACAAACCTCGCTTGCGCAGTTGCCGTTCCCTGCTTTGGCACATTCTGCCGCTCGCGCATGGTTGGATATTCTTCCGCTATGCCCAGATGCCCTGCTTGACCTGCCATTGTCGGAACAACAGGCATTGCTCGAATTGCTTTGCTGGTCATTGAGCTCGAATGATGCGGTTATCCACCTACTTAAGCGAAGCGGACTGGAAGATAATACAGTTGGTCAGGTGTTGACCCGAAAGATTAGCGAATTTGAGAACAGATTTTCCCCGGCACATTTGCCACAGGATGCTGTTTTACTTTCGTGGCTGAAAATCAGGCCGCCCGAATTGAATCAAACCTACCTGATCCTTTCAATAGACGATTTTCGTTTTGGAATACATCCCTGGTGGTTTGAGCCATTCAGTTCTTTGATTTCTACTCTCTTTTTGAATGGGATTATGACAAAAGCAGTTTCGTCAACCCCTGCGCCAATTTCGCTTTCACTTCCAGAAATGTACATGTCATGGTCTGATAAGCAATTGAGTTTATCTCTGGAACAACAATTTAGTGTCGCGGCGAATTTGGAAGAAGCAAGAATAATGGGAGCATATTGCCGCTTTCCCGAGCTCTTTGGTCCCGGTGCAACCGAAGAAGAGACAACCAAGAAACTCATTTCCGCCTCCCATCATTCCCTGGCGCGCATGCTGACGCTTGGCAATCGCCTGCTCCAAAAACACTGTGAAAAAGAAGTACCAGAGAAGTACTTAACCCTTGAAGAATTAAACGATATACTTAAAACAGCATGAGCGAATCCTTGGATCTTTCCCAAACCTTTGAATCCCTGCGCGCTGAGGCGGAAATGCCTTGGCTGGGACAGGTGTTCCTTCCGCCGCGTGAGTTTGGCCTGATGACAGGGCCGTATTCGATTCTCGTCATGGGAGAAGAAGGTTCGGGGAAAACGGCTCTTGAAATCCAGTTAAAAGCCTATGCCGCGCAAAAAGAGACTTCCCGTCTGCTGATCGCTTCGTGGCGGCCCCAATTGTCAACCGAGGCGGCCTCAAGCGATCAGGTCGCGGAGGCCTTCATGTCGCAGGCCATGGATTCCCTGTCTTTCGCGTTTCTGCAAACGCTTGTTCGCGAGCCAGTCATTTATTCCTCTGCCCCTTCCTGGGCTCGGGACTTTCTACTCTGGTTTGTTCAGCGATATTTGCAGGGTGACCGAGAATTCCACCTTAGTCGTTTGACGGAACAGGCCGTTCCTGATGGAGCAGAAATTGTCAAACGGCTTCTCTCCGAAAAGCCGCGCTCCCTTTTCCCGCAGTCTGCGCCTGCCTCTGTCTTGCCGCATTTGACCGAGGCTGTAAAAGCGTTGGGCTTTGAAGGAATTTGGATTTTTGTGGGCGGCTTGGACGCTCTCTTTCGCCTTTCGCCCGACCGATTGGAGCAGTTCCTGACCGACTTCCTTTCAACGCTGGAATATTTTGAAGACCCCGCCTTTATCTTCAAAGTGATCGTCTCTCGCGATTTGGGTCTGAGTTTGCAAAAGGCGCGCGGTGTGGTGACGCGGCGCTTTAAAACCCACCATCTCAAATGGCAGGAAGAAGAATTAATCCGCTTGACAGAAAAACGCATGGCGCTTACGTTGAAACGCGAAAACGTTTCACTTGGCGAGCTTTGCAAAGATGTTGCATGGCTTCAATGGCTGAAACGATACGCAGGCGATTCGCCGCGCGGCTGGCTGGAACTGACGCACCCGATCCTGGCGGTTTATTTGGAAAAAGGAAAGAGCCTTTCCAAGACAGAATGGCTGGATGTCTATCGCCAGTCGCCGCCGCCGCTTCGTCTGGACCTCGAGACAGGCCACGTTTTTATTGGCTATGGCAAAGTGGATGTTTCAGCGATCGGTTATAAACTGCTTGCGTATTTGTATGAGAATCGCTATCGTTCCTGCACAAAAATTGAACTGTATTACCGCGCTCATAAAGAGTTGTCCAAAGAGCCGCGAACCAAAGAAGATGCTGGATGGGAAGACCTCTCTTCCTGGGAAGGAATGATGGACACTGCTTTGTGGCGTCTGCGACAGGCAGTTGAGTGGAACAAAGATGAAGCATCCCCGCTCTATATTGTTAGTGAACGAGGACAGGGGAAAATCCACCTTGAGAATACCGCGTGAGACGATTGTGAGATATTCAACAGGTAGGCGTAATTGTGTTGAATGCAATCCCGCATAGAATTCATCTACTTGCTGTATAGACAGTGTCTTTTGTGCATCAGTGCGCTGACAATTTTCATTTTGTATTCTTGATTTTTTTGGGAAAAGTCGCCAGCGTTCAGGTATCGTGTTATGGAAAAACTCTGGCTTGATCACTTTGGTTTTCACTTCGATCCGTTTGAGCACGAGGAAGCCTCCTCCGACCCAAACCTCAATCGCTATTTAATTGGGTACGAGGCCTTCTCGGTTGCCTGGAGTGAAACGCCTGCCTTGATATTTTCTCCTCCTGGCGGTGGGAAGACTGCTTTGAGAATCTATACTTTTCGCGCCTGCTGGACGGGGGCAGGGGGGTATCAGCCTTTTCCCATCCATTATCACCTGCCGCATTACTTTCAAAAAGGCGATTTCTCCACGTTGGAGGAACATCTGGAGCAAGTCGTTCATTCGGGGGCGCATGCCTTGTTCCTGGCCTTTGCCTATTATCCGTTGATCTTCCTGAAAGCCTCCCCATCCCTGCAAAAACAACTGGCGCAATTCATTTTTACGTGGATCCCGAACATTGGTTATTATCTGGATGTTCTTCGCGATGGCAAGCCTGACCAAGTCGCGACACAGTTGGATCGTTCCTATCAATTGCACCAGACCCCTGATCATTCCCTGCTTTCCCTTTTGCGTGAGACGCTGGAGAAATATCTTGCAGAACAACCGTCGCCTATCAGCCTGTCCATTCAAAAGGTTTTTGAACGATTGACGAAATGGATCACACAAGACCTAGGCTTCCGTGCCGTGTTTTTGCTTTTGGACGGCGTGGACGGCTTCCCCGAACTCGCCAGGTCGCCTGGTTTCGCGGCGGAGTCTCTGGTCAACTTGTTTGCCAATGCGCCAACCTGGACTGAAGAGCGTATTTTTCTCAAGGGCTTTTTGCCGCTGGAAATCCGTACTCACCTTCAGGCGCGCCTCGAAAAGCAATGGCCTGCCTTTGGTCAAGTCGAATTGAAATGGGACGAGGCCATGCTGGCGGACCTGATCCGCCGACGGGTTTACGCCGCCACCGACGGAGAGTTCGCTTCGCTCAGCGCCGTCAGCGCCCTGCCCTCGGTTCAGGATCTGGAACTCGAACTGGCTCGCGCCGTTTATCCGCTCCCGCGCGAGGCGTTGGTTCTGGTCAAACAAATCTTGTTTGAATACGAGAAACGCTGGGGAGAAAATTCAAACTCTGAAAAACGCATTCAAGTCGAAGATATCGAAAAGGCCCTTGCCTGGTATCGCACGGATCAGGCGCCCATCATCGAAGAGTTAGCCTCCATCGCCAGGGGGTAAGCGAACAAAATCGCCGTGTTAGGAGAAGCCATTATGGAGACTTTCATATCATCCTCCCCTTATGATCCGAAAAAATTTATTAATCGGGAAGAAGAAATTAAGCAAATTATTACGCTTTTGCGGCAATCTCAGCCGCGTGTCAGGGCGGTAGTCATAGATGGGGATCGCGGCGTGGGGAAGACCTGGCTTTCCCTGCATTTGCAGCGCACGGTTCTCAAAAAAGAAATTACGGGGGTGGCCTCCTGGCTGTTCAGCCTGTGGAGCCCTGGCGAGCATTATCGTCCTGAAGGAGACAAGCCGCAGGAGAATGAGCGTTTTGTACGCGAAGGCGAGAAGTTGGAGATTGACGAATTTCTTGACATCATCATCCATAGTTTATCCATCGAACTCCCGCCTAATCCCGTGCTGGCCGAAAAAGTAGATGCGGTCCGTCGCTATGTCCAGAGCCACGTGGACAACCGCTTTGTTCTCATTCTCGATTCGGCCTATGAAAGCGACTGGTCCCTGCTGGAGCAGTTGGAAACTCATTTTCTTGGCAATCTCCTCACTCTGAATAATTTCTTTGTCCTCGTCACGGGACGTGGCCGCCCATACCCATGGAGGGTTCCGTATCTGATCGAGGCCGTTCGTTTTGGGCTGGGGAAATTCTCGGTGGAACAGATCAAAGAGCAATTGAAAAAATTTAGCCTGTCTGCTTCTCTTTCTGTTGATGAAATTTACGCAATTGGCGCGGGCTGGCCGCTGTTTACCGAGCACCTGGCCCGCGCCAAAGATCGAGCCGAGGCGCTGGACATTGCGGCTGATATTTTGTTTGCCGTCGTTCCCGCCTATGAACGCGCCCAGATCCGAAAATACTTTGAAGCGTTATGTCCACTGGATGGCTTTGGGGAAACAGAAGCGGCGTTGATGGTGAGAACGTATAAACAGAACGGCGTGCAGGATGGGCGTTCCCTCTGTAAAAAAATGAATGAAACGCGCTTGATTTCCTGGAAAAACGGCCGTTACGAAATGAATACACCCGTGCAAAACATTCTGCGGCAATACCTGCCGCACAAGGATAAAGATGCTTGGATCCGCCTGCACTGCGCCGCCTATCGCCATTTCGAAACCCAAGCCAACGACCGCTCGCTGGAACGTTTCCAGTCTTTTTTCACAGGCCTGATGGGAAATCATGCAAAGGCATTATCCGAGGCGGGAATTAGCGACCCGCACACTTGTCCAGTCAGCAATGCCGAGGAGGCGAAATCATGACTTCTTCTTTCTCCGAACAATTCACTGGTTTGTATGCCACCCCTGAACTGGTTGGGCGGCGGGACATCCTGGATAAATTCGAACGTATCCTGCGGGACCCCTCGACGGCTCCGCGTTTGGTCTTTCTCCATGGCCTCGGCGGAATCGGCAAGACGCGCCTGTTGCAGAAGGCGCTGGAGGTGGCCCGCGGCTTAGAGAACTGCCGCATCGCTGAAGATGTGGTGGACTTTTATCACATCGGCTTGCATACACCGATCGGCTTGACCCAGGCTATTTTCAAAATTCTCCCTTTCCCATTTGGTTACTTCAAGGCCTATGAATCCGCCTATAGCGCCCTCAACCGAGCCCGCCTGAGTGGCAATGTAGTGGAATTGGATGACCTTCGTAAAGACGCGTTAAAGCAATTTGATGGAGATTTGAAGAAGCTGACAACGTTACAAGAATCTACCAGCGAAAAGCAACCACCAAAACCACCAAAACGCATTGTTCTCGCTCTGGACACTGCCGAGCGCATCGTGTATGGCTTAAAAGGCTGGTCGGATGAGATTCCTCTTGCCGAGTCGTGGAATTGGCTTGTTGAACACCTGCCAACCTGGCAGAACGTGGTCATTTTCGTCGCGGGGCGCGATGAGGCGCGTCCCGCCATTGAGAGCATGAAGGCGCAAAAGGCGGTGAAGGTCGAGGAAGTCGAGGTTGGATCGTTCAGTCTGGAGGAAAGCCTGGGGTACTTCGATAGGGTGGCGCAATTGCTTCTTGAAGAGAAAAAGGAATATCAACTGGCCGAGCGCCTGAAGAATCTTCCTCTCGACTTCAAGAAAGGCGCTCATGCCTATTCCGAGGGCCGCCCCATTATGCTTTCCCTGCTGGTGGATTATTTGAGTTTCCCTGGCGAAAGCGATGTGCCGTTGATCCTTCATCGGGCCCCGCCCTCGCATATTACAACAGAAGACAAGCGTCGTTATGAAGAGGCTTTGTTTAATCGTTTACAACAGGGGGAATTGGGCGAGACGCTCATTGCACTTGGCCGCGTTCCCAAGGGGGCAGACGAGGAATTGCTGGCGGTTTTGCTGAACGTTTCTCCTGTCGAAACGCGCAGGCGTTTGAACGAAGTTCGCAATCTATCGGTGGTCAAGATTCGCCCCGATGATCAGCGCGTTTTCCTTCACGACGAGATGTACGCCCTGCTCCAGCGTCATGTGTATGATTTCTCCTATGATGCTGAAAAGCAAAAGGCAGCGTTTGAATCTATCAAGGAATATTACAAAAACCAGCGCGAACGCATCTCCCAACGCTTGAACGAACTCTATGCGCCTGTTGAGGAACATGGCAGGGAAAGCCTCGACCTGAAGGCGCTGGGCGAAGCGCACACGCACTATCAGACTCTCCTCACCGAGATCATGTATTACTACCTGCGCTATGATCTCGGCCGCGGCTTTCGCACTTATTATCGTTTCTCTCACGAGGCGATTATGGCGCGCGATATGCTGATGGATTTGCAATTACAGGCCGAACTGTTATCCTATTTGAGCAGGCCGCCCGTGCCGATTATTGAAAAAGATATTTCTGTTAAGATGATTCTCGCCAGTCTCAAAGTACGGCCGCCCGCCCGTTCTTGGGCGCTGGGACAATATGGAGATGGAATAACCGAGGCGCATGCAATCATTGAGCAGGTGAAAAATGATTGGCAGAAGGAATATCCGACCCTCCTGGCGGCGCTCCATGCCTGGACTGCCAGTTTGCACATTTTGCGGGGCGAAAAAGGGGATTACGATGAGGCTGAAATTCATCTCCAGAAAGTTTACGATCTCCTGCCAGAAAAAGAAGTACTCGAACCATTTGCCGATCCGCTCTATCCAGGTACCCTGCTCTGGTACAAAAAAGCCATTGCTGCGCTGTCCCACCGCGTGCATGGCTATCTCAAACGTGTGAAAGGTTTCATGACAGAGGCTGTCGAGGAATACCAGAAAGCCGCTGTCTTGTTGCGTGAGATTGATCTGCGTATTGAAATGGCAATGACCATGAATGACATGGGATTTGCACAAGCGGAACTGGGCGAATGGCATGATGCGCGTTCCAACGTGAGCGACGCCCTGCGTTTGCGCAGGGAACTGGGGCCGCGCGTGCCTGTGGCGCTGAGTTTGAACACCTTGGCGGCTATTCAAGTGCGCGAAGGGCAATATGCGGACGCGCGTGAAAACTCGGAACGCGCCCTGTCCATTTTTCGCGCTTTTTCTCATAAGCGCGGTATTGGCATGGCATTGGTTACCCTGGCCGAAGCGACGCGCCGTTATGCGGGTACAGTGCCGCCACTGATTTCTGTGGAAAAGCGCATAGACTTGTTGCGGCAGGCGCGCGATTATGCGCGTGAGGCGAACACCTACTTTATGGAAACAGGAGAAAAATCCAGGCAGGTGGAGGCGCTGATCGAAATCGGCTGCGCCTGCCGAGATTGGGTCTGGAGGCTTACAGAGTCGCCTCGGCCTGGAGATACTCTTGAACGCTTGTATCGAGAGAGTCGGGACGCCTTGTCGTATGCCGCCAAATTAGCGGGAGAAGCGCGTCTGACGTATCGGAAAGTGGATGCGTTGGTTGATCTGGCCTGGCTGGAGTTTTATATGATCAAGGAAGACGAGGATATTCCCCCAGATCATGCAGTTTGGACTGCTATCAAATCCGCAGAGAGCGCTTTCCCTCCAGAGGCCGAAATTGAAAAACAGCCTCAAGTCTGGGCGCAAAAAGGGAAATTGTATGTACTTAAAGGAAATCTTGCTTATCGTCGTCTAGAACAGCAGCGTCTCAAAGAACCAAAGGGTATTTCCCAAACTATCACTGCCATTCTCGAAGATGCGGCCGTAAGCTATGCTTGTGGGCTGGATTACAGCAGTCGCTTTGCTTCGGACTATCAGGGCATTCGTCGGGCCAAAGATACCATCTTTGAAAATTTAAGACGTTTGAATGTCGCTGAGATGCGCGTCATTTGTAGTCAAATTAAATCGCTCTATCCCAAAAATTCGTCCATTCAGGTTTTTCTGACCAATCGGGCGCTCTGGTTCGGAGATTAAGGCACGTTGTATTTGCATGTGGGCGAGCATGGTGAAGAATTGCTTTTCTCACCATGCTCGCCTTTTTAACAAAGGACGGGTGTATAATATTGATTGCGAACCGAGAGTAGCACTTACAAAGCAAAGTATAAGTTGACTGAAAACTCTGGAAAAGTCTAAAACGGTTACTCATACCCCCCGTATACACGGGGACAGGCGAGCAAAACCCCTGTATATGGAGGAAAAATATGGCTCAAAAAAGATTTCCAGAGTTTTCAGAAGTTGAAGGAAAGCCCAAAATAGCCGTAGAATCTGCACAGGATTAGAATGAAGTACTGGTGGTAATGAAAGTTTTCTGTGTGCAGTGCTCTGGTGGATGAATTGGTTAGGCTGCTATGCAAACGAATGTCAAACCTCTTATCTTGTGGAGCGTAAATTTGACACATCAAGAGGATGATTGTGCCTGTGAAAACAATCCCGCGCTGTGGGCCTCTGCCCATGAGGATGGTATTGTGCAAGAAGAAGACTGCGCGTGTGTGGGAGGAGCGCAAAATTGCGCCGATACGGTAGTTCGATCGCCCGGCAGAATTTATCAACAATCGCCCAATATTATTGGGATTCCATTGGCTGACAAATTTACCGTTTATGCGGCGGGGGATTCACAGGGTTTGTTGATTCTCAATCAAATGGCAAAACAGATCTTGCGCTCGTTTGAGAGGCCCGTTTCTATCGAAAAGGCAGTGGCTGGACTTCCACACATTGGCAGGGAACTTGGTATTCAAATTGCGCGCCAACTGGTCTATCTTGGCTTTCTCCAACCTGCTGAACAGGATTGCGCCTGCGTCTCCTCTGAAGAAGATTGCGACCTTTCTCCCGCATCCCCCCTCACCTCCTGGCTCCACCTCACGGACCGCTGTAACTTGCGCTGTGACTACTGCTACCTGCCGCATGTGCGCGAAGATATGTTGCCCGAAACAGGCCGCGCCGCGATTGACGCCACCTTCCGCTCGGCGCTTGCCAACGACTTCAAGCAGGTGAAACTGAAGTATGCGGGTGGTGAGCCGCTTTTGCGTTTCCCGTTGATTCTGGAATTGCATGGGTATGCCCAACGACTCGCAGACGAGCATGGACTGTTGCTTGAAGAAGTGGTTTTGAGCAATGGCACCTTGCTCACTGCCGAGATGGTTGAGACATTGAAATCCCTTGGCGTCCGCCTGATGATTTCGCTGGATGGATTTGGCGCATATCATGACAGCCATCGCCCCTACGCAGGCGGACGCGGTTCGTTTGCTGATGTAGCTGAATCAATTGATCTCGCTCTCGCGCACGGACTGACACCCAATATCTCAGTCACGGTCAGCAGTCGGACAGCGGAAGGTCTCCCTGAGATCATGAAGTGGATCCTTGAGCGCGAACTTCCATTCAGCCTGAATTTCTACCGCGAAAATGAACTTTCGGTATCCCATGAAGATATGCGCCTGGATGAGCAGAAGATCATCCAGGGGATGCTGGCGGCATTCAAGGTCATCGAAGAAAACCTGCCGCGCCGTCCCTTCCTTGGCGGGATCATTGACCGCGCCAATCTGTCCGTTTCGCACACGCACACCTGCGGGGTGGGGCAGAACTACCTGGTCTTTGATCAAAACGGACAAGTTGCCAAGTGCCAGATGCACATCGGCAAGCCGATTACGGATATGCACGTGGCGGACCCGCTGGCGGTCATTCGTGCAGACCAGGCTGGGATTCAAAACATCTCGGTCGAAGAGAAGGAAGGCTGCAAATCCTGCGAGTGGAAGCACTGGTGCGCGGGCGGTTGTCCGCTGACGACCTATCGGGCGACGGGACGTTATGATGTCAAGTCGCCGAATTGCAACATCTACAAAGCGCTTTTCCCCGAAGCCTTGCGCTTGGAAGGATTGCGATTACTGAAATATCAGGATGACCCCGAAGTGGTCATGAAGATTTGAGCAGTGGAACCTCCCGTCAAAAGCGGGAGGTTTTCATTTGAGAGGCACCTCCACCCTCATCCTCGTCCCTCTCCCCGCCTCCGACTCCGCCCAAATCCTGCCTCCATGCGCCTCG
>Ga0210030_1002408_pt1 | contig 12874 bp, 8 predicted proteins | sample CryGeymeta201523_FD_183986 | JGI IMG/M metagenome (GOLD analysis project Ga0210030, IMG submission 183986) | Groundwater microbial communities from Crystal Geyser aquifers in Utah, USA - Crystal Geyser metaG 2015-23 (SPAdes) (version 2) | ecosystem: Environmental > Aquatic > Deep subsurface >...
CCGGAAATTTGGTTGGCGCTTTGGTGAAAGGAATTCCGGCAGTTGGCGGTTCCAGCCCCAATTCCCTGACGGCAACCGACAAGTATGTTTTTGTAACCAACGGAACCAACGACAATATTTCGGTCATTTCAATCGAAAGAGACACAGTTGTTAATACCATTTATATTAAACCCGACGATCGGGTTAAACAATTTCGCGGGGTAATTCCGTTTGGCCTTGCACTTTCGCCCGACAACAATAAATTATTTGTTGCCTGTTCTGGAATCAATGCCGTGGCAGTTATTGATGTAACAAAATTGAAGGTTTCCGGTTTTATTCCCACCGGCTGGTTCCCGGCAAAACTGAAAGTTAGTAATGATGGCAAAAAACTCATCGTTTCGAATGCGAAAGGTTTTGGAAGCGGACCAAATGGAGGTTCCACTTTTGACCGCGGCCCCGAAGGAAGTTATATCGGGGCACTTATGAAAGGCACTGTGCAGGTTTTGGATGTTCCTTCTGAGGAACAACTGAAAATATACACCAATCAGGTAATTTCGAATAATTTCAATTTTGAAAAAGCAAGTGCAGAAAAATTTGCCACAAGAAAAAATAATCCGGTACCGCTTTACCCTGGAGAAAAAGTCAGCCCGATAAAACACATCGTTTTCATTTCGAAGGAAAACCGAACCTACGATGAAGTTTTTGGGCAGATTGAAAAAGGAAAAGGCGACCCAAATCTGGCACGATACGGAACAGGAGTCAGCTTTAGAAACAGTAAAAAAACAGCAAGCGTTGAAAATGCCGATGTGATGGTGAACCACCTGAAATTGGCACGCGACTTTGCCATATCCGATAATTTTTATGTCGATTCCGATGTTTCGGCCGATGGACATCGCTGGCTGGTAAACACTTATCCAAACGAATGGACAGAAACCAGCACCGCAGCCAGCTACGGCGGCAACCGCGAATTTAAATTCGATTCGAAAGCGCCCGGTGTTTATGCTATGAACGGGGCTGCCGGAGCGATTTACCCGGAAGATTACAACGAAGCCGGTTCAATGTGGGATCACCTGGAGCGAAATGAAATTGATTTTTATAATTTTGGTTTTAGCATTATGTTTGAACCGGGAATATATGAGGAACAATATAAATACGAAGGAATCAGGCATTACATCAATTATCCGTTACCGCAGCCGATTTGGGATCGTACCTCAAAAGTTTTTCCAACTTACAACATGGCCATTCCCGATCAATTTCGCATTGATCAATTTCAAAAAGAATTTACCGAAAAGTGGATGAACGGACAGGATTCGATGCCCGCCTTTTTAACTGTGATTATACCAAACGACCACGGTGCCGGCGACCGTCCTGAAGCCGGATATCCTTTCCGTGAAAGTTACATGGCCGACAATGATCTGGCGGTTGGCCGGATTGTTGAGTTCCTTTCGCATACGCCATATTGGGAAAATATGCTGATAGTAATTACCGAAGATGACGCGCAAAACGGAGTTGACCATGTTGATGCACACCGAAGTATTTTAATGTTGATTTCGCCGTGGATGAAAAAAGATTATGTGAGCCATGTTCATTATAGTTTTGGCAGTATTTTCAAAACCTTTTGGAATATTTTAGGTCTACCTTACCTGAACCAGTACGATGCCGGTGCGACCGACTTAGCTGACTTTTTCACCGAAACTCCTGATTTTAAACCTTACAACGCAATTCCTGTCGATTCAAGAATATTCGAACCGCAAAAAGCGCTCGATCCGTTTGATGAAAATTTCGACTGGAAAGCCTTAAACGAATCACCGGAACTCGACAACAAAGAAGACATGATAAAAGAAAGCAAGGAAAAAGACGAATTCAGGTTGGAAAACAGGGAGAAAGAAAAATAGAATAAAAAGACCTACCTTGCTGAATAGTTTTATTTTAATCTTTTAAGAACGTTAAATAAATGAAAACCAATTTTAAAAATATTTTGTTTGCAGGACTGTTTGTCAGTTTGGTATTATTTTCTTTTAATCAGCTTGAAGCTCAAACCAATTCCGGCACCCAACAGTTAGGAACTCAACCCGACGGAAGTATTCTTGTCCCCACAAATCAATTGTTGAATCCGGCAGGATTTCAGGTTTACATGCCGGGAAGACCTGTCGATCTGTCTCTAATTCAGAAAAAAGGATTGCTTGCAGTAAAAAACAAAAATTCGCTCGAACTTATCCGGTTATCAGACCGAACCATCCTGCAAAGTCTTCCATTTCCCGGGGCAGGATCGTCGTTTAAAGGAATTTATTATTCCGAAAAAAACAGCAACATTTTTGTAACAGATGCCGAAGAAAGAATATTAATTGCCCACCTCGATAAAAATAACATTCTGAACTGGCAATCGCCCATAAAATTACCTGTGCCTGCCATTGGAGGGAAACCCTACCCCGGAGGAATTACAATGAATAATACTGAAAACAAAATGTTTGTCACGCTCAGCAGAAATAATTCGCTGGCAGTAATAAACCTGCCCGATACTACAATTACAGAAATTCTCGTGGGAATTGCGCCTTACGATGTTTTACTGAAATCGGAATCAAAAGCATACGTTTCAAACTGGGGAGGACGCCATCCAAAAGCCGGAGAATCAAGCTATAATTCTTCGGGAACTAATGTGCTGGTTGATTCGGTTACTGGCATTGCAAATAACGGGACTGTTTCTGTAATCAACCTGGTAAAAAACATTGAAGAAAAGTCGATTGAAGTTGGGCTGCATCCATCGGGAATGGTTTTTAACCGCGATAAATCGCTTTTGTTTGTGGCCTGCGCGAACAGCGATGTTATTTCGGTTATTAATACCGAAACCGATGAAGTTATCAACGAAATTTCCGTAAAAATGAATGATGACCTGCCGTTTGGCAGTTCGCCAAATGCTCTGTCCATTTCGCCGGATGGAGCATTTTTATACGTTGCCAACGGAACCAATAATTCGGTTTGTGTAATTGAAACCGGCAATTCGTACCGGATTGCGGGATACATCCCAACCGGCTGGTATCCGGGTGCAGTTGCTGTAAATAATTCAGGCACTTATTTATATGTGGCAAATGTAAAAGGTGTCGGTTCACGAAATCAAAGAACAGACCGAAAAGGATACAATTCGCACGACCATTTGGGAAGTATTTCGATTATTCCTGTCCCCGAAAAAGCTGAATTGACAAAAATGACAGAAACTGTTACCAAAAATAATTCATTTGCAAAGTTGTATTCAAACCAAACCTTCCCCGATAAAAATAAAACGAAAGTTGCCGTTCCGTACCTGCCCGATCAATCTTCACATTTTAAACATGTTGTATATATTATCAAGGAAAACAGGACGTACGACCAGGTTTTCGGAGACATGCCGCGGGGAAATGGCGACACAAGCCTGGTTCATTTTGGAAAAGAAATAACGCCAAACCACCATAAACTGGCCGAAACTTTTGTGCTGATGGACAATTATTACTGTAGCGGAGTTCTCAGCGCCGACGGACACCAGTGGACAAATGAAGCTTTTGTGACAGATTATCTCGAAAAATCGTTTGGCGGTTTTACCCGCAGTTACCCTTATGATGGTGATGATGCGCTGGCTTATGCCAGTTCAGGATTTATCTGGGATGGCGTGTTGAAAAAAGGACTTACATTTCGCAATTATGGCGAATTTGTTGATGCAATCATTACGCCTTCTGATGCAACTTTTACTGAGATTTACAACGATTTTAAAAATGGAACAAAAAACATTACCATCAAGGCTAAAGCAAACCTTGAGCAATTGGAACCTTTCATTTGCCCAACTTTTATAGGGTTTCCGAATAAGGTGCCCGATGTTTACCGTACCGCAGAATTTATTAGGGAATTAAAGGAATTTGAGATAAAGGATAATTTTCCCAACTTTATAATCATGCTGCTGCCAAACGACCACACCTCCGGAACCCGGCCGGGAATGCCAACTCCGAGGGCCGCAGTTGCCGATAACGACCTTGCTTTGGGACAGATTGCTGAAGCCATTTCGAACAGCAAATTCTGGAAAGAGACCTGCATTTTTGTTACCGAAGACGATCCTCAGGCCGGGCTTGACCATGTTGACGGACACCGCACAGTTGGAATGGTTATAAGCCCGTACACGAAACGAAACGAGGTTGTTTCCACTTATTATTCGCAATTAAATATGGTTCGGACAATGGAAAATATTCTTGGTATTCCGCCAATGAACCAGTTTGATCTGATGTCAGAACCCATGTTCGACTGTTTTACCGAAGCACCTGATTTTACACCGTACAAAGCCGCGCTTAATAATATTCCGCTCGAAGAAATAAATCCACCGTTACAAAGCCTGAACGGGAAAAAACGTTACTGGGCTGAAAAATCGATGGAACAGGATCTGGACGATTACGACCGAATTAATGAAGATACTTTTAACCGGATCATCTGGCATGCCATGAAAGGATACGATCGCCCTTATCCTAAGATATCGGAAAAATAATAATTTCAGGATTGTAGAAGAACATTTCAACCTGTGAGGCGTTCAGAATAATCAAAAACATTAAGTCACCATGAAAAATTTATTTAAAGTTTTATTACTGATTTTAATCACTCAGTTACCTACATCGTGCACCGGGCCAAAAATGGCAAGTAAAAAACAAAAAGCACAACACCTTTCATCCTATGAAATGCAAACCCTTGCTGACAGCATCCTCCCTGTAATGATGCCCTACAATCGTTGGATTGACCCGGCTGGCGAACAAATTTATTTTGGCGATAAAGAATTGGAAAATCACGCTTTAGATTGTGCTGTTTCGCCTAACGGAAAATGGATTGCAGTGGAAGGACGCTATTCGGTTGTTATTCTTTCTTCTGAAACAAAAAAAATAGTCCATCGTTTTTTACTTTCTGATATTTTAGAAAATGAAAAATTGTCGGGTACTTTTTCGGGAATCAAATGGCATTCAGAGAATGGTAAAAATTCACTTTACTGGAGTGCATCAGGTACAGAAGGAAAATCTTATGTGGTAAAAACAAACTGGGACAACAAAAAACTGGAAGTGGCTAAAACATTTATGTTTGAAGCAAAAAGCCCTGCAAATGCCTCACTTGCCAACGAATTGGTGATTTCCGAAGAAAATAGTGCTTTATATTTATATGTTGTTTTGAATGGAAACAATACACTTGAAAAAATCAATATTCAAACTGGTGAAACAGTTTGGTCGGTTGCAACAGGGGTTGCACCATTTGGGATTACGAAAGCCAACGGAAAATTGTATGTTACCAATTGGGCGGGCGGCGTTCCAGAAAAAAACGATAAAAATGTAGCCGGAATTCCTTGGGGAAGCGCCAAAATTGAACCCGAAACAGGAGCAACCCGCGAAGGTACTGTTTCAATTTTCAATCCTTCTAATGGTAAACTCTTAAAAGAAATTTTAGTAGGATTACACCCAAATGACATTATTTCGAGCCCCGATGAAAATTTTATTTATGTTGCCAATGCCAACAGTGATTTAATTTCTGTTATCAACACAAATACTGATGAAATAAGTGAAAATATTTCGGTGCGCCTGGGTGAAAAACAAAACCCTTATTGGGGAGATTCTCCCAACGGACTTGGAATATCAGGCGATGGAAATACGCTTTATGTTGCTAATGGAATGGACAATGCTGTTGCCGTAGTTAAACCTGGAAAGAAAGCAGCATCAAATGCAAATGCTGAAATGAGTAACGTTGAAGGTTTTATTCCAACCGGTGCATATCCGGGGGCAGTGTGTTTGCTGAACTACGATTATTTAATTGTTCCAAACATTGAATCGGAAGGCGCCCGGATTCCATTTATTTCTGAACCCGATGGTAAAGTTTCTTATAACAGTCACAAACAAATGGCTTCAGTTTCAATTATTCCAATTCCAAATGAAACTCAATTGGTGGAATACACCAAAAAAGTAGAAAAAACAAACCAGCTATTCCGGTTAGCGCTTCTGAAAGATTTACCGCGTGAGAATGTAGCCCCTGTACCGGTTCCAGTGCGGATTGGCGAACCTTCAGTTTTTAAACATGTGGTTTACATTATTAAGGAAAACCGTACTTATGATCAGATTTTGGGGGATCATCCTGCCGGTGACGGAGATACTTCACTTTGTATTTTTGGAAAAGAAATCACACCAAACACACATAAAATCTGTGACGATTTCCTGCTTCTCGACAATTTTTATGTTTCAGGGAAATCATCGGCAGAAGGACACCAATGGACAGATATGGCGATTGTTACGGATTATGTTGAAAAGAATGTGCGGGGCTGGTTTCGCAGCTACCCTCATGTTCAGGAAGATGCATTAGTTTATGCCCCCACCGGTTTTATTTGGGACAATGCACGCAATCACGGTAAAAGCGTACGGATTTATGGCGAAGCCTGTTCGCCTGAAATGGATAACACTGAAACCTGGGAATCAATTTATAAAAGATTTAAAAACGGTGAAAAAACTGAATTTAAGAACACCTCAACAATTAATACAGTTCCTGAAATTTTAAGCCAGACTTTTCCGGGCTACGGCACGCACAAATTCACAGACTTAATTCGTGCAGAAGCTTTTATTGAGGAATTAAATGCATTCGAAAAAATGGAAGGCGACCAGTTGCCCGAACTGATAATCATGGCATTACCAAACGATCATACCGCCGGAACCCGACCCGGATTTCCAACACCGCGTGCAATGGTTGCCGATAATGACGTGGCCTTGGGCAAAATTCTTGAAGCGCTTTCAAAAAGCCGGTTTTGGAAAAATACAGCAGTTTTTATTACCGAAGACGACTCGCAAGCGGGTTGGGATCACGTTTCGGCATACCGTACAGTTGGTTTGATTGCCAGTCCTTACACAAAATTCAAAAAAACCAATCATACCAATTATAATCAGGTTTCCATGGTGCGCACCATGGAACAGATCCTTGGGCTTCCACCAATGAATATTATGGATGCCACTGCAATGCCAATGTTTGATTGTTTTACTGACCGACCGGACTACACTCCCTTTACTTCAGTTCCCAATGAAATTCCCCTGGATGAGATGAACCCGGAATTATCGCAACTAAAAGGACCTGCCTTGCATTATGCGAAAAAAAGCATGGAACCGCAATTCGATAAAATCGACACTGGTGATGATGATTTGTTTAACCGGATAATCTGGTTTGCCATGAAAGGCAAAGAAGCTTACCCTGCAAAATACAGCGGGAAAGAAGAAGACAAGGAATAGAAATTATGGAATTGGACAATGAATATAAATTCTGGATTACCTCTTTAAAAGAGAAAATACGCTCTGCGCAGATTAAAACTGCAGTAGCTGTAAATGTTGAAATGATTGCTCTGTACTGGGATTTTGGAAAATCGATTGTTGAAAAACAAGGATATAATAATTGGGGTGCAGGTTTAATAAAACAGATGGCAAAAGATTTAAAAAAAGAATTACCCGAAGTGAGTGGATTTTCTCAAGCGAACCTGCAGGTTATGAGGCAATTTTCCTTTTTTATCGTAATACTGAAATTGTCCAGCAGGTTGCTGTAAAATTGGAAAATGAAAAAGAAACACCTGGAAATGAAATATTACAGCAAGCTGCTGTAAAATTAACCAGCAACTCCCTGTTAACTAAAATTCCATGGTGGCATCATCAGGTAACTCTTAGTAAATGAAAAAATAAAAATGAGGCTATATTTTTCATTCAACAAACCATTGAAAACAACTGGAGCCGAAATATGCTGCAAATTCAAATTCACAAATAACATTACCAATTTTCTGCTGGAATTAGGAAAAGGCTTTGCATTTGTAGGCCGGCAATACCCGATGCAAATTGGTAATAGAGAACGTAAAATCGACCTGCTTTTTTATCATACCCGCATGCATTGTTATGTGGTAATTAACCTGGAAATGGGTGAATTTGAACCCGAAGTTGCAGGTAAAATGAATTTACTTATCGGCTGTTGATGACTTGCTGAAAACAGAAGAAGACCACCCCAGCATTGGAATTATTCTTTGTAAGTCGAAAGATGCATAGAAGTTGAGTATGCGCTCAGAGATATAAAAAACCTTTGGGAATCAGCGAATTTACTTTTAACGAATTGCCCGAAAACATTAAAGGTAATATGCCAACAGTAAGCGAGTTGGAAAATGAATTAAAAAAATTAACCGACTGAATCTTAATAATTACCATATTGTGGCGGTGCGTCCCCTTTTATTTCCGTAATCACGGGCTTCTTTATTTCTTTTTCATTTGCATCGATATCCACCAACTGCACCAGAAATTTCCACGAATCGCCGAAATCAAAAAAGTAAAGAATTTTTTTGCCCCGGTATAAACCCAATTTGCCAATAACTGCTTCGTATGCATAAGGGGGTACGTCGCCAAATGAAGAATTATAAACGTCATCCGAGTATCTTTTCCCATCCATATAAAATGAGTAAAGATGGTCGTTGTCAAAATCAAAGGCTTCCTGAATGTACTGGTGCAAATCCTCCAAAGTATGTTTGTGTGAGAGCTTAATTTTTCTCCACACTGATTTTCCGAGCATTACTTTAAATGTATAGTTCCCTTCTTTCGGTTTAATTGCTTCGGGTTGAATCCTTTTCAATAGTGCATTTTGGGGAAAGAGAGGTTTTAGGTGTTCCACAAACGGGCCTTTGGTTAACGAGTAATATTTATCATCAGTATTAATTCCCATGATTGAATGGTACGGAAAATTCCAAAGTCTCAACTTTAGTGTATGCAATATTTTGCAAATATTCACGCCAAATTCAGTTGGATAAATGCGTGAAATTGAATCGTTATACTTTCCAAGTTTATTAATCTTGATTTCCAATTGCTCAAACGAACAAAACCCAAAAAAACTGAAATAATGAACAAAAACTGAAAGGTAAGAGAAAAGAGGTTCGTAATCCGGTCGCTTTGAAAAAGAGCCTTTTATGAGTTCCTGACCCGGTTTGGATTTTGAAATTGTTTTGGTAAACTGGCCCGATGTACCTGTTCCCCAACGTATCAATTCCGAAAAATCAAACTTCGTCCAGAATGTTTCGAGCAGAAAACAATATTTTTCGTAATTGTTCAACTTATCAAACTGCAATTTAAGCGATGTGCTTTCAAGATAAATATCAGCTTTATCATCGCCCGCCTTTCGGTAAAGTCCGCCCAACAAAGCAAGATTAAACATCAGGTCGATAATTGGATATGAACTTTGTAAATACACAGGCGCTGATACATCTTTTCTGAAAAGGAGTTTTGCATTGAGTTCGAAAACATCCTTCTTCCCCAACGCTTCCATCCGTTGCGACAGTTTTGGCCTCTGCTGGTCAATAAAACTGAAAAACGTTTCAAAATCGGTGATTGTTGCTGCTATATGTTTTTCTTCTGTAACAAACTGTTTCATTATTAACTTGTTGATTTTTTAAACGGATTTGAAATTAGGAGAAATATACTTTCTGTTTATTGTTTCCTTAAAAACGATTCTATTTCTTTTCGCGTTGGCGCTGAGGGCTGGGCCCCCATTCGCGTTACCGAAATCGCAGCGGCGGCGCTGGCAAACTGCAAAGCTTCTTTCAGCGATTTTCCCTCAACCAAAGCTACTGCAAAAGCGCCGCAAAACGTATCGCCGGCTGCGGTTGTGTCAACTGCCTCAACTTTAAAAGCCGGAACACTCACTTTTTCTGTTTTGGTAACCACAAAAGCGCCTTTCGAACCCAGCGTGATAATTACTTTTTCAACTCCGCTATCAACTAGTTTCTGAGCGGCTTTTTCAGCATCAGTTTCGTTTTCAACTGTCATTCCCGCCAGAAAACCAGCTTCAACCTCATTTAAAACGAGTATATTTATTCTCGGAATATACGACAAATCGAAAGCCCGGGCCGGAGCGCAATTCCAAAGCACAGGAATGTTTTTCCGGTTGGCCAAATCAATCACATATTTGATGGTCTCTTCCGGAATCTCATACTGCATGACGATCATTGCAGCATCATTAAAAGCAGGAGAAGCGACATCAATTTTTTCAGGTAAAAGAAGGTTATTTGCTTCGGATGCCACTGATATAATATTTTCGCCAGAATCGTCAATCATAATTAATGCGTGTCCGCTTGCCACTCCTTTTTCTTCAAAAACAAACCGGATATCGATTCCATCCTTTTTATAGTTATGAACCATTTGCGGAGTATAAGCATCTTCGCCAACACAGTTCACAAAAGCCACATTTCCACCCGCACGGGCTGCAGCCACAGCCTGATTGGCACCTTTTCCGCCATATACCTGCATAAATTTTGCACCGGTTACCGTTTCACCCATTTCAGGCAGGTGATGCATTTTCATGATTAAGTCGATATTCGAACTGCCGATGACGACTATTTTATTTTTCATAGATTATTAGATTTAAGTAATAAGTATTGAGAAAAGTATCAAGATAAACAGTATCAGGTATCAAACCAATTAGCATCAGGTTTCAAGATTTTAAGAAACAAGTGACTAATGACTGATGACCAGTAACTTTCCCTTTGTCTTGTACTTATTTTATTTAGCTCCGTTAGCAAGAATAATCAGTGCCAATCCAGCAATAAAACTTGCAAACATGATTACCAATAAGTTCGATGTTCCTTGTGGTGCGTTCCTGAATTCCTTCCAGACAAATACTCCCCAAATGGCAGCTACAAGAGTGGCGCCTTGTCCCAATCCGTAAGAAATTGCATATCCTGCAACGTCACCGGCCATGATACTCAACATCATCCCCAAATTCCAGATTACTCCGCCAAGAATACCTACCAAATGAAGTTTCCAGGTTCCCTGGGTAAAATACATTTTATAGCTAACCGGCGCTCCTGAAACAGGCTTTTTCATGAAATAAAAATTAAAAAGAAAATTTGAAATAAAAATTCCGATTGAAAATACAAACACCGCTGCATAAGGAGTAAAAGTTCCCTGAGCAATATTCATTAAATCCGGTGACATTGAGTCGGCCACGAACCGGTAGAAAAATGACATCAATAAACCGGCAACCAGCGACAGAATAATTCCTTTTGTTGACTTGCTTCCCTGAGATACTTTCTTATAGGCTAATGCATTAATAATTATAGCAAGTGTTACAAGGCCAACACCTGAAAACAAATACAGTGTATTGTAATCCTCGGGATTTGGCAAATAATTATTAAAAACGCCTAAAACCAAAGCTAATCCTATTCCTATTGGAAAAGCAATTGCCATACCGGCAATTTCGATGGCTGCTACCAGAAGTAAATTTGCAATGTTAAAAATAACTCCACCCAAAAGAGCGTATAAAATCGCTTTTGGTGCAGCGTTTAGCAAGTTAGGAATAAATGCCTGTCCGCTGGAACCAATGCTTCCCAAAGTAAGGCCAAAAACAAGCGACAACAGAATCACACCCAATGTATAGTCCCAATAAAACAAAGGAAAACTCCATTCTTTGGATGCTAATTTTTGAGTGTTGGCCCACGAACCCCAGCAAAGCATGGTAACCACGCAAAGCATAACAGCAATTGAATAAGAATCGACGATGTACATAGTTTTAAGTTTAAAGTTGTTTTAGTTTAAAGTTTAAAGTGGGTGATGCGGATTCCTATCCGCATTTTTTCAGTGATTAAAAATCGTAGCACCCTATTCACCAAGCCGTTTTTTGGCATCTTCCAAAATGACAATAGTTGCTGTTGCGCCACATCGTATGCAACCAACTTTTTGCACTGCCAGCAACCCATCCAAAGAACGCACGCCACCGGCGGCTTTTACTTTTACGCCGGGGCCTACACTTTTTTTCATCAGTTCAAGATTTGGTATTGTTGCGCCTTCGTAACTGTATTTCCCATCTTCACCTTTTACAAAACCAAAGCCGGTGGAAGTTTTTACATAATCGGCGCCAACCTTTGTACAAATTTGGCACAATTTAATAATATCTTCCTTTTTCGTAACATAATCGGTCTCGAAAATCACCTTTACAATGGCACTGTTTTTATGACTGGCTTTTGTAACTACACCGATTTCTTTTTCAATATAATCCCAGTCGCCTTGCAGGGCTTTGCCAATGTTTATTACCATGTCAATTTCAACGGCTCCGTCGTTACAAGCCACTTCGGTTTCGAAAACTTTTACTTCGATGGCTGAATTTCCGGCAGGAAAACCAATTACACAACCAACCAAAACGTCGGTTCCTTTCAGCAGTTCAACAGCTTGTTTTACGGCGTACGGTTTAACACACACCGAAGCCACATCGTACTTTTTTGCCACTTCGCACTCACGCCGCAAATCTTCATCGGTCATGGTTGGATGAAGAATGGAGTGGTCAATCATTTTCGCGAGTTCTTTAACTTTGTTCATTTGTTTTTTTAATTTAACTATTTGTTATTATTCTAAATCTGATTTTAATATTATGCCCTTTTGTGTAAGTCTGTATCTTTGATTAGGGTTGTTGGGAGATTCAGGTTTTGTCATTTCAATCCATTTATTCTCCAATGCCGGCTTTAAATAATTATACATAAATGTTGGCCTGTGCTTTAATTCCAATTTTTCCATCAGTTCGTTCAATGAAAATGGTAAATCCTCCATCACCAAAATAAGCCGGTTCACTTGTTCGGTAGGTTGTTCGGTAGGTTGTTCGGTAGGTTGTTCGGTTTTTTCTGATTTTCTCCAGAGAATTGCTTTAAATGACTCCTCCTGATAAAATTCAGGTTCGGTTAGGCCAGCCTCAATACATCGACTTACCATATCGGGAATACCTGTTCCAAGTCGTTCAATATAGCCTGCAAGATAAAGAGGTTCGGCAATTAACGGATTAGGTGGAAACGAGCCGTGTGGTTTTTTTAAATTGGCAATTGATAGCTGGTGAGGCAATTGGCCGGGATTCCAAACCTCCAGCCGGT
>Ga0210030_1002409_pt1 | contig 12873 bp, 15 predicted proteins | sample CryGeymeta201523_FD_183986 | JGI IMG/M metagenome (GOLD analysis project Ga0210030, IMG submission 183986) | Groundwater microbial communities from Crystal Geyser aquifers in Utah, USA - Crystal Geyser metaG 2015-23 (SPAdes) (version 2) | ecosystem: Environmental > Aquatic > Deep subsurface >...
AGGGTCTCGGTGATCGGCTGAATCCTGCGTCACGCACCATAGACATGAATCCCGATCATGCTAATGCAGACAAAATAGAGCGCTCCAAAAATCGCTTGCTGTCGCTGCGGACAAAACGCACCCACGAATCCCATCAGGGTAAGCGAGTGGCCATCACGTATTGACACCAGTAGTGCCGTGATGGCAAAGCGTGGCGCAGTTATGGTTTTTTTGGCTGCCAGCGATGCGGCAACAATTCGTCAATCTGGCTGTTTTTCTGCGTAGGCAGACGCGTCAACACATCCTTGATGCAGGCATACGGATCATGCCCATTGAGTTTGGCGCTCTGAATCAAACTCATCACCTCAGTGGCCCGCTGCCCGGCGCGCAAAGAGCCCGCGAACATCCAAGTCTTTAGACCAATGGCAATCGGGCGAATCTGGTTCTCAATCCAGTTGTTATCAATGGGCAACTGATCTCGCCAAGTAGCAGTGCGCGGGCCACCAAGCCAATCAGAAATCTGATGACGGCCATCCCTACATAACTCATGTGCCAACTCCTTGCTTCGAGTTTGTTGAAGTAGTCACGAGCTTAATCGCTCTGGCTGTCAGAGCGCGTTTCAGGCCCAGGCTGCGCGTGCCAAAAGTCCGGTATCTTCTGGTTTTGAACCAAATTGTGGCCAGTGAATACCGCAGTACCTACGGCACCAGCAAGCGCTGCTGGTTGAGCAGGTTGCGTAGCCTGAATTGCTCCCAGTCCAACTGTTGCAGCTCAAAGCGCAGTTGCTTCTTGTCATCGTCTTTGGTCGCGGCATCAAGCAGGCTCTGCAGCCGCCGCATCTCATGGTTATTGGTGCGAATCTGCTCGCTGGTGCGGTGCCACTGTAGTCCCGCATTCAGGTAATAGGCGAAACGCTCGAAGCCGGATTGCGCCCGGCACACGGTGTCGGCCTGATAGCGACCCTGCGTGCCTTCGCGCCAGCCGTTGGCCGGGGTGCAAAAGCGCACGATGCCTGCGTCCCAACCCTTGCGGTAGGCCACGGCGTCGGGCGCGATGCCGACCTTGGCGCAATCTTTCACGTAGTCGGCCAAGTGACTCTCGGCGATGCCGTTGGCACCGTCGTTCAAACCCACGCGCTGCCAGTCAGCCACCTGACATTGTGTCTCGGACATGGATGCACAGCCGCCCAGCGTCAACAGCAACAGCGGTAAAAAAATACGTCGCAACATTGTGGCTCCTGTGGTGGCCACGCGCCGGGCTTACGCCGCGCCGGTTGGCGGATCGGGCAGCGCGCACACCGCGTGGGCGAAGGCTTCGACCCGGCTCCAGTCGGTAAATTCAATCACCGTCTTGGGGTCGGTGGGGCCACTGGTGATGAGCATGATGAAGCGGATCATCAGCCGGTCCAGCGGGCCGTAGATGGGGTAATTGAGTTTGCCGGCAAACACTTCAAGCAACTGCGGCTTCCATTGAATCGTTTTCAGGTACTTGATCAGGTACGGGTTATTCTCGGGGTGATTTTTGTTGGGCTTGCGCGCGACAATGTTGACGGTAAAAAATGCGTTGGGTTTGCGCTCCAGCACCGCCTGGTGTTTGGCGATGAACGCGGCTACTTGCGGTTGGTGTTTGCCGTAGCGGATGCTGGCACCAATGACGATGCGCTCAAAGCTATTCAGGTCGAGCGTGTCGGCTTGCGCAATGCTGACCAGCGTGACCTGCTGGCCCAGCGCCGTCATGACGAACTTGATGCGTTCGCAGATCTTCACCGTGTGACCGTCGGTGGTGGAATAAGCCAGAAGAATGGGGTGTGCCATGGCGGGTATCAAATGAAGCGTTATAGCGGATGCTCAGTGTAAAACTTGCCGCCGTGGTAGAGCAACGGTGACGCGCCAGCGCGGTGTTCGCAGTGCTCGACCTCGCCGACAAAAATCACATGGTCACCTTCGACATAGCGACTGCGGTTAAAGCACTCAAAGGTGGCTACGCAGCCCGTAATCAGCGGTGCGCCGCTGCTGCCTTCGGTGAAAGACAAGTCGGCAAAGCGGTCGCCGTCGCGGCTGGCAAAGCGTTGCGCCAGGGCTTGTTGGTCAGCAGCCAGAATGTTGATGGCGTAGTGCGAACCCCGGCGAAAAGCCGTCATGGAGCGCGCTGCCTGTGACAGGCTCCAGAGCACCAGCGGTGGCGACAGCGATACCGAGTTGAATGAATTGGCCGTCAGCCCCACCAGTTGGCCGTCGGGCGCGCGCGCTGTGACAATGGTCACGCCGGTGGCAAACATGCCCAAGGCGGTACGAAACTCGGTGCTGGAAAAGCAGGGAACGCGGGCCTGCTGGCCCGAGGAAGGTGAAAACATCGCGCCAAATTTACCCGAAATCGCGGCCCCCCGCGTGGCTCGGGGCAAATCAACTCGGGCAGACTGGCACCAACTCACTTTAAATCGCGCATGAACTGCTGGCCCTCGGCAATGTCCAGCGCGTGGCTGAGTGCGGCCATGAGTTTGGAGAGTTTCATTGCGTGCATTGGCGACCTCTTAAAATTCCGCACAGGTGGCTATGCCGGAAAATCATGCAAATAGCTATTATTAGTATAGCTGTCAACACATTGAATAATTGGGCTTGCAGCGATTTTTATACACAACTGCCAAATGTATCGCAGGACGTTTGTCGGCAAATCAGGGGGGTTCCGGAGTCGCTGGGTAATTACAGCGGCGTGCATCGGGGCGTGCCGGTGGTGACGATCGAGTTACCCAGTGCGTTATGCACCCCAGCCGATGCTGACATGCGCAAGATGTGGCAAGACCTCAACGGCTGGCTGGACCGTACGCTGCCGGTGGCAGATGCCGGGTAAACCCTAGATCAAGGTTTGCATTTGTTCAAATATAATGACGTTGCTGTCCTAATTTAGCGATCAGAACAGCAAGCGAGTTCAGGAGCCCTTCGGGGCTCCTTTTTTTACGGGCGCTTGTTTTCTGGCTGATGCGGCAAACGCAGCAATTGCAGCTGCGCCAGCGCGCTATAGAGCGGCTTGCAGATCAGCCGGGACACACCGCTGGCCACCATGGCCGTGGCCATCAGGCTCAGCACCAGGCCGTGGCCGTCGACCATCTCCATGACGATGATGAAGGATGTCAGCGGTGCCTGCGTGACCGCCGCCAGAAAACCCGCCATTCCCAGCGCGATCAGCGTTGGCGCGTTGACGTAATTCGTGAGCTGCGCCACATCATTGCCCAAAGCGCCGCCAATCGACAACGCTGGCGCAAAAATGCCACCTGGCACCCCGGCCCAGGCGGTGACCCAGGTGGCGACAAACTTGAACAACACATACAGTGGCTGGGTGTCGTTGTTGCCCTCGAGCATGGCGCGGCTGTGCGCGTAGCCGGTGCCAAAGGTGGTGCCGTTGCTGGCCAGGCCAATCAGGGCAATCACCAGTCCGCAGCCCGCAGCAAACCTGACTGGCGACTGTCTGCGCCAGCGGCTGAAGCGGTCCACACCGTCGCCGCGAATCGAGATCAGCAGCAGCCGGGCAAACAGCCCGCCCGCCAAACCGCTGAGCACGGCCACCGCCAGGCCCGGCAGCAGCAACGCCATGCTCAGGTTCTCGACCCGGATGACGCCGAAGTAGGTGGCGTTGCCGTAGATCGACACCGCCATCAGGCCGCTGAGCACGATGGCCGCCAGCAGCAGGCCGCTGGAGCGTTGTTCGGGTTTGCGCGACAGCTCTTCAATGGCAAACATCACGCCGCCCAACGGCGTGTTGAACGCCGCGGCAATACCGGCCGCACCGCCCGCCATCATCAGGCCGTGGGCCGACACCTGCGATTTGTCGGGCAAATAGCGCCGCGCGTGGTGCATGACACCAGCGGCAATCTGCACCGATGGGCCTTCACGCCCCAGTGACAGCCCGGCCAGCAGGCCCCAGGTAGACAGCGCCATTTTGGCCAGCGTCAGTTTGAGAGAAACGTACAGGCTGCGGTGGCTGGGTGTCACACTGGCATCCAGCGCGGCCATCACCTGCGGAATGCCCGAGCCGGCGCTGCCCATGGCGTAGCGGCGCATCAGCCAGGCGATCGCTGCCGTGCACAGCGGAGTCCAGATCAGCGGCAGCCACCAGCGGCCACTTTGCATCAATTCAAAGGCGGCAAACGCGCGCTCGGTCAACCAGGTAAACAGCACCACCGTCAAACCAGCCAGCGCCGCAAACGCCAGTACCAGCGCCCGTCCCGCCCACAGGTGCCAGTCGACCAGCTCGGTGCGGATGGCGCTCAAAACGGCTGAGCTGTCTTCTTCGTTGGTCATGTGGTGAGCGGGCTAATCATTGCGCATTGTGCGGGATTATTAGTTTTGTGCAAATCTGATTTGCTATATTGGGCCGATCCAGCGCCTTGGCTGGCGCGGCAATACAACAACTTGGCAGGAGGTCGGCATGATCAAGGTTGGACTGGTGGGTTTTGGCAAAGCGGGACAGGCGGTGGCACAGGTGCTGCACGCCGACCCGGAGATTGAATTGTGCTGGATTGCGCGCAAATCTGCCGAAAGTGGCACCTTCGCCATTGAAGGCGTTGATATTCCGGTGGTGGGTTTGGCGCAGACCGATTGGGGTACCTCGCTTGATGCCCATCCGGTGGATGCCCTGGTGGATTTTTCGCGGCCCGAGTCGCTGCACAGTTACGGCGAGCAGTTGCGCCAGCGTCGCATCATGCTGGTGAGTGCCATTTCGGCTTACACGCCAGACGACCTAGCCTACGCCAAAACGCTCGGTGCGTCGACCCGGGTCATGTGTTCGCCCAACATCACCGTGGGCATCAATTTTTTGATCATGGCCGCACGCCTGTTGCGCCAGATCGCACCATTTGCTGACGTTGAAATCCTGGAACAGCACTTTCGCGACAAGCCCGAGGTCTCTGGCACGGCGCGCAAGATCGCCCAGACGCTGAGCATCGACGACAATCGCATTACCTCGCTGCGGCTGGGCGGCATTGTGGGCCACCATGAGGTGATCTTTGGCTTTCCGTACCAGACGGTGCGCTTGGTGCACGAGTCGATCGAGCGGCGCGCCTTTGGTACTGGCGCGGCTTTTGCGCTCAAACAGTTGGCGCGGTGCAATAACGGTTTATACACTTTTGAAGACTTGATGATGCGCCTGGTGCGCCAGGAATTGCTACAAACGAATGCGGCAGCACTATGATGCTGCTCCCGTCATTGCCGATATATTTATGCCAAGAACTTCTTCGCCCCGGGCGTCGGTCGCTACGCCTGCGCAGGTACTGCGCCGTTTCCGCGTCGTTTTCAACGCCGTTCGGGCGCATTTTCAGCAGGTTGAAAAAAAGGTGGGCCTGGGTGGCGCGCAGGTGTGGGCGCTGAGCGCCATTCGTGACCAACCGGGCATCGGCATGGGCGAACTGGCCCGGAGTATGGACGTGCACCAGTCCACCGCTAGCAACCTGGTCAAGGGCTTGTTGCAAAAAGAGCTGATCGTGGTGGAGAAAGACGTTCGAGACAAACGCCATGTGCACCTGCAGGTCACGCCCAAAGCGTTGGCCTTACTTGCCGCCGTGCCCGGCCCGTTTGAAGGCGTGCTGCCGGTCGCGCTGGCGCAGCTCAATGCGGAGACCTTGCAGCTTTTGGATCACGACTTGGGTGAGTTGATTGCCCTCATCCAGACGGACGAGGCGGCTGGGCAAGTGCCCCTGGCTCAACTGTAGCCATGCGTCAACAGCCGCTTCGCCGACCTGGGTCGATCCGTTTTCTCTACTTTCCAGGTGTTGACTGAATCTTGCGCATGCCCACGGTTGCCCCTTCAAACGCTGCCGCGCGCGTGATCGTTGTCGGCGCTGGCATTGTCGGCGCGGCGATTGCTTTCTTTCTGACGCGCGCGGGTGTGCGGGTGACGTTGCTGGACGCGCGCTGGCCAGCGGCAGGTGCCTCGGGTGCCTCGGACGGGGCCGTGTCTGTTGCCAGCAAACGCCCGGGCCCCATGATGGCGTTGGCCTGCGAAGCGCGCACGTTCTACGGGCAGTGGGTCGAGCAAGGCATCATGCGCGATATCTACCACCCGCGCCCCACCTACCTGTTTGCCCGCACTGACGAAGAAGTGGCGGTGATTGCACATCAGGGGTCGGATTTGATGGAGCTGGGTGAGCGCATCCTGCCGCTTACGCACGCCGAGCTGATGCAGCGTGTGCCCGGCCTGGGTCGCCATGTGCTCGCTGGCATGAAGGTGCCTGATGACGGGCATGCGCTGGGCTACCAGGTTGTGGATCGCCTGCTGCAGGCCAGCGGTGCGCAGGTTCTGCGCAATACGCCGGTGCAGCGCCTGGCCTTGTCGGACGATCGGGTTGTTGGCGTGGTCACGCCTGCGGGAACGTTGGTGGCCGACCGTGTGGTGGTTGCAGCTGGCTTGGGCAGTGGCGTTCTCACGGGATTGCAGGATATCTTGATTCCGCGCAAGGGCCAGCTGATCGTGACCGACCGGGCCTCGCTCACGGGTGCGGCGCTGCGCGGACCGCTGATGTCGGCCGGTTATCTGGCCGCCAAGCGGCGCATGGTGCTGGGGCAAAGCAGCATCAGTCTGGTGATCGATCCGCTGGCCACCGGCCAGTTTCTGATTGGCAGCAGCCGCGAAACTGGTTTTGCCGACCGCCAAACCGATGTGCAAACCGTTTCCACCCTGTTGCGCGAGGCGATGGCGGTGTACCCGGCGCTGGCGCGCCAACGGGTGATCCGCACTTTTGCCGGTATTCGCATTGGTACCCAGGATGGTTTGCCCATCGTCGGCCGTCACCCCACCTTGCCGGGCCTGTTCATTGCCACTGGTATGGAAGGCGACGGCATTTGCCTGGCGCCGGTGATCGGTGCAGCCGTGGCCGACATGGTGCGCGATCAACCCACACGCTTTGATGTATCGGTCCTTGACCCAGGGCGCTTTGGTGAATTGCCACTGCGGTCGGCTGAATGAACATGTCTGACACTGTCGCATTGCATTTTTATTGGTGTTCAGAGCCTGTGCCGTTTCGCGCTGGCGAAACCATCGCGGCGGCTTTGCAGCGTGCCGGGCGAACCGATGTGGGGCCTGCGGTCGCCGGGTTGCACGGACGCTACTTTTGCGGCATTGGCACGTGTCAGGCGTGTTTGGTGTCGATCGACGGGGCGAGCCCGGTGGAAGCTTGCCTGACGCTGGCGCAAGAGGGCATGCACCTGGCTCCAGCACTGCTGTCGCAGCTGGCACGCACGCCTGGAGCCGACGCATGACACACGCCGACGTGCTGGTCATCGGCGCCGGACCGGCCGGCCTGGCGGCCGTGGCCGAGCTGGCGCGTCTGGGACTGACCAGCCTGCTGGTGGAACAGCGCGACCAGGTCGGCGGCGCAATTTATCGTCGCCACGCGGGCAACGGCAACCACGTGCTGCTGCTGCCCGAACACCATCGCCGCCGACGCGACGGGCTGATGCAGGCGTACACCCAGGCCCAGGAACGCGTCACCGCGCTGACAGCATCGGTGTTCATCGGGGTGGATCGCGATGGTCGTTTTCTGATCGACAACCGTCGCCTGGGCCGGGTGCAGAGCGTGCGATCCAAGGCGGTGATTCTGGCGGTGGGTACGGTCGAGCGGGTGCTACCGCGCGAAGGCTGGGAACTGCCCGGCGTGGTCAGCGCCGGTGGCATGCAAGTGCAGTTCAAGGAAACCGGACAAACGCCCAAGGGAAAGATTCTGCTGGCCGGCAGCGGTCCCTTGTTGCTGGCGTTGGCCGCGCAACTGGCCGCCGCAGGTAACCCGCCTTTGGCGGTGCTGGAGCGCGCGCAACCGCTGGCGTCTGCCTGGTGGCAAGGTCGCGCGGTGTTCAATGTGCTGCGCAGCTGGCCCCACGTGCAGGAAGCTGCGCTCTATGGCCGCGAACTGTGGCGTGCGCGAGTGCCTTACCTGACTGGCTGGCAGGTGCAGTCGGTACAAACGGTGGCCGACGGTTTGCGGATCGACGCACGCCATAGCAGTGGCCTGGCGCGCCAATACGCTGTGCAGCACCTGGCGCTGCATGATGGCGTGCTACCCAACATGACTGGCTTGCCTGGCGCAGCGCAGTCAGCGGACAACTGCATTGTTTATGCGGGTGATTGCCGCGAAGTGCTGGGCGCCGACGCCGCCATTGACGACGGCAGTCGTGCGGCGCAGCAAGTCGCGCGTTTTCTGGGTCAGCGCTGCGATAGCACTCCACTTGACCAGGCCATTGCCGCCGCGCAGCGCACACAAGCGGCGCTGGCCCAGCTGTTTCAGGCCGCGCCGGTCGCGCCCACCGCCAACACCGTGGTGTGCCGTTGCGAGGGCTTGCGCCGCAGCGACTTTGACCGGCTGCAAGTGGCGGGTTCGGCGCATGAACTGCGACTGGTGGGGCGCTTTGCCATGGGCGCGTGCCAGGGCCGGTTTTGTGCTCATACGGTGAGCGCGTTGGCACATGAGTATGGCGTTGACTTTGACCCGGCGGCGCTCAACGGCGACGTGCCGCGTTGGCCGCTGCGCCCAGTGTCGCTGGCGGCGCTGGCTGCCTATTCGGAACTGGAGTCGGTTGAGTAGCTGGCTGACAGCTTCGGATACAAAAAGATGCGGTGGGATGACGTTGTCCCTCAGTCGCCGCCCAACTGCTCCCAGCGTTCCAGCGCGGCCATCAGTTCGTCGTCGATCTGCGCGCTGCGCACCGCCAGCTTCAGCGCACGGGCATTGTCCACGGCGTACAGGCTGCCGTCAGCGAGCAACTCGGCGGCTTCTTTTTGCTCGGCTTCCAGACGCGCGATCAGATCGGGCAGCGCGTCGAGCTCGCGTTGTTCCTTGAAGCTGAGCTTGCGCGCTTTGGTTGGCGCTGTGGCGGCGCTGGTAGCCGCCTTGGCGGACGGGTTCAGGGGCACATCGGACGCGTTTAACTGCTCTTCTTTTAGAAGCTTCTCGCGCTTTTCTTTATTGGGCTGGAGAGCATTTTTACTATTATTTTTAAGCAGATCGACAGCGCGACGGCTTTGCGTCAGCCAGTCGGTCACACCGCCCTCGTACTCGCGCCAGCGCGCGTCGCCCTCGTACGCGATGGTGCTGGTGACCACGTTGTCAAGAAAAGTGCGGTCGTGGCTGACCAAAAACACCGTGCCGTCATAGTTTTGCAGCAGGTCTTCGAGCAGCTCGAGCGTGTCGATGTCGAGGTCGTTGGTGGGTTCGTCCAGCACCAGCACGTTGGCGGGGCGGGCAAACAGGCGCGCCAGCAACAGGCGGTTGCGCTCGCCACCACTCAAACTGCGCACCGGGGAGTTGGCCCTCGCCGGGCTGAACAAAAAGTCGCCAAGATAACTTTTGACGTGTTTTTTCTGGCTATCGATTTCGATCCATTCACTGCCAGGGCTGATGAAGTCTTCCAGCGTGGCGTCCAGGTCCAGCGCGTTGCGCATCTGGTCGAAGTACGCCACCGAGATGTTTGTGCCTTGGCGCACCGTGCCCCAAGCGCTGTGGCCAGGTTCGGGTGCAGGCGCGTTGGCCGGGGTGGGATCGGGCTTGAGTTCACCCAGAATCAGTTTGAGCAAGGTGGTTTTGCCCGCGCCGTTGGGGCCAAGCAGACCAATCTTGTCGCCGCGCAGGAGGGTGGCCGAGAAGTCGTGCACGATCTTCTTGTCGCCAAACGATTTGCTGACGTGGGTCAGTTCGGCCACCAGCTTGCCGCTGACGGCGCCGCTGGCGACGTCCATGTTGACGCTGCCCACCACGTTGCGCCTGGCCTGGTGATTGGCGCGCAGCTCCTGCAAACGCACGATGCGCGCGGTGGCGCGGGTGCGCCGTGCCTCCACACCTTTGCGGATCCACACTTCTTCTTGGGCCAGCAGCTTGTCGGCACGCGCGTTGATGACAGCCTCTTGCGCCAGTTGCTCCTCTTTTTGCCTTACGTAGGCGGCAAAGTTGCCGGGATAGCTCATCAGCTTGCCGCGGTCGAGCTCGACGATGCGGGTGGCCACGTTGTCCAGAAACGAGCGGTCGTGCGTTATGCAAATGATTGAGCCTTTGAATTCGCACAGCAAGCCTTCCAGCCACTCGATGCTGTCGAGGTCCAGGTGGTTGGTCGGCTCGTCGAGCAGCAGCACGTCGGGCGCGGCCACCAGCGCCTGCGCCAGCGCCACGCGTTTTTTGTTGCCGCCCGAGAGCGTGCTGACCACCGCGTCGGGCTCCAGGTGCAGGCGCTGCAGGGTCTCAGAGACGCGCTGCTCCCAGTTCCAGCCGTCCAGCGACTCGATCTCGCTTTGCATCGCATCCAGGTCGCCGTGGCCCAGTGAGTATTCATCAATCAAGGCTCTGGCCCTTGCCATACCTACGCTTGCAGCTTCAAATATAGTAGCATTGGCGTCGAGCTGCGGCTCCTGCGCCACGTAGGAGATGCGGATATTGCCCTGCACTTGCAGCGTGCCGTCGTCGGCTTTGTCCAGCCCACCCAGAATTTTGAGCATGCTGGACTTGCCCGCGCCGTTGCGCCCGATCAGGCCCACACGTTCCTGCGTTTCAAGGGAAAAATCAGCGTGGTCGAGCAGGGGAACGTGGCCAAAAGCCAGCTGGGCGTCAAGAAGGGTAATCAGTGCCATAGGGGCGCGATTATCCGGGATTGTTCGTTGGGGTCTGAGCTGATGGCGGGCAGGTTTGCGAAGTGGTTTGTAGACGCTCAAACAGGTGCGTCACACTGTCTGATGAGCCATCTCGGCTGAAGGTTGAAATTACAGCCCCAGCATCAGCTTGAGGTTCTGCACCGCCGCGCCGCTGGCGCCTTTACCCAGATTGTCCAGGCGCGCCACCAGCACCGCGTGGCGGAAACCATCGTTGGCGTCGCGGTTGCCAAAGACGCGCAGTTCCATGCCATCGCTGCCAGCCAGCGCCACCGCGTCGATCTTATTGTCCGTGGTGACATCAAGCACCTTGACCCAGGGGCTGCCGCTGTAGTGTTTGGCCAGCGCCTCATGCAGATCTGCCACCGTCGGCTGACCTGGCAACAGGTCCAGATGCAGCGGCAGCTGCACCAGCATGCCCTGCGCGAAATTACCCACCGATGGCACAAAAACGGGCCGACACGTCAGACCGGTGCAAGCCATGATTTCGGGAATGTGCTTGTGCTTCAAACCCAGACCATAGAGTTCATACGCTGGCGCCTGGCCTTGCGCGTAGGCTTCAATCATGGTGCGCCCGCCACCCGAGTAACCACTTACCGCCGGCAAACACAGCGGGAAATCCCTGGGTAGCAAACCGGCATCAACCAACGGGCGGATCAGCGCAATCGCGCCAGTGGCGTAGCAGCCCGGGTTGGCCACCCGCTGCGCTTTCTGAATCGCTTCGCGCTGGCCAGGTTTCAATTCGGCAAAGCCATAAACCCAGCCCGTTGCGGTGCGATGCGCGGTCGACGCATCGATGATTTTGGGCACCGATTGACCCGACTTGGCAAGGTCGTCGATCAGCGCCACGGATTGCAGCGCCGCGTCGTCGTGCAGGCACAGCACGACCAGATCGGCCTGCACCATGATGGCGCGTTTGACGTTGGCGTTCTTGCGCTGTTCAGGGGCAATGCTGAGCAATTCAATGCCAGCCATTTGCTGCAAACGTTCACGAATTTGCAGGCCGGTCGTGCCCGCTTCACCGTCGATAAAAATTTTTTGCATGATGAATTGTTGATCGGGAAAGGCGCGCCGTTGTAAGACTGTCTAAAGATTGACGCAATGCACCATGATACAGTTCGCCGTCGTTACGACTGGCGACCCCTGCCCCAGCACCCCTTGCTCTGCGCAGAGGCCATACTCCATCCATTCCTGAGAGAGCCCTCATGAAGATTCACGAATACCAAGGCAAGGATATCTTGCGTCAATTCGGTGTGCCTGTGCCTCGCGGCATTGCGGCGTTCACCGTTCAAGAAGCGGTGGAAGCCGCGCAAAAACTCGGTGGCCCGGTGTGGGTTGTCAAGGCACAGATTCATGCGGGTGGCCGCGGCAAGGGCGGCGGCGTCAAGCTGGCCCGCTCGATCGATGAAGTGCGCAAGCTCGCCGGTGAAATCCTGGGCATGCAACTCGTTACCCACCAGACTGGCCCGGAAGGTCAGAAGGTTCGCCGCTTGTTGATTGAAGACGGCGCCGACATCAAAAAAGAGTACTACGTCTCGGCCGTGACCGACCGCGCCAGCCAACGCGTGGCGATGATCGCCTCCAGCGAAGGCGGGATGTCGATCGAGGAAGTGGCGCACGACACGCCAGAAAAAATCATCACTGAAATCGTCGACCCCGCCACCGGCTTGACCGTCGCGCAAGCGACCAAGCTGGCCAACGCCATCGGCGTTCCAGCAGGCTCCACTGCGCAAGCCGTCGACGTCTTCCAGAAGGTCTACAAGGTCTACATGGAAACCGACGCGTCGCTGGTTGAGATCAACCCGATGATTCTGGAAGGCAATGGCAATATCAAGGCCATCGACGCCAAGTTCAACTTTGACGACAACGCGATGTTCCGCCACCCCGAGATCACCGCCCTGCGTGACCTCGACGAAGAAGACCCGGCCGAAGTCGAGGCAAGCAAGTTTGATCTGGCCTACATCAGCCTGGACGGCAACATCGGCTGTCTGGTCAACGGTGCGGGCCTGGCCATGGCGACCATGGACACCATCAAGCTGTTTGGCGCCGAACCCGCCAACTTCCTGGACGTGGGCGGCGGCGCCACTCCCGAGAAGGTCACCGAAGCGTTCAAGATCATGCTCAAGAACCCCAAGGTCAAAGCCATTCTGGTCAACATCTTTGGCGGCATCATGAAGTGCGACACCATTGCCACCGGCATCATCGCCGCCTGCAAGGCGACCAACCTGAACGTGCCACTGATCGTGCGCATGAAGGGCACCAACGAAGAATTGGGCA
>Ga0210030_1002412_pt1 | contig 12866 bp, 7 predicted proteins | sample CryGeymeta201523_FD_183986 | JGI IMG/M metagenome (GOLD analysis project Ga0210030, IMG submission 183986) | Groundwater microbial communities from Crystal Geyser aquifers in Utah, USA - Crystal Geyser metaG 2015-23 (SPAdes) (version 2) | ecosystem: Environmental > Aquatic > Deep subsurface >...
GGCGGTGAGCTTGACACCGTGCTTGTCGGCATCGGCCTCAACAGCGTCCATGAAGGCGTTGAAATCCAGGTGCGGACCGGCTCCAAGCGTCTCGGCCACGCGGCGGGCCAGGTTGGCCAGCGGCTCCTCCTTGGCCTTGGCGCAGGTCCGGTCGAACCGTTCCAGCCGGGCCGGGCTCAGGTGGGCGGCGAGGCGCAGCGGACGGTCCACCGTCACCTTCCAGTAGCCGAAGGCCTCGTTGGGGAAGATCTTGGATTTCTCGGTTTCGACCGGATTCACCACAAGGTCGCAGATGGCGCGGATGTGTTCCTCGGAGAACTGGCAGTTCTTCTTGCCGAGGTTGCGCCGCAGCGGCACGTACCATTCGGTGGCGTCGATAAGCTGAACCTTGCCTCGGCGTTCCTCGCTCTTGCGGTTGGTCAGCACCCAGACATAGGTAGCGATGCCGGTGTTATAGAACGTGTTCTCCGGCAGGGCGATGATGGCCTCCAGCCAGTCGTTCTCGATGATCCAGCGGCGGATGTTGCTCTCGCCCTGACCGGCGTCGCCGGTGAAAAGCGACGAGCCGTTGTGGACCTCGGCGATGCGGCTGCCGAGGCGGGTGGTGTGCTTCATCTTGGAGAGCTTGTTGACCAGGAACATGAGCTGCCCGTCCGAGGAGCGGGTGATCATCTTGTATTCCGGGTCGCCGCCGTGCTGGGTGACAAAGCGCGGGTCCTTGATGTCCCCCTTGCCGCCCAGGCGCTCCAGGTCGGTTTTCCAGCTCTTGCCATAGGGCGGATTGGAGAGCATGAAGTCGAACTCCTGCGACGGGAAGGCATCGCTGGAAAGCGTGGAACCGTACTTCATGTTCTCGGCCTCGGCCCCTTCGCCTTTCAGTAGCAGGTCGGCTTTGGAGATGGCGTAGGTTTCCGGCTGCACCTCCTGGCCGAACAGATGAATGGAGACATCCTTGCCGTGACTCTGGGCCAGCTCGGACAGACGCTCCTCCGCCACGGTCAGCATGCCACCGGTGCCGCAAGCCCCGTCGTAAACAAGATAGGTGCCGGATTCGATATCGTCGGCCACCGGCAGGAAGATCAGGTCGGCCATGAGCTTGACCACATCGCGGGGCGTGAAGTGCTCTCCGGCTTCTTCGTTGTTCTCCTCGTTGAAGCGACGGATCAGCTCCTCGAAAATGGTGCCCATCGAATGGTTGTCGAGCGCCGGGAGCAGCTCGTTGCCGTCCACGTCCTGAACAGGCTTGGGGCTGAGATTGACGCGGCCGTCGAGAAACTTCTCAATCAGATGGCCGAGGATGTCGGCCTCGATCAACGTAGGGATCTGGTTGCGAAATTTGAACTTGTCGAGGATCTCCTGGACGTTGGGTGAAAAGCCATCCAGATAAGCTTCGAAATCGGCCTTGAGCTGTTGTTGCTTGGCGCGGTTCTTCAGGTCGCGCAGCGTAAAGGGCGAGACGTTATAAAAGGCCTCGCCTGCGGCCTGGCAGAGCGCGGCGTGTTGGTTGGCGATTCCGGCCCCGTCAAGCTGTTTCTTCATGCCGAGCACCTTTTCCTTGCTCGGCTCCAAGAGCGCGTCGAGACGGCGGATGACCGTCATCGGCAGGATCACGTCACGGTACTTGCCGCGCACATAAACATCGCGCAGCACGTCGTCAGCGATACCCCAGATAAAATTCACGATGCTGTTGTGGATCACATGGTTCATAGCCCGTTATTACTCCTTGCGCTTCTTGACGGTTTGATTCGCGCCATCCTTGGCGCTCACCCTGCGGGCGTCCTTCGGACGTCCAAAATCGCTCCCGGCGTTTTTGTCCGCAGGCTCGGCCGCGCCGCCAGCCTTGACCCACGCGTCCACTTCATCTTTCTTGAACTTCCAAAGACGACCCATGCGGTGGGCGGGCATACCATGCTTGTCGATCCACTTGTAAACGGTGTCATTGCTGACCCCGAGGTACTTGCAAATCTCGGTTATTGATAACCAGCGGTCTTCCATCTCGTTCATTCTCTTGCTCCACGGGCGCTTTGGTTGTTTGCCACGTCCGCCAGAGGCGAAACGGGAGAGGCTGGACGCACCTCTCCCAGGTTAAAAAACTTCATCAATATACAAAGGCACTATGTGCTATGTCAAACGATCTTTACCGATTTGAGCCGATTATTTTCTATCACGCTCGATGCCAGACGCCGGAGTCAAGTCGGGTGCCGTTTTCAACACGGGGCATCCAGTAGGTCCAGGCAGGAATCGAGGTGCGCCCGCACAGCACCGCCACCATCACCCGCTGGTACATGCTGTGTCCGCCGGGCCGAAAGCCTTCCAACCGGTCGATGGGTGGCAGGTCTCGTTGCGGGTCGGTGAAGGGTGAGCCGGATCAGAAAACGATCCAGTGAATCGTTTTCCCGGCGAACGATCCCCATGGATCAGATCCCAGTCGCCGGTCGGGCGGCCAAAGCGTGGCGTGCCGATTCCCTGTTGCTTGCGAGCATCGGCCAGTGGGTCGGCGGTGACCCACAAGGATGTAGCTTGCCGGACGAGCTTCTGACTTGGTCCGGAGAAAACAGAGAATCAGGGGGTAAACAGAGAAAGAATGGCTGGAAGATGGGGAGAATCGATGGTGCACAGAGGTGCTTTGGAAAGATGTGAAACGGGCGCAAACCCTTTAGAAACAAGGGGAAAAAGAAAACCCGTCACCCCGGAGAATGACCCCAGAGAGACGGGTTTGTCTTTTGTTAATGGTGGAGGTGGCGGGGCCTACTACGGTCAGGGCGTCCTGCCCTTCCCTGCGTAGGCTCCCCTCCGCTCGCTGACGCGGGCATCCCTGCCCGCTCGTCTGACATCAAGTCAGCGCTCGCTGCGCTTCGATTCCCTCTCCCAAAATGTACAAAAGGACGGCCCCGAATGAGACCGTCCTTTTGAAATGGTGGAGGTGGCGGGAATCGAACCCGCGTCCGAAAGCTTTCCGCGACAGGCTTCTACATGCTTAGTCTGCATTTTAATTTAACCGGATGAAGCTCCTACAGACAGGATATTCACCAGGCGATTCTGCTTTGATTTCGCATCAGCGCCACAGACTTTCGCTGAAACTAGCCTGCTCAATTAACGTCCCGGCACCCACACAGGCGATGAATGAAAAGACGTAGCAGCATTAAGCTGCTAGTGCGTAACTAACGTCAGTGTCTGCGTTTAGTTAAGTTGGGCTTGTTTCGGAGCCAGCCCACTCCGGCATGCGACCTTCGTTTCCGTCCCCCGTCGAAACCTTGACACCCCCTTAAACTGGTTGAGGTTAGTAGTGCTTTTACTGAACTATGAATGCTGCCATTATCACACGATAAGGGTTATTTCTTCAAGTGATTTCTTAAATTATCGATTCACATTCTTTATGGCGCGGTCCATTTCGCGATTGGCTTCTTTTTGTTTCAGGGTTTGGCGTTTGTCGTGGAGTTTTTTGCCGCGACCGACCCCGATTTCGAGCTTGGCGTGGTTGTCTTTGAAGTAGATGCGCGTTGGAACCAGCGCCAGACCCTTCTGTTCGGTGACGCGGATCAGTTTGTCAATTTCGGCGTGGTGCAGCAGCAGCTTCCGCATACGGGTCGGATCGTGATTTTCCCGGTTACCAAAATCGTAAGGGCTGATATTCATATTGTTGATAAAGGCTTCACCATCCTTGATGCGACAGAAGGATTCCTTCAAGTTGACCTTGCCGGCGCGAATGGATTTAACTTCGGTTCCGGTAAGCACCAGCCCGGCTTCGTAGGTCTCTTCGATAAAGTAATCGTGATAGGCCTTTTTGTTGGTGGCGATAACCTTAATGCCCATGATTTTTATCTTTTTCGCGATGACGGGAATGCGGGATTATTGCAACAATTTTCGGCATGAAAAGTTCCCGTGGCAAGGCGCGGGTGCCGACGCGAATACATAAAAAAGTACCCACCATAAAAGCGACTCCCATCAAGGCCGACAAGAGGGCCGGCTCCAGCCCCACGTCAGTATGCTCACCAATCAATTGCCCGGCAAATGCTCCAACGAGCAACCCGAAAACGGGGATGATATATAACACAAATGATGACTGAAGAAAATGGCGTGTGCTGGTTTCCACCTTCACCTGGTCGCCGATTTTGGCTTCCAAGGGATTATAAACTTCAACAACCATTGCGCTGCTGCTTGCTTGTTCGGTATGACAACTGTTGCTGCTGGGACAGTGGTCGCAGGCACTGTTTTTTTGGCAACGTACCAGCGCAATTTGTGCGCTTTTTAATTCGACGACGGTTCCGGTTTCAACAATCACGGTTTCTCCCTGTTTTAAGCACAAACCTGCGATAAAACTTCTTGACCATCAAGAACGACAGCTTCGGGCCGCAGGCCCTGCCCTGCCCGGATGAGTTGTTCGAGGAACAAATGGGCGGGCGCAAAGGATGTCGGTCGCACGACTTGAAAGCTGCAACGGAATCCGGGTTGCAAATCACCCAGCTGACCCTTTAAACCAAGGGCCGCTGCGCCTTCTGTGGTTGCAAGGGCCAAGAGTTCCAGAGGGCTGAGCGCATCTTCGTAAACCTGTGCCGCAAAAGCCATTTCGTCCCACAGGGAAAGGCTTTGGTTGCTCGCCAGACTGTCGGTGCCCAGTGCCAGCTTGACCCCGGCTTTTTTCAAGGCGGCGACGGGTGCGGTTCCCACCTGTAAATGGGCGTTGGAACGCGGACATAAAACCAGGGTTGCTCCCCGGTTGGCAATGAGTTTTATTTCCGGCAAGGTCAACTGCACGCCATGCACCAGCAGATGGTTGGCGAAAAGCCCCTCCTGTTGTTGCAGAAAATCCACGGGACGGATATTCCTGGCCGCAGGGCGATGTTGATGCCAGTTGATCGCGGTGTAGAAGCGTTCAACCAGTTCCCCCCTACCCGTATCAAGAAAATCAACTTCTGCCGCAGATTCAGCAATATGGGTACAACAGGCCAGCCCGTCAGCACGACAGCGCTCGTAAAGCTGGCGCATATAATGGGGGCGTATCGTATAGGGACTATGAGGGCTGACACCCTGTTCAAAGCGCCCGGCTTTGCCCGTTTTAAGTTGTTTATCCAGTTTTTTGTAAAGCTGCTGGGTCAGGTCGCGATCTTGGCCCAGGGTTTCGAGAAACACCCGCCCACACAAGGGTGAGGCCGCATAACAGCTACTGGCTTCGAAGCGCGAAAGAATATCTCCCAGGGCAGCGGTTCCCCCTTGCAGGCTCAGTTGCAGGCCATGGCTGACCGCCTCGTCGAGCTGGGCGGGTTTGAGGCTGCGTTTGACCTTGACCAGACGCAGTATCCAGTCAACAAAATTGCAGGAAGCATTGCCCACCCCTGCCGCGCTGGCCCATTGCGGATAAAAACTTAGCTCAAGATGCGTGTGAGCATTGATAAAAGTCGGCAGAATCAGCGCATCGGGATAATCAACCCAGTTTGCGCTGGGCGCCTCGCGTTGCAACCCTGCGGGTTGATCAATCCGCAGGATCCGTCCCTGGTCTTCAAGCAGGGCCGCATTTTCGAGCAGCCTGCCATCGGCCTGCAACAGATATCTGGCGGTGTAGATTTTAGCCATGGGGGTTTACAGGGCAACGTCAGGCAAAAGTAAAGAGTCAATCTGCATCAACAAATCAGCAATATCGGGGTGCTGTGCCAGCTCAAGCTGTTCAGCCAGAACTTCACTGAAAATTTCATTTGTCGTCAAGGGATTGGCCAGCACCACCCGTAACACGGTGAGCAATTCCGGGCCATAGGCGGGAGAACGCAAGCGGGTACGGGAAACAAAGGTTTTGCCGGCTGCGCGCTGCATCTTTTGCATCAGTTGGGTCACCTGATCGAGGAGGGCGTTAATCTGGGCAGATTCCTGCTCATGGCAACGCTTGAAGGCGTGTTGCACGCGAGCGGGGCAATAGCGATAGGTTAAAATGTTTAATTCCGGCGCGCTGGTCAATTCAAAATCGGGGTGCGCATCAATCAGGGCGGCAAAGCTGCGCGCCCGTTCAATGCCGGTGTCAATCAATAATTCATAGCCCTTACGGCCGATAATCGACAAGCCGGCATGCACCAGCATCGCTTTGCCGGGGCGTGAACCTTCCAGGGTGTGACTCCCCAAGTCCTTGGATCCTTCACGCAAAATGTACGCGGCATGATGTTCGATGGCCGAAAGGGCAGCCGGGTCTTTAAACAGAACCATCCCCGCCCCCATGGGCACGTACAATTGTTTGTGCGCATCGAGGGTCACCGAATCGGCACGTTCGATGCCGTCAAGCAAATGACGGTAACGCGTCGAGAAGAGCGTCGGCCCGCCCCAGGCGGCGTCTACATGGAAATGACATCGGTGTTCGGCCGCCAGATCGGCCATGGCATGCAGGGGGTCAACATTGCCGGTTTCGGTGGTACCCGCGATGCCAACCAGTGCCAGGGGGCGTATATTTTCGGCGGCGAGTTGTTTGAATTCGTGCGCCAGAAGCTTCAGATCTATGCGGTTATGATCATCAATTTCGATCAAGCGCAGCTGATCACGGCCGATGCCGAGAAGATCGGTCGCCTTGCCCAGGGAATAGTGGCCGCGCGCTGACACCAGCACCGCCAGGCCGCTGACGCCATGAAAGTTGAGGGCGCGGCTCAGGCCTTCACGCGCAATTCCCCGAAAATTTTCCTGCGGGGCAAACAAGCGATTACGTGCCACCCACAGGGCCGTGATATTGGCAATGGTGCCTCCTGAACAGAAGGCACCTAGGGCATGACGGCTATTATGAATCCATTGGGGGTAAAAATCGCTTTCACCGCGATAAATCAAACGATGCAGCATGGCCAGCACCTGACGCTCCATCGGGGTAAAGGCCTTGGAGGTTTCAACCTTGACCAGATTCTGATTGAGGGCGGTCATGATGCGCGACAGGGGCAGCATAAAATAGGGTAACGCCGAGGTCATGTGCCCGATAAAACCGGGTGCGGCGGTGTGAACTGACTGGGCGACCAGCTTTTGCTGCACAAATTCGGTGTACTCAGAAACGAAGGTCGGTTCCTCAGGAATTTCGGTGGTAAGAAAGTCGGCCTCAATCTCTTCGATCGGGCGTTCGAGGGCAACAATGTGCGTGCGCAGAAAACCGGCGACATCGCCGCTAATTTCTTGATCTATGACCCCCAGGGTCGAGTCGGGAGCCTCGGGGACAGTAAAGATTCGATACAGGTTTTGCAGGGTGGCGCGAGCGGCGTCTTTCGATTTCGGCATAGTTTTAGTTGTTCGCCTTCACAGGGGGATTTTTGCCACAGGTTCCAACACAAAAGCGTTATCGATCAAACGGGTACGCCCAATAAAAACCGCCAGCAACAGCACCGAATTTTCATCAACCAGCATCTGTTCTTGCAGGCTGTCCTGATGACAAATTTTCAGATAATCAATTTTTACCAGGAGATGGCTTTCGATCGACATCCGCAACCGATGCAAAATTTCCGTCACCCGCAGCTCACCGTTTTTTGCCAGCTGTTGTGCCTGCGCGATCGCCTGGGAGAGGCACAGAGCCTGTTGACGTTCTTCCTGCGCGAGATAGCTGTTGCGCGAACTCATGGCTAAGCCATCGGCCTCGCGAACAATGGGCAGCCCGACAATATCCACCGGCAGGTTGAGATCTTTCACCATGCGGCGAATCACCGCCAACTGTTGGAAATCTTTGTTACCGAAAAATGCGACCCTGGGGGCGATAATATTGAAAAGCTTGTTAACCACCGTGGTCACGCCGCGAAAATGCCCCGGACGGCTGGCACCACAGAGCACCTCGGTGATCCCGGCAACTTCGACCCAGCTATTGTAGCCCTGGGGATACATTTGGGCCGCGGGGGGCACAAAAACCACATCGACCCCGGCCTTTTTGGCCAGGTGGGTATCCTTAGCCAAGTCTTGAGGATAGGTGTCAAAATCTTCACCGGCGCCAAACTGGGTCGGGTTGACAAAAATCGACAACACCAGCAGATCGGCAGCCTTACGTGCCGCATCAAGTAATGAAACATGCCCCTGATGCAGAAAACCCATGGTGGGGACAAAGGCGATGTCTTGCCCCGCCTGTCTGCGCGCCTGGCTCCACTGCTGCATGGCCGCTACGGAATCAAGAATGAGCATTGTTGCACTGATCCTGGGGATAGTTATTTGAAGGAATGTTGCGCGGTTGGGAATTCGCCATTCTTAACCTCGGTGATGTAGGCGGCGATACCAGCGCTGATGGTCTGGCGGACATCGGCAAAACGCTTGACAAAACGGGGCGAGTATTTATCACATAGCCCGAGAATATCGTGAATCACCAGCACCTGCCCGTCACACTGGGGGCCGGCACCAATCCCAATCGTTGGAATATTCAAAGCCGTCGTGACTGCCGCTGCCAAGCCCGTGGGTATACCTTCAAGAACCACCGCAAAGGCCCCTGCGGCCTCCACCGCCTTGGCGTCGGCCAGAATTTGTCGCGCCTGGATATCTTCACGTCCCTGTACCTTGAAACCGCCCATCCGGTGGATCGATTGCGGGGTCAGCCCGATATGCGCCATCACCGGGATATCGATGCGCGTCAAAGCGGCGATGGTTTCTGCCATGTTTTCGCCCCCTTCGAGTTTGACCGCCTGGGCACCGGCTTCCTTGATCAAGCGTCCGGCATTGCGGCGCGCTTGAGCCACATCCGTCTGGTAGGACATGAAGGGCATGTCGGTCACCACCAAGGCCTGATGCGAAGCGCGCACCACTGGGCGGGTATGGTAGATCATTTCGTCCATGGTCACGGGCAGGGTATTTTCGTAGCCACTGAAAACCGAACCAACGGAATCACCCACCAGAATAATATCGATACCAACCTCATCCATCAGCTGGGCAAAGGGGTAATCATAAGCAGTCAGAACGGCGATCTTCGCCCCCGCTGCCTTCATGGCGGCAATATCAAGAATTGTTTTTCGTTTTTTCACAAGAGTTACACCTGGCATGCGGTCATAAAAAAGCCTTCCTTTACGGAAGGCGCGTAAACTCCAGCCGTAAAACGAACCGACTGAAAAAGGGCTATCGCGGCTCCGTCCCGGTCACGCTGGATCCAGGCAGTCTGCTGTCGCAACAATTAAACAAAAAAGCGTTCTATCCATATCACAGTGGAGAATAGCTGTCGAGGCTCACACGTTTTTTTTTACGCAAAATTTTATGGGCAAAGTGACGTCGCCCATAAAATACCGTCCCGAGAGGGTTGAGGCCCAATTACGTATTCAGCAAAGACTCCAGGGTGCGCAACAACACGGTATAGGGATGAAAATTCGTAGCAGCGGTCGCGTTCAGGCGCTCAAACAGATCGCGATAAGTGCGCATTTTCTGGCTGCGCTGTTGAAAATAGTGACGGCTGTCGGCGTTGCTTTCCACCGCAATTTTTTCGACCAGCGCAAAGGCAACCCGGTGCAAACTTGCCAGCAGGGCTTCTCGCGCACTGCGATCCCAGCTGTCGTGAGCGGCAACTTTTTCGACTCCGGCAATGACGCGCGGTAAATTGAGATTCCCGAGAACATCAAGGCTCAATTTAAGCAGCACCGCCATGTCCAACTGTGTTTCTTCAACCAGACGGATAAGGGGTAAAAATAATTCAAGTTGAGGCATCAGGGCGAGACGCTCGGCAACTACCGCCGGAAGCGATAGCGCCTCAAGCTGCTTGCGGCGCTCTTCACCCGCGGCCCACACCTGCGGCGGCAAAACCTCAGGCAGTAAATCGACATAGCGCCCAAGAAGGGTTTCACTTTGTTTCAAGCCAATTTTGTCCTGGGGTAACTGCAAATCATGGAGCAAGGCGAAACGGCAAAAACCTTCAAGAACATCTTCTAATTCAAGTAACTTCGCGTACTGGGTTTGGGCCTCAACCCGATTATCCAGGGTAAAAATTGCCTGACGAATAGCTTCCGCTTGCATTAAATGGTCAAGGCATAGATAGGTTTGTGCCACTTTGGTTTGGGTTGTACCGGTTTGACGCGCAAGTTTCAGGCAAAAGCTGCTACCGGCGCGATCCACCACGTAATTGGTCATCATGGTCGCGGCTATTTCATTCGCCAGCGGATGTTTCGACAGATACTGAGGATAGCGTTCACGCACCTGCACCGGAAAATAGTCCCGCAGCAGATTCTGTGTCACCGGGCCCTGGGGGATGCCCTCTTCAATCAGAGCGCGGAAGAGTGACATTTTGCTGTAGGCCAGCAGCACCGACAATTCGGGGCGCAACAGCTGAACCGGCTGGCGGCTGGCGACCTCCTGACGTGAAGGCAGATATTCATCGCGACGATCCAGCAGCCCTGAGCGACCGAGACGATCCATCAACTCCAGGTAAGGTTCAATATCAAGCTGGCCGCGGTGGTGATCAAGTGAAATAGACAAGGTCTGGGTGTAATTGTTCGCCAGAACCCGTTGACACACTTCTTCCTGCATTTCTTCAAGCAGCGCGTAGCCGTCTTCACGGGTCTTCATCTGCCGGGCCTGGCGCAGCACCTGAAGCAGAATTTTCAAATTGACTTCGTGATCCGAACTGTCAACGCCCGCTGAATTATCCACCGCATCGGTATTTAAATGCCCGCCAAGGGCGGCGTATTCGTTGCGCCCCCGTTGGGTCGCCCCCAGGTTACCGCCCTCACCGAGAATCTTACAGCGCAACTGATTGGCATCAACGCGCACCGCATCATTGTGGCGATCACCTGCATCCGTGTGTTTTTCGGTTGAAGCTTTGATATAGGTGCCGATTCCGCCATTCCATAACAGATCAACTTCGGCACACAACAGCCGCTGAATCAAGCTTGGCACATCAATGGAATGGCTGCGGATTCCGAGCCATTCGCGCACCTGGGGCGACAGGGGAATTTCCTTCGATTCACGCGAAAAAACCCCCCCACCGGTCGACAGCAGGCTGCGGTCATAATCGTCCCACGAAGAACGTGGCAAGCGGAACAAACGCTGACGTTCGCTGAAAGAGATTGACGGATCGGGGTCGGGATCGAGAAAAATGTGGCGATGATCAAAGGCCGCTTGCAGTCGGATACAGGGGGACAAGAGCATGCCATTACCAAAAACATCGCCGCTCATATCGCCGATACCCACAACGGTAAAGGGTTGAGTTTGGATATCCTGCCCCAGTTCGCGAAAATGACGTTTGACTCCCTCCCAGGCCCCGCGGGCGGTAATTCCGAGAACCTTGTGGTCGTAACCATGGGAACCGCCACTGGCAAAGGCATCATCAAGCCAGAAACCATAACTTTGGCTGACTGCGTTAGCGGTGTCGGACAGATGCGCCGTGCCCTTATCAGCTGCCACCACCAAATAGGGATCCTCCTCGTCATAAGCCACGACATTCTGCGGGCCCACCACCCCTTTAGGTGTTTGATTGTCGGTCAGATCGAGGAGCCCCATCATCAGGTGCTGATAGGCATCCTTCACCAGGACGCCGCCCTCTTCGCGGCTGGTGAAGGGCGTTTTGACAATAAAACCGCCCTTGCTGCCCACCGGGACAATCACCGCATTTTTGGTCATCTGCGCCTTCATCAGCCCCAAAACTTCGGTGCGGAAATCATCGGGCCGGTCTGACCAACGAATACCACCACGTGCCACCTTGCCGCCGCGCAGGTGAATTCCTTCCATGGTTGCCGCGTGCACATACACCTCAAACATGGGACGCGGCAGGGGCATTTCCATGACCCCAAGGGAACTGATTTTGAAACTAATGAAGTAATCGTCCATCTGGCGACGTTGATAAAATCCCGTACGCACGGTGGCATCGATTAAATTAAACAAAGTTCGCAGAATCTGGTCTTCGTTGCTGTCCTTCACTTCGGCCAGGGCGGTTGCCAGTTCCATGCGAATGGGCATAATCAACTGCTCTTCGCGCTGCGCCAGATTCACCTCTTTAATGGGTTTGAAACGGCCTTCAAAATAGCGGTACAACAGGCTTGCCACCTGGGGATTATGGATGAGCGCAAAAGCGACACGTTTTTTGGTAAAGGTGGTGCCCAGTTGAAAATAGTAGTTGCGGTAGGCCCGAAAAATATCGATTTCCTGCCAATGCAAACCGGTCAGCATCAACAACCGGTGCAGATAGTCATTTTCTACCAGACCGTCATCGAGGGCGCTGAGGGTTGCAAGTAATTGCGGCTTGATGTCCCTGAAGGGTAAGCCCCGCCCGATTTCGACTTTCAAGGCAAAGCTCTTGATATAAACCTCATCGCCATGGGGCTTGACCAGATAATCAACCTCATCAATCACCACTAAACCGAGATTTTCAAGAAACGGCATCAGATCGTTGAGATAACTGCGGGTTTTTTTGTAGTATTGCAGGCGGAAAAAACGTTCTTCGGCTTCGAAGGGCCCCCACAAATCAAAGCGCGACCGCCTCTTCTCTTCCAACAGACGTTCAATATTGTGGACATCACGCACCGCAAAGCGTGGATGCAGCCGCGCCTTATATTCCTCATCAAAGGCATACTGATAGCGGTTGTAGAGTGCGGAGGAATCAGGGTCAGTGCGCATTTCCAGCAACCGCCGGAATTTACGATTCCAGGGCAGCGCCAGACGCGTGAGACCATGTTCCAGTTGCAGCAGGTCAATATTCAAAACCTCACGCTCAACCCAGAGGCCAACATGCAAGCTGAGATAATCCGCCGACAGGTGAATGTTGCGGCTTTCAGCCGCCTGGGCGCGAAAGCGGCGTTTTAAATAATTTTCAATCCGCGGCAAAATTTCAGCGGTGTAAAAACTGCGTGGCAGAATAAGGAGTAAATTCAAGCCGGATCCCGACATATTCGGTGCTACCAGCACCTTAACTCCCGATTGACGGTGCATCTGCACAAAAGAACGCACCAGCTGGGTTAATTCACCATCGC
>Ga0210030_1002416_pt1 | contig 12857 bp, 9 predicted proteins | sample CryGeymeta201523_FD_183986 | JGI IMG/M metagenome (GOLD analysis project Ga0210030, IMG submission 183986) | Groundwater microbial communities from Crystal Geyser aquifers in Utah, USA - Crystal Geyser metaG 2015-23 (SPAdes) (version 2) | ecosystem: Environmental > Aquatic > Deep subsurface >...
AGCCAAAAAGACCATAATGGTGAAGAAACAGGACAGGGTGTTGGCGGTCTTGTGAAAATGTTTCAAAAAGGGCCGTTTGAAAATGCTCTTTGAGGAATGGCGCCGAAACCGATTTACTTGGTTCCGGCGTGAGGGATTTCATGGATCGATTTGTTCTTTCATACGGTAGCTCTTTCCCTCGATCAGGACTATTTCAGCATGGTGTAGAAGTCGATCAAGGATAGCCGATGTCAGAGTGGCATCATTATTGAAGATCTCGGGCCAGTCCTTAAAGGCTTTGTTTGAAGTGACGACCAGTGCGCCTTGCTCATAGCGGAGGCTGATGACCTGAAAGAGGAGGTCCGCCCCTTTTTTGTCGATGGGTAGGAAGCCCAATTCGTCAATAATGAGAAGAGCGGGACGGGTATATTTTTTCAACTCCTCTTTCAAACGGTTTTGCCTCTGCGCTGCGGAAAGGGTGTTGATGAGATCGATGGCGGTAGCAAAAAGGACGGTATAGTTTTTGAGACAGGCGGCATAACCCAGGGCAGAAGCCAAATGGGTTTTCCCCAGACCCACCCCGCCAAGGAAAATGATATTGGATTTGTCCTTGAGAAAGGCGAGTCTGAAGAGGTTCTGGACCTGGAGTCGATTGATTTTTTTAGGCCAGGACCAGTTGAACTGATCCAGGGTTTTGATGAGAGGGAAACGAGCCTTACGGATACGGCGCCCTACAGACCGGTCCCGGCGCAAGGCGGCTTCCCCGCTGACGAGATTGTCGAGATAGTCCACATAGGTCCAGTTTTTCCTGGCGGCCTGTGAGGCAAATTCCTGGTAGTGATCTGTGAAAAAGGGTAGTTTCAAGCATATTAAATGCTCTTCGAGTTGGCTGCGCTCATTGTGTTCTTTCATGGTTTTTCCTTTCGTAGAGGGTTAAGTCGGGCTGATCGAGTTCAATGTCTAAGAGGTCTTCTCGGCGGGTGAGTTGAAGGGCCTGGGGCTGGAGGAGACATCGAGAACGCTGTTCGAGCAGATTGGTGATGTACTCAGAGGAAAAAGCCTCAAAAGCAAAGGCGTCTTCTATGGCCCTTCTGACCTCATCCGGAGGGTAGATTTCACTTAGGGCCACGATCTTTCTGATGTGATGGGGGGGATTCATACGGCGCAGTTCGAGTCTGCGGTAATAGGGCTCGGCCATTGGAGAAAGAGCCAGGAAACGCATGAAGATCTTCTGATCGCGAGCTTTTCTGCGTTGTCTGAGGAGTTCCTTTGGATGATCGGGATCTTCGAAGTCCTGATGCCGATCATAGCTGCGGGCATGGCGTGCGATGAGTTTACCCTCTGAGTAGAGGCAGAGTCGATCAGGAAAGGCTTTCAGGGTGAGCCTGGTAGAGGCATACTCTGCCGGGACCGAGTAACGGTTGGTATCGAGGGTGATGCGGAACTGGCTGGATGCTCTGATCTGCGAGATAGAGGCGATATCAAAAGGATTGAGGGGAAGAGGATTGAGAAAAGGCTTCTCTTTTTGAAAAAGCGCCAGGGGCTTCTGCCGAGTTTGCCCATGGATGCGCACATTGGCAATGGAATCAAGCCAGTTGCGGCAAGCGGGGGCAAGACAGGAGAAGTCGGGTATGTCGAGGCCGGCGAGGAAGTTTTTCTTCACATACCCTACGGCATTTTCCACGCGGCCTTTTTCGTTGCCCTTTCCGACATTACAGGGGGAAATGGTAAAGCCGTAGTGCTTGGAAAAATCCATGTACTTGGGATTAAAGACCGGCTCCTGCCCGATGATGCGCTTTAAGACGGCGGATTTAAGATTATCGACCATAAGCTTTTTGGGTACGGCACCGAAAAAATCAAAGGCGTTTTGATGGCATCCCAGGAAATGCTCCATGGTCTGAGAGACGGTGAACTCCACATACATCATGCGGCTGTAACACAGGACCATGGCAAAGAAGCTAAGCCTTCTTCTGGTGGAGCCCACGTTGACCGAACCATATGAGCCCCAGTCGACCTGAGCACACTCCCCCGGGGCGAAGGACAGGGTTAAAAAGGCCTGCGATTTTGGCGGCCTGACCTTCCTTACGTAGCGTTTGACAATGTTGTAGCCGCCTTTAAAACCCTGCTCTTGGATGCGCTGGAAGATCTGGATGGCGCTGTAGGGGTAGTTGTGGAGCATACGGAGGATGTCGTTTTTGAAGGGATCAAGTTTACTGGACCTCTTGGTTTCAGTCCTTTTGTGGAAAGGCATGGCAAGCCATTTTCTAATCGTACGCGGGTCCAGGACCAGTTCATCGGCAATCTGTGGAGGAGTCAGCCCCTCTTGCTCGGTAAGATGCCTGATCTTGGCATAGAGTGCATAGTCGATCATAAGGACTCCTCCCCGAGGCGCTTAAAGATTTGGGCCAGGGATTGAAGCCCTCCCGGATGCCTGCGGGCGCCTTCAATAGGCTGATCCAGGGCAAGAACCTGATAGAGGGGCTTTTGGAAGGCGATGAGGCCTATTTCAATCAACTCCTGCCTGGCGCGAGCAAGGATTTGATCCCCCATATCAAGACGCTCACTGAGGGTTTGATCGGAGTAATAGCTCAAACCCTGGGCATCGGCCACGGTGGCCAAAAACAGGTAAAGGGCCGCGGCCTGATGACTGCAGCGGTCTATATAGCGCTCAGCGACCAGGCGATGATCCAGCCAACTAAACTTTTTTGGAATTTTACGCAGAGCCTGGGGACATATCAGATGTTTTTCGACCATAAGGGCCTCCTTGTGGGTTAAGGATATCGTTTCCCAACTGTTGCAGACGGCGGGCGGCCCTGGCAATGTCGTCTTGTAACGCATAGCCGGTTAATTGTGAGATTAACCCAACTAAAACAGCAGGTTGAAGCATTAAGAGATCTTGTAACGCATGTTGTGCAAAATCATCGTTTTGCTTCGTATTTTCAATGGGTTCTGTGATTAAGGAATCTTGTAACGCATTTGGCGATTTAAGGGGTTTTCGCCAGTAGCCGGGATGGTCCTTTCGCCAGAGTTGAACTCGCTTCACGTTATCGGGACTGCGGAAGTAATCCTGATTTTCAGATTTTTGAAGCCACCGTTTCTGACTTGAGGCCTTGCTGGCCTTTCGGCATTCCGGTTGGGAACAGTATCTTTGATGGGCAGCATTACGTGGGTCTGGCAAGAACAACCTACCGCAATGCTTGCACTTTCTCCTTCGCGCTCTCCTTGCCATTGGCCGCCAACCTCCTCGGACCAATGGTGTTAATACGATATGGAGAAAAATGAAATACGGGGAAGAAAAACCACGGAAGAAGATTTTATACACACATGTCTTCAGGAAGAAAACCCAGGGAAGAAAAGGACATTTTCAAACGGCCAAGTCTAAGACAATTTCAAATTGCCGGTGACAGAAAATTTCAAGTAACGAGTTTTTTAGACTTTCCATTCTTAGTCTTTTTACAAAAAATGAGCATATCAACCACTTTGCATCACTTCCTAAAAAATTCCAACATAGCGATCCATTTGCAAGAAGAGAAATAATTCTATCTGCTATAAAAAATGGAGCTATTGACTGGCTGAGAGAACAGAAAGAATCTTATCCAAACGTTCATGACAGGAGGAAGTTGTCGCCCCCGCGGATGAAAATTGCTAACTTGTGTGAAGTAGGCAGCAGGGGTAGCGCAACGAGATCGGATAATTTGTAGTGAGTAATATCCCGATGTCCAAATCATGTTGATTCAAAACCTCTCATCGGATAAAAGCACTGTTTCATTGTTAGCCCTCTTTACCAACGTGAGAAGATATGGCAAGCGACAAGAAAACTGGGCTATTACTGGCAGGCTCCGCATTCGCTTTCTGGGGTCTGACCCCCTTCTATTTTAAGACCCTTTCAAGGGTATCGCCCATAGAGACCGTGAGCCATCGTATTATCTGGTCCACCATGATGTTGGGCCTTTTCCTTGTAGCGATTCATCGGGAGTTTTTGATAGATATCCTCTATCAAGTCAAGAAGCACGGGTGGGTCTTGGGGGCTGGCGCCGTCCTTCTGTCCGTAAACTGGCTTACCTACATCTACGCAGTGGTTACCAGCCGCGTTCTGGAAGCCAGTCTTGGCTATTTCATCAATCCACTGGTAAACGTGGGCCTCGGTGCAATTTTTCTAAGGGAGAAACTGACACGGATTCAAAAAATCGCCGTGGCTCTGGCTGCGATCGGGGTTAGCCAAGAAATCATCCGATTCGGGCAATTCCCGACGCTGGCCGTCATCATGGCGGGGACCTTTGGGGTCTATGGCCTGATCCGCAAGAAGGCCAGCATCGGAGGGAGTGAAGGGCTGTTCATTGAAACACTTCTGCTGTTTCCCCTCGCAGGAGGCTACCTGATTTACATGCAAAGCCAGGGTCTACTGGCATTCGGATACCAGGGATATTTAATCACTCTTCTGCTCTTTTCAGCCGGACTGATCACGACCCTCCCGCTCATCTGGTTCATCGGCGCCGCAAAGAAACTCAGCTACTCCATCATCGGGATGATGCAGTACATCGCCCCTACACTCATGGGGATTCTGGGGTACTGGATCTATCAGGAAAGCTTCCCTTCAGGAAGGATGATAACCTTTTCCCTGGTATGGTCGGGTCTCCTGCTGGTAGTCGTGGAAAGCGTCAGACATATGCGGCAACGGCCGTATTGATTGTGTCACCACGAGCTGGAGTTGTCTGTGAAAAGGAAAAGCACGGCTGAAGCGACCAAGGCCAGGCTGTGCTGATCACAGGAACAAGATCAATGGCAGAACACAAGTCCCGAGTCCGCCACCATGTTTCTTCTTGGGGCTGGGTCGGTCGGTATTCTGGCATTGAAAAGTGGCAGAGGCCGACCAGGTGAAAGGGCAAACCTTAACCCCGGATAGCCCCTGAACTGAGATGAGCTGACAACCAGACTGCAACGTGACTTAAGACCTGATCATGCTCCGGTTCGTTTATGGCTTCATGGTAAAGCCCATTATAGACTTTGATCGTCTTGTCTTTTGACCCGACCCTGTCATGGAGTATCTGAGCCCCAGAAGGATCAACCAGCCTGTCGGCGCCTCCCTGGATTATCAATATCGGCAAGGTAATTTTCGAGGCTTCAGCAGATACCCGCTGCATAGCTTTGAGCAGCTCAGCACCCAGGCGGGCCGTAGTCTTTCCCCTGTAGACCAGAGGGTCGTTGACATAGGCATCCACCACAGCAGGGTCCCGGCTCACCCCTTCAGCATCCAGGGTAACGATACCAAGTTTCGGCATAAGGGTAGAGAATATCTTCCCCAAAAAGATCGTGGCTGATGAGATATTGTCAGGGACCTGGACACTGGGAGCGGAGAGGATAGCCCCTGTTAATTCATAATGATGTTCCAGAATGTAGATGACAGCGATCAACCCCCCCATGCTGTGACCTACAAGAAAGATTGGTTTGCCAGGTTGCCATTCCTTGACCATCTGATGAAATATTCCGAGCGTATTGGTAAAATCCTCAAACCTTTCCACATAAACCCTTGGGCCTTCAGACTTACCATGTCCAATATGGTCAATCCCATAAACAACATAGCCCAAAGGAACAAAGTGATTGACAAGGTTCATATAACGCCCGGAGTGCTCAGCCAGGCCATGAACCACGATCAGGACGGCCTTTGCATCGTCGTCAGGCAACCAGGTTTGATAGTATATACTGGCATCGCGGATGCCTTTGAAAGACCCTTCTTGATGTTCCATTGACGGTTCTCCGAGACCTGTTTCTTTACCTTTTATTGAAGTATTAATTTGAATTCATCTAATCCCTTCGGGAGTTCCCCCGGCTATGCCGGGATTAGCTTGCCATGTGCCTTGTTTGTTTGTCACAATGACGTCCACGTTCGCTGTATTGCGAATCGTTGGTAGCGCTATCAAACCTCTCAGGCTTAGTTCTGATACCACGAAATGAACTCCGGCCGCGCCGATGAGAGCTGTGTCGCGAGTGGGGAAATCGCTTAAATTATTTTCAGTCATTCATAGTCACCTCAGCTTCTAAGGCACACGGAAACGGGCATTTAAAGGCATTCCCCTGTTGTCCCGTAAAGAGTCTTGTAAGCAGGCAGGTTTTAAAGATAGAGGGAAATGCCAGTTTCCCAAATCATCCAGTCTTACACATGACGTTAGGTCAGAATCTTGCCGCGATCGAATACCTCTTGAATCTCCTTCCAAGAGCAAGAATACTTAGCAAACCTGAAATTAGAAGCAGGAAAGTCGGCGGCCCTGGGACAGGTGTTATGCTGACATTTCCAGAGCGAACCGCCAGGCCTTCCTGCAGGAAGAATCTGTCCTCCTTATAAACAATGTTTTAGACACCCTTACGAAAGTAGAAGACAAAAGCATTACGTTCATCCTGCGGATCCAAGGTGCTTGACCAGTAGCTCGCACTTCCTTGAATATCCGTGAATGGGCTGGTGTCACCCAAGGGACCGTCAGCAATCTTCGCAAAGGAGGCGTAATAAAGTTGCCCCATCTCGGAACTGGTCTGATTGTACCCAGTCTGGGGGCTTGGACCAGCACTCGGCAACCGCCACCCACCTGCCCAGTTTATTTCTACACCCGGATTCAGGCTGTACGTTAAAAAACCTTCCAGTTTGGCAGCCCACTCCATCTGGCCATACCAATCATTTGCCCCACTCGTATAATCCAGCCATACCAGGCCGCTACCTTCTTCGTAAACGAGATTGTGGGGCTCATTGCCGTAAGAAGCGGTACCTATTTGCATAAGGGCTGCCTTTGCCTCCGGTGATAAACCAAAGACCACAGATAACGACATCATAGCGATAAATCATAGCATTCTGATTTTCATGCGCTGGCACCTCATTTCTTGTTAATGCCAATCAAGCAGCAAGAAAGCGTTTCGCTGGAAACGGAACTACCGGAACATCTCATCACTCATTGAAGCATTCCCCCTATTATCTCTGGTAACGTCTTTTCACCTCTCCGTAATTCAGTTGCCGCCCTTGAAAGGCTATCTTTGTCCGGAAAACCCTTTGTCAGGGCCGTGTAGAGACGAACAATAGAGTCTTCGGCATCAACTGATTGCAAGACAGAAGTATTGGCAATCGCTTCAAGTACCTGCAAGGCCTCCTCGCGGTGAAATCCTGTCCCCTCCAGGCTCCTGCCCCAGCTATCCAGCATATCCCCTTCAGGAAGTTTATCTGTAATGGCGGAATACCACTCAAAGACCAGCCTGCGCGCTTCGTTTTCAGAGACAGGGAGGAAGTGTTCATCAATCAGCGCCTTAAAATCCTGTGAACCTGCTGCTACCGTCACAAGCCCGGACCTGTACCATGTCCAGGGCAGAAGTAAAACCATTTCTTCCAGTGTTTGGGCACGCCGCAGAAAGGCTGATGCAAGATCGGCTATGATCCCTTGTGGCTCCCGTTTCCTTTCGTTGTACTCATTCGATAGAAAAATGATCCTTGCCATCTGGGCAATCATGCAGCGCGTGTCAACACCCAGCTCATCTGCGATCGGCAGAAATCCATACAGCCACAGGTTTACTGCTCCAGGCTCAGGCGCCCTTGCTAGGAATGATCTGTAGAAATGATGTATCAGCTCACGGAGGATATTTCTTGATTCAGTATCGTAGGCATTTTCCACTCCATATCCGGCTATCGTTTTGCTGATTTGTTTCCCTAGTAATTCCATAAGCTCTTGCTCTACCGATCCCAGCTTTGGAATATAGCCTGTCGTCCATGAAGGAGGGTATGAGGCGGATGAAGAGATGTCGGAGAAAACAGTCTCCTTTGCCGCTGCCACTGTTGCCTGTGGCCCGCCAAGGAAGATGTCACTGAGTACTACGGTTCCATCGGTTACTGTGAGTGATGAAACACTGCTTCCCCCCGACCTGCTACCATAGTTGCACGAAAATCCTCCCTCCAGGGTCACTTTGACATCCCTATTCAGGGTAAGATGCTCTGCAAAGTACCCTTTCTGACACTGGATGATTTCCCCATTAACGGCCGCGGAGTAGGCGGCAGCTATTGTCCCGAAGTATTCAGGGGTATTCCCAAGTATCCTGACAGGAAGAAAGGCACAGGTTGAGAAATCCACTCCTGTCAGATCCCTGTCAACCAGATTTATTGAGCGGGATTCAGGTTCAAAGAACCTTTCCTTGGCCTGGGGTATCACGGTATATGAACCCTTGGGGAGATTCATGAAGCGATAATTTCCTCCAGCGTCACTTAGAGCTGTCCTTGAAACAGGGCCCGTAAGCGACACCAATACTTGCGGAAGGCCTCCGGTGTTACCGCTTATGTCAAGGTAGTCAATGCAGAGAACTTCCAGTGTGAATGCCTTAGTGTCAGAGTGAGGTTCATTGGCCGAGTCGCTAAGTTGGATCGATAGGTCAAAGTATCCGCATAAAGACGGTGTTCCTGATATTACTCCCGTCTCTTCATTCAGGAACAAGCCTTGAGGAAGAACTCCATTTTGGATAGTCCAGTGGTAAGGAAGAACTCCTCCCTCTCCCTGAAAGGCAAATGAGTAGCTGACCTTCTGGAATGCATAATCAAGGTCATTGGTGATGATGGAGACTGGGTCTAAAACCTGAATCTCGAATTGCTTTTCATCCCAACCTGTTGGGCTTCCGGAGTCCGTTACCCTTATAGTGAAAGTGCTGTTTTGGGCGGCTGAATTTACAATCCCTGATACATGGCCGGTTTCAGGATCAAGGGCCAGGCCTTCAGGCAGGGTACCCTCTACTACACTCCAGTTATAGGGCGTAGTGCCGCCGCTGGCCTCGATAGCCTGAGAATAGACCTCTCCCCTAACTGTCTGAGGAAGCTGGGTCGTAACGATAACCGGGTCCTCATAGAGGTTTATAGTAGTTGCCTGTATATACTGGGTATAGGGAAAAAACATGTATTTCGAGCCTTCGTGCTCAAGCCCCGCAAGATATTCAAGGGGATGGGAGAACTTTGAGAACTGTACCGTTTCGGCGAAGGTGTTCACCCCTTCCCAGTCCGAGAAGCCCGTTTCCAGGCAGTTGTATATCTGGGTATCGGTCTTTCCGCCCGGGCCTCCCTGGTAATATCCCTGGGGCGTGATGTCATAGCCGGCCATTTCATAGACGTATTCAACCAGACCCACGCAGGTAAAATCCCCGGATCCGGCGCCCGTCTGCTTGTGGAAGGTAAGATCATACCATTTTCCCACCTGCTCCTTGGCTATGAGCATGAGCTGGTCCTTTCGCTCATCCGGCCACTTAGCCTTGTCAGCATAGTCGGCAGGCACCTTCGCCCCCATAAACTTTGCGCCGCCGTCAATGTCCTCCTTTGTCATGAAGTTTTCTGAGGTTGTCTCAATAACACCGGCTCTTACAGCGTGGATTATTTTCCCGTCGCCTATGTAGAGACCCACGTGGCCGGATTTTAGTTCCCCGAAAACGGCCTTGATTACCGAGCAGGGAAGCTCCAGGACTGATGTCCTTCCGTATATGAGATCTCCCTGGCTTGAGTGATAAAAGATGGCGCCCCTTTCATAGGCCGGCGCATTTGCCGCCGCGGCAAAGATGAGGGCAATGGATAGAGCGATCACTGACTTTCTCATGGCTTCCCTCCTTTAGCGGCCTCTCTGACCATGATGGAGGAGTCTTGGCCCGCAGCTTCGAGGGCCGACCTCGCATCCGCGGTCAGGGAGGAGAACCTGTTGAGGCTTAAAGCCGCGTTCAGTCTAACCACGGCTTCGGGATCATTTTTCAGAAGACCGGCAAGACATAACTGGGAGGCTTCCAGATCATAGCTTCCCAGAGCCTTCGCAGCCTAGGCCCTGACCATCTTATCCTTCTCCGCGTCCAGATGGCCTGAAATGATTGAAACTGCCTCCGCCGACCCAAGATCCCCCATGGCCTGTACGGCTTTGAAACGGATCATGGGATCGCTCTCGGCCAGTGCCTCCTTGAGGAGGGAAATCCCTGATACGTCCTTTAGCTTCCCGATGCTCATCAGTATAGTGTAACGCAGGTTGGGTTCAACGCCCGGCTCTCTGAACACATCTGAAAGGGCCTTGAGGACCTCTGATCCGACCTGCCTGACTTCACCGAGTGCCCTGGCAGCGCTCGCCCTTACCCCCTGCTCCTCAGCCTTGTCGAGCAGTATGCTTATAAGCGCCCCCGCAGCATCACCCTCTTCCTGGGTGGCCATGCGCTGGATCGCCTGTATCCTCTCACCTGAGTCTTTCTTGTAATCGAGGGCCACCGCGGCGTCACTGCCTGCTTCAGGCCGCTCTGAAGCCGCATAAATCCCAGGACTCAATATTGACAAAAGAAACGCAGTAAAAAACAATGCCATGGTCTTCATAGTGGACTCCCTTTAAAGCTCCGGCAGAAACTCCGGGTTATGCAAAAAAAAAGGTAACTACTCAGGTTCAAGGTTAGAGAGCTATGAAGAAAGAAAGCCAACTAACTCCCATGTCCTGATGGGGCACAACGAAAGATGAAAATGGTCAATAAGTTGGAAGCATTTTCATATAAACCGTGAACCTGACAACCTGAGTAGTTACAGATATTCTTTACCACGGAGCTTAACTAACCATATAGGTTTTCGCGCTCTTTGGGCTGCAACGGCTGATGGTTCGGGTCGACGACACCCACTTTGAAATAAAGTCGGAACCGCTGCCAACAGGCGTTTGGGCTCGTTAACCATAAAACGAAAAAAGAAAAAGATTTTTCGTTATTGCGTAGTTTTACCCTTGATAGCCGGAGGCCTTATAAGTGTTGGGAACATGGGAACACATGACCGCCAATCAGCCCCACCAGCGCCAATCCTTGCTGGCCTGGCGCCTGGAGTGCGGGCTACCCTGATTTCTACCCTTCCACCCCAGCCGACCTCGGCGTAGCGGTTCACCGCCGCTAACGATTCCGGTATTGACACACCATCATCGCTTTGACACACTCACATCAAAAAGGAGGAGGCTCGTGCCTTTTTATGAAACCAAGTCCATTCAATAAACTCTCTTCGCTATTTTCTGCCTGCATCCAAAAGCGTAATGGCGGCATCTTGCTCTTCCTTGCCCTTTTCCTCGGATTCCAATCCATGACCCGAATCGTGTTGATGATAAAGGCGGCCCAGAATATTTCATGGGACGTAAGCCTTGCGGCCGCCCTTGGCTGGGGTTTTATTTTTGACATCGGCATTGCTGCCTGGGTTGCTATTCCCTTTATCCTGCTCCTGACGTTATTGCCGAAACATTTTTTCGAACGTCTGGGGGGGCGTTTTGCGATCCATGCGATCCTGTTGGTTTTTCTTTATGCCATGTTGTTCGATATCGTCGCCGAGTGGGTCTTCTGGGATGAATTTGGGGTGAGATTCAATTTCATTGCCGTGGACTATCTGGTTTACACCCATGAAGTTATCGACAACATTTTCGAATCCTATCCCATGCCCTTGATACTTAGCGGAATCGCCGCATTATCACTAATATTTCATATAATCATCTGGCGCACAGGGCTATTTGCCGTGTGGGCTGCGAACTCGGTCTCACCCGCCCGGGACCGTTATCGCTTTGGGTTCATTGCATGTATTATCGCAGTCGCAGTGGGTTTAGTCGTAAATCAAAACTGGCTGCCCGACTTCGCCAACAATTATAACCGAGAACTTGGGAAGAATGGCTTTTGGTCCTTAGTCACTGCCTTCAAAGATAACGAACTCGATTTTACTCAGTTTTTCCCGACCATTCCCATCGAGAAGTCATTTCAGATTATGCGCGAGGAATTGGTGGAGGACGGGGCGGTGTTATTGCGGCCTGGAGAGAAGGACACGTTAAGGTTCTATGCCAAGGAAGGTCCGGAACTTAAGTTGAATGTTATCCAGATTACAGTGGAAAGTCTGAGTGCCGAATTTTTGGATAATTCAGGTCCCTATGCCGACTTGACGCCGAATTTATCGGCCATTGAACCTAAGAGCCTGGTATTCGATAATTTCTACGCCACCGGAACCCGCACGGATCGCGGGATGGAGGCGCTTACCCTGTCCCTGCCGCCTACGCCGGGCCGCTCGCTGGTAAAACGCCCCCATAATGAGGGGTTATTCACCCTCGGCTCGATATTCAGACTCAAGGGGTATGATACTGCTTTTCTCTATAGCGGGTACGGCTATTTCGACAATATGAACTACTTCTTTGGAAACAACGGCTATCGCGTCATCGATCGCAATGCAGTGAAGCATGAGGATATAACCTTCGCGAATGTATGGGGGGCTTGCGACGAAGATCTGTATCGCTGGACGATGCGCGAGGCCGATGCCGTCCATGCGGAGGGTAAACCCTTCTACTTTTTTGTAATGACGACATCCAATCACAGACCCTTTACTTTTCCCGAGGGACGCATAGATTTGCCCTCTAAAACATCAGGACGTCGCGGCGGCGTAAAATATACAGACTACGCCATCGGTCAATTTTTAAAAGATGCGAGCTCCAAACCATGGTTTAAGCATACGGTCTTTGTCATCGTCGCCGATCATTGCGCTTCCAGCGCGGGCAAGGCCGAACTGCCCGTTGAAAAGTATCACATACCGCTCATCATCTTTGCGCCTGGCGGTCAGTTGTTGACCGGACATATCACAACCATTGCAAGCCAAACGGATTATGCCCCCACCTTGCTCGGACTTCTAAACTGGAGCTATCCGAGCCGCTTCTTCGGCCATGACGTGCGCACCATTGCCCCAGAGGAGGGGCATGCCATCATCGGCAATTACCAGAAGCTGGGGTACATCGAAGAGGGCCAATTCATCGTCTTAAAGCCGGTGCGCAAGAACGTCGCATACCATTACGACTTCACAAGCCGCTCGATGAAGCACATTCCCCTTGACAAGGAGATGGAAGAAGAAACCATAA
>Ga0210030_1002426_pt1 | contig 12824 bp, 9 predicted proteins | sample CryGeymeta201523_FD_183986 | JGI IMG/M metagenome (GOLD analysis project Ga0210030, IMG submission 183986) | Groundwater microbial communities from Crystal Geyser aquifers in Utah, USA - Crystal Geyser metaG 2015-23 (SPAdes) (version 2) | ecosystem: Environmental > Aquatic > Deep subsurface >...
CATCTGGTCAGCCCAAGCCGGTGTACTGGGAAGACGCCAAGTTCAACGACCCGAAGCAGCCGGTGGTGGGTGTGTCGTGGGATGACGCGCAGGCATACTGCAAGTGGGCGGGAGCGCGGTTGCCGACGGAAGCGGAGTGGGAGTATGCGGCGCGCGCGGGCAAGCAGTTCGAGTACGGCACGGCGACGGGGCAGTTGGAGCCGCAGTTGGCGAACTACTTCTCAGGAAGAAGCAAGCCCGTCGGCAGTTATCCTCCGAATCCGTTCGGTCTGTACGACCTGGCCGGCAACGCCTGCGAGTGGTGTGCCGATTGGTACGACAAGTACCCGGGGGCGCAGGTGACGAGTGATGCCTTCGGTCAGAAGTTCCGTGTGCAGCGCGGGGGCTCGTGGGGCAGCGACGTGTGCCTCCTCCGCTGCTCGGATCGCAGCAGGGGCACTGCCGTTGGCAGGTTCGACAGCGTCGGCTTTCGGTGTGTGTCGGCGGGCAGTGGTTCTCGCCAGTTCGGGTGGAATCCCCGACGCAAGCTGACCCCTCCTCGCGTTCACGAACGCGTTCCCGCGAACTCGCCGAGTTCGCGTCTGGAGGACCGGGAGGTCGGAGAAGGACCCCAGACTTGCTTCCTTCCTCGGCTGCTGAGTTCAGCCGGGGAGAAGAACAACTGCCCCGGCGGTGGCTGGTGCCGGTTCGCCGCGAACGCCATCGCCGGGGTCCTTCGTAGGGTAAAGCTCTGCTTTGCCGCCGTTGACCTTGACCTCGTCCCACCGGTCACCCGACGGACAGAATGAACGGCAAGGGCGGCAAAGCTGGAGCTTTACCCTACGGGGGCGATTCGGCGAGGCTCGGATGAAACGTCACAAGGACCTCTGCCCGCGCATTCACGACTGGGACAACCTCGTGCGCGCCTACCACAAAGCGCGCAAGGGCAAACGGTCGAAGCCGAACGTGGCGACCTTCGAGCTGAACTGGGAGCAACACCTGCTTGGGTTGGAGCAGGAGCTGCGGGAAGGAAGTTGGCAGCCCGGCGCGTACCGCACGTTCTGGATTCACGACCCGAAGACCCGCCCCATCTCCGCCGCCCCCTTCCGCGACCGGGTTGTGCATCACGCCATCTGCAACGTCATCGAGCCGGTCTTCGAGCCGACGTTCATCCACGATTCCTACGCCTGCCGCCCCCGTAGCGTAGGTTTCCAACCTGCGGCCCTTGCTGCCACACCGGCGGCTCCCGGCACGGCCGCAGGTTGGGCAACCTGCGCCACGGGGGATCGTGCACGTAAAAGGCACCCATGCCGCGGTGGACCGGTACACGGAGTTCAGCCGGAAGAACCGCTACGTGCTCAAGTGCGACCTCCGCAAGTTCTTTCCCAGCCTCGACCACGAGATCCTGCTGAGCATTCTGGCGCGGAAGATTGGCTGCCGGCGGACGCTTGACCTGCTGCGGCTGATCGTGGAGTCCAGCAACCCGCAGGAACCGATGGCGGCGTACTTCCCCGGAGACAACCTGTTCACCCCGCACGAGCGCCGGCGCGGCCTCCCCATCGGGAACCTGACGAGTCAGTTCTTCGCCAATGTGTACTTGAACCCGTTTGACCATTTCGTGAAGGAAGAGCTGGGGTGCCGGTTCTACATTCGGTACTGCGACGACTTCGTGATCTTCGAGAACGACAAGCGCGCGTTGGGTCGGCTGGTGGAACGGCTGGCGGACAGGCTGTCCGCCGTGCGGTTGCGGCTGCACGAGCGGAAGTGTCAGGTGCGCCGGGTGGACGAGGGCGTCGACTTCCTCGGCTATCGAATCTGGCCGACGCACCGGCGGCTGCGACGTGACAGTGTGCTGCGATTCAAGCGGCGGCGGCGCCACTTGCGGGACGCCCGGCGGGCGGGGGACACGGACCTGGCGCACGTTCGGGCGTCGGTGGCGAGCTGGATGGGGCACGCGCAGCACGCGGACACGTGGCAGCTTCGGCGCACGCTGGAGACGTTTGCGTGGTGAACGATCCTGAAGTGAGGCGCAGACTGAAATGGAGAGGCGCCTCCGTATGCGAATGCTGTTGTCGATGAGCTTGCTGTTGCCGGCGGCGTGCCACTTGGCGTCGGCGGGGGAAGCGCCGCCTTCGGGAGCCGCCCAGCTCCCCACGTTGACGCTACCAATCCGCGTCGCTTGTCCGGGTCTGGCGCAGTCGGCGGCGGTGGCGCCGAAGGTGGCGGCGGAATTGGCTGCGGGGGTGAGGTCCGAGCAAACGCCCTTCCTCACCCTCGACGGGCAGGCCGCTGCCGAGCCGACGCTGCCGGCGGGGCAGGCGTGCGCGTGGCTGCAGCTCCTGCAGCGGCCGGGCGGCGGAGTGCACTGCACGGCGGCGCTGCTCGCCCCGAGGGGTCAGGCGCGGTGGGTGGGCACGGCTGAGGTCGGCAACCTGGCCGCCGTCACCGGTGAGCTGCTGCTCGATCTGACCGGGGCGGCGCGAAAGCCGTGGGAGGACCTGTTAGGCGAGTTACGCACCGCCCTGCTCGACTACTACTGGTGGACGACGGGGGCTGAGCACCTGGCAAAGCAGTCCGCAGGCGCCCTGGAAGTCGCGGTCGAACCGCTTGGCGACGAGTCGACCCTGCGCTTCAAGGTGACCGCCGCGAAACCGGGCCGGCTCTACTTGGCGGCTGAAGTCGCCGGCGCGGAGTGGATCGTGGCCGACGGCCAGCCGGTGAATGCTGGCGAGGTGCTGTTCCACCTGACGGTGCTGCCCCCGGCGGCGCCGCTGAGTGCGCGGGTGGTGGGCGTGTTGACGCCAAAGGCGTGGGCCGAGCTGCCCCCGCTGAACGTCGTTGCCCCGGCGCGCGGCGCCGACGTGTTGCAGCGCGCGGCGAAAGCCGGGAAGGAAACCGTCGCCTGCGCGCCGACGGCTACACTATCGTCGCCGGGTCGGTCGCAGTCGGTCGCGTTGACCGTCAGCCGCTTGGCCGCAGGCGGGGCGCTGGCGCAAGCGGCGCCGTTTCAGCGGGCGCTGTTTGCCGCCGAGTTGGCCACGTACCCCGCGCTGAGCGACGAAGAGCGGGCGCGCTGGCGGGCCGAGGCGGACCGGACACTCAAGGACAAGTCGCTCACACCGCCCGAGCGCGTCTACCTGCTCTGCGGCCTCGGCGCCGCGGCCGCGGCGAAGGCGCTGCTCACGAAGCTGCCTCCACCAAAGGACCCGCAAGCCCTGTCGCTGCTGCGTCAGGCCGTGGTGCTGTGTGCCAAGCGCGAGCTCCCGCTGACGGCGTTGCAGCCGCTGGTCGCCCGGACTACCGGACCGGAGATTCTGGCGGGCGCCCTGGTGGACGTGGTGGAGTGGTTGTGCCGGCGAGGCGAATTGGACGCAGCCACCGCACTGACGGCGGGCATTGCTGACCCCCTCCGGGCGGCGGATGCCTGGCTGCTGATCGCCCGTCACACCGCCGACGTGGGGCAGGTGACCAAGGCGGCCGAACTGCGCGCGCGGCTGCGGGAACAGTGGGTTGAGTCGCTCTCCGCGCCGAAGGACCGCGTGCCCCGGGCGGCTCAATTAGCGGCGTTGGCGGGGACCGAAGAAGAGGCGGGCGCCGTGATCGACGAGCTGGTCCTGTCCACGATGAAGACGGTGCCGGCCTTGCTGGACCGCGTGGAGCTGCTCTGCCGGGCGGCGCGCAGCGAAGGTCTGCAGCCGAAAGCAGCCGACCGGCTGTTGGCGGCGCGGGACGAACTGGCCCGCGCCGGCGCCCCGGTTGCCGAACGCGCCTACGCCGCCCGCGCGCTGGGCGAGGCGTTCGTCGCGCTGGGCAAGCGGGCAGGCGCCGAAGCGGTGCTGACCCAGCTCGGCCAGTGGCCCGCGCCCGGCAGCCGCGAGCCGGCGGTGGCCGATGCTTCCGCCTGGGTGGTGCTGTCGTTGTTGGAGAGCAACCTGGCCGCCGGTGAACTCGGCGACGCATTGAAGCTGCTGCCAAGGCTGAAGGCACTCCAGCCAGACCGCTTCGAGACCGGCTGCCGGAGCGTGCTGTTGGCCGCGGCGGAAGCGGGCGACGCAGCGACCGTGACCGGCGTGCGCGCACAGGTGGGCGCCGGTGCCGACGCTCTGGCGCCCGCCGCCGCGGTAGAGGTCGCCCTGCTGCTCAGTCAGGGAAAGGTTGCGGAAGCGGCCGCGGCAATCCGGGGAGTCACTGACCGGGAGTTGTCGCTGGCGCTCTGGACCCACCTGGTGCGGCATGTCACTGCGCAAGCCGGAGGCGAAGCTGCCGTGGTCGCCGCCACGGCGGAAGCGTTAGCAGCGTTGCCCGCGAACCCCCCGCCCCGGGCGGATGACACTCCGTTCGGCTTCAACGCCGCCGACACCACGCCCCTGCTGGCCGCTCTCATGGAAGCGCGTCAGTATGGTCGCGCGATCGACGTGGCGTCGCTCTGCGACCGGCCGACCGACGTGGGCGAAGCACTGCTGACGGCGCTGCGACTGGCGATTTCGGAGAGGAACTGGCACTGGTAGGCCGGCGCCGCCTCGTCGCAGGCACCGCGCCGGTGCTCAGAACTCCCACTCCCTCAGCACCTTACCGGCTGCGTCCTTCACGCGGAGCCAGTCGATCTCGATCTTGCCGGGTCCTCTTCCCGGGTCAAGGCGGACGGCGGTAAGCTCACCGGTCACGGCGAACTTGGCCGCGCAGTCATGCCACTGGCCGTCGTGCGCGAAAGGCACGTTCACGGCGCGGTCAGGAGGGAAGCTCCCCTCGCCGCGGCGGTTCCAGAAGGCGCGCACGTCACCGGAGGCGGTGGAGCGCATCCTGAACTCGAGCGTGATTTCGCCGGTACCGCCGGCAACGGGCGCCATGAGGTTCGCCACGCCCCCCTCGGGCTGGATGACCATGTGGCCGTCGGCAATCGACACCTTGGCGTTGCGAATCACCCGCCAGCCGTTGAGTGCCGCCGCGTTGGGGTCATAGTCGGGGTTGGGCTTCGGCTGCACGGCGTTGCTGTCTTTCAGGAACTGCTCGATGAGCGCGTCCAGTTCCTTCACCTTGTCAGGCAGCTTGTCGGCGAGGTTCGTGGTCTCGCTGAGGTCGTCCTTCAGGTTGTACAGCTCGTAGGCGTGGCTGCGGCCGTCCTTCTCGAAGAAAAGGCGAATCAGCTTCCAATCGCCTTTGCGGACGTAGCAGGCCGGGGGCCTGGAGTCGGGCACGCCCGCGGAGTGCGGGAAGTAGCAGAAGATCGCCTCGCGGCTCAGCGGCTGGCTCTTCAGCGCAGGGACGAAGCTGATGCCGTCGAACCGGTGGCCGGGCTTCGCCTGCAATCCGAGCACCTCGAGGAGCGTCGGGTGGAAGTCGATGCTCTGGATGATAGCGTCGCTCTTCGACCCGGGCGGGATGACGCTGGGCCAGACTACCAGGCAGGGCTCGCGCGTCCCGCCTTCGTAGATCGTCGCCTTTCCGCCGCGCAGGGGCGAGTTGCTGGTCACCGGCACGTCCGGGTACTGCGGCGTCCTCCCCTTGGTCCCGGGCGCCCAGTGCACGCCGCCGTTGTCGGAGAAGAAGATGACGACCGTGTTGTCACTGAGCTTCAGCTCGTCTAAGGTGCCCAACAGAGTGCCGACGGCGTCGTCCAGGCTCTTGACCATGGCGGCATAGACCGGGTTGCGCTGCGGGCTGTTCGGGTCGGCCTTGGCGGCATACTTCTCGATGAGCGCCTGTTTGGCGTCCCACGGGCCGTGGACGGAGAAGCACCAGTAGTTCAGGTAGAACGGGCGGTCCTTGTTCTCGCGGAGGAACTTGACCGCCTCCTGCGCCATGCGATCCTCGATGTGCTCGCCGGGTTGACCGGTGAAGTTGAGCTTCTCGGGGAACTTCCACGGCGCCACATAGCTTCCCGCCGGGCCGGGTCCCGGCGTGTGCGGCACGTCCATGTCGAACCCCTGGTGGAGCGGGTCGTACGGCTCATGCCCCAGGTGCCACTTGCCGAAGTGCCCGGTGCGGTAGCCGGCGTCCTTGAGCGCCTCGGCCAGGGTGTAGTACTCCTGCTTGAGCCGGGTGGCGCTCTGACACATCAGCGCCTTCTTGTCCGGCGGCGCCTTGGTCTGGACCGTCTCCTCGAACACCTCCTCCGGTAAGTGGCACGCGGGCGTTGTGATCCCGATCCGCGCCGGCCAGAGCCCGGTCTGGATGCTCGCGCGCGTCGGCGAGCAGAGCGGGTTGGCCGCGTAGGCTTGGGTGAACATCATCCCGCGCTCTCGCAGGCGCTGGATGTTCGGCGTCTCGTGAAACGTGCCGCCGTAAGGCGTCGTGTCGCGCCAGCCGAGGTCGTCACAGAGGATGAAAAGGAGGTTGGGCTTGCGCCGTCCTTCAGCCGCCCACGCGGCAGGGACCAGACCCACCACGGCGGCACCCAGCCCGAGGCGCTGAACGAACTGGCGGCGGGTGAGCGCCGGAACCTCCGGCTGACGCGTGCGCGGATAGGTCGCGGGGTTGTGTGCCATGTTGTGTCTCCTCCTCAGGCGTCACGTAGCAGACTTTCATCGCTTCAGTTCCACATGGGATCGGCGCCGCCTCCGACCGTGCACCTCTTGCCACAACAGGGACAGGCGGTTCAGTCCCAAACCATAGTAGGGCGTCCAGAGCACTTCAAGGGGAACGCGGTACCGGTCACTGGTCAGCGACAAGCAGTGGACGGCGATAATGCACAGGGAGACGGCAACCAGGGCCATCTCCGCACCACTGCGGTTTCTCGATAGCAGGAAACCTGTCGCAATGCCGATCCACCACAGACCCGTACACAAGGTCGTCAGTATGTACAGGAAACCCTCCTGCAATCCTACCGAAGGCACCTGACGCCAGGTCTCGGCGAAATGGAAGTGGGAGAGATAGCCTCCATCCAGTTTGAACAGTATCCGAGCCTTGGGCCAACACAACCGAGCAAGCCGGAATGGATCCCTTTGAACTGCCTGCCACCAAAGGGAGTGCGCCACCCGTTCTCTCTCCGCCTCATTCCGGTAGATGGCCAAGGGATGCCCTTGCTGGCGGACACCCCACCAAGCGCCATTCTCCCGGACTCCCTCGTAGAGGTTGAACCAGCTTGAGGTGGACACGATGGGGAACTCTCCGAAGACAATCTCATTCCGCAGGACCCAGGGGACCAGAGAAATCATGCAACCCAGAACGACAAACCCTCCTCCCCGTGCGGCTTGACGAAAGGATCCGGCGCCCAGGCTGTTCTTCCAGGCCCACATCGCCGGGAGGAGGACTACCAGACCGACAAGACGTGTGAGCGCTGCACACCCAAGCAGGAGACCCGCAATCAGAGCCTCTCTGTTGGCTCGCTTCAGCGGCCAGGACCAGATGAGCACCAGCGCGGCAAGAAGCAAGGGGCAGAACAGGTTCTCGGAGGCGAGAAGGCCCGACAGTACGATGTGGTTGGGATAGAAGGCCAGCGCATAGGCGCCCAGCCACGCGATCTTGTCTGAGAGCAGTTGCCTGCCCAGCAGCAAGATAAGATAGCAACTCAGCGCTCCCAGCACTGCATTCAGGAGATAGGCGACGCGGTAGGAATGCCCCGCAACCTTGTAGACGATCGCAAGGAAGAGAGGGTAACCCGGGGGCCAGAACGCGGTAGGCGCGGAGAACTGCGGGGGGAACTGATAGCCTTTCCCCTGCACCATGGACCAGGCGAGATGGTCATAGCATCCGAAATCAGAGGTCGGCTTCGCCGGGCTATACCACGCCCAGAGAAGCCTCAGCGCCAAGGCGATGCAAACCAACCTAAAGACAGCCACGACTGTTCCCCTCACAATCAGACATGGTCCAGCCCAAATCGCACGAACAGCTCCTCCGGCGCGTCGTTCTCGCGCGCCAGGTGGAGCATCTGGTCGGTCAGACGCCGCTCTACCTCGGCGTCTTCGAGGGGGCTCTCCTGCTTGGGATCGGTTCCCAGGTCCCACAGCGTCGTCGGCTCCCAGGCCTTCTGCGGGTTGGTCCAGGCTGGGACCTTCAGGACCGGGCAACCCTTGGTAAAGGGGAATGGTTCCGACAACTCGGCTCCCCGCAGCTCCTCCGGGCGGAACCGGGCGCGCATGTGGGTTGGCATGAGCGTGTATTCGTAGAGCGGCCCACCGTCCGGCGTGACTGGGGCACGTTGGTAGACGTAGCGGCCGTCGGTGCAGTAGAGGTGCGAGTTGTGCATCCCGAAGAGGGCGGAATCGCGCACCGGGGCGTCGTGCGCTACCGCGTCGCGCAGCGGCTTGCCCTGCATGTCCTTCGGGAGTTCGAGCCCGAAGAACTCCAGCAGCGTCGCCGGCACGTCGATGTTCTGCACCAGTGCCTGCCGCCGCTCCCCGGCCACCTTCGACCGCGGGTCCCACACGAAGAACGGCATGTGCGAGACTTCCTCATAGAACGGCATGAGCATTTTCCCCCACCAGCCATGCTCGCCGATCAGGAAGCCGTGGTCGGTGTTGACGATCAGCAACGTGTCCTCCCACAGGCGCAGCTCGTCCATCAGGTCGATCACCTTGCCAAGCGAGGCGTCGCAGAAGCTGTGCAGCGCGGCGCTTCGATAACGGCAGTGCTGCACCTGCTCCGGCGGCTCCTCAACGCGGCGATAGGGGGGCCAGTCGAACTCAGGTCCGTCGTAGTCGTGCGGGTAGAGGTCCTGGTACTTCCGCGGCACGTGGTACGGCTCGTGCGGGTCGAAGGTCTCGATCTGCAGGAACCAGTTGTCCTGGTTGTGGTTCCGCCGAAGCCACTCGATGCCCGCGGCGAAGGTCTGCGACTGCGGCCACTGCCCTTCCTCCTTGATGAACTGCTTCGCGACCTCGTAGTACTCGCGGATGCCGGCGGCACCTCGCCCTGCTTCGGTGACCGCGCCCTTCCAGGCGTCACCTTCCTGGCCGCGGAAGAACTCCCACGTGTTGTACCGGATGTGGTAGGTGGAGGCGCCATCTTCCCAGTAGTGGTAGCCGTCGCTGACCAGCGAAGTGTAGATTCGGTTGTTCTTGAGGATCTCGATGGCGGAGTCGTCGAACGGCTCCAGCGGGCCCCAACTCCGGTGGAGGAAGCCGTACCGGCCCGTGTGCAGGTCGCGCCGCGTGGGGATGGTCGGCGAACTGCCGATGTAGGCCTTGTCGAACGTAGCTGTTCGCTCGGCGAGGCGAGCGAAGTTGGGCGTGTGCACCCAATCGCAGCCATACGGCTCCAGCATGTGGCGATTGAGTGAGTCGTACATGATCTGAATGGCTTTCATTGCGAAACTCCCTTGCCCATGCGGGCAGGATGCCCCAACTCGTTGGGGTTGACGCGCACAGTGTCCCGAAGAGTTCGGGCGTCGTGGTCCTTATCCTTCCGGAGACGGGCTTTACGGCGGGTTGTCCGCTCGGTCAGGGCTTAGTACAATGCTCCCTGCGATGAGACCAGTTGTGCAGACAAAGGGCGACATCCTGGCAGCACTGCGCCAAAGCCGAGAACAATTGCGCGCGCTGGGGGTCAAGCGATTGGGCTTGTTCGGTTCGTTTGTGCGCCGCGAGCCAGGTCCGGGCAGCGATGTGGACCTGCTTGTCGAGTTCGAGCCCGGACAGAAGACGTTCGATCACTTCATGCAGGTAGGCCTGTTGGTGGAGGACATGCTTCAGCGGCCGGTGGAACTGGTCACTCCCGAGTCCCTCAGCCCTCACATTGGCCCCCACATCCTGAGGGAGGCGGAGTATGTCGCTCTCGCCACTTGAGTACCTGCGGCATGTGCTGGACGAGGCCGACTACCTTGCGGGCCAGGTCGCCCACCTGACTCGGGAGGAGTTCCTGCGCGACGAGACAGCGAAGAGGGCGTTCGTCCGGAGCTTCGAGGTCATGGGCGAAGCAGTCAAGCAGGTCCCGGAGGAGCTGACAAACCGGTATCCGCAGTTGGCTTGGCGAACGCTCGCGGGTATGCGGGATAAGCTCATCCACCACTACTTCGGGGTCGACTACGAGATCGTCTGGGACGCGGCCGTCAACAAGGTGCCCGGCCTCCGCCAGCAGGTGGCGGAGATCCTCGGGCGGGAAGACAACGCGTATGGCCCCGAGCCCGGCAGCCCAGAGGCGGAGCAGACGGGCGTCTCGGGCACTCGGGCCAACGCCGCCATCTGCACGCAGGAGAGGAGAATGTGTCGCGCACCTTCTTCCCAAAGACCATGAGAAGGGCGATCACAATCAGGGCCAGGAGACCAATCACTACTGCATACTCAACCACCGTCTGGGCCCGGCCTCGGGCGCACAACTGTCTGCGCATAGTCATACCTCCGCAATACGTCCCAGATACTGAGGACGGAGGCTGCATTGTACTGGTGGCGTTCGTGCGAGTCAATGCCCGGAGGGCGTGACCTTGCGACGGCTCCCCATGGACCCAGCGATACCGACGGCAGACGCTACCGAGTGAGTGCCTCCACAGCATTGGGCACCGTCGCTTCGGGCTTCACCTTGTACCAGGCGCCAGCGAGCTTGCCTTCTTCGTCGACCAGGAATGACGAGCGGATGATCCCCATGTTGGTCTTGCCGTACATGGTCTTCTCTCCCCACGCGCCATAGGCTTCTGCGACGGCGTGGTCGGCGTCGGAGAGCAGCGGGAAGCCCAGCGAGTACTTGTCGTCGAACTTGCGCTGCCTCTCGGGTTGGTCCGGGCTGAGGCCCAGCCGCGCGACGCCAAGTTGCTCCAACTCGCCCGCCGCGTCGCGCACGCTGCACGACTGAGTGGTGCAGCCGGGCGTGTCGGCCTTGGGGTAGAAGTAGAGCAGGACCTTCCGTCCTTTGAAGTCGGACAGCTTGACCATATTGCCTTCTTGGTCCGGCAAGGTGAAAGCTGGGGCTGAGTCGCCAACCTTGAGTCGTGCCATCGAGCAGTGCCTCCAGTCGCCGCGCGGCGCGCCCGCGTGCGGCAATCGCTGCTACACAGTATGGCACCGAACCGCACCCGCCAACCGGACCGAGGGCGGTGCCGCCCGCGGGCCCCGCTCAACTCGCTGAACGGAAGGGGTCTGCGCAGCGGCGGCGAAATGGCAACGGGCACAGGAGTTGCCCTTTCTATGCAGGTCGCTTCAATGGTCCGACCCCGGTGACTGAGAGGTGACCGCTCCGGGGAGTGATTGCTGATGGCTGAACTGATCTATCTGGGCGAGTTCATGACCGAGGGCGAAAAGCAGACCGCCAAGCTCCTCGCAAAGCGGCTATCTGACGACTGGGTGGTGCTCTGCAACAAGACGCTCGTGCCACCGTCGGCAGTCCGAGGCAGATCCATGGGGGTAGCTTGACGATGGCAGACGCGCCCGAACGCAGCGTGCCCCAGACGGACGAGGCAGTGATGCGTGACCGTGCCGTCAGGCTGTTCACGTTCCTGCGAGAGGTCGCGCTCCTGCGGACGGTGACCGTCCGACATTTGCGGCAATACGACGACCTCATCTGGCTCGCCGACATCCCGCAGGAAGATGAGTGCTACTGCGCGGCGTGGCACCAAGGCGAGGAAGCGGCTGCGGGGGGCACCTGGATCGAGGTCGGCAAGCCCCGCCTGCTGCCGGCGCCCGAAGTGCCGGAAACGCTCGTGCCTTGGCTGAGTGTTCGCGAGGTCAGCGACTCTACAGGCGACTTCCCCGAACTCCGGGAACGCATCACTATCCGGCCTGAGGGACACGGTGACGATGGCAAAGTGCAGGTCCAAGAGGTCGAATTGAGCGACCGCCCTGAGATCAAGCAGGCGTGGGAGAAGTGGGTCGAGAGCCGCTGGTGGCTGTGGGCTGAGGAGGATCGGCGGCTTCGTCGAGTCCAGGAAGTGTACAACGACCTGTTTTCTGTCTACCAGAGACAACAGCGTTTGGGCGAAGCCTACGAGGTGGTTTTCGGGCTTGGGTGTTTGGCGTGGAAGACACCGACCGGGCAAGAGGTGAGGCGCCACTTGGTCGTCGCCCAGACCACTCTGACCTTTGACGCTGAACGTGGGGTCATCTCCGTTGGACCGGCAGGCGAAGGAGCGAGACCTACCTTGGAGCAGGAGATGCTCGAAACCGATGAGCGGCCGTCGCCTCAGGCCCAGAACGTAGTCGAGCAGCAACTCCAAGACACCGGCGACGCGATCTGGGACGGCACGCAGGTCGCCGCCGCCCTGAAGTCGTGGGTCCACTCCCTGTCCTCGGAAGGGAGCTTCGACGAATCTCTCGCGCAGCCGGAATCCATCCCCAGCCGCCCCACGGTGCACCTGGCGCCAGCTCTCGTCCTGCGTCGCCGGACCGAGCGCGGTCTGCTGCGCCTCCTCAAGGAGATCATCGAACAACTCCAGGATGGAGTGACGCTTCCGGAGGGCGTGGCCCGGCTGGTGCGCGGACCGGACCGCGGCGTCGGTGAGGGGGGCAGTGAGGGCCCGCCTTCGGAAGACGGTAGCGGTCATACGACCCCGCCACCTGAGATCTACTTCCCACTGGTCGCGAACGACGAGCAGATCGAGATCGTGCGTCGGTTGTCATCCCAGCACGGCGTGCTGGTGCAGGGGCCGCCTGGCACAGGCAAGTCACACACGATCGCCAACCTGGTCAGTCACCTGCTGGCGACGGGGCACCGGGTCCTGGTTACCAGTCACGCGCCGCGGGCTCTAAGGGTGTTGCGCGACAAGATCCCGCCGGCCATCGCTGACCTGTGCGTGATGCTTCTTGGCGACGACCGACACGCAATGCAGGACCTGGAGGACTCGGTCAGAGCGATAACTGACCGTCACAACAAGTGGGACGAGCGCCGACACCGGCAACGCGTGGCCGACCTGGAGGAGCAACTGGACCAAGCGAGAAGGCGGGAAGCGGGGACCGCGGCTCGTCTTCGCAGCATCCGCGAGG
>Ga0210030_1002427_pt1 | contig 12813 bp, 12 predicted proteins | sample CryGeymeta201523_FD_183986 | JGI IMG/M metagenome (GOLD analysis project Ga0210030, IMG submission 183986) | Groundwater microbial communities from Crystal Geyser aquifers in Utah, USA - Crystal Geyser metaG 2015-23 (SPAdes) (version 2) | ecosystem: Environmental > Aquatic > Deep subsurface >...
GGTTGATGGGCGCGTCGATCACCGTGGCGGAGGTGCAGGTCACGCCCGACCTGCGCCACGCCACCGCCTTCGTGATGCCGCTGGGCGGCCGGCGCGTCGAGGAGACGCTGGCGGCGCTGGGGCGCGCGAAGCATGAGCTGCGCCGCGCCGTCAGCCGCGCGGTCAACCTCAAGTATGCGCCCGACCTGCATTTCCGCCTCGACGAGACCTTCGACCGCATGGACGACGTGCGCCGCATGTTCGAGCAGCCCGCCGTGAAGCGCGATCTCGCGCGCGACGACGACAGCGACGGCGAGGGCGACGACAGCGACGCCGACGGCGGCGCCGACGGCGGGACCGACCGCTGATGGCGCGCAAACCGCGCGGCGCGGCGGTCAACGGCTGGCTGGTGCTCGACAAGCCGCTGGGCGTGAGTTCGGCGCAGGCGGTGGCCAAGGCGCGCTGGGCGTTCAACGCCGCCAAGGCCGGCCATTCCGGCACGCTCGACCCGCTGGCGACCGGCGCGCTGGCCATCGCCTTCGGCGAGGCGACCAAGACGATTCCCTGCATCGAGGACGTGCTGAAAGGCTATCGCTTCACGGTGCGCTGGGGCGCCGCTACCGCCACCGACGACGCGGAAGGGGCGGTCCTCGCCACGTCGGACGCGCGCCCGACGGCGGCGCAGATCGCGGCGGCCCTGCCCGCCTTCACCGGCGACATCCTCCAGACCCCGCCCGCCTTTTCCGCCGTCAAGGTGGACGGCGCCCGCGCCTACAAGCTGGCGCGCGCGGGCGAGGCGGTGGCGCTCGCCGCCCGGCCTCTGCATGTGGCGCGGCTGGCGCTGGTGGATCAGCCCGACGCCGACCACGCGACGCTTGAGATGACCTGCGGCAAGGGCGGCTATGTGCGCGCCATCGCGCGCGATCTGGGCGCGGCGCTGGGGTGCTTTGGCCATGTCTCGGCGCTGCGGCGGCTCTGGACCGGGCCGTTTCGCGTCGAGGATGCGATTGCGTTTGATAAACTCGACCAAATCCGTCATAGCGACGCGATTGAAACGCATCTTGCGCCGGTTTCGACAGGGCTGGACGACATCCCGGCTCTCGCCGTGACGGCGCGCGACGCGGCCGACCTCAGACAGGGGCGGGCCGTGGCGGGTGCGGGCGGAGACCTCTCCGAAGGCTGCGACGCCTGGGCGTCCCTCGACGGGGCGCCGGTGGCGATCGGGGTCTGGCGGGCGGGGCTGCTCCATCCGCGCCGGGTGCTCAACCTCTGACCAAAGGAGATCCCCGATGTCGATCGCCGCTGACCGCAAGGTCGAAGTCGTCAAGGAATTCGCCCGCAAGGAGGGCGACACCGGTTCGCCGGAGGTGCAGGTCGCGATCCTCACCGAGCGCATCAAGAACCTGACCGAGCACTTCAAGACCCACAAGAAGGACGCGCACTCCCGCCGCGGCCTGCTGACCATGGTCAGCACGCGGCGCAAGCTGCTGGACTATGTCCGCGGCAAGGACGAGGCGCGCTACAAGGACCTGATCACCCGTCTCGGCATCCGCCGCTGACGCGGTGATCCATTGGCGGCGTGGCCTGCGGGCCGCGCCGCCATTTTCGCAGGGGCCGAGCGCCGGGCCCCGCGCGCGGCCCGACCGGGGCCGCACGCCCTCCGGCGCGCACGTCCGCTCCGCCCGTCCCCGGCTCCAGACGGCGCGGCCTGGTTTTGAGATCGCAAGGAGCCCGCGCGGAGACCGCGCGACGCCGCGGGGCGGCCCATGGGGGCCTGCGCCTGCACGGAAGGAAGTCCGCATGTTCAATATCGTCCGCAAGGAAATCCAGTGGGGCGGCGAGACGCTGACCCTTGAGACCGGCAAGATCGCCCGGCAGGCCGACGGCGCCGTGGTCGCCACGCTCGGCGAGACCAGCGTGCTGGCCACCGTCGTATTCGAGAAGAAGCCCAAGCCCGGCCTCGATTTCTTCCCGCTCAGCGTCCACTATCAGGAAAAGTATTACGCCGCCGGCAAGATCCCCGGCGGTTTCTTCAAGCGTGAGGCGCGCCCTTCGGAGAAGGAGACGCTGACCTCCCGCCTGATCGACCGCCCCATCCGGCCGCTGTTCGTGCCCGGCTTCAAGCATGAGACGCAGGTCATCATCACCGTTCTCAGCCACGACATGGAGAACGACCCCGACATCCTGGCGATGGTGGCGACCTCGGCGGCGCTGTGCATCTCCGGCGTGCCGTTCATGGGGCCGATCGGCGGCGCCCGCGTCGGCCTGATCAACGGCGCCTTCGTGCTGAACCCCAAGGTTCACCAGATCGCCGACAGCAAGCTCAACCTCGTCGTCGCCGGCACCAAGGAAGCCGTGATGATGGTCGAATCGGAGGCCTATGAGCTGTCCGAAGACGACATGCTGGGCGCGGTCACCTTCGGCCACAAGGAAATGCAGCCGGTCATCGACATGATCGTGGCGCTGGCGGAGGAGGCGGCGAAGGAGCCGTTCGACTTCACCCCCGCCGACACCGGCGCCATCGCGGCGCGGGTGGCGGAGCTGGCGAGCGGCAAGCTGAAGGCCGCCTACGCCACCACCGACAAGGTGGCGCGCGTCGCGCTGCTGAGCGAGGCGCGCGACGCCGTGGCGGCGGGGCTCAGCGAGGCCGAGGCCGCCGACAGCACCGCCGTCAAGGGCGCGTTCAAGGCGCTCGAATCCGACATCGTGCGCGGCGCCATCCTCGACGGCAAGCCGCGCATCGACGGGCGCGACCTGCTGACGGTGCGCCCCATCGTGGCGGAGGCGAGCATCCTGCCGCGCACCCACGGCTCGGCGCTGTTCACCCGCGGCGAGACGCAGGCGCTGGTGGTCACCACGCTGGGCACCGGCGACGACGAGCAGTTCGTCGATGCGCTGGAGGGCACCTCCAAGGAGCGCTTCATGCTCCACTACAACTTCCCGCCGTATTCGGTGGGCGAGGCGGGCCGCATGGCGGGCCCCGGCCGGCGCGAGATCGGCCACGGCAAGCTGGCGTGGCGCGCGTTGCAGGCGGTGCTGCCGGCGCCGACCGATTTCCCCTACACCATCCGCATCGTCTCGGAGATCACCGAGTCCAACGGCTCGTCGTCGATGGCCACCGTCTGCGGCGCTTCGCTGTCGATGATGGACGCGGGCGTGCCGCTGAAGGCGCCGGTGGCGGGCGTGGCGATGGGCCTGATCCTTGAGAGCGACGGGCGCTTCGCGGTGCTGACCGACATCCTCGGCGACGAGGATCACCTCGGCGACATGGACTTCAAGGTGGCCGGCACCGCCGAGGGCGTCACCTCGCTGCAGATGGACATCAAGGTCGCGGGCATCACGCCCGAGATCATGAAGCAGGCGCTGGCCCAGGCCAAGGACGGGCGGATGCACATCCTGGGCGAGATGAGCAAGGCGCTGCGCGAGGGCCGCCGCGAGGTGGGCCAGCACGCGCCGCGCATCGAGACCATCACCATCAAGCAGGACAAGATCCGCGAAGTGATCGGAACGGGGGGCAAGGTGATCCGCTCCATCGTCGAGGAGAGCGGCGCCAAGGTCGATATCAACGACGACGGCGTGATCAAGATCGCCTCCTCCGACCCCAAGGCGATCGAGAAGGCGCGCGACCTGATCATGTCGATCGCCGCCGAGCCGGAGATCGGCAAGATCTACACCGGCAAGGTGGTCAAGATCATGGAGTTCGGCGCCTTCGTGAACTTCTTCGGCAAGCGCGACGGTCTGGTGCACGTCAGCCAGATGTCGAACGAGCGCGGCATCAACCCCAAGGATGTCGTCAAGGAAGGCCAGGAGGTGAAGGTCAAGCTGGTCGGCTTCGATGATCGCGGCAAGACCAAGCTGTCGATGAAGGCGGTCGATCAGACCACCGGCGAGGAGATCAAGGCCGGCGCCGACGCCGACGCCTGATCGCTCAAGGCCAACGGCGCCGCCCCCTCGCGGTCGGCGCCGATGCTTCAACGCCCCGGCCTGCAAGGGCCGGGGCGTTCCTTTTCGGTTGAGAGGCCGCAGAGCCATGGACACCTTCAGGCCCTCCCGCAGGCCTCATGCGGCGGTGATCGGCGGCGGCCCGGCCGGGCTGGCGGCGGCGGAGGCGCTGGCGGCGGGCGGCGCCGCCGTCACCGTGATCGACCGGATGCCGAGCCTGGGGCGCAAGTTCCTGATGGCCGGACGCGGCGGGCTGAACCTGACCCATGCGGAGCCGCTGGAGCGGTTGCTGGAGCGCTATGGCGCGGCGCGGCCCCGGCTGGAGGACGCGCTGCGCGCCTTTGACGCGCAGCGCTTGCGCGACTGGGCGGCGGGGCTGGGGATCGAGACCTTCGTCGGCTCGTCGGGCCGCGTCTTTCCCCGCCAGATGAAGGCGTCGCCGCTGCTGCGCGCGTGGCTGTCGCGGCTGGAGGGCCTTGGCGCGCAGGTGCGCCTGCGCACCCGATGGACCGGCTGGGACGGCGCCGCGCTGGCGCTGGAGGGGCCGGAGGGGCCGTCCACGCTGGCGGCGGGCGTGGTGGTGCTGGCCTGCGGCGGCGCGAGCTGGCCGCGTCTGGGGTCGGACGGCGGCTGGGCCGCGCTGGTCGGCCCCGTCACGCCGCTGGCGCCGGACAACTGCGGTTTTCTGGTGGACTGGTCGCCGGATTTCGCCGCGCGCTGGGCGGGACAGCCGCTGAAGGGCGCGGCGTTCGGCGACGGCGGCCTGAAAGGCGAGGCGGTGATCACCGCGACCGGGATCGAGGGCGGCGCGATCTATGCGCTGTCGGGGGCGCTGCGCGCCGCGCTGGCGCAAGGCGCGGCGACGCTGCGCATCGATCTGAAGCCCGATCTGAGCGCCGGGCGGCTGGCGGCGCGGCTGGCGGCGGGGCGGCCCGGCCTGTCGCTGGCCAACCGGCTGCGCCGCGCGGGGATGGCGCCGCTGGGCGCGGCGCTGGCGCGCGAGGCGGCGGGCGGCGCGCTTCCACGCGATCCGCAGGCGCTGGCGGCGCATCTCAAGGCGCTGCCGCTGCGGCTGCGCGACACGGCCGGCATGGCGCGGGCGATCTCGACCGCCGGGGGCCTGCGCTTCGACGCGCTGGACGACCGCCTGATGCTGACGGCGCGGCCCGGCGTATTCGCCGCAGGCGAGATGCTGGACTGGGCGGCGCCGACGGGGGGATACCTGTTGCAGGCCTGCATCGCCACCGGCCGCGCGGCGGGGGCGGGGGCGCTGGACTGGCTCGGGCGAGAGGAGGGCGCGCGATGAGCGCATGGCTGATCGTGGACACCGCCATCGAGGATGCCGAGGCCTATGAGGCCTACAAGGCGCAGGCGCGGCCGCTGGCGGAGAAGCATGGCGGGGTCTATCGCGCGCGCGGCGGCGCGCTGGAGGTGCTGGAGAGCGATCTGTGGACGCCGTCGCGGCTGGTGGTGATCGAGTTTCCCGACATGGCCGCCGCCCGCGCCTTTGTCGCCAGCCCCGACTACGCGCCGGTCAAGGCGATCCGCCACGGCGCCGCGCGCTGCACGCTGGCGCTGGTGGACGGGATCTGAGCGCCCCCCCCTTGCCCTGTCGGCCGCGCAAGTCGTATATGCGCCGTGTCGCGCTTAGGGGTGTAGCTCAGTTGGTAGAGCATCGGTCTCCAAAACCGAGGGTCGTAGGTTCGAATCCTATCGCCCCTGCCAGCGCGGCCTGAACGGGAGAGACGGTAAACGCCATGGCGAAAGTGAACCCCGCGCAGTTCGTGCAGCAGGTGCGCGCCGAGGCCCGCAAGGTGGTGTGGCCGAACCGGCGCGAAACCGGGCTGACGACGGTGATGGTGTTCGTGATGGCCACCGTCGCCGCGCTGTTCTTCTTCCTCGTCGATCAGCTTCTGGCGCTGGGCGTCGATCTGGCGCTGACCTCCGGTTTCTGACGGCTGCGCCGACTTGACGCGCCGGGCCGGGCGGCTTAGGCAACGCGCTCGCACGGCATCGGGCGGGTGACGATTCGCGTCGCGCGTCCGTAATGATTTTTCTGAAGGGCTTGCGGTGCGCCGCAGCCGGTGCGAGCGGGGCGACAGGCGACATGGCGATGCGCTGGTACACGGTGAGCGTGCTCTCGAACTTCGAGAAGAAGGTCGCAGAGGCGATTCGCGAGGGCGCGCGCCAGAACGGCCTCGACGAGATGATCGGCGAGATGCTGGTGCCGACCGAGGAGGTCGTGGAGATCCGGCGCGGCCAGAAGGTCCACACCGAGCGCCGCTTCATGCCCGGCTATGTGCTGGTCAAGGCCGACATGACCGCCGAAGTGCAGCACCTGATCACCAACACCAACCGCGTGATCGGTTTTCTCGGGCCGCAGGGCAAGCCGATGCCGCTGCGCGATACCGAGGTCGAGCGCATCATCGGCCAGGTCAGCGACGCGGCGGACCGTCCGCGCCCGCAGATCAGCTTCCAGATCGGCGAGACGGTGCGCGTGACCGACGGCCCGTTCGAGAGCTTCTCCGGCCAGGTCGAGGACATCGACGAGGAAAACGCCCGCCTCAAGGTGGCGGTGTCGATCTTCGGGCGCGCCACGCCGGTCGAACTGGAATACGCACAGGTCGCCAAGGCGGTCTGACGCGTCGCGAACGTGGGAGGGAGGGGCGGCGCGCCGTCCGGCCCGCACCACGGCCTTGAAACGCCCGCGCGGAAGCGTCCGCCGGGAAGGTGAAAGAGAGAGTGCATGGCTAAGAAGGTCATCGGCCAACTCAAGCTGCAGGTGCCTGCGGGCAAGGCGAACCCTTCGCCTCCCATCGGCCCCGCGCTCGGCCAGCGGGGCATCAACATCATGATGTTCTGCAAGGAGTTCAACGCCAAGACGCAGGAGATGGAGGTCGGCGCGCCGACGCCGGTCGTCATCACCTATTACGCCGACAAGTCGTTCACCTTCGAGATGAAGGCGCCGCCGGCGTCGTATTTCATCAAGAAGGCGGCGGGGCTGAAATCCGGCGGCAAGACGCCGGGCAAGGCGGTCGCGGGCGCGATCACCCGCAAGCAGGTGCGCGAGATCGCCGAGGCCAAGATGGTTGACCTCAGCGCCAACGACATCGACGCGGCGATCAAGATCATTCTCGGCTCGGCGAAGTCGATGGGCATCGAGGTGAAGGGCTGATGGCGCGGCAGGGTAAGCGGATCCGGACGGCGCGCGAAGCCCGTCCCGAGGGCGTTCTGACGCTGGAGTCGGCGCTCGACTTCATCAAGGGCGCCTCGAAGACCAAGTTCGACGAGACGGTGGAGCTGTCGCTGAACCTCGGCGTCGATCCCCGCCACGCCGACCAGATGGTGCGCGGCTCGGTCACGCTGCCCAACGGCACCGGCAAGACGGTGCGCGTGGGCGTGTTCGCGCGCGGCGCCAAGGCCGACGAGGCGCTTGCGGCGGGCGCCGACGTGGTGGGCGCGGAGGACCTGATGGAGGCGATCCAGGGCGGCGTGATCGACTTCGACCGCTGCATCGCGACGCCGGACATGATGCCGATCGTCGGTCGGCTGGGCAAGATCCTCGGGCCGCGCGGCCTGATGCCGAACCCCAAGATCGGCACCGTGACCATGGACGTCAAAGGCGCCGTCGAGGCGGCCAAGGGCGGCCAGGTGACGTTCCGCGTCGAGAAGGCGGGCATCATCCACGCGGGCGTCGGCAAGGTGAGCTTCGAGACCGACAAGCTGGCGGAGAACGTGCGCGCGCTGGTTGACGCGGTGGCGAAGAACCGCCCGACCGGCGCCAAGGGGACCTACCTCAAGAAGGTCTCGCTCAGCTCCACCATGGGGCCGGGCGTGACCGTTGACGTGGCCTCCGCCACGGCGGCGCCGCAGCAGGCGGCCGCCGAGTAAGCGAATACCCGCGTCGCTCTTGCGGCGCGGGGTGCGAGGGGGCGGGGGCGCAAGCCCGCGCCCCATCCTGTCCGAGACGGCGGGTGATCCCTTCGGGGGTCTTAATCTCCCGCCATAGACGGGGAGCGCGCGCGATCAGCCATCAGCCGCAGGCGCGGCGAAGGGCGATCCTGGGCGGGAACCCGGACGGGACCCGAGACGCCGGCGCCGGTCATCGGCGGCGGCGAACACGAGCCGGCGGGGGCGCAAGCCCGCGCCTATGGACTGGAGCAGAAACGTGGACAGAGCCCAAAAGACGCAGACGGTCGAAGACCTCGGCCGGATCTTTGCGGACTCTGGCGTCGTCGTGGTCGCTGGCTACGCGGGGCTCACGGTTGCTGAGATGACGGATCTTCGCGCCCAGATGCGGGTTGCGGGGGGGAGTGTCCGCGTCGCCAAGAACAGGCTCGCCAAGATCGCTCTGGAGGGAAAGCCCTGCGCAGGCATGGCCGACCTCCTCAAGGGACAGACCGTTCTCGCCTATTCGGAGGACCCTGTCGCCGCTGCAAAGGTCGCTGAGGCCTATGCGAAGAAGAACGGCAAGTTCGTGCTTCTGGGCGGCGCCATGGGGGGAGAGATCCTCAACCCCGAAGGCGTGAAGGCGGTGGCGGCGATGCCGTCGCGGGAGGAGCTCATCGCTTCTGTCGTGGCCTGCATCGGGTCGCCCGGTTCGACCCTCGTCAGCGCGATCATGGCGCCCGCCTCGAACATCGCCAGCATTCTCACGACGCTGGAAGAGCGAGAGGCCGCCTGAGACCTGCAGCAATCGTGGGGCCGCGCCCAGCGCGAGACGCGCGCCGGACCCACTCAACCAACCTGGAACGGAACGGAAAAAATGGCTGATCTGAAGAAACTGGCCGAGGAAATCGTCGGCCTGACGCTGCTCGAAGCCGCGCAGCTCAAGGCGATCCTCAAGGACGACTACGGCATCGAGCCCGCCGCCGGCGGCGCAGTGATGATGGCCGGCCCGGTCGGCGGCGGCGCCGCCGCCGAGGCGGTCGAGGAAAAGACCGAATTCGACGTGATCCTCGTCGAGGCCGGCGAGAAGAAGATCAACGTGATCAAGGAAGTGCGCGCCATCACCGCGCTCGGCCTGAAGGAAGCCAAGGATCTGGTCGAGGCCGGCGGCAAGGCCGTGAAGGAAGGCGTCTCCAAGGCCGAGGCCGAGGAGATCAAGAAGAAGCTCGAAGAGGCCGGCGCCAAGGTCGAGCTGAAGTGATCCGATACGCCGTTAACGGCGTATTCATCTGATGGCCGGATGCGGGGTTGACGAGAGGTTAACCCCGCATCCGGCTCGCATCGTCTCGGGGCCTGTCGCGGCAGGCCCCCGGAGGGCGCGAGACATCCGGGACGCGGCGCGTGGGGACGCGGCGCGCGAGCATGGGATGGAACGCGACCAGCAGGTTGACGGCCGCCGCCGCCCACGGAGCCGTCCACGGGCAGGACTTGAGGAACAGCATGGCGCAAACCTATTCCGGTCGCAAACGCATTCGGAAGCATTTCGGCCACCTGCGCGAAGTGGCGCAGATGCCGAACCTGATCGAGGTGCAGAAAAGCTCCTACGACCTGTTCCTCAACAGCGGCGAGGGCCCGGCGCCCACCGACGGCGAGGGCATTCAGGGCGTTTTCCAGTCGGTGTTTCCGATCAAGGATTTCAACGAGACCGCGACGCTGGAGTTCGTGCGCTACGAGCTTGAGCCGCCGAAATACGATGTCGAGGAATGCCAGCAGCGCGACATGACCTACGCCGCGCCGCTGAAGGTGACGCTGCGGCTGATCGTGTTCGAGGTGGACGAGGACACCGGCGCGCGCTCGGTCAAGGACATCAAGGAGCAGGACGTGTTCATGGGCGACATGCCGCTCATGACCGGCTATGGCACCTTCGTCGTCAACGGCACCGAGCGGGTGATCGTCAGCCAGATGCACCGCTCACCCGGCGTGTTCTTCGACCACGACAAGGGCAAGACGCATTCATCGGGCAAGCTGCTGTTCGCGGCGCGGATCATCCCCTATCGCGGCTCGTGGCTGGATTTCGAGTTCGACGCCAAGGACATCGTGTTCGCGCGCATCGACCGCCGCCGCAAGCTGCCGGTCACCACGCTGCTCTATGCGCTGGGCCTCGATCAGGAGGAGATCTGCGACACCTTCTATGATCGCGTGGTCTATACCCGCCACGGCGAGGGCTGGGCGGCGCCGTTCGACCCCGAGCGTCTGAAGGGCGTGAAGCCGCTGCACGCGCTGGTGGACGCCGACACCGGCGAGGTGGTGGCCAAGGCCGGCGACAAGCTGACGCCGCGCAAGCTCAAGATGCTGGCCGAGGACGGCGTGAAGGCGCTGCTGGAGCCGTTCGAGGCGCTGTATGGCCGCTTCATCGCCCGCGACATCATCAACGAGGAGACCGGCGCGATCTATGTCGAGGCCGGCGACGAGCTGTTCGAGGAAAACGTGCAGGCGCTGCTCGACGCGGGCGTGACCGAGTTCCCGACGCTCGACATCGACAACGTCACGGTCGGCCCTTACATCCGCAACACCATGGCGGCGGACAAGAGCCGCAACCGCGACGAGGCGCTGATCGAGATCTACCGCGTGATGCGCCCCGGCGAGCCGCCGACCCTTGAAGGCGCGCGCACCCTGTTCGACAGCCTGTTCTTCGACAGCGAGCGCTATGACCTGAGCGCGGTCGGCCGCGTCAAGATGAACATGCGCCTTGAGCTGGACGCGCCCGACACCATGCGCACGCTGCGCCGCGAGGATATCCTGGCGGTGGTCAAGGCGATGGTCGATCTGCGCGACGGGCGCGGCGAGGTGGACGATATCGACCACCTCGGCAACCGGCGCGTGCGCTCGGTCGGCGAGCTGATGGAGAACCAGTATCGCGTCGGCCTGCTGCGCATGGAGCGCGCGATCAAGGAGCGGATGTCCTCGGTCGAGATCGACACGGTGATGCCGCAGGACCTGATCAACGCCAAGCCTGCGGCGGCGGCGGTGCGCGAGTTCTTCGGCTCCAGCCAGCTCAGCCAGTTCATGGACCAGACCAACCCGCTGTCGGAGGTGACGCACAAGCGCCGCCTCTCGGCGCTGGGGCCGGGTGGCCTGACGCGCGAGCGGGCGGGCTTCGAGGTGCGCGACGTGCACCCGACCCACTATGGCCGCATGTGCCCGATCGAGACGCCGGAAGGGCCGAACATCGGCCTGATCAACTCGCTGGCGAGCTTTGCGCGCGTCAACAAGTACGGCTTCATCGAGACGCCGTATCGCCGCGTGGTTGAAGGCAAAGTCACCGACGACGTGGTGTATCTCTCCGCCACCGAGGAGATGCGCTATGTCATCGCGCAGGCCAACGCCGAGCTGACCGAGGACAACCGCTTCGTCACCGAACTGGTCAGCACCCGAAAGGGCGGCGAGTTCATGCTGAACCCGCGCGAGCTGATCGACTTCATCGACGTGTCGCCGAAGCAGCTGGTCTCGGTCGCCGCCTCGCTGATCCCGTTCCTTGAGAACGACGACGCCAACCGCGCGCTGATGGGCTCGAACATGCAGCGCCAGGCGGTGCCGCTGCTCAAGGCCGAGGCGCCGTTCGTCGGCACCGGCATCGAGGAGATCGTGGCCCGCGACAGCGGCGCGGCGATCGCGGCGCGCCGGGCGGGCGTGATCGACCAGGTGGACGCCATGCGCATCGTGGTGCGCGTGACCGCCGACCTCAAGCCCGGCGACCCCGGCGTGGACATCTACCGGCTGCGCAAGTTCCAGCGCTCCAACCAGAACACCTGCATCAACCAGCGCCCGCTGGTGAATGTGGGCGACGTGGTGGCCAAGGGCGACGTGATCGCCGACGGCCCCTCGACCGATCTGGGCGAGCTGGCGCTGGGCAAGAACGTGCTGGTCGCGTTCATGCCGTGGATGGGCTACAATTACGAGGACTCGATCCTGATCTCGGAGCGCATCGTCAAGGACGACGTGTTCACCTCGATCCACATCGAGGAATACGAGATCATGGCCCGCGACACCAAGCTTGGGCCGGAGGAGATCACCCGCGACATCCCCAACGTCGGCGAGGAGGCGCTGCGCAACCTCGACGAGGCAGGCATCGTCTATATCGGCGCCGAGGTCGGCCCCGGCGACATCCTGGTGGGCAAGATCACCCCCAAGGGCGAAAGCCCGATGACGCCGGAGGAAAAGCTGCTGCGCGCGATCTTCGGCGAAAAGGCGTCGGACGTGCGCGACACCTCGCTGCGCATGGCGCCGGGCGATTTCGGCACTGTGGTCGAAGTGCGCGTGTTCAACCGCCACGGCGTGGACAAGGACGAGCGCGCCCAGCAGATCGAGGGCGAGGAGATCGAGCGTCTCGCCCGTGACCGCGACGACGAGCTGGCGATCCTGGAGCGCAACATCTACGCCCGCTTGCGCGCGCTGGTGCTGGGCAAGGTGGCGGTGAAGGGCCCCAAGGGCGTCAAGGCCGGGGTCGCGATCACCGAGGAGCTTCTCGACAGCCAGCTCTCGCGCGGCCAGTGGTGGCAGCTCGTGCTGCCCGACGAGGCCGATCAGGCGGAAGTCGAGGCGCTGAACGCCCAGTACGACGCGCAGAAAAAGGCGCTGAAGGCCCGTTTCGACGACAAGGTCGAGAAGGTGCGGCGCGGCGACGACCTGCCGCCGGGCGTGATGAAGATGGTCAAGGTGTTCATCGCGGTGAAGCGCAAGCTGCAGCCGGGCGACAAGATGGCCGGCCGTCACGGCAACAAGGGCGTGATCTCGAAGGTGGTGCCCGAGGAGGACATGCCGTTCCTCGAGGACGGCACTCCGGTCGATGTGGTGCTGAACCCGCTGGGCGTGCCGAGCCGCATGAACGTCGGCCAGATCCTCGAGACCCACATGGGCTGGGCCGCGCGCGGCCTGGGCCGGATCGTGACCGAGAGCCTCGAGGACTATCGCCGCTCCGGCGACATGACCCCGGTGCGCGACGCG
>Ga0210030_1002435_pt1 | contig 12780 bp, 12 predicted proteins | sample CryGeymeta201523_FD_183986 | JGI IMG/M metagenome (GOLD analysis project Ga0210030, IMG submission 183986) | Groundwater microbial communities from Crystal Geyser aquifers in Utah, USA - Crystal Geyser metaG 2015-23 (SPAdes) (version 2) | ecosystem: Environmental > Aquatic > Deep subsurface >...
CAGGAACTGAATTTTATCTCTTTGAATTACCTGGAAGAAGTACAAAATTTCTCCCTCGGGCTCGAAGAAAAAATTGATTACCAGAAAGTACTGAAAAATACAGAAAGCGCTGTAGAAGAAAACGTTAGAATAATTGAAGCTTATGTACCTAAAAACGAGACAGCGGAACTGAACGAATATCTGAAACAGCAAAGTATTGTTTATTTTACCGAAAGGCCTAAACAGGAAGACAAAGTACCAATAAAACAAAAAAACAACAGGTTTGCGAAACTTTATGAACCCATTGGAAAACTTTTCTCGTTACCTGCTTACCAGGAAATGGATTTAACCCCATTTTTCGCCCCGTTTTTTATGATGTTTTTTGGATTTTGCCTGGGCGATGTTGGTTATGGACTCGTAATTCTTTTGGCTACAACTTTATACAAATTAAAAGCAAAACCAGAAATAAAACCAATATTGTCGCTTGCTCAGTTTCTGGGTATTGGCACAATCATTTTTGGAATTCTGACAGGTACATTCTTTGGAATAAACCTGCTTAACGTTGAGGTCCTTGGTAAATTCAGAAATATAATGCTGGACAGTCAGAAAATATTTTACCTGGCGCTTGCTATCGGACTATTTCAAATACTGTTTGGATTAGTTATAAAAGCAATAAACAGTATCAGAATGTTTGGCTGGCAGTATGCTTTGCCTTCAATCGGCTGGTTTATACTGATATTGTGCATTTTAGACCTTGCCTTATTAAAATTAGCCACTGTGGTAACCGGATATCTGGTTTACGCAGCGCTTGCCCTGATTGTATTCTGGAGCGACCCCAAAGCAGGAATTTTAGCCCGCATTGGAAAGGGGATCTGGGATTTATACGGCATTACCGGCATTTTTGGCGATGTACTTTCCTACATCCGTTTGTTTGCCCTCGGTATATCGAGTGCCATTCTCGGTTTTGTAATCAATACCATCGGTCTTCAGATTTTAGGTTCGGCACCTGTAATTGGCCCGATAATGTTTGTGGTGTTTTTAATAATCGGACATGCCGCCAACCTGATGATTTCGTCATTAGGTGCGTTTGTACACCCCATGCGTTTAACCTTTGTTGAATTTTACAAAAATGCCGGTTTTATCGGCGGTGGAAAAGAATATAAACCATTCAAAAATAAACTATTAATTAAAAAGGAGAATAATTTATGACAACAGCAGTTATTTTAGCTTACGTTGGGATTGCTTTAATGATTGCACTGGCCGGAATCGGGAGTGCAATTGGCGTATCAATTGGTGGAAGCGCAACCATTGGCGCCTTGAAGAAAAACGAAGGAGAATTTGGGAAGTACATGCTTTTAAGCGCATTACCTGGAACTCAGGGACTGTATGGCTTTGCAGGTTTCTTTATTATCAACACTTCGGGCGTAGTTTCAATGGATATGACCATATTGCAGGGTGTTGCTATTATGGCAGCAGGATTTGCCCTGGGAGCAGTTGGCCTGATTTCGGCCATTAAACAAGGACAAATTTGTGCTAATGGTATTGCCGGTATTGGCGCCGGATACGATGTTTTTGGGAAAGCAATGGTTTTGGCCGTATTTCCTGAGTTGTATGCCATTGTTGCATTTGCGGCAACATTCCTAATCAGCACCGGGTTATAATAATTTTAACTATTCACTTACAGGTAACATACTGTAAATAAATACAATGCCATGTTCGGATTATTTCTGAACATGGCATTGTATTTACAGTTGGTATAGATTTTACATTTCCAGCAACTCCTTCAGTTTTTTAATCTGTCCCGGATTTCCCAGCACAAAAAGCTGGTCATTGCGTGAAATAATCATTTTAGGGTCGGGATTAAAAATATAACGTGTACCCCCGATTTTTATGCCTACAATATTTACCCCCGAAATTTCACGTATTTTTATTTCAGCTAATGATTTCCCCACAAACTGTTGTGCAAGATTTCTGCATGAAACCTCTTCCAAACTAACGTCCTGTGATTTTTGCAGCAGTACCGATTCGAAAAATTCAACAACATCAGGTTGATGCACCAATTTTGCCATTCGTTGTCCGCCAATTCGTTCGGGCATAATTACATTGGTAGCGCCGGCGCGTTTCAGCTTCATTTGCGAACCAATTTCCGAAGCCCGGCTGATTACGGTTAACCCAGGGTTCATACTTCGTGCGGTTAGTACCACAAAAACATTATCGGCATCGTTGGGCGTGGTGGCAATTAACGCGCGCGCTTCATAAATACCGGCCTGTTCAAGCACATCTTCGTGGGTTGCATCCCCTTTAATATAGAGTAGATCGCGATTTTCCCTCACCCTCAAAATCACATTGTCGCGTTTATCCACAATCACAAATTCAACTCCATTCTCGGCCAGTTCAACGGCTGCCTGCTCGCCATTCCGTCCAAAACCAACAATAATCACGTGGTTTTTCAGTTTTGCAATTTTTTTATCCACCCTGTATGTTTTTATATAATTTGCCAAGTCGCCATCGAAAACAAAACGGGCAATGTTAGTGCCCACATAAGCCAAACTGCTGAGACTTGTAATAATCAGCCCCATTGTAAATATTTTACCTCCCTGCGAAAGTGGGCCAACCTCTTTAAAACCAACAGTTGCAATGGTTATAATTGTCATATACAAACAGTCGATAATCTCCCATCCTTCAATGAGATGGTAACCAACGGTGCCTACAACAACTAAGGTTACAAGAACTCCGATGCCAATTTTAATAGTCAGGCTCGATACTTCCTCAAATTTATTATAACGTTGTTGCTTCATTTTCTGGCTAAATACTTCTTACGAGTTTAACACCGATTTGGCAATTTAAACATTTTTTCAGTTCGCAGTATTTATTTTTTAGCTGAAGGAGCGCCTGGGTTTCAAATGCCGAGTGCGATTCAACGCCTAATTTCTGCCACTTTTCAACGATTGAGTTTACCTCTGCGGGCAACTTTTCCAAAAACTCCAGCGACCGGTTTTTCAGGTTTTCCTTATTTTGTTTATCGCCATATACAAAAAGAAATGGTATTACCACATTCAGTATTACTGAATTTATTGAACTTTCTCCCAATTCCTTAACCGAATTCTGCTTTGACTTTTTATTGAAATTATAATGCTGATTCCAGTATTCCGAAGCCTGAACTTTAAAAAGCTGCTTTAATTCGTTGATACTTTCAATTTCGATAATTTTTGAAAACAAACCGTGCGAACGGTGAATTAACATGGCAAATTGCGAAATGCGGACTGTTGGGAAATTTCCCGGGCGCAAACGCATAAATTTCCACAAATGGCTTTCAATTCCTTTGAGTTGGTATTTTTTGTATAAAAACGAATATTCATTTCTGAGATTGATGTAATAATCGTCGCCTAAAAGTTGTTCGTTTAACAATCCAGAATTCCCAAAAAGAAGCGCTTCCAGTTGAAAAAGATTGCTTTTGTGTTTTGCCAGAATCTCAACGGGTAGTGACTTTGCCAGCAATTCGAAGGGAACCGCATTCACTTTAAACCCGAACATTCGTGCCAGCATTTGGTAAAAAGTGGCGTTCCAGTCGTTGTTATTGACTTGCAACCGGGTTAATATCTCTGTAGTTTTGTCTTCAAGGCGTTCTATCATTAACCGGTTAAATCCCAGTTGCAAAATTATGGGATCGATTTTGTGAAACTGATTTTGGCAGGCAATCCAGGTTTTAGCGTCTATCAGTTTCTGGTAATTGGTTTTCAGGGCGGCAGGATAACGCAAAACCATTGCCGGTATCTCTTCACCGTTACTTCTGAAAACCGGTTTGTCGATAATTTCGGCCACATGCAGAATAACGTTGTTGTACGCCTTATCTGTGCTATGGTTGTGGCGTTCCCAATCGCTGGCCAGCCGATGAATTTCAACATTGCCAACCCAAATTGTATCGTCGATTTTTATACGTGCATTAAAAAAATCGGGGCCCGAATCAGAATTTCGCTTACCGACATTGATGATTTTCACTGGCAGACCGCCCGTGGTTTGCAGGTTTTCAGTTTCAAAAAGGGAGTTTTCCCAGATGTATTGCAGAAATTCTTCGGGCATAGCGTTATAAATTAATCTGTTTTAGCTGGTTCCTGTTTTTGTTTGCTTTCACCTTTTTCCTTCATTAACTGCTTTAACCGTCCCTGATACAACTGCCAGTAGTTTCGCTTTGTGGTGTCGTTTAGATACGACGAAAAAATCAACTTATCAACCTGTTGCGATTGCGATGTCATCAAAGTAAACATTTCGTTATAAACTTTTTCACCAATTCCTGCCAGTTCTGCAAGCAGGGCAAATTGTCGGCTGATTTTTCCCTGCGCCAGATTTGGAGGTAAAAGGCCATCATCCAAGGCAAAGTCCCTGTCAACGATATGAATTCGGCTGTTCATTAAATCATAAGCCGGACTTAACCTGTAATCGCCCATCGGGGTTTCGAGAAGTGAAAAGTTTTTGTAGTGTGCATCTCCATTCAAAAACAGGTAATTGAACAGCAATAGCCTTAAAAGTTTAGGTGCTTCAATTTTGTAGGCTGGCACATACTTTTGCATCAACTGGAACAATGTCAGATAGTTGCCAGTGTATTTATAATGTTCGCCATGTATTTGAGGCGTAAGGCCTGCCAGCGATGCAAAATCTTCCTGTGCCAATTTGTTGCCGTTGTTATCGCGGTCAAATCTTTTTGTGATGTATGCCAGTTCACCATTCTGAAAAAAAATAAGCGCATTTTCGGCAGTCTCAATCCCATAAACCTGACGTGCAATTTGCATGGTCAGATGTTCATTTGCTGGCATTTGCTCCCGATATTTTCCAACCCTGGGAATGGGTTTCAGAATATAGGCGCCCCTTTCGCCCTTGTTGACCAATCGCAACTTGTTTTTCTCAAGTGTTACCGAGAATTTTTCCTGTACACCCGATATTGAAAGTTGCTTTAGGTTTTCCTCAAAAATTAAAAAGGCCTCCTGATTTGAGGTTGGCGAATCATAAGGTAAAACATGATTCACCTTTTTCCCCTGAAAAAGCCTGTTTAAACAGGCCTTGCTGTAAGTATCAAATCCTTCGGCAAGTGTTCCTGGACAAAATTTTATTTCATGCAAACCCATATCAATCAATTTTTATTACCCTTACCGCACCAATGCTGTCGTTTTTTGCCACAACCGAAAGTAGCCCAAAGTAATCGTTTCTGTTAATCCGGTTAAGTTTGCAAATCACGTCCTTATTTGAACCCTCGGGAAGTATATGAAAAAAAAACGGAAACAGAAAGTTGGCGTGAAACTCCTTTTCAGTTTTAGGGAGTGTGGGGCTTATTGCGCTTTTTTGGTTGTTGGCAATCCAGGATTGATGGTAACGAAATGTAAACGAACCATTATCGTGCTGGATTAACAATCCGGCTTCCTCATCCTTGAACAATATTTTGGCCTGTCTCATGAATTACTGTTTACATTTTTAATTTTCAGATAAAGCTCCATTCCCAATACATCGGCTAACTTTTGAATAGTTAACAGTGTAGGATTTCCTTTACCGCTTTCAAACTGTTTTAAAGTCCGCAACCCAACGCCCGATAACTCAGCAAGAGTTTCCTGCGTTACCTGCATAACCTGTCGCCGTTCTTTAATGGTTTTAATTAACTCCCTAAAGTGCATTGCATTGCTCTTTTTGATGTAAACTTAAAACAAAAAATACAATTAACATCATTAAGTGCAATAAATCGCACTAATAATTATTTTTTTGTTTTAAGAAACTATCTGCTGTATGTCAGTTTGCTAAAAATATCCCACAAAACAATACCCGCGCTTACCGAAATATTAAATGAATGTTTAGTTCCAAACTGCGGAATTTCGATGCTTCCATCGCACAAATTAACCACACTTTGCTGAACACCTTTTACTTCGTTACCAAAAATCACGGCAATTTTTTCTCCGGAAACAGGGAAATAATCGGGAAGCAAAATGCTGTTTTCCACCTGTTCGATGGCGTAAACTTTATAACCTTTGTTTTGAAGGTTGGTAACGGCATCCCCTGTTTTTTCGAGGTACTCCCACTCCACAGATTTCTCAGCATCGAGCGCAGTTTTGTGAATTTCCGTATTGGGCGGTGTGGCAGTTATTCCGCATAAATAAACCTTTTCTATTAATAACGCATCGGAAGTACGAAATACTGAACCAATGTTGTTGCAACTGCGGATATTGTCGAGTATCACAACCAATTGCAGTTTTTCGGCCTTTTTATATGCTTCGGGTGTAAGCCTGTTTAATTCAGGATTTCGAAGTTTTCGCATAGTTACCATTCCACCTCTCCCCTTCTCACCGGCATGGTCATACAACGGGCGCCGCCGCCACCGCGGGCCAGTTCAGAGCCGGCAATTAGTACCACACATTTTTTGTGATCGTCAACATTTACTTTGTTTTCGATAATATCGGCGGCTTTCAAAACCTCGAATCCGCTGTTGCTTAATTCATCAATGGTGTGGCTGTTACGTTCATATCCTATTACTTTTCCCGGGGCAAAGGCAAAAAAGTTCGCGCCACTGTGCCATTGTTCGCGCTCTTGTATCCACGAATCAGTTTTACTTCCGCAGAATACAGGTTTTACATCGATCCCCAACTTTTGCAAGGCTTCGAGAATATTCGGTCGCTCCTCAATCCTGACCACCTCCCGGTTATCAATAACGATATGAATGGTACGCAGCCTGCTCATTTTGATTATTGGTTCGAAAACCATGCAAGAATCAACATTCAGAAAAGTAAAAACCATGTCGAGGTGTATAAACGATTCAGGCGAAACAGGCAGTTCCTGAACAATAATATGCCGAGGCCCGGTATTCAGTTGTTTGATATTCTCAATAATAAAATCGATACCCTGCGTGTTTGTGCGAACCCCTTTCCCAATAACAAAAACATCGTGCCGGGCAACCAAAAAATCGCCGCCTTCGATTGTAGCTACCGGATTAAATGCAATTCCCGGTTTTGGTTTCGCAGGATTTAACACATTTGTTTCGAATAAGGGGTGGTGGTTAAAAACTGATTCCATGATGAGGGCTTCTCTTTCGCGTACCGGATTTGCCATTTTTCCAATCAGCATGTTTCCGTTCATACCCATAGCCGAGTCGCGCACAAAAAAAAGGTTATGTAACGGTCGCACCGAAAATCTCTCGTTGCTTAAATAGTTGGTTAGATTGTCTTTTTGCAGAACAACCCCCTCGATCAATAAACCGGCGAGATTCTCAGGCTGATTTTCTGCCATGTTCAACGGATTACAGACCTTCCCCTCGTTAGTACAAATTTCGTTTAGGAGTTCCATCTTTACCTGCTCATTCTGCAAAACTTCGGTTAAAAGATTTTTTACATAATGCACCGAGGTAACTTTTTGTAACACGCCTTCGAGTTGCGCGTACTCTTTCGATGCAACAGAAAGATTAAGAATATCGCTGTACAGGGCACGTTGGGCGCTTTCGGGGGTCATATTTTCAACTTCGGAACCGGGACGGTGAATTACAACACCCTCCAGTTTTCCAAACTCGGAATTAATGCAGGTTTTCATTGATATAATCAGATTAAAGATTTAAAAATTGTGCATCAAAGATATAAACTTTGCAAAACCCATAATTGCGAAGTAGATTAAACGTTTTACTTTTATCGTATTAAAAATAAAATTTGAAGAAGTTAGTTTGCATATTGATTTTCCCCCTGTTAACCTTGGGAACGAAAGCCCAAAAGCAGGATTCGGGACAGTGGGTTATGGGTATTGTTGAAGGTAACGACACAATTATACACGTCAGGATTGGAGATGTGTGGATTTTTCCCGAACATAAATTTACAAGTAAAAGACAACAGCAGCGGTATTCGCGTTATGTTGAAAAAGTAAAAAAAGTTTATCCGGTGGCGGTTGAAGCCAGGATTCTTTTAAACAAATATGAACCTCAGTATTACGCACTCGACAGTCAGCGCGAACGCAGAAAACTGATGAAAAACCTTGAAAAAGAGTTGCTTGACAAACACAAGGAAGAGTTGAAAAAGTGGTCGATTTCTGATGGAAAAATACTTTTAAAACTGATTAACCGCGAAACAGACCGCAATGCATACAGTATAATTAAAGATTTCAGAGGAGATGTGAGCGCTATGTTTTGGCAGGGAATTGCCAGAATTTTCAAAAATAATTTAAAAGATGGTTACCACCCTGAAAATGAAGACTTAATACTGGAAGAAATTGTGAGAAAAATTGAAATGGGGTATTACTGAGATTTTATCGTACTCCAAATTCCTCTTCGTACTGATTAAAAAATGGTAGAAATTTATTTTGCGCAATATTATTCAGCAGAAAAGTAAAAGAAACTTCGTGTGTTCCGCCAGAGTCGGCGCGCAAACCGGAAACAGTGAAATCGTAACTGTAATTAAACTGCCAGCTTTTTTTCATAAAACCAAACATTAAAATTACCGCATCGTACCTGAGCCCAAAATTCTGCCGAAACCACGTACCAGCAGTTAACCCGTATTTTGTTGCAAAAATGCCGTAATTAAACTGCTGAAAATTGCCTTGCCACTGGACGATAAACTGCGGCGAGATGTCAAATTTCTTGCGGTTATGGCCGTACAAATAAACCGGCAATCTTGCTCCAAAATGTGCTGTATATTTTCTGTCAAGTCTGGCAACAGCTTCATTTACTGAATAAAACGACTGATTTGGCTCAGTAAGATGGTGGACTGCAACTCCATAAAACAGGCGTTTACTGTACATCAAGATGCCTCCCGAAAAATCAGCAAAACTGTAATTGGGGTCAGTTAGCGTGGCCAGTTCGGCTGATGTACCATGATTTCCATAGTTGGGATCGAGGTTATCGGCAAATACAAGCCTGTTAGTGTTTAACGAATTTTGGATATAACCAGCTTGCAAAGCGCCATGTAAACGGTATTTTTCAGAGATTTGGATAAAAACAGCATAGGATAAATTAAACTGAAGCGTATTTAAAATTCCATCTGCCTGCGAATCGTTTAAAAAATATCCGCCAATTCCGCCCTGCAATTTTTTTACCGGCACATCGAATGCTGCGCTGTACGTTGTAAATGCATTATCGAATCCTGTCCACTGGTTGCGGTATTGCACAGCAACCCTGGGAACTCCCACAGAACCTGAAAATGCGGGGTTAAGATATAACGGATTTGCATAAAACTGGGAGAAGGAAATATCCTGAGCACCGGCAATTCCCGAAAAGAATAAACCAATTAACACAAAACTATTTCTGATTTTTACCAACACAGCCTCGATTTTTTTAAAATATCAAATATATTTTACTTTTCAACCCAAGCAAAGGAAAATGGAAAATATATGAGTTGGCCAGCCGATGATTTGAGCAGCAAAAGGGAAATCTCAAAATAAGGAATAACATAATCAGAAAGTTGAAAGTATTCCTGAACTTCGTGCTTCTGTTATTTTTTGTTCCTTATTTCTTATTGATTTCGTAATGAGTAAGTCATCGGATGACCCGGGCAGAAAAAAAGAGGTTGTCTGCCAAACAGCAGACAACCCCAAAAAATCTAACTAAACTAATCTAATCGCGTGTATCTAATTTCTGAACTAATTCCAAATGCTTTCATTAATCATCCAGCCTTCAACTGCTAATTCTGTTTCGGCTTCCGCATTTTTAATATTCCATGTTTCCTGCCTGGTCATCCATGCTTCAATTTCCAAACCAGTTTCGGATTCTTCAACAAAATTACTGTTCAAATTCCAGGTTTCAGCACTGGTCATCCAATTTTCAAGTTCAATACTTGTTTCTGTTTCCTGTTTAATTGTTGAAATAGTTTCTGTGGTGCTGTTCCAAATCACTTCGTTTGTCATCCATTTTTCGACTTGAAGTGAAGTTTCAATATTCTCATGGCTTGAGGCTTTGTCTTCCGTTCCTTTTGCATATCCATTTCCAACCATTAATAAAAGAGCGATAATTGTTCCTGCTTTTAGTTGTTTCATTGTTGTTTTCATATTTTCTGTTTTTAAAAAACGTTTCTGTTTCTTTGTTTTGTTTTCATTTTAATAGACTAATAACGTGAACAAAGGTTACATGTTATTTTTAAAAAAAACAGAAGAATCTTGTTAATGAAACCTTAACGCCGGTAAATGGCAACAAACTAACGGTAAAGTAAAACACCATCTGGTATTTTATTCTCGAGATTTGCCGGTAAATGCTGAAAAATTCCAAATACCGCAGATCCGCTTCCCGACATGGATGCAAAACCGGCGCCTAGTTTATACAGACATTGTTTTAATTCGGCAATTTGAGGATATTTTGGGAATACGCTGTTTTCAAAATCGTTAACAATCAGGTTTTTCCAATCGTTAACCGGGTTTTTTACAATTTCCGATAACCTGAATTTTGGATTACGGGGAATTACATTTTTATAGGCTTCGGGGGTGCTTACAGAAACATCGGGTTTTAAAATTACAATTTCATAACCTGAAAGTTCGAGTTCAATTTCGTGAAACTTATTACCAATACCAGTAGCAAAAGTTGGTTTATTGTGCATAAAAAACGGGCAATCGGCCCCGATTTGAGCGGCATAATTTTCAAGTTTTTCGGAAGTAAGTCCAAGGTTATAAAAACCATTCAAAGTTTTCAGGGTAAAAGCTGCATCAGAAGAACCACCACCCAGCCCGGCACCAAAAGGAATTACCTTGTGCAAATAGAAATGAAGGGGAGGCAAACTAAAATCTGCTTTTAAAAGATGATATGCCTTTAAAATTAAATTTTGTTCAGGCGCGCTATCCAATGTAATTCCTGAAGTTGTCAGTTTCGTTTTATCCGACTCTACAAACTCCAATGCATCAGTTAGTTTTATTGGATAGAATATGGTTTCCAGGTTATGATATCCATCTTCACGTTTGGAAACCACATTCAACCCAATATTTATTTTGGCATTTGGAAAAACAATCATTTCCTTAGTTTTATTATTTCGAAAACGATTCGTACTCCTCCGGCGAACCACAGGTACAAATTAAATTCCGGTCACCCCAGGCATTATCAACCCTTCCAACCGGAACCCAATATTTGTTTTCGCGAATCCAGGGAAGTGGATAAGCTGCTTTTTCGCGCGAATATTTGTATTCCCAAACATCAGCCACAACCTTTTCTGCTGTATGTGGCGCATTCTTCAGAACATTATCAACCTTGTCAGCCTCACCGTTTTCAATCTCTTTAATCTCGATGTAAATGTTATTTAAAGCATCAATAAAACGGTCGAGTTCCTGTTTCGACTCACTTTCAGTGGGCTCAATCATTAACGTTCCATGCACCGGAAACGATAAAGTAGGTGCATGAAATCCATAATCCATCAAACGTTTTGAAATATCCTCCTCTGAAATTCCAGATGTTGTTTTCAGGTGGCGACATTCCACAATTAATTCGTGGGCAACACGACCGTTTTCGCCTTTATACAAAATGCCATAATTTTTCTCAAGCGCTTTGGCGATATAATTAGCATTTAAAATAGCCACTTTGGTAGCATCTGTTAAACCGCTGGCGCCCATCATTTTAATGTATCCGTAAGTAATTGGCAAAACCGAAGCGCTTCCCCACGGAGCAGCAGACACTGCATTTATACCGATATGGCCGTTATTCATGATTGAGTGCGACGGTAAAAATTCGATTAAATGGCTGGCTACACAAATTGGCCCAACGCCGGGACCTCCGCCTCCATGCGGAATAGCAAAGGTTTTGTGCAAATTCAGGTGACAAACATCGGCGCCAATAATCCGCGGATTAGTTAACCCCACTTGTGCATTCATGTTGGCGCCATCCATATATACCTGCCCGCCATACTGATGAATCAGATCGCACATTTCAATGATTGCCGACTCAAAAACCCCGTGTGTTGATGGATAAGTTACCATAAACGCTGCGAGGTTCTCTGTGTGTTCCTCTGCTTTTTTACGAAGGTCTTCAACACTGATATTTCCCCTATCGTCGCAGGCCACAACCACCACTTTCATGCCTGCGCTGAAAGCGCTTGCGGGGTTCGTGCCGTGAGCAGAAGATGGAATTAAAACTATATCGCGCTGATGGTTGCCGCGGCTTAAATGATATCTGCGAATAACCATTAACCCTGAATATTCGCCGGCAGCACCCGAATTTGGCATTAAACTTACATCGGCCATTCCGGTGATTTCGGCCAAATTCCGGCGCAATTCCTCCATCATTTCATGGTAACCGCGCGCCTGGTTTTTGGGAACAAACGGATGGATACCGTTAAATTCAATCCAGCTCAATGGCAACATTTCAGTTGCAGCATTGAGTTTCATGGTACACGAACCCAACGAAATCATTGAATGAGTTAATGAAATATCTTTCAGTTCCAGTTTTTTAATATAACGCACCATTTCGGTCTCCGAGCGATACTTGTTAAAAACTTCCTGTGTCATGAATTCAGATGTACGGGCAAATCTTTTGTTAATGACCAAATCTTCAGGATATTCCTGAATTTTCGTCCATCGTTTATTTGCTGCTTTTGCAAAAACCTCGAGAATCCAGTTCATGTCGTCGAGGTTTGTAGTTTCGTCGATGCTTATTCCGACATCGCCATTTTCGAAGTAACGGAAATTCATTTCCAGCTCGAGAGAGAGCCATTCGATATCTTCCCGTTTTACATATTTTGGCAACTGGATTCGGAGGGTATCAAAAAAATCGGAATTAAGTTGCTTGTATCCCAGTTTTTCAATTTCCACCCCTAAAAATGCTGCAATACTGTGAACCCGGTTAGCAATCATTTTAATCCCTTCGGGACCATGATAAACGCC
>Ga0210030_1002449_pt1 | contig 12741 bp, 9 predicted proteins | sample CryGeymeta201523_FD_183986 | JGI IMG/M metagenome (GOLD analysis project Ga0210030, IMG submission 183986) | Groundwater microbial communities from Crystal Geyser aquifers in Utah, USA - Crystal Geyser metaG 2015-23 (SPAdes) (version 2) | ecosystem: Environmental > Aquatic > Deep subsurface >...
AACCCTGGCCGGATTACAGCAGAGCGGCAAGTTGATCGGCATTATTTCCCACGTGCCCCAGTTGAAAGAACGCGTCGCTACCCGTATTCAGGTGCTGCCGCGTACCGGCGGACGCAGTATTTTGATTGGCCCGGGCTGTACGCAGATGTAAAGCGTGGCGCTGCCGGGTGTCAGATTGTGCCGCAAAATTCAGCGCTGCGGCACGACCATCAGGTCATCCATCGGGTAGGCCCAGTAAATGTTTTCAGCCGGCAAGTCGCTGGTCGCCACCGGTGTCTCCAGATTCTCCAGATTATTGACCATCAGTCCGCGGGCGCTGATGCTGTACAGGTAGCTGCTATCCGCCGTCGAAGCAAACAGGCTGCGCTCGACACTTTGGGGCTGATACCAGCGATTCTGCTGGTCGTCGCGGTAAAAGCTGCTGTGATCAATGAAGCCGCGGCGGCTGATCCCCCCGGATGGATTGATGTCGTAGAGTTGCAGGCCATCGATCAGCTGATAGCTTGCCCAGTCATCTGGAGTCGTGTATGTCCAGGCGGTTAGGGGCAGGGCCAGGACACCGGTGGCCGGATCGTAAGTGAAGGCATGGGGCTCGTATTCGGCGCTGGAATAGCTCTGGGCGTCTTCGGTCAGGGTTGCGATTTCACGCGGGTTGCCCGCATCTCTGACATCGAAAAGGCTCAACTTCATGGCGTTCTGTTCCGGGTCGCGCCCCAGGGTCAGCAGGCGATCCCCCGCCAGGGGGTGCAGGTAGGTAGAAAAGCCGGGAACTTCCAGTTCGCCGGCAATCGTCGGATGTGTCGGATCAGCCAGATCGAGCACATAAAGGGGGTCGATCTGCTCAAAGGTGACCACATAGCCACGTTCGCCAATCAAACGCACCGCAAAAATCGATTCCCCCGGTTTGCCTAGACCTTCTTCGACGCGTCCCTGCTCAACCATCTGGCCCTGATCCAGTTTCAGGGTCAATAGACGATTGGCCGGTGAACTACCGGTGACCCAGGCGGGTTCGGTGGTGGCGATGCGCAGGCTGTCCTGATATTCACCCAGGGAAAAACGGTTAAGCACCCAGCCGGGAACTTCTCCGCTGCCTTGATAATCGGGATTGTCCCCCAGCCCGAAACGGTGCAGCACCGTGGTGGCCCGGGGCGTTGCGCTTGCGCCCGTTTCCACGCCCCACCACAGCCAGTTGTTGCTGTTGGTAGTGGCCAGATAAAGCGATGATGCACTGGCGTAAACGGTGCCGCTGTCGCTTAATACCGAAACACTGCGGGCCGCGCTGCCCGGATTGCTCAAGTCCAGCGAGTAGAGGGTAATCAAGCCGGTGCCGTTGGGGACTTCGGGGGAGTACACATTTTCGCAGGCACACAAGGGTTCGCTGCTGCTACTTGAGCCGTTGCTGTCGTAGCGGGTATCGGTGTATGCAGGAAAGATGTCGAGCACTGAAGATGTTGTCGCGCTGGTGCTTGGGTTTGTCCCCGGTGCGGCGCTGTCGATTCCGAGTTCAACCATCAGGGGTGGCGGTGCTCCTCCTGATACGTAAGGCTGTGCCCAGTCGCCGCTTGACAACACCAGATGCATCTTCCCATCAATCAGACGCGCATCCACATAGGTTCCTTCAAGGTCAATGCGGCGGGTCAAGACAGGGCTGGTGCGCGTTGTGACATCGTAGAGTGATAGCTGCAAGCTCCCCTGGTAAGTGGGCATGAAATCGGTGGCCAGAGCCGGGTAGTTGACGGTATTGTTCCATGCCAGTACCACCACCAGATCATTATGCAGAAAAAGGGCAAACGGGCTGTTGTTCAATTCAATCCGGGCCATTTCGCTGGTCTGTTCGGCGGGCCAGGCCTTGAAAATCAGCAGAGAATTCCCGCGCAGCATATACAGGTATTGTCCGTCGGTTTTGACAAAATCAGGTTCATCAACGCCGACTTCCTGATTGTTGGTAGTGGTGTAGCTTCCCGGCGTAGCGCTCGGTGGCGGTGCCGTACCGTCCATTGCCGGGGCCATGGCATCGCCAGTGGTTTCCCTGCCCAGAAAATTGTCGCGGCGGCTTTGTAGCTCGCGTCCCTGGGCCAGGGTTTTATCAATATGGCTGGCTAGGGCATCGCAGCTGCTGAAACGGGTGAGATGAGCTGCCGTTGACGGGAGGGGGGCGGGATCAGGATCGGAGTTGTTGCTTCCCCCTGAACAGCTGGACACCAGTAACGCAAGGAAAAACAGCCAACATGGGACACAGTTTTTACTTTTCATGTCCATCTCCTGATGCAAAGTTTTTCGAACCTGTTTACAATGCCACAGCTTTATGGGCCGGAGAAGATATTTTTTTACAAGACAACCAGAAAGAGATGTCCATGAACCCGATTAAAACTTACGTTATCGGTCATCGCAATCCTGATACTGATTCGGTTTGCAGTGCATTGGCTTATGCTGAACTGCTGCGTTTGCAGGGTGGGCAGAACATTGAGGCGGCGCGCGCGGGCAATCTGAATCAGCAGACCGAATTTGTTCTGGAAGCTCTTGGTCAAGAGCCACCACGACGTTTGGCGGATGTTTATCCGCGAGTGGGGGACGTGCTGGAGGGTCAACCGGTGGCGATTGATCAGCACCAGCCCCTGGTTGCAGCCCTTGAGCTGTATCACCGGCATAACATTCGTATGTTGCCGGTGATTGACGCCGAGCAACGCCCCCTGGGGTTGTTACTGCTCAAGGAAATGACCGAACTCTTTCTGCTGCCGACCCGCCCCGAAGAGATGCGGCGGGTAAAAATCAGCCTTAATTCCCTGGCGCGCTGCCTGCACGCCGAAATTCTGGTGGCTGTTGATGCCGATCAGCTTCAAGCCCTCGATCTGTATGTGGCGGCCCGTGATGAAGAATCCTTTGGCGAGTGGTTGCAGGGGATCGATCAAGCCCACAGTATTCTCCTGTGTGGAATGCGCAAAAAAGTTGTTGCGGCGTCCATAAATGCCGGTATCCGGGTGCTGATTCTCACCGGGGGCAGCGACCTTGAGCCTGGCTTGCTGGCCAAGGCGCGCCAAAAAGGGGTCAGTGTGCTGACCACCAGTCTGGACACGGCCAACAGCTGCTGGTTGACCCGCCTGGCTTCGCCGGTGGCGGCCCTGGTCAGCCCGGATTTTCTGCAAGTTGGCCGCAGGGAACTTTTGTCGGATCTGCGCTTGAAGATGATCAATCAAAATGCTGTCGGCGCGCTGGTGGTCAACGAGGCCGGTCAGCTGGAAGGCATTGCGACCAAGAGTCATCTGTTAAAGAGTTCGCCGGTGCAGTTGGTGCTGGTCGATCACAACGAGCTGAGCCAGGCGGTTCCCGGTGCCGATAAGGTCGAAATTATTGAAGTCGTCGATCATCATCGCCTGGGAAACTTTCACACGGATCGACCCATCCGTTTCTGCAATCAACCCCTGGGTAGCACCTGCACCCTGGTTGCCAACCTCTATCGACAGGCGGGATTAACCCCGACCCGCAAGATTGCCGGGCTGATGCTGGCCGGGTTATTGTCTGACACGATCATCCTGAAATCGCCAACCACGACGAATATTGACCGCCAGATCTGCGTCTGGCTGGCTGAATTGGCCGGGCGAAATCCTGAAACCTTTGCCGGCCAGATGTTTGCGGCAGGCAGCCCTATGACCACGCTGAAAGACGCGCGCAAGCTCATAACGACAGATTTTAAGGAATATGAAGTTGATGGCCGCACCCTTGGGCTCGGGCAGGTGGAAGTAGTGAATTTTCATTTTTTTTATGAGCGTCAGCAAGAGATTGAAGCCGAGCTGAAGAAGCTGCGCCAGGAAAAAGGTTATGCCCTGGCGGCTTTGCTGGTGACGGACATTGTCGAAGGAACCAGCCTGTTGCTGGCTCTTGGCCCGCAGGAGTTGCCTCTGATTATCGGTTACCCGCAGCAGGAGGAGAATCTGTATCAGGCACGCGGGGTGCTGTCACGCAAAAAACAGCTGGTACCGCATTTGTTGAAAATATTCAAAAATTGATGGCGGATTTTGCTTAACCATGGGGGCATAAAAAAACCCCGTGTCAGGAGGGGAAACACGGGGCAAAGGGGTTGTTGTTGTGCCCCCATTGTAAGCTAAAATTAATTTTAGTCAAGTTAAAATTTGAATATTTTAAAAAAGGAGATTGCTTATGATTCAGCCGGTCATTTTATCAGGTGGTTCGGGGTCGCGTTTGTGGCCCCTGTCGCGGGAGGAATATCCCAAGCAACTTCTGCCCTTGCATGGTGAGCAAACCCTGTTGCAGCAAACAGTTTCACGCCTGGTGGGGTTGCCAGATGTCTTGAGCCCTCTGATTGTGTGCAACGAAACTCACCGCTTCCTGGTTGCCGAGCAGGTGCGACAGGCTGGTTGCCGATCCGCAACCATTATCCTTGAGCCCTGTGGGCGCAATACCGCGCCTGCGGTGGCGATTGCGGCATTGCAGGCGCGGGCGGGTGGCGAAGATCCTCTGTTGCTGGTTTTACCCGCCGATCACCTGATTCAACGGGTCGATCTTTTTCAGCAGGCGGTTGTTGCCGGAATCGAACTGGCTGAGCAGGGCGGGCTGGTGACCTTTGGAATTGTGCCGGACAAGCCGGAAACCGGCTATGGCTATATTAAAGCGGGTGCCGTTTGCGGCGCTCAAAATGGGCATCACAAGGCTTTCCGGGTCGAGAGTTTTGTTGAAAAACCAGATCTGGCAACGGCTGAGACTTATATCGCTGCGGGCGATTATTTTTGGAATAGTGGCATGTTCCTCTTCAAGGCTTCAACGTATCTGGAAGAGCTGCATCGTTTTGCCCCGGCGATGCTCGCTAGCTGTCGTCAGGCCCACGCGGCCCTGGCGGCTGATCTGGATTTTATGCGCCTCGATCCACAAGTGTTTGCCGCCTGTCCGGCCGATTCGATTGATTATGCGGTGATGGAAAAAACCTCTCAGGCCCTGGTAATTCCACTTGATGCCGGTTGGAATGATATTGGTTCCTGGTCGGCATTGTGGGATGTTGGTGAGCTGGATGCCGCCGGTAATCTTGTGCGCGGCGACGTGTTGACCCAGGCCGTCAGCAATTGCTATCTGTATGCAGGCAGCCGGATGCTGGCCGCGGTGGGAGTCGAAAATCTGATCATGGTCGAGACCGCCGACGCCGTGTTGGTGGCTCATCGCGATCATGCCCAGGAGGTTAAGCAGATTGTCGGTCAGTTGAAGGGCCAAAACCGCACGGAGGCGTTTCTGCACAAGCGCGTTAATCGCCCCTGGGGGGCTTACGAATGTGTAGATGTCGGCGAACGCTTTCAGGTGAAACGCATCAGTGTCCAGCCCGGCGCTTCGCTGTCATTGCAGATGCATCATCATCGGGCGGAACACTGGGTGGTGGTGCGGGGCACAGCGCGGGTGACCTGCGAAGGGGAGAGCCTGATTCTGAGTGAAAATCAGTCGACTTATATTCCCCTCGGCAAGACCCACCGGTTGGAGAACCCTGGTCAAATCCCTCTGGAGTTGATCGAAGTGCAGTCGGGCAGCTATCTGGGCGAAGATGATATTGTGCGCTTCGAAGATCACTACGGTCGTTGATCCTTAGGCACTGACCCGCTGAATGTTGAAGTTTTTAGGGGGGCAGTGCGCTTGTCGCCGTTATTCCATAGAAACCTCGGGTTCAATAACGTAGCGCTTGATCTTACGGGTGGTCGTTTTGGGAAATTCGTCCTCGCGCAGGCTGAATTTTTTAATGCGTTTGTAGTCGGCCAGATCCTTGCTGAACAGAAGCACTTCCTTACGAATGAGGGCTTCAACCTCAACCGGGGTCAGGGGTTCCTTGGCCTGTTGCTGCTGATATTCGAAGAGCGCTTCTTCACAGGGGAAAATGCTGGCGTAAACCTCCTCGGCGGTGTCACTGACCTTGTGACCGTAGACCATGATTTCAGCAATAAACGGACTGTTCAGTAGCTGGTTTTCGATTTCTTCAGGGTAGACATTCTTGCCATTGGGGGTGACGATGAGGTTTTTGACCCGCCCGCAGATAGAAAGCATGCCCTCTTCATCAATTTTGCCCAGATCTCCGGTGCTGTACCAGCCGTCGTGGAGCACTTCGTTGGTGGCCTTTTCATTTTTATAATAACCCAGCATCACATTGGGCCCGCGCACTTTAATTTCCCCCGCACCTTCGTTGTTGGGATTTTCAATTCTGACTTCTACTTGTTCAAGGGGCAAGCCGACGGTGCCGGGTTTTAAGTGGTCGGGAGGTTCGGCTGAAATGACCGGCGAGGTTTCGGTGATACCGTATCCCTGCAACAGGGTCAGGCCCAGAGCCTTGAAACCATGGGCCACCGCCGGGTCAAGGGCCGCGCCTCCGCTGACAAAAATTGTCTTGCGGCCGAAGCGTTCCTGAACCTTGCTCGTGACAATTTTGCGCGTGAGGGGCAGCTTGTAAAGCAACCGCGAAAGGGGTTTCTGTTGAATATTTTTCATCACCCGGTCAAAGAGCAGGCGGTAAACAGCGGGCACGCCGAGGAGAAAAGTGGGTTTAACCTCATTCAGATTGTCGCCCAGTTTTTTGATGGATTCGGCAAAACTGATTTTACCCCCCAGGGAAAGGGGCAGCAAAACACCGCAGACCTGCTCAAAAACGTGATTGATCGGCAGAAAAGACAGGGTATGAATACTGCTGTCGAGTTGAAACTGTCGGCTGACGGCCGTAATGTTGCTGACAATATTCTGGTGACTGAGCATCGCCCCCTTGGAACGGCCGGTGGTGCCGGAGGTGTAGAGGATAACGGCGCAGTCCGAGGGTTTGTGAGCGGGGACAGGCAATGTTGCCTGTTGATCGAATTCGGCGAGAAAGTAAAGGCGTTTAGCCTGGCGCAGACGGTCAAAGACCGCCATATCGAGCCCTTGAACCGCGGGCTCAGGTGGATAGCTATTTTTTGCTGCACCTGGTTTTTGTTGGATCCGGTCAAGCAGATCGGCACTCTGTTGCCGGAGGGCCGTATCGAGTTGGGGCTGGCTGCCCAGTTGCTGAAGAAGTTGCGTCAGTTCTTGGAACAACTGATCGTCGGCGGCGGAGCTTTGCTGCCGACCGGGGTTAATGTCAATCAGGATAATTTTTTCTAACTGGGGCAAATCGTCAAGAATTTCGAGCAAAAGATCCAGCTGCGGGCGGGCGACAAAAATCATGCGGGTTTCTGAATCGGCCAATATATGTCTCAGCTCCGCGGCTTTAAGTTCTTTGTCGACGGGGACAACGACTCCACCAGCCCGCAAAATCGCCAGATAGCTCGCGACCCATTCAGGTGACGAAGGTGCCAGAATCGCCAGGTGTTGCTGGTTTTTCATTTCCAGGCGGCCGAGGCCCGCAGCAATCAATTCAACCTTGGCCCACAACTCGGCATAGCTGGTGTCGACCCAGGTCCCCTGGCTTTTGTGCTGCAAGGCACAGCGCTGCGCATGACGTTCACAACTCTTGGCAATAAATTCAGAAATTGTTTGCACGATCAAGACTCCATTCCGCGGGCAAGCGACGTATGAATTATATTAAGGCCGAAAAAAAACTTCTTGCAGATATAACGGTATTTTGAATTTAGCGTCATTTGTCCTCTGAGGGCAAGCAGATAGTCGCAGGGGGCGCAAATCTCGCTGATCTTGCTGAACTTGCTGGTGTATGAATTTGCTTGACACTTCTGGAAATGGTCTGGTAAAAAGGCGCCCGTTGGTTTGCAGGCGCGTAGCTCAGTGGGAGAGCACTACCTTGACACGGTAGGGGTCGGCGGTTCAATCCCGCCCGCGCCTACCAGGCCGACTCGAGTGGTTGACCAGACATTCCACCCCGAGGCATCGCATGATGCCTCTTTTCGTTTCGGGAGCTGTCCGTCTTATGTCGAATATCGCGATTGAACTGCCGGATGGATCGGTGAAAGATGTTCCTTCCGGCACGACCTCCGCAGAAATTGCCCGCAGTATCAGTGAAGGTCTGGCGCGGCAGGTGCTGGCTGCACGTTTTAACAACCAGCTGCTTGATCTTGCTGCGCCCTTAACGCAATCGGGCTCCCTGGTCTTGATTACGCCCGGTGCACCTGAAGCCTTGGGAATTCTGCGCCACTCCTGTGCCCATTTGATGGCCCAGGCGGTGAAAGAGCTTTACGGTCAGGATGTACAGGTCACCATTGGGCCGGCGATTGAGCAGGGTTTTTACTACGACTTTTACAGCGATAAAAAGACCTTTGCGCCCGAAGATTTCGAAATTATCGAAAAGAAAATGGCCGAACTCGTCAAGGCCGATTTGCCGATTACCCGCGAGGAAATCAGTAGCCAGGCGGCGATTGAACTCTTTCGCGCCATGGGTGAAACTTACAAGGTTGAACTGATCGAAGATCTGGGGGTCGAGCAGGTGAGTTTGTACCGTCAGGGGAATTTTGTCGACCTGTGCCGCGGGCCGCATTTGCCGCGCACTGGTTTGATCAAGGCTTACAAGTTAACCAGCGTTGCGGGGGCCTACTGGCGCGGCAGTGAAAAAAATGCCATGTTGCAGCGTATTTATGCCACGGCCTTCACCGATAAAAAAGAATTGAAGTTGCATCTTGAGCGGCTGGAAGAAGCAAAAAAACGCGATCATCGCAAACTTGGTCGCGAGCTTGATCTTTTTTCGTTCAGCGAAGAAGCGGGTTTGGGGTTGGTTATCTGGCATCCCAAGGGGGCTCTGCTGCGCACGATCATCGAAGATTTCGAACGCAAGGAACACTTACGCCGTGGTTATGATTTAGTTGTCGGCCCGCAGATCCTGAAAACCGAATTGTGGAAGACCTCGGGCCACTACGAAAATTACCGCGAGAATATGTATTTTACCGAGATCGACGAGCAGGGTTACGGCATTAAGCCGATGAACTGTCTGGCCCATATGTTGATCTATAAATCAAAAATTCGTTCTTACCGTGATCTGCCCCAGCGTTATTTTGAGCTGGGTACGGTTCACCGCCATGAAAAATCGGGGGTGCTCCATGGCTTATTGCGGGTACGCGGCTTTACCCAGGATGATGCCCACATTCTCTGCCGTCCCGATCAGATCGACGCCGAAGTTAAGGGCGTGATGCAGTTTGTTCGTGATGTCGCCGAAATTTTTGGCTTTGAATATTGCATGGAGCTGTCAACCCGGCCGGAAAAATCTATTGGCAGTGACGCCGACTGGGAGCGTGCAACCCATGCTTTAAGCAGTGCCCTTGATGATATTGGGCTGGAATATGAGATCAATGAGGGGGATGGTGCATTTTATGGCCCCAAGATTGATGTCAAGCTCAAGGATGCCCTTGACAGGCAATGGCAGTGTGCTACAATCCAGTGCGATTTTACCCTGCCCGAACGGTTTGAGTTAACCTACATCGGGTCAGATGGAGAAAAACACCGGCCGGTCATGCTGCACCGGGTGATTCTGGGTTCGATTGAACGCTTTATCGGGGTTTTAATTGAGCATTATGCCGGTAGTTTCCCCCTTTGGCTCTCGCCGGTTCAGGTCGTTATCGTTAATGTGACGGACAATCAGCAAGAATATGCCAAGCAGGTTGAATCTCAGCTGCGTGAGGCCGGCGTTCGTGTGCAGGCCGATTTGCGCAATGAAAAACTGGGCTTCAAAATTCGCGAAGCCCAGATGGGCAAGGTTCCCTATATGCTGGTCATTGGTGATCGCGAGATGGCCGAAGCTAAGGTCACGCCACGTTTCCGTGATGGCAGTTCGCTGGAAACCCAGGGAATCGAAGAATTTATTCAATTTATTCTCAACGAAGCAGCTCTGCATCATTAAAAGTGCGCTGTCGCTTTTGTGGTGCTGTTTGTGTTGTAACCGAAAATGGGTGTGGTCATCACACCCTTGCGTAACACAGAAAAAGGAGGCCGTCCCATAGCTAAGCCGGAGACAAACATCAACGACGCCATTCGCGCACCCCAATTGCGAGTGATTGACGACGAAGGAAACCAGCTGGGCATTCTTAGCAAGGCACAGGCTCTGGCGGTTGCAACCGAACGTGCTCTTGATCTGGTTGAAGTTTCACCCCAGGCTGACCCTCCGGTTTGCCGTATCATGGACTTCGGCAAGTACAAGTATCAGCTCGCCAAACGGGCCTCTGAAGCGCGTAAGAAGCAGGTGCGGGTTGAAATCAAAGAAGTCAAAATGCGGCCTAAAACCGATGATCATGACTTTGATTTCAAAATTAAACATGCGCGCCGTTTTCTTGAAGAGGGCAACAAGGTCAAGCTGACTATCATGTTCCGTGGTCGTGAAAACGCTCACCCGGATCAAGGTCTTAAGCAACTTGACCGGGCGGTCGAGGCTTTGCAAGATCTGGGACAGGTCGAATCACGCCCCAGCAAGATGGGTCGTTTTATGACCATGGTGATCGGGCCGAAAAAATAGCGCATAAGAAGCAAGTCTCAATATAACGCCGACATAAATAGCGTCCGATCCTGATTATCGGGTGCCGAGAACTGTACAGGAGAAGAAGACCATGCCAAAAGTAAAAACCAATCGGGGCGCGGCCAAGCGCTTTCGCAAAACTGGAACGGGGCGGATTCGTCGCAACAAGGCGTATACCAGTCACATTCTGACCAAAAAAACCACCAAACGTAAGCGCGACCTGCGTCAGGGAACCCTGGTGCACAAGGCCGATGAGCGCAACATTTTGCAATTGATTCCCTATCTGTAGCAGCCTCGGTTGATGCAGATTTTGTCGTGAACTGTGGGGATCATCTCCCCCTGCAGATCCGATGGCGACAGCTGTCGCCGAACACTTACCACGAATAAAGGAGAAGTGAGATGTCAAGAGTTAAAAGGGGCTTTAAGGCCCGTCGTCGTCGTAATCGTGTCTTAAAACTTGCCAAAGGTTACCGGGGGGCGCGGAGTAAGTTGTTTCGTTCGGCGACTGAGGCGGTTGACCGGGCGCTGAATTATGCGTTTCGTGATCGCCGGGTACGCAAGCGTGATTTTCGCGCCCTGTGGATTACGCGGATCAATGCCGCCGCCCGTGAAAATGGTCTGTCCTACAGTCGCCTGATTCATGGTCTGAAACTGTCGGATATCGCGCTGGATCGTAAGATTCTGGCACAACTGGCGGTCACTGAGCCCGCTTCTTTTGGTGCGGTGGTTGCGGCTGCTAAAACAAAGTTAGCGTAAAAACAACGACACCGAACAAGGGAGGTCGGGCCTGGCCCTGCCTCCTTTTTTTTTGTTGCTGAGTTCCGGACCCGTTCTCTATTCCGACATCTCGGTCGCCGCTTCGTGGTCCCCGCATTTTACAGGATAAGGCGTTATGAAGGATCAATTGCAACAGCTTGAAAAAGATGCGATCACGGCCCTTGCCGGCGCAGATTCAAGCAGCGCGCTGCAGGATATTCGCGTGCGGTTTCTGGGTAAAAAGGGTGCGGTCACCGAGATCATGAAGGGCATGCGTGAGCTGCCTGCCGCTGAAAGACCCTTGATTGGTGCGCTGATCAACCAGTTGAAAGATCGACTCGAACTTACCTTTGCCGAGGTGGCCGAACGCCTGGGGCAAGAGGCGCTTGTCGCCCGCCTCGCCGGAGAAAAAATTGATGTCAGTCTGCCGGGTCGGCCCACTTTTGTCGGCTCCAAGCATCCCGTTACCCTGGTGAGTGAAGAAATTTCCCGAATTTTTGTCAGTCTTGGTTTCAGTGTTGAACAGGGACCGGAAATTGAGCAGGACTTTTACAATTTTGAAGCTTTGAATATCCCGAAAGATCACCCGGCGCGGGACATGCAAGATACCTTTTATATCAACGATGAGGTGGTTCTGCGCACCCATACTTCGCCGGTGCAGATTCGCTCGATGCTTAAGCAGAATCCGCCTGTGCGCGTTATTGCGCCGGGGACTGTTTATCGACGTGACTCCGACATTACTCATAGCCCCATGTTTCATCAGATCGAAGGTTTTCTGGTGGATCGTCAGGTCACCTTTGCCGATCTGAAGGGCATTTTAACGCACTTTTTAACCCGCTTTTTCGGAACTGATCTGGGGGTACGATTTCGTCCTTCTTTTTTCCCCTTTACCGAACCCAGTGCTGAAGTTGACATTGCCTGTGTCATCTGCGGTGGCAAGGGGTGCCGGGTGTGTAAGAATACCGGTTGGCTTGAAATTTTGGGTTGCGGCATGATTGACCCTGAAGTTTTCAAATCGGTTCATTATGACAGTGAATATTACAGTGGTTTCGCCTTTGGTATGGGGCTCGAACGGATTGCCATGCTTAAATATGGGGTGAGTGATCTGCGTCTTTTCTTTGAAAATGATCTGCGTTTTTTACGCCAGTTCTGAGAGTGAATAGGTTATTGCCATGATAGTTACCTGGAATTGGCTACAGGAATTTGTCGATTTCTGCGGAACCCCACAAGAACTTGCTGATCGCTTGACCATGGTTGGCCTTGAAGTTGAGGGTCTTACCCATCTGGGCGCCGAACTCGATTCGGTTGTTGTCGCTCGTTTGGAGCAGGTTGAAAAACATCCGGATGCAGAACGTCTGACGTTGTGTCAGGTTAATAACGGTAAAGATATCGTCCAGGTGATTTGCGGCGCCAAAAACCATAAGGCCGGTGATCTGGTGGCCTTCGCTCAGCCCGGCTCAGTTTTGCCCGGCGATTTTAAAATTAAAAAATCTAAAATTCGCGGGCTCGAATCCCAGGGTATGCTTTGCTCCGAAAAAGAATTGGGGCTGGCGGTGGAATCCGAAGGCATCATGATTCTCGATGCG
>Ga0210030_1002452_pt1 | contig 12727 bp, 12 predicted proteins | sample CryGeymeta201523_FD_183986 | JGI IMG/M metagenome (GOLD analysis project Ga0210030, IMG submission 183986) | Groundwater microbial communities from Crystal Geyser aquifers in Utah, USA - Crystal Geyser metaG 2015-23 (SPAdes) (version 2) | ecosystem: Environmental > Aquatic > Deep subsurface >...
TAATCTCTCTCGGTGGATTTGGCCACGTGACCAAAAACATGTTTGTTTATGAAACCGAGAAGGAAATTATTCTTGTTGATTGTGGTGTCGGTTTCCCTGAAGTGGGGATGTTGGGAGTTGATTTAGTGATTCCCGATATTTCTTATCTCTTGTCAAAAAGAGAAAAAATAAGAGCCTTGTTTTTATCTCATGGTCATGATGATCATATTGGCGCCCTGCCTTATCTTTTACCCCAACTGGGAGAAAGACTGCCGATTTTTGCTCCCAAATGGGCAAAAGCTTTGGTTGAAGATAAATTAGCTGAATTTGGAATTACGCCGAATATCGAAGAAATCGGCGAAGGCAAGAGAGTTAATGTCGGCGATTTTTCAATAGAGTTTGTCAAAGTTACCCATTCGATACCGGATACTTTGCACTTGATAATTAAAACGCCGGTAGGATTAATTTATCATGCTGCCGATTTTAAGCTTGATCTTCGGCCGATTATGGGTCAGCCGACAAATCAGGAATTGATAAGAGAAGTTGGCAAAAAAGGCGTGCTTTGTCTGTTGTCCGACTCCCTGCGTTCGGAAAATCCCGGGTTTACTCCGCCCGAGGCAAGGTTGGAAGAAGTTTTTGAGGATGAAATTGCCGATTGCCAAGGAAAATATATTGTGACGACAATGTCTTCCAATGTTTCTCGCTTGAAACAGGCAATTGATGTTTCGTTGAAGCATGGTCGGAAAATCGTTCTTGTCGGTCGGTCGGTGGAAAAAAGTATTGATATTGCCACGAAATTAAAATATCTTTCTTATCCTAAAGATACTTTTTTGCCGAAAAAAATTATTAACCGCTACCCGGCGCATACTTTAACTTTATTGGTTGCCGGTAGCCAAGGCCAACTGGGATCGGCCATGGACCGGATGGTTGGTGGAGAAATTGAAGGAATTAAAATAAAGCCTGGAGACAAAGTAGTTTTTTCCAGTGATTTTATTCCCGGCAATGAAACCCCAATTTACAGCATGATCGATGATATTTACCGCCAAGGGGCAGATGTTGCCTACTCGGACATCAGATCCGATATTCATGTTTCCGGCCATGGCGCCCAAGGAGATTTAAGCAAACTGATGGAGATGGTTAAGCCGCGATACTTAGTGCCAATTGGCGGGAATTATCGCCACATGGTTGCTTATAAAAAACTGGCGGAGAAAAACGGGTTCAAGCCGGAGCAGATTTTGATAAAAGATGCGGGCGAAGTAATTGAGTTTAATGAATCCGGTTTGGTTCCGACTAAAGAAAAGGTCGAAGTCGGCCAGGTAATGGTTGATGCCCTGGGGGTAGGCGATGTCGGCAACGTTGTTTTGCGGGACCGCAAGATTCTATCGAAAGAAGGAATGGTGGTGGCGATTTTACCGCTTGATCAAAATACTTTACAACTGGATGGAGAACCGGAAATTGTTTCCCGCGGATTTGTTTATATCCGGGAGAATCTTGAGCTTTTGGAAGAGACGAAAAGAGGTGTTGCCAAAATCATCAATGAAACGCATGGAGGAAGAGTCAATCTTCGCTTGGTTCGTCAAAACGTCCAAGATTATCTGGAGAAATTCTTCTTCACGAAAACCGGCCGCAGACCGATGGTCTTGGTTGTGATTATTGAAGTCTGAAATGAGAAAGTTTCACTGGAAACATAAAAATCTTGTTTTACTTCTTTTAGGTATTTTGGTTGCTTATTTTATTTCCCGTAATCAGGAGTTGAAGGATTTTCTTCTCAAGATAGGCGAGCTTGACTATCTTGGCGCATTTTTGGCGGGAGCGCTTTTTACTTCGACCTTTACTGCCGCTACCGGCGTTTTAATCCTTTTTGATTTGGCCAAAGATCTTTCGGCTTTTCCTTTAATCGCGTTGGCGGCCCTGGGCGCGGTGAGTGTCGATTTTTTGGTTTTTACTTTTGTCAAAAAGAGTATTATCGCAGAGATAACTCCGATTTATGAAGAGTTGGAGAGATTGGGTAAGAAAAATCATTTAAAAAAGCTCCTTCATACTAAGTACTTTGCTTGGACGCTGCCGGTTTTAGGAGCACTTATTATTATCTCGCCGCTATCCGATGAGCTGGGTGTCGGTTTAATGGGAATTTCCAATATTAAACCGCTTCGATTTTTACTGATTTCTCTTTGTTCTCATGGATTGGGGATGTTTTTGGTTGTTACGGCCGCGAGATTAATTTGAAACACCGGTGGTAGAGTGTTAAAATCGGGGAAATTTATGACGGAACACCATGAAATCGTTATTCAAACAAGATTAGGACCGGAAAAGAGAAAGCAAGAATATTATTTCTTTAGTGGAAAGAAAGAGGACCAGACGATGATTTTTCCGAAAGATTCAGGAAGGGGTGTTCTAACTGCTGATTTACAGGCAAAAAAATTCGAAGGAGAAGAAATTCATGGATATCAGGCTTGGAGAGTAGAAGATGAGATCCATTACCCGTTTCGGCGCTCCGGTAACTTCAGCCAAGAGAAGAAAGGTTTAATGTCAAATAAATTTAGGAAAAAGATATTCTTTTTTCTCCCATTACTTTTAATCTGTCTTTCTCTTTCCGGCTGTAACACCACTAAAACCGTGAGTACTGTTCCTTCTCCTGTACCGACTCAAAGCCCGGTAAAAGAAAGCGGAGGGGTTCCCCTGCCGACCCAAGAAGACGTTGTTAGAACTTTCATTAATCTTATCTCCGAAAAAAGAATTTCTGAAGCAGTAGGAATGATGGATGTTTCCGACGAGTCAGAAAAACAAGGCTGGGGAGTGCAGCTAAATAGTTTTGATAAAATTTCCCTTAAAAATATAGAGAAAAACGGAGAGGATACTTTTAAAGTTACTTTAACTGTAAAAATGAGCCCTAATTCAGCCAACGGCCCGATTCCGTATTATGGATACGAGAACGGAGACAATATCCGTTGGATAGGATTGAAAAAAGGCAGCGACAACCTTTGGAAAATTACCGGCTTCGCCACTTCCCCATGACCGCTCAAAGAACAATTGATGTTTACTGTAAAAACGGCCACCTTCTTTTTGGCCGCTACATAAAAATGAAACCCGGATTTTTAATGAAATGTTACATTGATAAAATCGGGATAGATTACGTCGGAGTGAAAGACTTACCTCTCGGCAAAGACGTTTATTGCCCGTCTTGCACAAAAGAGGGAGAAAATTTAAGAATTGGAAGAATTGGTATGGTTCACGGAAGACCGGCGGTTGTTGTCAACCACGGAGGAATAAAAAGAATAAAAACATAACCCTTAAAAATATTATCTTCGGTAAAACTTTGGGTAGCTTGCACTGAGCGCAGTCGAAGTGTAAAATTGGGCGAAATGATGGAAAATTCAGATAATCCAAAAGAAAAAATCCAGCAGCTAATTGAAAAATATCGTTCTGTAATATCTTCCGGTCAAGTTTCAAAATATACAGAAGAGGAAACTAAAAAAGACTTCATGTTACCGCTTTTCCGAGCTTTAGGTTGGTTTGTCGATGATAAAAAAGAAGTTACTGCGGAAGAACAACAATCTTCAGGAAGAGTTGATTATGGTTTTTATTTAGATGGCAGACTTAAATTTTATCTTGAGGCAAAGGCTTTGGGTGCAGACCTTCACAGAGAAGATTTTGCCAATCAAGCGGTAAAATATTCTTGGAACAAAGGGGCAACCTGGGCTATCTTAACAGACTTCGAAAGTATTAAGGTTTTTAATGCTCAAGATATAGAACGTTCTTTAGCGGATAAGCTCTTTTTCGAAATTCCATATACACAGTACCTAGAAAGATTTGATCAACTTTGGATGTTGTCAAAAGACTCATTTGAGGAAAATCTACTTGATAAAGAAGCGGAAAAAGTTGGCAAAAAGTTTCAAAAAGTAGCGGTTAGCACTCTTTTATACAAAGACCTCGATAATTGTCGCGAAATTCTAACTCACGATTTGGAGCAATGGAATCCTAAAGTAGATAGAGATTTGCTTGATGAGGGGGTACAAAAACTTCTAGATAGATTGATTTTTATTCGGGTTGCAGAAGACAGGGGAATAGAAGCTCCAACTTTAATTCCTTTAATTCGTGACTGGAAAATTAGTGGAGAGAAAAAACACCTTTACGAATCAATGATTGAAAAGTTTAGGGAATTAGATTCAGTTTACAATTCAAATCTTTTTTCGGAACATCCTTTTGAAAAATGGGAAGAATATAGCGGTGCTACGGAAAAAGTGATAAATATTCTTTACGGCAAGAAAGGCTACTACGAGTATGATTTCAAAGTTATGCCCGCCGACGTGCTGGGAAGTGTTTATGAGAATTATCTAGGATATCGTTTGGAGAAGTCTAAGAAGGGCCTATTGATTAGCAAAGACGCTAAAAAAAGAAAAGAACATGGAATATATTACACTCCAGGTTTCATCGTTGATTACATTGTACAAAATACACTTAAACCAGTTTTAGATAAATGTACAAGTATTGAAGACTTAAAGAAAATAAAAGTATTAGATCCTGCGTGCGGTTCGGGTTCTTTCCTAATAAAAGCATTAGAGGTTATTCATGATAAATATTTGGAGTTTGGTAATAGAGGTGGGGTTTTTACAAAACTCGACATTCTTCTTAATAATATTTACGGAGTTGACCTTGACTCTCAAGCTGTAGAAATAGCACGTCTTAATTTGTTGATAAATGCTTTAGATCAAAGAATGAAGCTTCCAAACCTTGATAAAAATATCAAAAATGGAAACTCTTTGATTTCAGGAACAGATGAAGAGCTTAAAAAATACTTTGGAAAAAATTTCAGAGATAAAAAGCCGTTTAATTGGAAAGAAGAATTTCCAGAAGTTTCCAAACAAGGCGGGTTCAATGTAATTATTGGTAACCCTCCATGGGGAGCAGAAATGAGCAAGAGAGAAAAGGAATATTATAAAAAAAGATACGTATCTGGCAAGGGCATTATAGACACATACGCCCTATTTGTAGAAAAATCACTATCAATATTAAGTGATAACGGAAAACTTGGGCTTGTGTTACCCGATATTATTCTTCTCAAAAATTACCCTCAGATTAGAAAACTTATTTTAGAAACTTGTCAGATTGAAAATATTTATTATACAGGCACAGCTTTTAAGAGCGTGAACCTGGATACTGTAGTTTTAGTATTATCAAAACAGAAAAACGAAGAAAGAAGAGTTAATAACGTTGTTAAAATCATGAATGATGACAAGAAAGCAAAAATCAAACAAAGAATATTTGCGGAGAACGATGGTTATAAATTTAATCTTTTTTTTAGTGACGAAGTGATTTCTTTAAAACAAAAATTGGATAATCAAAGCGTTCAATTGGGTCAAATTTTAGAAATACATGAAGGAGTACACTCCGGCAATATACGCGAAAAACTATTTTTAGATAGAACTATTTCAAAAAAATGTATGAAGTTACTATTTAAAGGAGTTGAAATCTTAAGATACTCTACAAGTTGGGGTGGAAAATATATAAATTACGACAAGACAATTATTAATAAAGAAAATGGTGAGTATGCAAATTTAGGGAAAGATGAATATTTTGATAACAAGAAAATATTAGTGAGAAGAACTGGGGACAGAATAATCGCAACATTAGACGATAACAAATATGTTGTCAGCAATAATTTTTTTGTTCTCTATTATAAAAATAAAATTATCCAGAACTTTGATTTGCTGGCAATTTTAGGAATATTAAACTCACCTTTGGGGACTTGGTATTTTAACGCAATCCAGCCGAGAAAAGGGAAACTTTTTGCAGAAATAAAAATTAATCACTTACAACAAATACCTATTTCCAAGAGATCGAACAACTCAGTTTTACCAGTGCTTGCTCGTAATCTTTTAACTCTAAATGGAGATATCACAAAGGTTCCAAAAAACTCAAATAAATGGAATTTAATAAAATCAGAAATCGAAAAAACAGACAGAAAAATTGATGAAGAAGTTTACAAACTTTATAATCTTACGCCAGAGGAAATTGAAATTGTAGTACGCTCGTGAGGCTTGTAGATAAAAGTACCAATAACCTTATAAAATTACCTGCTTCGCCACTTCCCCAATAAACTTATAAAACTCTCTGAAAGGTCTTCGTGTCGAGAAAGTTGATAATTCTCCGCAAAAGTATTATATAATGCGCCTATGATAGGTGAACGCGACAACGGCCATCGAGTAAAAGAGGGAAGCTCGGTCGTTAAGAGACATGCAGATGAACTTGACCTTACTACCGACTATGAAGTGGCAGTTAATACAACAGTAAGGGAATATGGCAATGCTAGAGGTATCGGCCATAGATTGCCCGCTGGAACACATTTTTTATTGACTGACGCCGACGGTTATAGAGTTATGTGGGCAGATAATGACATGGTTATCAGTATTCGAAATCGACAAATTATTCCCATAAAAAGACCTGATAAGGAATGGGTTACGCTCGGAAAGTAAAAAAACAGGTCGTCCGCCCGGAGGGAGCACGGTGCGCTGATAATTTTTTATGAGAACAAATATTAGAGTAGGCGCCATAATTATTAAAGACAAAAAAATTCTTTTAATTCATAGAATTAAAAAAGGAGATGAATATTGGGTTGTTATCGGCGGAGGAGTTGAAGAAGGTGAAAGCCTTAAAGATGCATTAAAAAGAGAAGTGTTGGAAGAAACTTGTTTGCCTCTTCTTGATTATAGGTTGCTTGGTAATGCCAAAGACGATAAAGGGTCTGATCATTATTTTTACTTTTGCAAAGTATGCGAGGGAGAGCCTTGTTTAAGTGGGCCGGAAAAAGAAGAAAATTGTGAAGACAATTGGCATAACTTGGAATGGGTTGAAATTGGGAAAATTGGGGAATTAAAGTCTTTATATCCTTCCCAAGTCAATGAATTCTTAAAATTGATATAATTTTTACCAACCGGCATTATCTCGGCGGCCATTACTTCGGCAAAATATCTGATGGAAACAAGAATCTTGTATATTGGGAATGCGACTCCTGCTATTACTAAAAATCTCCGGTCACTATTTTTTTCTCCCTAGCTACTATTTTTTAGCTTTTTGAGGTAAGATTGGGGAAGAATGAATACAAAGATAGTTGATTATCAGTGGTTATTTATAGATGAGTCGGGTAAACCGGAAGTTTATTCCTCGAGAGGTGAAAATCTCGTTTCGAAAAATCTTTCTTCAAAATACTTGGTTCTCGCTGCTATTAGGTCTGAAGATCAACTTCAATTACAGCAGGAAATAACCGAGTTTAGATTATCGCTTTTAAAGGATGAACAATTGATGGCTTTATTTTCTTCTGCTTATACACTTGATTCATTTCATGCACAAACTGACTATTCGGAGGTAAAAGAGCGTTTTTATTTATTTATTAATTCACTACAAGTTAAAATCGACGTTTTGGTGGTTGAAAAATCGCGATGCTTTGAACCGCTCAAGCGGAATCCCGGCAAAATGTACGGAGTGATGGCTGGCCAGCTTATCAAAAATTTATGTCATCAAGCAAAAAACACCGAAATTATATTTAGCCGGAAAGACAGTAAACTAAAACTACGACAAGAACTGGAAACGGAAGTTGAGAGAGTGCGGCTGGATTATCTTCAAAACCATTCCAATTTGCAGGCAAACCTTAAATTAAACTATTATCACAATCCTCATTATAGCCACGGTGGATTGCAGGTAGCCGATTACGTAGCCTTTGCTGTTTACCAAGTCCTCGAAAGAAATAACCGAAAATGGTACGAACTAATAAAGAATAAGATCGGGAAAATACAAGATATTTGCAACAAAAAATACTTCACTCGGAGCAATCCGCTTTAACTATCCGCAATGGGAAGTGCGAACTTCGCACGTCTCATTAAGCGGACTGCTCAAAGTGAAGTAGTAAGGGAAGTATAACTAATATGTCAACCAAAAGTCAAATCAAAAATTTAAAAAAAGTCTGTGCTTGCTGTGGAAAAGAAATTGAGGTAAAAGTCTTTCCCGATAAAACCTACTCTGGCGGTAACTACTTTTTCAAAATCCCCTCCAACCCCAAACCTTTAGAATATTGGGAATGTAATTGTTGTTACAAATAACATCTCCTTCTGAATTGTTTCCTTCTTCGCCGTGACTTGCAGTGAGCACTTCGACTTCGCTCAGTGTTAACTTGTTTTAAACCTGCCGAAGCTGCTTGCACTGAGCGGAGTCGAAGTGCAAAATTGGGGAAAAATTTTTTGGAGTTGTGTTGTATTTATTTAAAGAGTAATATTTTAGAGTAACACAATATAAATGCTTCTTGACAAGTTTTTTTTATTTTGAGATTATATAAATATATTACCCAAATAAAACCCGATCTAAATGCTCAATCCATATTTTCAAAAGAATAATTTTACCCTTTTCCAAGGCGATTGTTTAGAAGTTCTCAAAGAAATTGATGAAAATTCTGTGGATATGATTTTTGCCGATCCCCCATATTTTCTTTCAAGTGGCAGCTTTACTTGTCAAAACGGAAAAATGGTTAGTGTCAAAAAAGGGGATTGGGATTTAAGCAATGGAACAAAAAAGAATTTTGAATTCCACGTTAAATGGATGAAGGCATGCAAGCGAGTTTTAAAACCAAATGGGACGATTTGGATTAGTGGAACATATCATTCTATTTACCAATGCGGAGTTGCTTTAGAAGTTAATAAATTTCATATTTTAAATGACATTGCTTGGTTTAAACCAAATGCTTCTCCAAATTTAAGCTGTCGTTTCTTTACTGCAAGTCATGAAACCTTAATTTGGGCGAGGAAAGATAAAAACAGCAGACACATCTTCAATTATGAAAAAATGAAAAACGGAGAATGGCCTGAAGACCAATTGAAAAAGCCCGGATTGCAGATGAGATCAGTATGGTCAATAAATACTCCAAGACCCATTGAAAAAAAGTACGGCAAACATCCAACTCAAAAACCGACTGATTTATTGAAAAGAATTGTTTTAGCAAGCTCAAATAAGGGGGATCTAATTCTCGATCCTTTTACAGGAAGTTCAACTACGGGGTTGGTAGCTTGTCTTTATGGCAGAAAATTTGTTGGCATTGATACCGAGAAACAATATTTAGATTTGTCGATTAAAAGATTTAAAGAGTTAGACAGTAATCTTAAAAGGAAACAACTAACGTTCGTAAAAGAAAATCCCGAACAAGATTCATTCTCTCAAATACCACAATGGGTTTAAATTTAATTCAAAATCATTGTGTTTTTTGTTTTCTTTATAAGTATATTTTGACGCAGGAGGTTGCCCGTGAGCGATACTCATACAAATGTTGTCAATTTCCTTCAAATTGTCTAAAGATTGCCTTATCCAGCCTTGATAAAAAAGGGTTGGAGGATTAAATTTGCTTTCTTTATTGTAAGAATAAGCCTGCTCGATGATAAAAAGTTGTGACAAATTTGAAATAATTTCAATAGGATTCAAAAAATGCTGAAATTCTTCTTTTAATAAACTTTTAATTTCGATGTCCGGATCTCTTCCATAAAAAATATTATCGAAGATAGTTAATAGTTTTTCTTTTAAATCTGGCCTGCTTCTTATTCTTAAGTTTAAATCAATAAAAACTCTAAGGTGGTTGGGTTTGAAATTCCTTGCGCCATCTCTAAGCCAAATTTGGAAATTCTTTTGAGGATCGTATGCAGAAAATCTTTTCGGAGGGATGGATGGTCGCAGCACATAGAGTTCGATACTCCCAACCTTACATACTGGCATTTCAGTATCAAATTTCAAACATTTTATTTTTTCAAACATTTCGTCGTATTTCATGCTTTGAATATACAAGATAATTTTCTCTAGATCAAATATTAGCCCACGCCCCAGAGGTGGTTTAGTCTTTCGACTTATTTCGCTCTTCGACAAGCTCAGGACTTCGCTCGCTCAAGGCAAACTTCACACGAAGTAATTTTTCAATGTTGCTCCTTACGAGATGATTTTGGGAATCTTTTGCAAAACTTTTGCTATAATCCACTAAATGTCAAATCAAACAATAAAAGAAGAGGAGTTAGAAGAAAGTTATAAAGATTTTGTTTCTTCAAATAATTCAGTTTCCCATCGCAAAGCGATTGAGAAAATATTGGGAATGACTGGCTTGAGGAGAGAATTTAAAAGATCTTTAAAATATGGGATAGATAAGGTCAATGATACTTACTGCAACTTTGGTGAAGCTGCTGGTGAAAAGCGGGTTAAGGAAGAAGAAAGAGAACCAATTAGAAAAGTTGGCGCACTTTTTAGAAAGTTTTACAAGAATAAGGATTATCGGAATTTTGTAGATACCGGATACATGATGATTCTTCGAAATTTAGTTGATACCTTGAAATTAAAAGAACTTAAAAATTATGACAAGTTAACAGATGATGATTTATATAAAAAAGGTCTTTTGCCCCGTGGGATTTTTTTGCAATATTTTTTAATAGAAAGCATGGTTAAAAATAAATCGTTTGATTGGAATCGAGATCAAAGAATTATTGAACAAAATCTAATTTGTTTTGATGTTTGTTTTAGCGATATTTACGCATTTTTTAACGGAAGATAAAACTCCGAGTTTTTATGGCAAATTACACACCCCAGGTGTAATTTAAAATACTGGGTGAAGTATAATGACGAAGTAATTAAAAACAAATATATGAATAAACTATTTTTTGATATTGAAACCTTGCCGGCGGAGGAAGAAAAGAGCGGATGTCGAAGTAACCAGAAAGATATATAAAAAAATGACCTTTCCCGAAAAGATAGTGCTGGCCGAAAATGTTGGGGATAATATTACTAAGCAACAATTTGAATCTGAAATGAATTTATTCTTTGAGGCCGTTTCAAAATGTTGGGACAACGCCTTTGATTAATATATGTCCAATTACTACAATCCAAACAGAAAACGCAATTTATATAACCCCGATTTGTTGGAATTATTTCGCTTGAGCCGGTCAAAGATTGACCTTTTTATCAATTGCCCACGGTGTTTTTATCTTGACCGGAAACTTGGAGTCGGGCAGCCCGGGGGATTTCCTTTTACTTTAAATTCCGCGGTAGATAAGCTTCTGAAAAAAGAATTTGATACTCATCGTGCCAAAGGAACCGCTCATCCGTTAATGAAAACATATGGAATTAATGCTGTGCCGCTGGCACACGATAAGATTGATGAATGGAGAGACTCTTTAAGGAGAGGGATTACCTTTAATGTTGACGGAACAAATGTTGTTGTTACCGGCGGGGTTGATGATGTTTGGGTTTCACCGTCAGGAGAATATCTTATTGTCGATTATAAGGCGACGTCAAAAGAGGAAGAAGTTACTTTAGATGCTGATTGGCAGATCGGTTACAAGCGACAGATGGAAATTTATCAGTGGTTATTCAGAAAAAATGGTTACAAAGTTTCCTCAACCGGTTATTTTGTTTATTGTAACGGAAACACTGATAAAGAAGCCTTTGACGGAAAGCTTGAATTTGATATCAAGATTATTCCCTATCTTGGAGATGATACATGGGTTGAAAAGACAATTCATGAAGCAATAGATTATCTTAAGAGAGACAAGCTTCCAGATCCAGGTCCAGATTGTGATTATTGTAAATACAGAAAAGCGGTGGAAAAAATAGAAAATCTGCAAAAATAATTTTAAATTATTTTTTTGAAAAACTTTTAAGGAGGAAATATGACTGATGAACCTGTTAATAAAGACATTGAACAACTAAAGACGGAGATGATGGGGTTGAAGATTAGGCTAAAAAGAATAGAAGATTTTTTGTCTGCTTTTCCTGTCCCAGAAGAATATTTATCTAAAGAAGAATTGGTTGATGATGAACTTTTGGAAGAGGCAATTAGGATGGTAAAGCGGGACCGTCGGGTTTCCGCAAGTTTATTCCAAAGGAGGTTTTCTATTGGTTATGCCAGAGCAGCCAGATTAGTAGATATTCTTGAAGAAAAAGGAATCATTGGACCGGCAGAAGGAGCAAAACCAAGAGAAATATTAATTGATTGAATACTTAGCCATTTTATAATAGCTTCACACCCTTAGGGTTGGATAGCTTCACACCTCCAGAATTTATTTAAATTTCGTCACATTTGAATAGTGAGAAAAAGAGGACCTCCTGCATTCTACTTATTTTGATTTTCTTTCTGGATTTGTTACAATTTGGCTAGTGAAAACAGAGAAGAAATTTGTTTTGGGAATTGGGATTTTTTTACTTCTTCTGGGCAGTTTTATTTTGGGCAGGCTAAGTATAAGTAAGGAAAATAATCCTCCTCCTCAACCAACTCCAATTGTTTCCTCTATCCCCACCTCCCCGTCTCCCCTTGTAGAAGGAACTCCTACTTCTGCCTCCGTTTCTGGAACTTTTAAAGTGACCAGAGTTATTGACGGCGACACGATTGAGATTGAAGGCGGAGAACATGTACGCTATATTGGTATTGACACTCCTGAGACAGTTGATCCCCGAAAGCCAGTTCAATGTTTCGGCATCGAAGCTTCAAAAAAGAATAAAGAATTAGTTGAAGGGAAAACTGTTCGTTTGGAAAAGGATATTACTGATAGGGATAAATATAACCGGCTTTTGCGTTATGTTTGGGTAGATAGTTTGTTTGTTAATCTCGAACTGGTTAAACAAGGTTTTGCCACTTCCTATAGTTATCCTCCGGATGTAAAGTTCCAAAAAGAATTTTCGGCGGCGGAGAAGGAAGCCAGAGAAGCTAATCGGGGGCTTTGGGAAGCTTGTCCTGTTT
>Ga0210030_1002463_pt1 | contig 12699 bp, 11 predicted proteins | sample CryGeymeta201523_FD_183986 | JGI IMG/M metagenome (GOLD analysis project Ga0210030, IMG submission 183986) | Groundwater microbial communities from Crystal Geyser aquifers in Utah, USA - Crystal Geyser metaG 2015-23 (SPAdes) (version 2) | ecosystem: Environmental > Aquatic > Deep subsurface >...
TTAAAATGGTGATTCCTTCGCCAAAATATTTTTCATCCAGCATTTGCGACTGAATTGTGTTCCCTGTTTTTAAATCGGTTTTAAATATTCCTGAAGAACCATTTTCACCTGTGCCTTCATAAATAAAACCGTTGTAAAATTCCAAACCTTGCGTGTAATGGGTTTTCGAGTGTGGAAAAGTATTCACAATCTGATAAGTAAATTTTTCAGCAACTACATCAGAAATAGTATTGATTATCAGCGATCTTGAATTTTTTAGTCCATCGGTTTTAACGGCTTCAACCGTAAAATTGCCCGAACCAAGTTTTTCAATCAGCACATTTTCAACCGTAAAATCAAGCTCTTTGCTTTCTTTAATAAGTTGGTTGTTAAAGAAAAGTTTAATGCTTTCAATCTGCCCGTTCCTGTTTTTGGTTTTAACATTTACCGAAACTTTTTCACCAAAAACATAATTGCTTTTTGCAGGCTGAACAGCAATGGAACTAACTGGTTTGCGCGATTTTGAAGAATTGCTGGAGCACGAAAAAGCAGTCATAAAAACACTCAAAATCAGAATTATAGGGAAAGCGACAGGTTTCATCGGCTTTAATAAATTTAATTTCTGTTGGCAAAATTAAAATAAAAACGGTTGTACAAGGTTTGTAAAACGAAATAGGTATAAAAGCAATTCATGTAATTTGATTTGAATCCTATCTTTGCATGAAAATTTATCGACGTTGAGCACATTCAAAAAACTGGCAGGTGACACGGCCATTTATGGTTTAAGCAGCATTTTGGGAAGGGTGCTGAACTGGTTGCTGACCCCGTATTATTCCTTCATTTTTCTGACCGGCGAATTTGGTGTAATGACCAACCTGTATTCGTATGTTGCTATTTTACTGGTTATTCTTACGTACGGAATGGAAACCTCTTTTTTTAGGTTTGCCTCAAAAAGTGAAAATCCGGGCAGGATTTACTCCACAACCATGATTTCGGTTTTCAGCACGTCTGTGCTTTTTTTAATGATTTTTATTTTGTTAAAAAAACAGATTGCCGAAATCATTCAGTATCCGCAGCACCCGGAATATATGGTTTGGTTTGCCATTATTCTGGCTATCGATGCATTTACAGCGATTCCATTTGCCTGGATAAGAATCGAAAAAAAGGCAGTGAAATTTGCAGTAATCAAACTGGTAAATATTGCATTCAACATCGGTTTTAACCTTTTCTTTCTAACTGTTTGTCCGTGGTTACTGAAAAACAATCCCGACTCGTTTATTGGAATGATTTATTTTCCGGAGATAGGAGTGGGGTATGTTTTTATTTCGAACCTGCTCGCCTCACTGATAACGCTGTTAATGCTTATGCCCGACATTTTGAAGGTTTCGCTCCGTTTCGACAAAGCCATTTTAAAACAAATGCTCAATTATGGTTTCCCCATTTTAATAGTTGGAATTGCCGGAATGTTAAGCCAGGGAATTGATAAAATTCTGATTCCTTTTTTAATTCCCGAGTCGCAGCAACCCATGGAACAACTGGGTATTTATGGGGCCAACTTTAAAATGGCGGTATTAATGAACATGTTTATCCAGGCTTTCAGATATGCTTTCGAACCGTTTTTCTTTGCACGGGACCATTCGAAAGACAACCCCATTGTATATGCAAAAGTGATGAATTATTTCGTGATTTTCGGGTTGTTTATATTTCTGGGAATGACCATGTATATTGATGTTCTGAAGATTATCATCGATAAACAGTATCATTCGGGTTTGAAAGTAGTCCCCATCATTTTAATGGCCAACCTCATTTACGGAATGTACTATACACAATCGCTGTGGTACAAAGTAACCGACAAAACAAAATATGGTGCATACCAAGGTATTATTGAGGCAATTGTGGCTGTTTCGCTAAATATTCTTTTAATTCCGATATATGGTTACATGGGTTCGGCAGTAGCGCTTTTCACCAGTTATATTGTGGTTTTAACCATTTCCTATTTTCTCGGACAGAAATACTATCCGGTTCCCTATAATCTCAAAAAAATTGCGGTTTATTTTATTATTGCATTGTTTTTATATGCTGTTGCAATGGCTTTTAAAACTTCACATTCCATAGTAAATTATCCAATTGGAACACTGTTAATTGGCATTTTTTCTTTTGTGGTTTTTACTTTCGAAAAAAACGAATTAAAAAGCTTATTTAAATTCAATAAAAAGAAATAAGTACCAAAATCTATTAAATTTGCAAGAATGAAAGACTTGAAAAATACAATCATTGCAGTAGCCAGCGATCATGCTGGCTTCGAACGAAAGCAGGCGGTTCTTACCTGGTTCAGGGGAAATGGGATACAGTATCACGATTTTGGTTGTTATTCGGCTGAATCAGTTGATTATCCTGAATTTGCCCATGCCATTGGCGCAGCAATTGATAAAGGTGAGTTTGAAACAGGTATCACATTTTGTGGGAGCGGTCAGGGAATCAGCATAGCAGCCAACAAACATCAGAATGTACGCTCTGCAACGTGCTGGATACCCGAAATTGCTGTGCTTGCAAAGCAACACAACGATGCTAATATTTGTGCCATTCCCGGAAGGTTTACTACCGATGAACAAGCCATTGCCATTGTTGAAGCATACCTGAATGCAGAATTTGAAGGCGGAAGACATGCACGAAGAGTTGCACAAATTCCTTTAAAATAAATTATGCCGGAACTTAAAAACATATTTCTCGAAGATTCAAAAATCGCATTTGATAAGAAACACCGGAAAACTATTAATTTTAATATTTCGAGGTACGATGAAGCGGTTTCACGTGGAAAACTGCGTTATTCAAATCTTGAGTTAGCAAAGCAAAGGGCATCGTATGTGAAAGATAAAGTAGTTGCCAATCTTGCAACTTATCTGGAAGAGTTTGAAAAAAATGTCATTAAAAATAACATTCAGATTATTTGGGCACGCGACAGCAGGGAAGCGGTTTCGGAAATCATAAAAGTTTTAAATGAAAATGATGCGCATGTACTTGTAAAAAGCAAATCGATGATTTCGGAAGAGATTGAGTTAAACGAAAATCTCGAAAAAAACGGCTTTGAGCCTGTTGAAACCGATTTGGGCGAGTTTATCGTTCAGGTAGCCGGTGAAAAACCATATCACATTTTAACCCCGGCAATGCACAAATCGAAAGAAGATGTTGCAAAACTTTTTAATGAAAAATTTAATACTCCTCCTAATTCAACGCCAACTGAATTAACACTCTACGTACGCGAAAAACTGCGCGAAAAATTTACATCAGCAGAAGTTGGGGTTACCGGCGCCAACTTTTTAATTGCCGACACCGGCGGAATTATTTTAACCGAAAATGAGGGAAACGGTTTTATGTCGGTAGCCTTTCCAAAAGTGCATATTGTTATTGCTGGTATCGAAAAAATACTGCCGTCAATCAGCGATTTGCCGCTGTTTTTGCCACTTTTGGCTGCGCATGGCACAGGGCAGCAGGTAACCGTGTATAACTCGCTAATCTCGGGTCCTAAAAAAACAGGCGAATCAAATGGTCCCGAAAAAATGTTGGTGGTTTTGCTCGATAACAACCGGACTAAAATAGCCGCAGAAAAAGAACATTACAAAGCGCTGAAATGTATCCGTTGCGGCGCTTGTTTAAATGCCTGCCCCATATATAAAAATGTTGGTGGATATACTTATGCAGCAACTTACACAGGACCAATCGGTTCGGTAATTACTCCGTTCATGAACGGATTTGCAGAATATAACCATTTAAGTTATGCCTGTTCGGTTTGCGGCGCCTGTAGTGAAGTTTGTCCCGTTAAAATTCCGCTTCACGATTTGTTATTGCTCAACCGCAAATTAACTGTTGAACAAAACCTTAGTTCTGTTGGTTGGAATACCGGTATGAAAGCATATCAATGGGCTTTTAAAAGGCGCAAACGTCTTGATGTTGTGAATGGAACAGTAAAAAATATATTAGCTAAATCAAGTAAAAATGTACTTGGCAGTGAAAAGGAATTCCCTGTTTTTGCAGGAAATTCGTTTAGCTCTATATGGAAATCAAATTTAAAATTATAAATATGTTATCGAACACTTGTAAATACGCGTTAAGGGCACTGATTTACCTCGGTAAATATTCCGAAGAGGATTCACGTATTGGTATTAAAAAAATTTCGGAAGACTTACAGTTGTCATCACCGTTTCTCGGTAAAATTCTCCAGAATCTGGTAAAACAAAAATTGTTGGTTTCAACCAAAGGGCCAAATGGGGGATTTGCTTTAGGGAAAAAAGCAGGAAATATTACACTTTGGGACATTGTAACAAAAGTTGACGGCGAAGAGTTTTTTACCAATTGTTTGATTACACTCGAACCATGTCAAATGCACGATCCTTCAAAACCATTGTGTCCTGTTCATACACAGTACGATAAACTGCGTAAGGAAATCAGTGCATTTTATAAAGACACTACGTTGGCCATCATCAGTCAGGATATTGACAAATACGAGGAATTTGTAAAGCTTTAAAAAAGTTTTTCCCACTTCCGGCCTGAAACAAAAAGGAAATAAAAAATTACAGATCCGATTATTCCTGTTGTGTTAGCCACAAAATCATAAACATCGCTGTTGCGCGAAGTAGATACTACATGCTGGCTTATCTCGAGCAAAGCGCTTAATACAATTGAAATGATTGGCGCCACGAAGTAATGTTTATATTTTAGTTTTTTCAGGGGGTTGATTAGTAAAAGGCAAAACACAAAAAAAAGCCCAAAGTGAACCAATTTGTCAAAATGCGGAATCTTTAAAAATGGTTTAACAGGTAAATCTCCTGCCGGAATAAAAAGTGCATAACAAATGATTGCCAGCCACAACAAGGGTTTCCAGAAATATACTATCTTCATTCCGTGTTTTACTTCCCAACCATCTGAAATGTTGATTGGTTTGCAATATTAACCAATTTTGTGCAATCCATTTATTTAACAAAACAAAAAAATTAAAATGGCCGGAATTTACATTCATATTCCCTTTTGCCGACGCAAATGTTATTACTGCGACTTTTACAAAACAGTAAATACTTCGCTCACACAAAAGTTTATTGATGCCCTGAAAACAGAAATCGTTCAGCGAAAAAATTACCTTGAAAATGAACTGGTTGAGACCATATATTTTGGAGGAGGAACACCATCGGTTTTAAACAAGAATGAAATCGGGGAAATTTTAAATGCTTTACACCGGCATTTTTTCATTTCACCCAATGTCGAAATTACTTTCGAAGCCAATCCGGACGACCTTTCCAGAGCATATTTAGAGGAAATCTACCAGACAGGAATTCGACGGTTAAGTATTGGTATTCAATCATTTCAAAATGAAATTTTAAAAAATATGAACCGCCGGCACGATGCCGACCAGGCAATTGAAGCCGTTGAAAATGCGGCAAAAACAGGATTCAACGATATTAGCGCAGATTTAATTTACGGCCTGCCCGGTTTAACTGTTAATCAATGGAAGGCCGATTTAAAAAAAGTTTTTGAGTTGCCTGTTCAACACGTTTCGGCCTATCATTTAACTTATCACGAAGGAACTGCTTTTTACACCTGGCTAAAAAAGGGAACATTAAAAGAGTTGGCCGAGGCAGAAAGTGTAACTCAGTTTCAGATTTTAATAGAAATAGCCAAAGAAAATGGTTTCGAACAATACGAAATTTCAAACTTTGCAAAAGACGGAAAATATTCAAAACACAATTCAGCATACTGGCTGGGTGTAAAATACCTCGGGATTGGTCCGTCGGCCCATTCATTTAATGGCATTTCAAGAAGTTGGAATGTTGCACATATCGAAAGATATATCAAAGCATTAGAATCTGGTTTGTCTTATTCAGAAGAAGAAATTCTGAGCGAAAACAACAAGTACAACGAGTATATTTTAACCCGGATCCGAACGATATGGGGTGTGTCGGCTGACGAACTAAAAGCGCGTTTTGGTACCGAAAAGACAACGTGGTTTTTAAAGAATATTGAAAAATACAGGGCAACCGGTTTGGTAAAACAACAAAACAGTATTTACACACTAACTGAAAAGGGATTGTTTGTTTCGGATGATATTATCACGAACCTTATGTTCATTTAATTGTTATCCAACAGGTTGAAACTTAATTTCAACACACAAATAATGTTAACAGAGACTGCTAAATCTCTATAAATCTATATATTTGCGGTTCTCAAAAAAATCGGGTTTTTGAATGGAAGTAAAAATTGTAAATAAATCGAATAACGAATTACCGGCTTACAGCACCCAAATGTCAGCCGGAATGGATGTGCGGGCCTTTTTATCGAAGCCGGTGGTATTAAAAGCGCTGGAAAGAAAACTGATTCCAACCGGTTTATATGTTGAAATACCCGAGGGTTACGAGGCGCAAATCAGGCCCAGAAGTGGCCTGGCGCTTAAAAAAGGAATCACCGTTTTAAACTCGCCCGGAACCATTGATGCCGATTACCGGGGAGAAGTGGGTATAATTTTAATTAATTTGTCGAACGAGGATTTTGTTATTGAGAGTGGAGAAAGAATTTGCCAGATGATTATTGCACCGCACGAAACTGTGCAATGGAATTTGGTGGAAAAACTGGAGGAAACCACAAGGGGAGAGGGTGGTTTTGGCCACACGGGTAAAAAATAGGAAAATGAAGAAATTATTAACGAATTTAAGTATTGTTGTTCTTTTTGTTGTTGTTGTTTCCTGTTCGGGGAGTAAAAATATTACCGAGCAGCAGCTTGTAAACGCCGCTGTTGAAAGTAGTAAAACTGAATTACCGGAGCAAAAGCGGATGGAGTTTGATTACCTGTTTTCGGAAGCGCTGAAACAGAAAATGTTTGGTAATCCGCAAAATGCAATTCAAATATTATCGAGTTGTCTCGAAATCGACCCAAACTCATCGGCAGCAATGTACGAACTGGCCAGTATTCATGCCGCCAACAAAGATTTTACCAGTGCAACTTTGCTGCTCGAAAAAGCCATCAGCATCAATTCTGGTAACGTATGGTACAAACAAATGCTGGCACAAATTTATCAGCAGACCAAAAGGTTTGATGACGCCGCGCGTGTTTATGACGATCTTTTGAAAAATGACCCCGAAAACCAGCAGTTTTTATATACTAAAGCCATGATGCTGGCCAGCGCAAAAAAATATGATGAAGCCATTAAAACATTCAAAACACTTGAACAGGAAACTGGCATCAATGAACAGATATCTGTTGAAATTCAGGAGTTGTACCTGTTAAACGGGCAGGTGGAGAAAGCCTTTCAGGAAATTGAAAAACTGATAAATTCCAATCCTTCAGAGACAAGGTATTATGGTTTACTGGCCGATTTGTATCAAAATCAGGGCGACAGTGTTAATGCTTTGAAAAACTACAATAAAATACTTGAAATCGATCCCGAGAGCGGGTTTGTGCACTTTTCGCTTTCCAGTTACTATCTCGAAAATAACCAGTTTGAAAAGTCGTTTGAAGAAACAAAAAAAGGATTTTCGAGTAAAAACGTGGAGTTGCAAACCAAGGTTCAGTTGTATATGATGCTGGCTTCCAACCGCGAACAATCAAAACTCACCGATGAAAAAGAACTGGAACTGATTCAAATTCTGATAGATAATCATCCCGGCGGGTTTTTGGTTTACACCATTCAGGCCGATAATTTCTTACGAAACAATAAACTTGCCGAAGCCAGGGAAGCCATGTTAAAAGCGCTGGATTTGGAAAACAATGATTACATGATTTGGGAAAGGTTACTGTTTATCGACAATGATTTACAGGACTGGCAGGTACTTTATGAACATAGCACCAATGCTATTGAGTTGTTTCCCAATCAGCCCAATGTTTACTTGCTGAAAAGCGTGGCTTGCATTCAGTTGGAAAAATATGACGAAACCATTACCGTTATTGATGAAGGATTGGACTTTGTGGTTGACAACCCCGCCTTAAAAGGACAAATGCTGATGCTGAAAGGCGAGGCGCTTTACAAGCAAAATAAAATCGACGAAGCTTTCGAATTATTTGATAAATCAGTAGAACTTAGCCCCGAGAATTATGTTGGCCTGAATAATTACGCATATTATCTTTCGCTTGTTGGCCGCGAATTGGACAAAGCCGAAAGAATGAGCGGAAAAGTAGTTGAACGGTTTCCCGATAATTCCACTTATCTCGATACTTACGCCTGGGTTCTCTTCAAAAAAGGAAATTACACGCTGGCAAAATTTTATATGGAGGCGGCCATAAAATATGGCGGAGAAGACAATGCAGTTATGCTGGAACATTACGGCGATATTCTGTTTATGCTCAATAAACTGGAGGAAGCAAAACAATATTGGAAGAAGGCAAAGGAAAACGGTGGGAAATCGGAGGTGTTACTGCAAAAAATAAAGGAGCAAAAATATATCGCGGAGTAGAATGATGGCCGGGTTTTATTCGTCATACAGGATTTTGATCATTGCTTTTCTGCTGATTGCAATTGGTTTTTCATCGTGTAAAGCGCCGCGTGAAATCTCAAAACCAAATATTAAACCTTTAAGTACGCAAAAACTCCTGAAAAACCTGGAAGAAAACAGCCTGGTTTACGAAAGTTTATCCATTAACCGTATGAACTGCCAGTTTACCGGAAATCAGTCGAAAACCTCCTTCAGAATCAGTTTAAAGGCAATAAAAGACCAGAAAATTTTAGCGTCGGTTACCAAGTTAAATATTCCGGTTGGGCGTGTTTTACTTACTCCCGACAGTGTAATATATGTAAACTACATCGAAAGAAATTATTTTGTTGACGATTACACTTTTTTAAGCAATTTTCTGAACATAGACCTTGATTTTAATTCCATTCAGTCTATAATTTCAAACAACGCGTTTTCATACCGAAACGACGAAAAAGACAGGGATTTCAAAACTTTCAATACTTCTGTTGAATCAGGAATGTATGTCCTTCAATCGGAAAAAGAGAAGAAAGTGTTTAAAATGGACGAAAAAGGTAAAACAGGAAAAATAGAAAGGCGGTTGAAACGACTGGATGATAATGCTTTAATACTTCAAAAAATGTATTTTAACCCTACAAATTTTGCACTTACAAAATTGCTAATCGAAGACAAAACAAACCGCCGCAAAATGGAAATGAATTTTGATGAATTTGTAAAAGTGCTCAGCAAAGATTATCCGGGTACCATCGATATGAGCTTTTTATCCGAGTCTGACAATGTTTTCCTAAAAGTAAGAATGAGTGGTTTTTCAACCGACAAACTGGATTCCTTAAATTTGGAAATTCCCGAAAAATATCAACAAATCAGGGTAAATTAAATTCTTAACTGTTACATTCGCAAAAATAAATTGATGTTTTCGAATGAGGATTTTGCTGGTTACCGGGGTTTTTATGATGGTCTGTTTCATTGGTTTTTCGCAGTCGGTTGACGAATTGCAAAAGAAAAAGCAGGAAGCAGAAAATGAAATCAAATACACCACAAAACTGCTCAGCGAAGTTCAGCAAAACCAGAAATTATCGTTAAACCGGCTTCAGTTGTTAAACCGCCAAATCGATCAGCGCAATGCTGTTATTTCGTCCATTAACAGCGAAATTAACCTTTACCAGCAACTTATTGATAATAATACGCTGGCAATAAGGATAATGACCAGCGATATAACAGACCTTAAAAAAGAGTACGCCGAGTTAATCCGTTCGGCATACCGTAACCGAAATGCATACGACCAGATTCTTTTTTTACTTTCTGCAGAGAATGCAAACCAAGCTTACCGGCGATATATATACATGAAACATTATACAACTTTCCGCCAGGGTCAGGCCGAAATTATCGAGGCTATCCAGGAGATTTTAAATAAAAAAGCCGAAAACCTTGAACAGCAAAAACTCATTAAAATACAGTTGGTTAGCGATACAAAAATAGAAGCGCAACAACTATCGCGGGAAAAAATCCAGAAAAATTCTGAAGTACAAAAATTGCAAAAAGAACAGCAGGACCTGCGAAAAAAACTACAGCAGCAGCGCGAAGTTGAACAGCGGCTGGAGCGGGAAATTCAGAAAATAATTGAAGAAGAAACCCGTAAAAGCAAAGCTGCCGGAACCACTGGTTTTTCGCTCACGCCCGAGCAAAAATTAGTTGGCGATAACTTTTCACAAAACAAAAAGCGGTTGCCCTGGCCCGTTGAAAGGGGAGTGATTACCGAACATTTTGGTATTAACCAGCACCCGGTACTCACCAACGTGCAAACCCGCAATAACGGAATAAGCATTACAACAGAAGCAGGCGCAAAAGTGCGGGCCATTTTTAACGGCGAAGTAAGCCGCGTTTTTGGAATTACCGGCGGAAACACCGCAGTAATCATCAGGCACGGTAAATACCTCACTGTTTATTCGAACCTGCGCGAGGCGACTGTAAAAATGGGAGATAAAGTCTCCACAAAACAAACCATTGGAACGGTTTTTACCGATGCCGAAGACGGCAACAAATCGATTCTGAAATTCCAAATCTGGCTCGAAAATCAAAAACTCAATCCCGAAGAGTGGATTGGGAGATAGGAAAAATGCGTGATTGGGTGAATTCACAATTCAAAAAGGATTCCTGGCCATATTTAATTATTGTTACGATCACAATTAATTATTGTCACGATCATAATTAACCACTGTCCCCATCACTTTAAAAGATGACAGTTTGGGCCTTGTTACCCGATGCCCGAAGCTCAATATACTCAAAGGAACTTTTTTTGTTTTAATGCTGAATTAAATAACCCAACCAACTTTATAATAACGCAATTATGTTTATTTTTAAAGTGCAAATAACCGATTATAAAACAACAACCGGCCAAAATAAAATCAATGCAGGCAAATTGGCAAATTACGATTATAACCGTACAACTAATAAAAGGTGAGGCAGTTACTAAAACTGAATAATGACAAAAAAGTATAATAACTTCGGGGTATTAACTAGTTATAGCCAATGCTGAAAAACCATCAGAAATATTGTTAATTTTGAAAAAAAGATTGTATGGAACAGAGTAAATCCAAAGAAAATCTCCAAAGGGAGTTGGAACAATTGCAGCGTATATATGCTCAATTAAAGGAGGCATACAAAAAAAACACAGTCGAGCAAAAGTTTTTTGTATTGTTCGAAAACTCTGTTTTCCCTACATCACTATCACAATTACCTGAAGGTGTAATTGTAGATGTTAATAAAGCATTTGAACGCGAATTTGGTTTTACAAAACAGGAAGCGGTCGGAAAAACCTCTTTGGAACTTGGCATTAACCCAAACGCGGAAGACCGAAAACGAATCCTTGAATCATTTAGGGAAAGTGGTTCTGTTCATAATCAGGAAATGGTTTTGACCTCTAAATCAGGAGAAAAGTGTTATTACGAAACGAACATCGATAAAGTAGTTATCGACGGCAAGGAATTTCTTTTAAATACAACACAAAATATAAGTGAATACAAAAGAGCAGAAAACAAACTCAAAGAAAATTACAACCTGTTACGGATTGCAGGGGAAAAAGCAAAACTTGGCGGTTGGAATGTAATCCTCAGCGAAAACCGCGCATATTGGTCCGACGAGGTGGCGGCAATACACGAAATGCCGGCAGGTTATTCGCCCCTGGTGGAAGAAGGGATAAATTTTTATGCCCCTGAATGGCAGGATAAAATTACTGAAGTTTTTACCCTTTGTGCGACACAGGGCGTTCCATACGACGAGGAAATGGAGATATTAACTTCATCCGGAAAACGGGTTTGGGTGCGTACCATTGGAGAAGCTTTGCGAGATGCGGACCGGAAGATTTATAAAGTTCAGGGTGCCTTTCAGGATATTTCGTTTAGAAAACAAGCCGAAAAAGAACTGAAAAACAGCGAAGAGCGGTACAAAGCAATTTTTGAATCAACCGGGACAGCCACTTTGATTGTTGATGAGGATACAACTATTTCAATGGCAAACGATGAATGTTTGGTTATAACCGGTTACACTTCGGCGGAATTGATTGGTCAGAAATGGACCAATTATGTTGCTGAGGAGAGTTTACAGGATATGCTCAGAAATCATCATTTACGACGTGAAATCCCAACCATGGCTCCCCGAAAATATGAAGCAATACTGCTGAACAGTAAAGGCGAAAAACGCGTTGTCATTCTTCATATCAACATGATTCCAGGAACAAAACAAAGCGTGGTTTCCATGCTCGATATTACCGAACGCAAACAGGCCGAAAACGAGCTTCAAAAAAACAAAAGCAACCTGGAAGAGTATTTTGAAAATGATATTTCGGCCGATTATGTGGTTTCGGCCGAAGGCGAAATTTTCAGTTGCAATAAAACCTTTTTGGAATTCTTTGGCTTTGCGAAAAAATTGCAAACCGACAAATTTAACATCACCCAATTATATAAAAACCCAAACGACAGAAAAGAGCTACTTCGAAAAGTAAAAGAAAACGGGAAAGTCGAAAATTTCGAAGTGGATTTTGTGACAAGAGATGGCAAAGAAGTGAATGTGATTTTGAATGCCATTGGTATTTTTGATGACTCGGGCAAGCTGGTCAAAATAAGAGGTTATGTAGTTGATGTTACAAAACAAAAATTAGCTGAAAAAGAACTTCTGGAAAGTGAACAGAAATACCGCTTATTATTCGCCAACAACCCTCAGCCCATGTGGATATACGACCTTGAAACGCTTGCGTTTCTTGAAGTAAACCGGGCA
>Ga0210030_1002510_pt1 | contig 12550 bp, 11 predicted proteins | sample CryGeymeta201523_FD_183986 | JGI IMG/M metagenome (GOLD analysis project Ga0210030, IMG submission 183986) | Groundwater microbial communities from Crystal Geyser aquifers in Utah, USA - Crystal Geyser metaG 2015-23 (SPAdes) (version 2) | ecosystem: Environmental > Aquatic > Deep subsurface >...
TTTGACTTTGACGAGGGCACTGCCACGATGGTGGACATTGCCGGGCGGCAGTTGCAGCATTTTAAGATTTATTCACGAACCGTGCCATTGAGCTTAAAAGGTCTTCCCATTGGCATTTACCTTATTACGATAAAAACCAATAAAGGGAGTGAAACTGTTAAGATATTAAAGGGGAATTAAAAAAAACTTACTTAAATAGTACAATTATGACAACAAGATACATAACAACTGCTTGTTTAGCACTTACTTTTTTTATGAATGCGCAAGAACCGGGTGGCGGTTCTACAGATCCTTTTGATTTTTTAGAAAATAAAGATAAAATTGTTGAAGTGCCCCAATCACCTGAAGTGGCGGCATTTGAAAAATATGGCAATTTACCGGTAAATTTTTATGCAGGAGCCCCAGAAATATCCATACCTGTTTTTACGCATAAAGGCAAAGAAATGAGTTTACCTATTTCACTTACCTATGATGCCACAGGCATTAAAGTAGAACAAATAGCCACCAATGTAGGTTTGGGTTGGAATTTGAATTTTGGAGGGGTGGTGTCCAGAGAAGTGAAACATCTGCCGGACGATTTGTATGAATTTATACCTCACGATGGCGGGTATTATGGTCACGAATTGATAAGTGATACATGGACTCGTAACGTCATAAATACAATCAGGAACGAAAATATTACTACCCTATTTAATAATTATAATCAATTTTCATCGCAAGCTGTCGCTGAAAAAATGTCTGATTTATATAAAAAATACAAAGAAGATAAAATTGACTTACAGCCTGATGAATTTAATTTTAATGTAAATGGATTATCCGGTAAAGTTTTTATCAATTATGACAACAATACTGCCTATTGTGTAACAGACCCCAATATAAAAGCCTCCTTTACAACTGTAAACAATAACAATAGTTATTATATCAATAGTTGGACAATCATTGATGCAACGGGCACAATTTACACTTTTGAAGCTTTTGAACTAACTAAAAATTATATCAAAGATGATAATCCTTCTTCCTGGGCCGATCAATTTAGAGAATATACACGAGTATATACCTCAAGTTGGTTTTTAACAAAAATTGTTTCTCCTAATCAATTAGATGAATATACATTTCAATACAGTACTCCAGTTTATTGGGAAGATCATTACAGAGTTAGAAATACAGAACATACTGCGGTAGCAAAAAAAATTAGTACAGATACTTATCATGTGAGTTCTAATTTTGCTTACGAAAACAAATATCAAATAAAGCAATTTCATTTAAGCCAAATAAAATATGATACAACTACTATTTTTTCAACAGAAACTGCTTTTAGAGATGATTTGATTAGCGCTGCTAATGGTGTTAAAATGAAGCGTTATACAAAGTTTAAATCACACAATTCATTGGGCTCAGTAGTTCAAAACATGGAGCTTCAACAAAGCTATTTTAAAAACCAACCGAGCCAAACAACAAACGACTGGGAAAATGCAAGACTGAAGTTAGACGGTATTTTAATTTATAATGCAGGCATTTCAGACCCAAAAAAATATGCATTTGAATATGAATATGAAAATAATATACCATTGATTAGCAGTAATGCTGTTGATTTTTGGGGCTATTACAATGGAGCAAACGGCAACCAACACCAAATTGCAAAAACAATAAATTTAAACACCACGGGCTATAATTTTGCTAATAGAAACCCCAATTTTTATTACGCTAAAACTGGTGTGCTTAATTCAATAATCTATCCCACCGGTGGGAAAACCACCTTTAATTATGAAGAACATAAAGGATTTGGTGCCAATAGTAATGCTGTGAATGGAGTTGTTGGGGGCCTTCGTATTTTTAAACAGGAAAGTGAAACAATGGATAACAACGACACCCAAAAAATTACCAAACTCTACTATTATGATGATGCCAATAATTTACCTAATCCGGCATCTATACCGTCAAGTTACACCCCTTCTGCAAAAATTCATCAAGAACTATTTTTTTCGGAAACTACAGATTATGATACTCACGGAGACCCTTCTGATCCCTATGCAACTGATAATTTTACCATCTATTTTCTTTCTCAAAACCATTATATGCAAGCACCTAATGCTATTGCATACACCCACGTGAGCGAAATAGAGCTGTTAAATGGCAGTTTAAACGGATTTACGGTTTATGAGTTTTATAATGATTATTTAGACATTTATCCCGTTCAGGATGTTCCATTTATCAATAATAAACCAAGCAATGGCAAACAAAAGCGAGTGGCAGTCTATGATAAAACTAAAAACTTGCAAAAAGAATCATTGAATTTTTATACCAATAAGGAAGAAGGAAATGGTGCCTACGTAAACGGAAATGGAATAACTTTTTTGCAAGCTTCAAATATTCTTGGTGGTGACAAAGGATGTCCAAAACTAGGCAATTCTTATTTCTACATTACTTTACTTTCGCCGACTGGAGTTTGTTCAACAACAGGTTCGGGTATTTATTATGGAAAACCTTATAATTATTATCAAATTAGAAGATATAATTATGTGTCTTTTTACTGGGCAAAACAGGAATCGAGTATTGAAAAAATTTATTATTATGGAAACGCAACACCGGTAGCTACAACCACAACAAATACATACAATAACTACCGTTTTATCAGTGACGTAAACAAAACCCTTTCTAATGACGAAACCACGACCACTTCTGTTTTTTACCCTCAGGACCTTATAAATCAAGGAGAACCCGACAATGCAAATTTACTACAACTTGTAAACAGAAATAGTATTTCAAGCCCTGTGAAAGTATTGAATTATAAAAACGGTATCATAACCGGCTCACAACGAAAATACTTTATCAATCAAGGAACACTGCCTTCAAAAATTAGTTCCTCAAAATCCAATTTAGCCCTAGAAGACAAGGTTCTTTTTCATCAATATGACACCTATGGTAATCCGGTTAGGATTTCCTATGCAGATGCTCCCCAAAAATATTATATATGGGGTTATAACCACCAACTTTTGTTAGGTCAAATTGAAAACTGGCCACAAAATCCATCCTCAGAAATACAAAATAAAATAGCACAAATTATTAGTCTTTCTAATAACCCTATTACCACTACCCAACAACTTATAAACGAGTTTGCTTTGTTACGAGGAATGGCGGGTTTAATCAATGCAGAAGTTACTTCCTTTACCCACCGCCCAGGAATAGGGGTTTCTACGGTTACAGATGCTAAAGGCGATACTATTTATTATTATTATGATGACAACAACCGTCTTGCTTATGTTAAAGATAAAGACGGTAAATACTTAGCAGAACACGAGTATAATTTTAGAATAAATCCCTAAAAAACCATAACCCTTAACATGAAACATACTTTTGTTATGAAAAAAATTATATACCTAATTTTCTTACTGCCATTTGTGTTTTTAGCACAAACAACCACAGAAAACTACATCAAAACCACCACTTACAAAGTGGAAACTACTGTCCCCATTGGCAATCCAACAGCTTCACAAGCCGTGGTTCAAATCAATTATTTTGATGGGCTTGGGCGACCCAAACAACAAGTTGCCCTAAAGCAATCCGGCAATGGTAAAGACATCATTACGCACATAGCGTATGATGCCCTTGGCAGACAAACCAAGGAATATTTGCCTTATACTGATGGTACTACGTCGTTAGATTATAGAACAAATGCCCTAACCGACCTGCTTTCCTTTTACCTCTCAGAAGACCCTACTGTAACCGGAAATCCCTATTTTGAAACCACCACAAACCCTTATGCCGAAACCTTTTTTGAACCCTCGCCCCTAAACCGTACCAGAAAAACCACTGCACCCGGCGATATTTGGAAAGGAAATGAAACAAACAATAACGACAAATCCATTAAATTTGATTATACCACCAATACGAACAATGTAAAACGCTTTACCGTTACCACAGATCTTAACAGTAATGGCATTTTTTATCCCACTTTACATCTAGACAATGGCAATTACCAACCCAACCAACTGTATGTTACCATAACCAAAGACGAAAACTGGATTGCAGGTACTACTTTTAACACCACCCACGAATTTAAAGACAAATTGGGTCGTGTGGTTTTAAAACGCACCTTTGGCGAATCAAATACCAGAGAAACCGCACCGGATCTTGTGCACGATACCTATTATGTATATGACGAGTACAACAATCTTACCTTCGTTTTACCTCCTTTAGTAAATACCAACTTACCCATAACCAATGACGTGTTAAACGGGTTATGTTACCAATACAAATACGACCACCGTAACCGTTTGGTAGAAAAAAAACTCCCCGGCAAACAGTGGGAATATATCGTGTATGACCAACTAGACCGACCTGTGGCTACAGGTCCGGCAAACTCGCCTTTTGTTAACCTAACCAATCCGGGGTGGCTCATTACAAAATACGACGCCTTAAACCGACCCATTATCACCGGATTTATGATAGAAAACAATCCCTTTACTAGCACAGTCCGAAAAAATTTACAAGTTATTTACAACAACCAAACTACCCATTCTGAAACTAAAATACACACAAGCTCAAACACCACCATAAACAACGTAAGTTTTAGATACACAAGTACTAGTTATCCTACCGATGGCTACCATGTATTAACCGTCAATTATTTTGACGATTATAATTTTCCAAATGCACCAACAATACCTTCTGAAGTGGAAGGACAACCCGTGTATTACAACAACACCCTAAAACCAAAAGGACTGCCAACCGCTAATTGGGTGCGTGTGGTAAACAGCTCTTTGATAACAACCCAATATGAACTCACCTACCTCCTCTATGACAAATATTCCAACCCCATAAAAACGTACACCAGCAATCACATTACTGGTTTTACCGAAACCGACTCCAAATTTGATTTTAGCGGCAAAGTGCTTTACACCATAACACGGCATAAAAAAACCAACAACGACCCAACTCTTGAAATTAAAGAGGTTTTTGGCTATACCCCACAAGACAGACTACGGCAGCAAAACCAACAAATAAACCAAGGCGAATTTCAGCAACTGTTTAAAAACACCTACGACTATTTGGGCCAACTCATTAAAAAAGAAGTAGGCAACGACAAGTTTAACCACGGCACAGAACCCATACCCTTGCAAGTAGTGGACTACCGCTACAACATTCGCGGGTGGTTGACACACATAAACAATACCAAAGGTTTGCAAAACACCGGCGACCCCGACGACCTTTTTAGTTTTGCCATACACTACACCAACACCGAGCAAGACTACCAAAACCAAGTAGCACCCCTTTACAACGGCAACATAGCCGAAACCCTGTGGCGCAGCGGCAGCGACAATGTAGAACGCAGTTATGGCTATAAATATGACGCCCTAAACCGCCTTACCAACGCCATTTACGGCAAACCGGGCAATAGCGTAAAACTTACCCACAACTACAACGAGTGGCTCACTTACGACAAAAACGGCAACATCCTCACCCTAGACCGCAACGGGATTAGCGATAGCTATTTTGACCTCATAAAAATAGACCAGTTAACCTACGAATATGCCAATAACAACTCCAACCTGCTCGTTAAGGTAACAGATGATACCCAAAATTTAGCCGGTTTTAAAAAGGGAAATCCCACCTCAGATAATGATTTTACCTATGATGCCAACGGCAACCTCATAACAGATAAAAACAAAAATATCACCGCCATTACTTACAACCATCTCAACCTACCCACAAAAATTACCTTTAACGGCGATGCCAACCAATATATTTCCTATCTTTATAACGCCACCGGCGAGAAAATTCAAAAAATCATAAAAAACCAAGACAGTTTGTCCACCACCCATTACATAAACGGCTTTCAGTATTTTGACCATGTATTACAGTTTTTCCCCACCCCGGAGGGCTATGTAAAAAACACCCCAATGCTAAGTGGCGGTTATAGTTTTGATTATGTGTATAATTACACAGACCACCTCGGCAATGTGCGGGTAAGCTACACCCAAGACCCACAAACGGGCGCGTTAGCCATACTAGAAGAAAACCATTACTACCCTTTTGGGTTGCAGCACAAAAACTACAACAGCGATATTACCAAAATAGACCGGGAAGAAGAACTAAAAACCTTAAAAGAAGCCGCCCCACCTACTGTGCCTTTGCAGAATCCGGGGTATATGTACAAGTACAACGGCAAAGAATTACAAAACGAGTTTGGCGTGGAGATGTACGATTTTGGGGCGAGGAATTACGACCCTGCGCTTGGTAGGTGGATGAATGTTGACCCGTTGGCAGAGAAAATGCGCCGTCATAGCCCCTACAACTATGCCTTTAACAACCCCATTTATTTTATTGATCCTGATGGGATGGAGGGCGAGGCAAGTGGCGCTAGTGGTCTGGGTGGTGGACAAAGCCAAAATATAGGTGCCGTGGTAATGGGAGCCGAAGAATATCTAGGAGGCGAAACCGCTATTAATATTAAAACGGTTTATAAAGCACCGCATGATAGTGGCACAACAACAGGAAGCTCTGGAGGTAAAGAGGGCGATGGGAGTAATTCCAATAATCAAGGTACTAATAATGCAGCAAATAATACCTCTTCAAGTAGTCAAAACGAGGCCTCTGGTAGTGAGGGTGGTTGTCCAAAATGTCCTGTTATAAATGAATTTGATTTGCAGAGTATTTTTGAATTAGGTTGGACTCGAGCTACTACTACAGATGGAAATGGTAATTATAGACATTATTATAGTGATGGAACAGTTGAAGAAACAACTACATCTGGACTGATGAAAGAACTTCAAAATTTAACAGATTTTCTTTTAATAACACAGTTTAAAAAAATTTCCTTTTTTAAACCTTCTAGGAATTTAGTTCAACTTGAAAGTTCGGTGGCAAAAGTGATGGGGAAAGGCTATCAATCAGTAGGAGAAGTAACTGTACAAATAAAAAATCAGGAGTTGCTGAAAACATTAAATGCAACATCAAAGGGAGAATGGGTTAAAATTTATGAAGCTGGAATCCAGAATGGAAATAAAATAGAAACACATTATTTTCGAAATAATACAACACGTCAAGTATTCGAAGTAAAAACCAAATACAATTATTGGCATCAAAAACGATTTAGAAATATAGAATAATGAGTTTAACTGTATGCTATCTTGAAAAAATTCAAGAATCAGAAAAATTGACATCAGATGTAAGGAACATATTAATCATACTTCTTGCAGCAATCAATGATTGGCCCTATCCTATACTCAATTTAGAAGAATATGAAAAAGAAATCTATATGTTTGTAGGGGGAAATATAGATAGAAAAAAACTGGAATTTTTTGTTTCGAAATTAGATTACTCTAAATATGCTTGGGAAGCAGAATCCCTTAGTCAAATTGTAGAAGTTTACAATTATTATGATGAAAAGAAACATTTGAAGGATATTTTAAAAGAAATTAAAGAAATAATAGCATAATAGTGGCAAAGTTTAAGTTTAAATAACTGGGGTAATGTATTAAATGTTTTGATGAGCTTTTTTTAAACATTTAAATTTTTGAAAATCAATAAGAATAAAGAAGTATATGTAGTGATTACCTGTATAAGTTTAACGGCAAAGAGCAGCAAAGCGAGTTTGGTGTGGAGATGTATGACTTTGGAAATCGCAATTATGATCCGACTATTGCAAGATTTTATAATATGGACAAATTTAGCGAAAAGTATGTAGATAAAACACCATATCACTATACTGCCAATAATCCAATTTATTTTGTTGACATTAAAGGAGATTCATTGGTGGTAAACGGAGCTAGTTCTGGTCTTGCCAAATTTGAATCAATAGTAAATAAAGGTTTAGGAGGGCATTATACTATTAGTCAAAATAATTCTGGAAAATATATTTTAAATGATACAGGATCCGATAAATCTACTATGACGAATAGTCAAAAATCATTTTATAATACAATGAATGAAAGTGCTACAAATGCTGGAGATGTTGTCTTCACAGTAATAGAACACTCAGGCACAGCTTCTAATAAAGTTTTTGTTGGTGATCATGGCGGAATTCAGATAGTGCAAGTCCAGGCAACCATTTAATTGATATTGATGATGTGGCAGCATTTGGAGATAAAGGACTTCTAACATCTCAAGGCGCTTTGGCTCATGAAATTAAAGAAGGTTTTGAAATTCAAATTAATGGTATGGAACCCACAGATGCTCATTATGACAAGGCTATTCCAGCAGAAAATATGGTTAATGGAAATATCAGTTTAGGTGCAGAATTTAATTCCTCTGGAAACATAGAGGTTAAAGTTGCAACATTTAATTCTGATGGAGGAATGCCTTCAATTAATGTTCAAACCGTTGAATTAAACTTTAATAATGGAAACCTAAGTTCTGGGGGAGTAATAAATAATAATTAGATTATGATTTTTATAAGATTCGTTGTTTTAGGGATATTTCTGTCTTCTTGTGCTATTAATAAAAAAATTGATATGAGCATAAATAATTTAGAATGTGATTCATTTCAAGTTCGAGTTACATATTTTCCGAGATTATATTTTGATGAACATGCTAATGATATTTTAAATTCAAGAATAAATAAGGAGTTGTTAACAAAAAAATTGCTTAATGAAATTCATGAAAAGAGAAAAACCAAAGTGATAAATGTTTTGCTTACAAAACTTTTAGAGCCTGAAAATGATAAACTTAATTATAGTTTACTTTATAATGAAGATGGGAAAGTAAATTATTCATACAATAATATAGAATGGGTTGATGACGATTGTTATTTTTCAGAAGAAGATATTATTAAAATCAAAGAATATTGGTTAATTAAAATAAATTCTTATTAATACAAGTTCGGCGGAAAAGAGTTGCAAAACGAGTTTGGTGTTGAGATGTACGACTTTGGCGCTAGGAATTATGACCCTGCTATTGGGCGGTGGATGAATATAGACCCGCTCGCTGAAAAAATGCGCCGTCATAGCCCCTACAACTACGCCTTTAATAATCCTATATATTTTATTGACCCTGATGGGATGGAAGGTATGGGAGCAGCTATGATGGGTTCTGGGCAAATAACCCAAGAAATGGTGGGTAATAGCGCGTTTGGGAGTAGTCAAATAGGTACTACAAATATTGGCGGTAGTACTGGGAGTATGGGCTTTGGTGTAACAACTACAGATGATGACCCAATCGTAAATAGCAAGGGGAAAGTAATTGCTGATGATGGAAAAACTGATGGGAAAATTTATGCTGTTAGGGAAGGTGTAAAAGATAGTGATATTACAAAATCTGTTGCTGATGGTAATCTCGATTATGATAATTTGGTAGAATATGAATCTAATTCTGGAACTAGACAGGATATGGTTGATGTTGTAAATCAGGACGATGGAAGAGGTGGTACAAAGGATGCTAATAACAGAGAGTACGGTGGAATTATTCGGGATGGTAAAGTTATTGAATTGCCCCCGGGGCCAGTGGGCGTTCCTGGCGAAGGTGCGGTTGCCACACAAAACCAAAATGGTGTAAGAACAAGTGATTCGAGCTTTCATGGTCATCCAAGTGGAAATATCATAGAAGGATCAAAAGCAACCCTTGGAGGTTCAACAACAACACGTGCCTGGACCCAGACACCGTCACAGGCAGATATTAATACATCTTCTAGAACTGATTATGTATTTGGCAGGGGTGATGGAACAGTATATATTTACAATAGCTCTGGCGTCAAGGCAACAATACCACAAAAAAGATTTGTAACACCTAAACAATAAGTCAATGAGAATAATTATAGCTTTATTCATATTTTTTTTATCAATAAAGGGTTTTTCCCAATCCGGAAACGAGATACAGGATCTAATTAACAGTAGTATAGAAAACCATTTAGCTTCAATAGAAAAACTAATTGAGAAAAAAGCAATTGCAGTTGACTGTTTGGATAGAATCACTATTATGAATAATAATATGGCGGACAGTTTTAAATTTTCCGAAAAACTCCAAAAAAAATACAATCTCATATTTTTAAACTACCAGAATTTTAGTAGATCTGATCTAAGAAAAGGGATAACTACATTACAATTATATCCTGTTGTATTGAAAGGCGACACTATGTTAATAACAATCGGAAATGTAGGTTTTTCCAAAAAAGGAAAAAAGACCTTTCTAAGCTATGGCAGTTTGGATACAACCTCTAAGTACACGTACTCTTGCGATATGAAACAATGGGTTTTGGTGAAAATTGAAGAAAAAGGGCTATGAGAAAAAATATCCGGCTCTGTCGTGGCCTATTCATATAATGAGCATCTCATTTATGATGTCAATGGCAACATCCTCACTTTACTCAGGTATGGGGAGGATGAAGAAGTCAGGTAGTGTTTCACATTTGGTGTTATTGGAAAATAAGTAATTCAAATTACTGATAATCAGTAAAATTAAACTCCCTATTGTTCATTCTATTACCAAAAAAATAAAAAAATGCATATAGGATGTTACTGTACAAGTTCGGCGGTAAAGAACTGCAAAGCGAGTTTGGTGTGGAGATGTATGATTTTGGGGCTAGGAATTATGACCCGGCACTTGGTAGGTGGATGAATGTTGATCCCCTCGCTGAAAAAATGCGCCGTCATAGCCCCTACAACTACGCTTTTACAACCCCATTTATTTTATTGACCCTGATGGGATGGAAGTAATGCAAAACGAGGGAGCTGGTTTTGGTGGTGGTGGTGGTGGTTCCTGGGCTGCAATCGCTGAACTAAGCAGTGGAGGTTCTCTTTTTGATGTTGATGCTGATGTTGATATGGAAAATCAATTAATGAGAATGGAAATGAGAATGGAAAGGGGTAAATTAGAGCCTCCTAAATTATGTCCTCCGGGTATAGGTGGTTGTACTACAGGCAGAACTGGAAGTTCATCAAACAGTGAAAGTGAAAACAATAATGCTTCAAACAATGAAAGTGATGATTCTGGGCAAGGGGGTGGGTGTCCTGAAGGTGATTGTGATACTTTATGGGATTTTTCAGATCAAATAAAAAAATGGAAAAATGATGTAAAAGCACAAAAGGATAAGGGGATTCCTGTTTCAGCATACTCAATTAATGCTTACATAGATGCATATGAAAACGCGGCTTTTAGAGAGGGAAGAACTTATGTTACAGCTAATGATGTAATAAGTGTTGACGAGGCATTTACAGAAGCATTAATGACAGTTCTACCTATTGGAAAATTAGCTAATTTTGCAGGTAAAGGTTATAAGTTAATAATGATGAAAAATGGCTTTTACTATTTTGAAAAAACTAAGATAGCAGGTAATTTACCTGGACAAGCAAGATCAGTCTATCAAAAAGTATATAATGAACAAGGTAAATTAATTCGAATGAATAAAAGAGATTATAAAGTTGATGGGAGAATGTATCAAAACAAACCCAAATACCCAAATTTCCAAGAAAGTAAAAAATTAAATTAATAGTATATGGATTATAAGATGTTAATAAATGTAATTCAAAACAGAATTGATATTTGTGTGTATTTAAACTTTCATGAGAAAGAAATCATAAGTTACATTAATTCTTCAAAATTCAAAGACAGTGTGCCAATTTATTCAAATGAAAATTTTATTAAATTAAATAGAGATAATCTTATTAACATTCTTAAATTATACTTAAATAAAAAAATTCTTGAATGGGATTTGGAATATATATTATCTAATCTAGAATTAATATACAATGGAGTTGATGAGAAAGTTGATGAAGTGCTTTACTCTTTTTCAAATCCATATTTAAATTATTTTATAAGTTCTAAAAATATTACTGAAGCTATAAAATACTTAAAAAATAAGAAAGAAATAATGGAATTAAATTTTACAGACTTTAGATTAAAGCAAAAGGGAATTGAAATAAGACCAAATTATAATTCAAAGGTCCTAGATTCCCCTACAACTATGTAGCCTTCCCTAACCACATGGAAAAACACAACACAACAATTTAAAAAAGGTATGTCAAATTCATTTAATGATTTATAAAATGAGATTACTTATAGTTATCTTGCTTATTATCTGTTTTTCAAACACCTATGGCAACCTTATAACAGATAAAAACAAAAACATCACTCAAACTACCTACAACCATCGGAGCGAACGTAAAAAATTGACCGGCAGGGTCAATTTAATGAAGCTGCCAGCTTGTCGCGCTGGCAACTTACAAAAATTACCTTTAACGGAGATGCTAACCAATATATTTCCTATCTTTATAACACCACCGGCGTGAAAATTCAGGACGGAGCGTTAAAAAACAGCCCAGTGGGCTGTTTTAGCGAACGAGCCAGCCTGCCACGCGGAAAAAAACAGTAATTCAAGTGAATACCATTTTTCATAATAAAATGCAAGTTATCATCTATTCCACCACCCATTACATAAACGGCTTTCCCTATTTTGACCATGTACTACAGTTTTTCCCCACCCCGGAAGGGTATGTAAAAAACACCCCAATGCTAAGTGGCGGTTATAGTTTTGACTATGTTTATCCTGTCAAATAATTTTAAATTTTATGCAACAATTTTTTTATATTTATGTATTGCAAAGCGAAGTTGACTATAA
>Ga0210030_1002515_pt1 | contig 12533 bp, 13 predicted proteins | sample CryGeymeta201523_FD_183986 | JGI IMG/M metagenome (GOLD analysis project Ga0210030, IMG submission 183986) | Groundwater microbial communities from Crystal Geyser aquifers in Utah, USA - Crystal Geyser metaG 2015-23 (SPAdes) (version 2) | ecosystem: Environmental > Aquatic > Deep subsurface >...
CGACGTGTCGCTCAACACCCACTCCGTTGACCTGAGCATGGACCTGGCAGCCATGGCCATTCTCACCACCGACACCGGCATCACCGTCCCGGCCAGCCTGTGGGACGCGCCGCGCGGCGGGCATCACGTGGCAGGCACACTCCAATTCCCCGCCAGTGTGGATGGGAAATCCGTACTGGAAGGCGCAAAGCAGATCACCATCAAAATTGTCAACCTGGACGCGCCGGAACGAGTCTTCACTTGGGATTTGCCGTGATGGGGTAGTGGTACTTTTTCCCTTTTTCCACGGGGATTCCCAAATACTCATAATTATATTAATCGCCACAACATTCCCAGGAGGTTGAGCAAATATGAGTAAAATCACCCGCCGCGATTTTATCAAGATCGTCAGCCAGGTTCTTTCGGCAACCGGTGTAGGCGTCATTGTCGCACCGATTGTGGCATACTTTTACCCCTCGACGCTGGAGGAAACACCCCCTGAACCGGTGCGGGTTGGTAAAGTTGATGAATTACCAGAAAACGAAGGCGGGGTTGTCCAATACGGACGCTACCCCGCTATCGTGGTAAATACATCCCAAGGTTTACGGGCATACTCAGCGGTGTGTACACACCTTGCTTGCATCGTTAAGTGGAATAAGAAGATAGGCCAGTTTGCTTGCCCCTGTCATGCTGGCTTTTACGATCCAATTGATGGTCATGTAATTTCAGGCCCGCCGCCAAGGCCTCTTGCATCCATCCCAGTGAACATTGTGGATGGTGAAATATATATAGGCGAAAAGGTATGACGCATAGTAGACCTCTTGCAAAAGTCTCCAGGATTTTGTAGAGGCGGCTCCTACGCCGCCGAAAGACGGGCATGGGAGCCCGTCCCGCAGAAATTTTCATCATAGGCTGGCACTTATGCAAGAGGTTTAATAAATATAGAGAGTGTCTTCTGGAAACTTTTCGTATATCAACAACTGTATCCAAAGATGGGAGATTGTCCATCAAAGGCCTGCCTTTCCGCCCGGGCGCAAAGGTCGAGGTGACTGTGAGCGCGGAAGCCCAAAAATCTGCGAAGCAACGACAGGCGCTGGCCGGTGAACTGAAATCCTTGTTCAAAGAAATCCGGTCTCTTCCTCAGGCCAGAACTATTACCGAAGCAGATATTGCCGCTGAAATCGCCGCATACCGCGCCTCCAAAGCCGGATGAAAGTTGTCATTGACACCAACGTATTGCTCTCAGCCGCCTGGCGGGACAAATCCCCCGAGGCGGTTATTCTTTGGATTGCCAGCCATCGCGATTGGAAATGGATCGTTTCAGATGAAATTCTGACGGAATATCGCGAAGTTCTGCGACGGGAAAAATTTGGGTTGCAGTCAGAAACCATCGAACGGTGGGAAATGATTATTACCGGATTGACCGCACTTGTGGATGTGGATATTCGAGTTCAATTTCCGCGTGACCAAAAAGATGCCATGTTTCTTGCCTGTGCAATCTCCGCCAACGCGGATTATTTCATCACGGGTGATCGCGATTTCAAGGATGCGAAGAAAATCATGAATACCACTATCCTCTCGGTATCCATGTTCAAGCGGCTGGTGTGCGATACCGACTAGCCCGCTGCTGGGGCCGAAGGGGAATGTGGAGTTCCTGGCGTGGCTGGAGGTGGGGGGCGATATTGTCGAATTATAGGGGTTGATCGATTCTGTTTTTTCATGATACGGTAAAAAATGAGTTATACTTTCGGGGCTATTATGACAAGTCACATCCGCAACTTCTGCATCATCGCCCACATAGACCATGGCAAGTCCACCCTGGCCGACCGCCTGCTGCATCTCACCGGCACGGTGTCCGACCGCGACACCACCGAGCAAATCCTGGATACGATGGATCTGGAACGCGAAAAGGGCGTGACCATCAAGGCCTCCGCCGTCCGGATGGATTACACAGCCAGGGATGGTCAGAGCTACGAACTCAACCTGATTGACACCCCCGGCCACGTGGACTTTGGCTACGAGGTCAGCCGCGCCCTCAACGCCTGCGAAGGCGCCGTCCTCGTAGTGGACGCCTCCCAAGGCATCGAAGCCCAGACCCTGGCGAACCTGTACGCCGCCCTGGAAGCCAACCTCGAAATTATCCCCGTCATCAACAAAATTGACCTGCAATCTGCCCGCCCGGATGAGGTTTCCGAAGATATCGCCAGCCTGCTGGGCGTGCCAAAAGAGAGCATTATCCGTATTTCTGCCAAAGAGGGGACGAACGTCCCGGAGGTGCTGGAGGCCATCGTCCGCCAGGTGCCGCCGCCCAAGGGTGATGACAGCCTGCCGCTGCGCGCCCTCATCTTCGATTCACACTATGATTCTTACAAGGGCGTCATCGCCTACATTCGCGTGATGGAAGGCGCAATCTCGTCCACCCAGGGCCTGCGGTTGATGGCGACGAGGTCAGATATCAAGCCGGTCGAGATCGGTATCTTTGCTCCCAATCTCAAACCAATGGAAAGTCTGACGGCTGGAGAAGTGGGCTACGTTGCCACCGGACTCAAGACTGTCCACGATTGCCGCGTCGGGGATACTGTCACCGCTTCGGCCCGCCCCGCGCCGGACCCGTGGCCTGGTTACCGTCACCCCAAGCCGATGGTCTTCGCCGGCATCTATCCGGCCGAGGCGGACGATTATCCCGAGCTACGCGACGCGCTGGATAAACTCCAGCTCAACGACGCCTCGCTTGTTTTCGCCCCGGAGACTTCCCAGGCGCTCGGCTTCGGCTTCCGCGCCGGCTTCCTGGGCCTGTTCCACATGGAAATTATCCAGGAACGGCTTGAGCGTGAGTACGACCTGGACATGGTCTTTACCGCCCCGACGGTGGCCTACGAGGTTCTGCTGCGGAACGAGACGACAGTGCTGATCAACTCGCCGGCCGGACTCCCGGATGAGTCTGAGATTGCTGAAATCCGCGAGCCGTGGATGAACATCGAGATCATCACCCCGACCGACTACTACGGCCCGATCATGGACCTGGTCACCAAGCGGCGGGGTGCGTTCAAGAGCCAGGAATATCCCGCTCCGCACCGCGTGCAGCTCAACTTTGAAATCCCACTCTCCGAAATCATCGTGGACTTCTTCGACGAGTTGAAGTCGCGCACGAAAGGCTACGCCTCGCTGGATTACCAGTTCGCCGAGTACCGCCCCGACGAGTTGCAGAGACTGGAGATTCTGGTCAACGGCGAGCCAGTGGACGCGCTGGCGGCCATTGTCCACAAAAAGGACGCCTATCACAAAGGCCAGCGCATGATCACCAAATTGAAGGGGATCATCCCGCGCCAACTCTTCGATGTCGCCATTCAGGCTTCGGGCGGCGGGCGCATCATCTCGAAGGCCATCGTCAAAGCCACGCGCAAGGACGTGCTCGCCAAATGCTACGGCGGCGACATCACCCGCAAGAAGAAGCTGCTGGAGAAGCAGAAGAAGGGCAAGAAACGCCTCAAGATGGTTGGCAATGTCGAAATCCCGCAAGAAGCCTTCATGGCCGTGTTGAAGCTGGAAGAGGAATAGATCACCACAGAGCACACAGAGAGCACAGAGAGTTCATTTCTCTCACAGAGAAGAAACTCTGTGTGCTCTGTGCCTGCCCTGAGCCTGTCGAAGGGTTCTCCGTGGTGAAAAATTCTATGTCAAATTTCTGGAAATCAGCCCGACGCTGGCTGCCGGGGGTGCTCATCAGCCTGGCAGTCATTGCTGTGATTTTATACTTCGTTGACCTGCGCCGCCTGGCGGAGGCGATCCGCTCAGCGGATTATCGCCTGCTGCTGGCCTCTTTAACGATTTCGGTGGGCTGGCTGGCCGTGCGCGGCCTGGTCTGGCGCACCCTGCTGCGAGAGAGAGCCTCCTACCGGGACGTTTTCCTGACCCTGTGCGAAGGCTACCTCTTGAACAACTTCCTCCCGTTCCGACTGGGGGAGTTCGGCCGCGCCTTTTTGCTGGGACGCAAATCCGGCCTGGGTTTCATGGAAATCCTGCCGACCATCGTCATCGAGCGCGTCCTCGACCTGGCATTTTCGGCGGCCATTCTGCTCAGCGCGGTGCCGTTCGTGGTGGGCGCAGCCGGGGCAGAACAGGTCGCCTATATCGTGGGGGGAGTCATGCTCGTGGGGCTGGTTGCCCTCTACTTCCTGGCGCGTTACCGCGACTGGGCGATGCGCCAGTTCGACCGTCTCAGCAAACGCTGGCCGAGGCTGCATAAGCGCGGCGGGAATTTCCTGGAGTCCATGTTCTCCGGGTTGACTATCCTGATGGATGGCTGGCTCTTCGTCCGCGCCCTATTCTGGATGACCCTCAACTGGGCAATTGCCATCCTCCAGTTCTATCTCGCGCTGCTGGCTTTCTTTCCACACGCCCAGCCGATGTGGGCCATGTTCGGGCTGGGAGCGGCGGCTTTCGGCGGCGCGATCCCTTCCCTCCCTGGCGCGGTCGGGACTTATGAAGGCGCGTTGGGCGGCGCGCTGGCGTTGGTGACTGGCGATCAGGCCACCTCCCTGGCGACGGCCTTGATCGTTCACCTGTTCAGTTATTTGGTTTATGGCATCCTGGGGACGTACGCGCTCTCTACGGAGGGCGAGACCCTGATGGGTGTCTACCGCCAGTTGCGGAAGAGGCAGGAAGAGCCAGGAAGAGACAGTGGACAGTGAGCAGTAATCAGTTTTCAGTATAAATCATCTCAAAAATTGTTGAGCGGGCTCCCATGCCCGCTATCGGACGGCGTGGGAGCCATCCCCGCGGATTTTTGAGACAAGTTCAAGTCAGTTTTTAGTGAGTTGAGAACGATGCCGAAGAATTATTTCATCACCGGTGGGGCCGGCTTTATTGGTTCGAACTACGTTCATCGCCTGCTGGCGCGCGGCGAGAAGGTGACCATCTACGATAATCTCAGCCGCGGCGGCGCGCCGCGCAACCTGGCCTGGCTGCAGGAAACGTTCGGGGAAAACGCGTTCAGGCTCATCGTCGGGGACGTGCGCGACGCGGCCCTTTTAACGGCAGCCGGCCGTGAGGCGGAGGTCATCGTCCATTTGGCGGGGCAAGTCGCAGTCACGACATCCGTCACACATCCAAGAGAAGATTTCGAGGCCAACGCCCTCGGCGCGTTCAATGTGCTGGAGGCGGCGCGGCTCTCGGAGCGCAGGCCGATGGTGATCTATGCTTCGACGAACAAAGTGTATGGCGGGATGGAGGATGTGCCGGTGGTCGAGCGGGCGACGCGCTGGGAATATGAGAACCTGCCCTTCGGCTGCCCTGAGACCCAGCCGCTGGATTTCCACAGTCCCTACGGGTGTTGTTATTCTGCTGAGACAGACATCCTAACGCGCGGAGGATGGAAAAGGCTTTATGATCTAGTTCCAGAAGATGAAGTTTTGACATATAACTTGGAGCGAAAGATTGCGGAATACCAGAAGCCCACGGCTCATTTTGCATATCCTTATAAGGGAAAAATGTATGTGCAAAATAACCGCCGCCTGAAAACATGTGTGACGCCCAATCATAAAATACTAGTGTCATGGGATTGCAATCATAATGAACTCGAAAATCCCCGTCTGGTTGAGGCGCAATCACTGAAGGGGAAGCCGATGGCTTATCTCCTTGCAGCAGAAATGGATGGAGGCGAAGAACGTGAATATTTCGTCTTGCCCGAGGTCAAGGCAGGAAAACATAAACATTATTTTCCGTCTCGAACAATCCCAATGGATGACTGGTTGAGATTCTTAGGATGGTATATTGCTGAGGGACATTGCTACGAAAGTCAGAAGACCGGCAATTGCACCGTCACATTGACGACCTATTATCGAACCGACGAAGCGCTGACTGTGATGCGTGCCGTGGGTTTATCGCCTGTTGTGGACAAGCATCATGTTACTGCAACGTCGCGGCAGTTATACGAGTACGTTAAACTCCTTGGCAAGAGTCATGATAAGTACATCCCTCAGGACATTAAGAAATTGAGTCGAAACCATCTTGGCATCTTGCTAAAATCTTTACTTGATGGCGACGGCAATCAACAGAGCAAAAATAGTTGGAGATACACCACTGTTTCCCGACGGTTGGCAGATGACGTCCAGGAAATCGCTCTCAAGTGTGGAATGGCCTCCTCGGTTTCTCTGGACAGGCAGGGGTTTTACAGAGTCAATCTTTGCACGACCAGGACGGCCCAATGCAATCTGGGGGCAGACCGCAGCGAATGGATTGACTACGATGGAATGACCTATTGTGTGGAAGTACCAAACTCTGTTGTAATGGTCCGTCAAGATGGATATGCTTATTTTTCTGGGAACTCCAAAGGGACGGGCGACCAGTACGTGCGCGATTACTTCCGCATTTACGGTTTGCCAACGGTGGTCTTCCGCCAGTCGTGCATCTATGGACCGAGACAATTTGGTATCGAAGACCAGGGCTGGGTGGCCTGGATGACCATCGCCGCCGTGACCGGTCGTCCGATCACCATTTACGGGGATGGCAAACAGGTGCGCGACGTGTTGTATATAGATGACTTGCTGGATGCCTACGATGCTGCCATTGCCAGGATTGACACGGCACAGGGACAGGTCTATAACGTGGGCGGCGGGCCGGAAAACATTATGTCCATCTGGGCGGAGTTTGGGCCGCTGCTGGAAAAGCTACTCGGCGAGCATATCCCGATGGCGCGCGGCGACTGGCGTCCCGGCGACCAGAAGGTCTTCGTGGCCGACATCCGCAAGGCGGAGCGAGAATTGGGCTGGAAGCCGAGAATCGGCGTGGAGGAGGGGGTGGGGAGGCTGTTCGAGTGGGTAAGGAAGAACAAAAACTCGTTCTTGGAAATGCTGTAATAATTCGGAGTTCAACCCCGAATTTTCGTTGTATAATCGGCTTATGCTGCTACGAAAAGATCATCTCGAGCGGCTCGAAACAGCCACCCGGCGCTCACCTGTGACCGCCCTGCTTGGCCCGCGTCAGTGCGGTAAAACAACGCTGGCGCGGCAGTTCATCGAAGACAAGACGGCCACCTTCTTCGACCTGGAGTCGCTCCCCGACCAGCGCCGCCTGCAAAATCCCGAACTCGTCCTGGGCGCGCTGGAGGGACTGGTCATCCTGGATGAGATTCAAACCTTGCCCGAACTTTTCCAGGTGCTGCGCGTTTTGGTGGACCGGCCTGAAAACAAGGCGCGTTTCCTCGTTTTGGGCAGCGCCTCGCCTGCGTTGGTCAAAAATGCTTCCGAGACGCTGGCCGGCCGGGTGGAGTTCGTGGAACTCTCCGGTTTTTCCCTTTCCGAAACCGGCGCGGATACCTGGCGTCAACTATGGGTGCGCGGCGGGTTCCCGCGCTCGTTCCTGGCTGAGAGCGAGGAGGATAGTCTTGCCTGGCGGGAAGGCTTTATCCGGACTTTCCTGGAGCGCGACATCCCTCAATTGGGCATCAGCATTCCGGCGGCCGCCATGCGTCGTTTCTGGACCATGCTGGCTCATTATCATGGACAGACCTGGAATGCTGCCGAACTTTCACGCTCGATGGGACTGTCGGATAAAACTGTCCGCTCGTACCTGGACATCCTGACCAGTACCTTCATGGTGCGGCAGCTCCAGCCCTGGTACGAGAATATCAGCAAGCGGCAGGTCAAAGCCCCGAAAGTTTATTTTCGTGATAGCGGCCTCTTGCATAGTTTGCTGGATATTCATGACCAGCACACGTTGCTGGGAAACCCAAAGGTGGGTTCTTCGTGGGAGGGATTTGCGCTCGAACAAATCTTACAGGCGCTGCGGCCCTCACAGGCCTATTACTGGGGGACGTATGGAGGCGCAGAACTCGACCTGATTATCATCCATTCGGGGAAGCGCTATGGTGTGGAAGTCAAATTCAACGAGGCTCCCCGAATGACGCCTTCCATGCGCACGGCTTTGCAGATCTTGGACCTGGAACATCTATGGGTGCTATACCCGGGCCAGCACGAATATCTTGTAAGTGAACGCATCACTGTCTGGCCGCTTGCCCGGGTCATGGAATTGCCATTGAGAAACCAGTGATCCCACCCCGTCATGACCTCTTCAGCACTGGCAACCGTAGTACAATACTGCCAGCCGCTATTCGGAGGCCAAAATGGAAACCCATGAATTGGTAATCGAAATGAAGTTGCTCGAACGCCGTTTGACCCTTTACGAAGAAAAATATGGCGTCTTGAGCGACGATTTCTATCAGGCGCTCATGGCCGGCAAACTGTCCCGTTATGATGCGTTCGACGAGACGCGCGCCGATTTCAGCCGCTGGAAAGGTGTTTATGAAACCTGGCTGCGCCGGAAGAAGGCCTATACCGAACAACTCAAAAGACGCGAATTCACAGACGCTTTGCGGATCCAACCGTCTTATTAGTCATGAAAGGCAACCCGCTCCAACCGTTGGAGGCCTACAGCCATTTTGTGGCGCAGGTATTTGACCGTCGAGGTGGAGCGTTCGACGGTCGCGGTTTGGTCTGACAGCCCCTTTACAGGCACAGCCGAGGGGGAAGTTTTCTTCTCGAATGGCGTCCGTCTGCGCATTCATGAAGAGTTGGATTTCGAAGCGGGGATCATTGCATCTTACGGATACGAAGTCTATCGCGGCGTGGAACGGCTCTACTGGTACGATGACTTTCCTCACCCCAAAGACCCTGAACTGGCAGTCACGTATCCGCATCATAAACATCTTCCGCCCGATATCAAGCATCATCGCCTTCCTGCGCCGGAGATGGGTTTCGAGCGCCTAAATTTGCCTTTCTTGGTTCGTGAAATCATTGGGCTGGGAGAATGACGAACACAAACCACGGCTCGGTTAAGAGTTTATTCTAAAAGAAAGACATCCAGGATTTTCAGCCGCTTCTGGGCTTTGACCAGGTAACTTTGCGACTGCGTGCGCAGTGAAAATCGCCGTTGGGTTATAATCTGGCAGTCCTGTCCTATGACTCGCGAACACCTCACCAACCTCACCCGTTCCACTGCCCGCCGCCTGGCGCTCTCCCTCGGCATTACGCTTGCTTTCGTTGTCGTCGAAATCCTCGCTGGGGTTTTTGCCAACTCCCTGGCCCTGCTGACCGATGCGGCGCACAACTTCACCGACGTGCTGGCCCTGGCGCTGACCGGATGGGCGCTGTGGGTCACGACCAAACCAGCCCACGCCGGGAAGACTTATGGCTATCACCGCGCCGGGATCCTCGTCGCGCTGGTCAACTCGACCACGCTGGCGCTCATCGCCCTGGGCATTTTCTACGAGGCCTACAAGCGCTTCATCGAGCCGCCGGTCGTGAAAGCTGATGTGCTGATCGGCGTCGGCGCCGTGGCCGTCGTCGTGAATCTGGGTACAGCCCTCCTGGTCCGGCGCGGGGCGGAGCACGATCTCAATCTCAAGAGCGCTTTCCTGCATCTGATGGGTGACGTTCTCTCGACAGTCGGTGCGGTCGCAGCCGGCATCCTCATCCGTTTCACCGGTCTGGATTGGATAGACCCGCTGGTCAGCCTCTTTATTGGCCTGCTCATCCTGTGGAACGCCTGGGGCATTGTGCGCGAGTCGGTGGACATCCTGATGGAAAGCACGCCCAACGATATTGACCTGCCCAAGCTGGTGGCGGATGTTATGGGCGTGGATGGGGTGAGCGGCGTCCACGACCTGCACGTGTGGAGCATCTCGCAAGGGCTGCGCACGCTCTCCGCTCACATCTTGACCGGCGACATCCCCATCAGCGAAGGCGCGGCCATCCAGGCGGCTGTCAGCGAGTTGCTCAGTCATAAGTACGGTATCACCCACGCCACGCTGCAACTGGAATGCGAGGGCTGCGTCCCGGCTGATCTCTACTGCGACATCGCCAACAATCACGCCCACTGAACACTGATTACTGATCACTGACAACCGATCTCTTATGAAAATCCTCACCGTCCTCACTTACTACCGTCCCCACACCTCCGGCCTGACCATCTACGCCGAACGGCTGGCACGCGCCTTTGCCCGGCGCGGTCACCAGATCACGGTGATGACGGCGCAGTACGACCAGTCCTTGCCGCGCGAAGAAATGATGGATGGCGTGCGCGTCATCCGCGTGCCGGTAGCGGTGCGCGTCAGCAAGGGCGTTATCGCCCCGACCTTCGGCCTGGTCGCCACCAAACTGGTCTGGGAGCACGACGTGATCCAGCTCCACCTGCCGCAGTTCGACGCGCCTGGCGTGGCCTTCCGCGCCCGTCTCTTCGGCAAACCCGCCGTGCTGACTTATCACTGCGACCTGCGCCTGCCGCCCGGTCTCTTCAATCGCTTTGTCAATCTGGTCGTCAAATTCCAGAACAACATGGCCGGGATTCTGGCGGATCACATCGTAACTTATACTCAGGATTACGCGGATCACTCTTCCTACCTCTCGCGCTACCGTAACAAGCTGACCCCCATCCTGCCGCCGGTAGAACTGCCGCCGCCTGCACCCGGTTCGGTGGAGGCCTTTGCCGCCGCGCACCGCACCCGCGAGCGGCGTCCTGTGATTGGGATGGTGACACGCTTCGCCGCGGAGAAAGGGGTCGAGGTTCTGCTCGAGGCGCTGCCGTCCGTGCTGGAGAAATACCCCAAGGCGCAGGTGTTGTTTGCCGGTCAATACCAAAACGTGCTCGGCGAGCAGGCTTACGCCGACCGGTTGATGCCGCGCATCAAAAAATTTGAGGAGATGGGCTGCTGGAAGTTTCTGGGCAATCTCAGCCAACAGCAACTCGCCGCTTTTTATCCCAATATGGATGTGCTGGTTGTCCCATCCTTAAACTCGACCGAGTCCTTCGGGCTGGTGCAGGTGGAAGCGATGATGAACAACGTCCCGTGCGTGGCGTCGGCCCTGCCGGGCGTGCGCCGCCCGGTACAGATGCACGCGATGGGCAAAGTGGCGCCGATCGGCGACTCGTCTGCTTTAGCCGGGGCGTTGCTGGCGATCTTCGCCGAAAAAGAAAAATACCGCTGCGATACAGCCACGCTGGTACAACGCTACGACCCGGATTCGGTGGCGCAGGAATACGAAAAATTGTTCGAGAAGTTGATGTAGTGCGAAATTAATTTCGCACTACGGAATCACGTTGAAACCCTGTTCACGGAAGTGTTCATCGAAGGTGAAGGCGGTATCAATCCCCAGACTGTTCATGGTTTGGAAGGCAGAACAATCCACCAGGCTTAATCTGCGCCGGTTGATCCGAAGGACAAATTCGACGGCTGTATTGTGCTGTTCTTCGTCAATCCACTCGATTTTCAGGAACGGCAGAATCTTCTCTTGGAAATCACGCACCTTTTCAAGGCCGAGCCGTTTTTGGGCGATTGCCATGCTCTCGACCACGACGTAGTTGTTGGTCAACAGGATGCGGTCATCTTCGAGAAGCCGCCTCCACATCAACGAGGCGCGCTGATGATTGATGTCGCCAGCGGAAAGGATGGCGAAGAAGGCGGAACTATCAACGAAGATCATCTTCGATTGCCTGGACAAAATATTCGTCGTGGTTGACGGAAACATCGGTCTTGCCCTCGATGTCCTGGAATTCTTCGGGATGCGCATCAATGTAATCCAAAAACTCCAGCGCCCGGCGGCGTTTTTCTTCGCGGTCTGAATCCTTTATGGCCGTGACAACATACTGCGCCACGCTCTCACGCACCAGTTTCGCCACCGAGGTTTTGCGCGCCGCGGCCATTTCCTTCAGTGCTTTCATTTGCTCTTCCGTTAATTGAATCATCGTCCGGATCATCATAGCAACGCTCCTGCTATCACTTTTTGAAATACTGCTATCATTATACCATGCCTGAAAAAGATTACCTGTATCTCCACCTGCTTGACTTGCCCTACTTCCGCGCCCTCATCCGCGCGGTGGAGGCGACCTTCTACCAGACCCTCGACCTGCCCGCGCCGACCCTGGACGTGGGCTGCGGCGACGGTCACTTTGCCAGCCTGACCTTCGACCGCCCCATCGAAGTCGGCCTCGACCCCGGACATGCCCCCATCCACGAGGCGAGGCGGCGAGGGACGTATCGCCTGCTGGTCGAAGCAGATGGCGCGGCAATGCCTTTCCCGGATGGCTATTTCGCCTCGGCGTTCAGCAACTCGGTGCTGGAGCACATCCCGCACGTGGAGCAGGTGCTGGCTGAGACCGCCCGCGTGTTGAAACCTGGCGCGCCGTTCTATTTCTGCGTGCCCAACCCGCGCTATTTTTCAGAGTTGTCCATTGCCCGACTGCTGGGATGCGGGGGGAAAAAGCGGGTTTCAAGACCTAACCCCCCGTTCCCCCCTTCCCTGGCAGGGAAGGGGGGCTGGGGGGATAGGTACACGGACTGGTTCCGGCGCATCACGCGCCTCCAGCACGCTGACGGGCCTGAGGTCTGGCAGGCGCGGCTGGAGCAGGCCGGCTTCCGGTTGGAGCGTTGGTGGCACTATTTCCCCTCATCGGCGATGCGCGTGTTAGAATGGGGGCATTATTTCGGTCTGCCGTCGTTGATCGCGAAGAAGCTCACCGGTAAATGGATTGTCGCCCCGACAAAGTGGAATTTGTGGCTG
>Ga0210030_1002519_pt1 | contig 12525 bp, 12 predicted proteins | sample CryGeymeta201523_FD_183986 | JGI IMG/M metagenome (GOLD analysis project Ga0210030, IMG submission 183986) | Groundwater microbial communities from Crystal Geyser aquifers in Utah, USA - Crystal Geyser metaG 2015-23 (SPAdes) (version 2) | ecosystem: Environmental > Aquatic > Deep subsurface >...
TGATCGACTGGTATTCGAGGCGCGTGTTGAGTTGGCGCATCAGCAACACGCTGGACACGGTGTTTTGTGTGGACTGTTTGGAAGAGGCGCTGCATCGGTATGGCAACCCGGAGATATTCAATACCGACCAGGGCTGCCAGTTCACCAGCGAAAGCTTCACTGGCGTGCTCAAGGCGCACGGCATTGCAATCAGCATGGACGGGCGAGGCCGGGCGTTGGACAACATCTTCGTTGAACGGCTATGGCGTAGCGTCAAATACGAAGACGTGTACTTGAAGGGCTACAGCAACGCGATGGAACTGATGATCGGGCTGGCAGAATACTTTGTGTTCTACAACGACGAACGGCCCCATCAGTCATTGGGAAACCGCACACCGGCAACGGTGTACGCGACGGCCAGCGGCGGCGGTGCAAGGATAGTAGATAAATTCAGCAAGAATGGGGCAGCGTCATGCAGCTGCGAGTAGGACGGACAGACCAGCTTAAACTAGACTGAATTCTGTCTTGACGGATGGGTCCACCATAGTTGCCATTCGAGGTTCTGGCGTTGCGTGTGCTGGAAAAGGGCCCTCTAGACAAAATGCGTCATTTGTACTAACATCGAGTCTAATGTACGCATTAAGGAGGATTTACCATGACTGCCACTGCTACCGCTCGTTCGGCCCGGCTCGGCCTGCGCGCGACGCCTGAACAGGAAACCGTTCTGCGTCGCGCCGCCGAGGTCGCACACAAATCGTTAACTGATTTCATTCTCGATGCCGCTTACCAAGCGGCCGAGCACACCTTGCTCGATCAGCGATTGTTTATGGTTTCTGGTAGCCAGTACCAAGCACTCCTGGAAATGCTAGACCGCCCGGAATCTGACAACCCTGGCTTGGCTGATCTCTTTTCCCGGCCTCCAGTTTGGGCTCTTAACAAATGAGTCTATCGGCACCCCTGCCGCTTGATGCATCGCACCGGCTGGAAGAATTTGACTGCGGAAAACCTGCGCTCACCGATTGGCTGCTGCGTCATGCTCGTCAAGCCCAAAGTAGTGGCTCTGCGAGAACCTTTGTTGTCTGCGACGAGGAGCGAGTTGCAGGGTACTTCAGCTTGACAGTGGGTCAAATCGACACGCTGGAGGCACCCGAGCGGATTCGACGCGGTATGGGGCAGTACCCAATCCCGCTGGTCATTTTGGCCAGACTTGCTATAGACCTCGACTACCAACGGCGGGGGCTGGGTTTCAGTTTGCTTCAGGACGCTATCAGTCGCACGGTAGCCATTGCCGAACAAGCGGGTATTCGGGCTTTGTTAACGCATCCCATCGACGCTGAGGCTGATGCGTTTTATCGACGTTTCGGTTTCGTGCCAACGCCTGCGCACGAGCAGCAACTGATTCTGCTGCTTAAGGACGCGCGACGTTTTGTCAGAACGTGATGATGCCGGGCAGTTCTGCGCATAGACATTGCGCTTGGCTTCTGCTGCGAACAGCGTTGTCATGGTGACATTTGCCGTGGAGACCAAAATGCACTACCCCGTGATGACTGAGCAGCAAGTGGCAGCCCGATGGAAAGTCAGCCTGAAAACAATGCGGCGCTGGCGGCAGGACAAAGTTGGCCCGACGTGGCACAAACTTTTTCGACACGTCCGCTACCACGAGGCAGACGTTTTCGACTTTGAACAGCAGAGCGCGCAGCACTGGCTGACAATTCTTGGTGACCGTGAGCGCGTACCCCGTATCGTGACGCACCCACCGAAGGACCCATCCGCCCCCACTGAACAGGACACCCAACCTGATCTGGTAGTGCACTACGTCAGCATCAAGGAAGTCGTAGCCGCCACTGGATTGCCAATTTTTCTATTCAAAGATTGCTACGAGAGGGAGCGCAAGCGCATCCCTCACTTACTGCTGGTTGGCAACCTGCGCTTCTCGATGGAAGCCATTTTGCTGTGGGAATTGGCGAACAGTGTGCCAGGCATCGCGCCGGAACCGCCTCCTGCCGTTGCCGCCCCAGAAACTGACTATCAGCCCGAGACACCGGTGCGAATCCCGCGTTGGCACGAAATCGCCCGGGAGCAGGCAGGAGGGTAGTTCGATTCCCCTTAATGCCTGAACAGGTGTCCCTGTTTTGGCGTCAATTAGCAACGTTTCGGCCATTTGTCCACGAGAGGCGGAACACGGAACTGAACCCGCGTCCGCAATCCGAACCGGATAGTAACGCCTTGGCCTTGAGGGCGTGGATTCGACAATTTGGGCAGGTACTCCCTCAGAACCCCGGGTACTTCCGCCAGATCCGCTGGTTCAACTCTTCGTTTTCGCTGTACTCGCCTATCGCCCAATCCTTGAACGCGTAGAGGTCTTCCGCCAATTCGGTGATGACGTCGCGCAGTTCCAGGGGCTCCAGCCACTCGGCGGGGATCGCCTTCACGCCGTGCATTGCGCCCAGCAGGTTGCCGACGATCGCTCCGGTCGAGTCGGAGTCGCCATCGTGGTTCACCGCCAGGATCACGCCATGCTTGAAATTGCGGGCGACCAGCGCGCAATAGATGGAGATCGCCAGGGCCTCCTCGGCGATCCAGCCCTGGCCCAGCCGGGCAATGGCTTCTTCATGGGGCAGACCGGAATCGGCCAACTCCTCGGCCATCTCTATTGTCCGCAGCGTCTCATCGTGGCCGGGCTCGGCTCGCAGGAGGCTTTTGGCGGCGGCCAGTGCCTCGGGCAGCGAAGCGCCATCGGTCAGCGCCAGGATCAGCACTGCCAGCACACCACCGGTCAGAGCTCCGGTCGGATGGCCATGGGTCAGCGCAGCCAACTCGGTACCCAGCCGGAAGGCGTCTTGGGGAGATTCGTGCTGACGCAGGTGCCAGGCGAACAGACCGACCGGCGCAACCCGCATGACGCCGCCGCAGCCTTTGCTGTCGTTACGGGCCGGCTCCCCGAGGGAATTCATCGCCCGCAGGGCCGCCAGGCAGGTGTTGCCCGGTGCGCGACGGCTGTGCAGCTGGCGCTGCTGAAACAGCCAGCCAGGCTCATCGGTGCCGAAGTCGATGTCGCAGGTCGGACGTTCGCCTTGGGTTTGCAGCCAGCGCAAGTAGGCGTGGGCCGTAACACCGGAATAGGTCGTGATGCCTTTGAAGCAGCCGCGCACCCAGCCTCGGATCAACCCCTCAGCGGTGAACAAGGTCATCTGCGTATCGTCGGTGATCGTCCCGATGCCGCCATAAGCCGGTGCGTACTGGGTGATGCCCTTGGGGCCGAAGCGACGGAGGATCTCTGCCCGCTTCATGAACTCGACCGGTGCGCCCAGCGCATCTCCAACTGCACCACCTAGCAGGCAGCCCAGAAACCGCCCCTGGACCGTGCGTTTTTGCTGGCGCTTGCTGCGCCAGGCCGGTGGTGCCGGTGTCTCGAATTCTTCCGCCGCGCCCGCATCGGCAACGGGCTCCTCGTCCTCATTGCTGGACAAGGTGTAGTAGGTGCCCAGCTCTGCGACTACGCGGGCGGCGGGCCGGGCAACGAGGTCCAGCTGCTTGCGCCACTCGGGCACATCGGAACCGTCCCAACTGATGCCCAGGCCTTTCTCCCAGTAGGACAGGTAGGCCTCGCCCCGGTCGGCAGCGTAGTAGTTGCCGTTGCCGGCAGAGCAGTCGAGCGCGTACTCCCAGTTGTTCTCGCGCATGCAGACACCGTGCTCAGGGTGAGGCACTTGCCCCAGCCCGATCAGGTACTCCGCGCTCTTGGCGTCCAACGGGCGAAACACGGCCACCCGCAAGCGTCCATCGTCCCGGGCGGTGATAGCAGCGAACAGAGCACCGCCACGTTGGATGGTGACCAGCTTGCCGCTGAGGTCCACGGGCCCGACCTCGATCCACCAGTGGTCACCAGCGGCTGAAACGACATCGCGTGCATCGTCGGGTGCCAATAGCTCGGCAAGCCGATCCATTGCGGGTTCGGCCTGCTGCCATTCGGCTGCGCCGTCCCGGCTACGCTGCTGCAGACCGTGCAGCATCGCAGCCAGCGGAAGATCCCCGTTGTCGAGCAAGGCCGTCTTCAGATCGGCCGCTGGGATGGGGTACGAGATGTCCAGCAACCCGTACCGCGCCAGCGTCTCTGGCTTGAGGTGAAGCTCTGCGAAATTTTGCATGGTGCCCGTACCGATTCTTTTGCCGCTGCGCCGCTTGTAGTTAAAGGAAAGGAAATTCAACCGCACAATTCAAACAAAACTTCCCCTACGCGCACCCGTCAATCCGATTTTCATCGTCAAAACCATGACAGACACCTCGCCACGCCAGCTCCCATGACAAGAATAGGCCGCGTCAACGCCAAAAACCGGCACACGCTAAACCCGGCGCACAAGCCTATCCGGGGCGAGGAAGAAATCTTCGTCACCAAGCGATGCGTTGATCGAACTCGAACTCCAGTGCAGGCTGCGCCGACATATCCCATTCGGGGCCGTTGCCCGCCCGCTCCTGAGCCATTGCCGCCTCCCACAGCGGAGGCCCGCGCGCGGGGGCGATGCGCGGCGGCAGGGTTGATTCACCGAGATGATCCAGAATCTTCTGCACGGTGCCGGCATCGGTGATGAAAGCGATGATGCGCATCGGGGCGTGACAGTTCGGGCAGACCAGCGGCAGCGTTTCGTAGATGCGCGCCAGCAGCATCGCCCACAGATAGCGCGACGCAGCGCGGTGGCGCGGTTCCTCCTCCGTGTTGGCGGCCACAGCCGGAGGCGGGGCAGTCACTTGCACTGGCGCCATTGCCGTGACGGCGGCACGCATCGGCGAGTTGGGCGCCAGCACGCCGTAGTAGCGGTGGCGGTGCGCGCGGGGTGGCGGTATCAGCGCGGCGATCTTGTCGATCAGTTCCAGCGGCGTGAGCACCAGATCACGCGGGCTATCGGAGCGGGGTTTTGGGTTGTGGTAGAGCAGGTGTTCGGCATCGAGTGTATGCAGATGCTCCAGCGCGAAGGGTGGACGGGCGCAGTAGCGCAACAGCCGTTCCAGCCCTGCCCGGTCTGTGCCACTGATACACACCGAGGCATCCAGAGAAAAACCTCCGCCGTGTTCCCAACCCATCATCTCGTCACGGTCGCTCTTGCCGATCAAGCCGCGCCGGACGAAGGCACGGAGGATGCGCTGGCGCACTTGGGCTTGCACTTGGGCGATGGCGGCGGTGTCCAGGTCGGTTGCGGCGTGGAAGTCCACGCACGCGACTGCATCAGCCGCGCCGGTTGTATCGCCAATATTCGCCGCAGGCTGAAACACCCCATCCACGATGCAGCAATGAAAGTGGGTATGTTCGTTCAGGCTTGAACCGAATCGGTGGATGAAGGCCACCGCCCCGATGCGGGCAGCGGTGCCGCAACCGGGGCTGTGTTCGCGCAGGCAGCGTTCCACCCCGCGCAACAAAATGCGCAGCACGGCACCTTGCAGGGCGGTGTCGCGTTGCAGGAAGTAGCGCAGGCGCTTGGGCACCGACAGCACCCACTGGCGCACCGGCAAACGGGGAAAGACGTGATCGGCCAGATGCGCGGCTGTTTCTGCCATGCGCCGCGTGTTGCACGAAGGGCACACGCCACGCCCTTTGCAGGAAAAGGCAATCAGGAAATCGTGCTTGCACTCATCGCAATAGGCGCGGGCAAAGCCGTGAGCGAGGATGCCGCATTCGAGATAGCGGCGAAAGGCTTGCTCAATATAGGCGGGGGTGGATTCATCGCCTTGCCCGGTAGAGAGCGCCAGCCATGTTTCGAAGTGTGTCTGGACGGTGCGATACCAGAGGGTTTTCTCGGGGCGGCGGCGCCGATAGCACTGCGCTTGCGGCGTGATACGTTTGACTGCGGCATCCATGGGGCAAGTCCATCCTGGTCGGGTGACCGGGACAGGATACTGTAATAACGTACAGTATCGCTAGAGGGTCTTGCTTTTCTTGGACAACTGTATGAAGATACAGCCACCCAAGGAGATTGCCATGCAACTGCCGCGTTCCGATCATTCGCAGAACTCCCTGACCCCGCGCCAGCAGGAAATGTACGGGTGATCAGAACAGGATTCAGGCCAAAAGCCTTCAGGTGGCGGGCGACATTGAACGGGGCACCGCCCAGCACGGCGCGATCTGGAAAGACATCGGCGAGCACCTCGCCGAACAGCGCAACGGTGGCGCCGCTGCGTCGGGATGAAGAATGAAGGGGGCGGGTCTTGACTGCTTGATCTTTCATGGGCGTGTTGAACATGCCGCCACATTGGCTCTGCGACGAACTAAATGATGAGCGATGGCAGCATTTTACACGAACTAGCTGCTCGTTTGAATTAAATCTTTCTTTTTATGACGTATCTGCTGTCATTCCTTGTTATTTTTGCTCGTTCCCACAACAAAGCCCGTCGGCTTTGAGCTGCCTGCTTCCTGTGTTATAAACCCGCCTCCCCATCCCATTCGAGAAACACGATGCCGCTTCGGTATCGATGCTTTCCTTTTCATTTGCGCAAGGAGACACCGACAATGAGCGAAAAACGGCAACCCGCCATTCCCATCTATTCCGCCAGCACTCCGCAGTTCCGTTCCTACAATCTGAACAATTTTCGCGACATTCCACAGATCGCAAAACTTACCGAACAGCAGCAATTCGACATCGAAGTCGTCGGCAATGTGTTGCCATTCAAGGCGAACAATTACGTGGTCGAGCAATTGATAGACTGGGACAAAGTGCCCAATGATCCAATCTTTGCCCTAACTTTCCCGCAAAAAGACATGCTGTTGCCGGCACATTACGATGAAATCGCCGCACTGCTCAAAAACGGGGCGGACAAGGCGACCCTCAAGGAAGCGGCCAACCGCATCCGCATGCAGCTCAATCCGCACCCCGCCGGCCAGGCCGAGCACAACGTGCCGGTGCTCGACGGCGAAACCCTGCACGGCATGCAGCACAAATACCGCCAGACCATCCTCTTCTTCCCCAGCCAGGGCCAGACCTGTCACGCTTACTGCACCTTCTGCTTCCGCTGGCCGCAGTTCGTCGGCCTGACTGAGATCAAGTTCGCCAGCCGCGAGGTGGAGAAGCTGGTCGAATACGTGAAGCGCAACCCGCAGATCACCGACATCCTGTTCACCGGCGGCGACCCGATGATCATGTCGGCGAAGAACCTCGCTGCCTACATCGAACCGCTGCTGTCGGCCGACTTGCCCAATCTGGTCAACATCCGCATCGGCACCAAGGCGCTGGCTTACTGGCCGCACAAATTCGTGGACGACGACGATTCGGCTGAAATGTTGGCACTGTTCCGCAGGGTGACCGATTCCGGCAAGCAGCTGGCGCTGATGGCGCATTTCAACCATCCGCGCGAACTGGAAAGCGAGACGGTCAAACAGGCGATCCGCAATCTGCGCGAGGCCAACGTGATGATCCGCACCCAGTCGCCGGTGATGCGCCATATCAACGACGACCCGGTGCTGTGGGCACGCATGTGGGAAGAACAGGTCAAGCTCGGCTGCGTACCGTATTACATGTTCCTCGCGCGCGACACCGGCGCGCAGCATTATTTCTCGGTGCCGCTGGTGCGCGCCTGGCAGATCTTCCGCGAGGCGTATCAGCAGGTGTCCGGCCTGGCGCGCACCGTGCGCGGCCCCAGCATGTCAGCCACGCCGGGCAAGATCCAGATGCTGGGGGTGGCCGGCGCCGGCGACCGCAAAGTGATGGTGATGCGCTTCTTGCAGGGACGCGACCCGGACTGGGTGCAGCGCCCGTTCTTCGCCGAATACGACGAGACCGCCACCTGGATCGACGAACTCAAGCCCGCCTTCGGCGCGGAGAAGTTCTTTTTCGAGGAGGAGCTGGAGCAGCTGTTCCACGAGCACAACGACGACAGCACGGCGGACGATTTCGAGTAGCGGCGTGGCGCGGGAATCAGTCCGCCAGGACCGCTTTATGCTGCACAGAAACCGCGAGGGTTCCGGAGCGGATATGCAAATCGCGTTGAGGGAAGGGGATTTCGATCTGGTGCCTGGCCAGTTCGGTTTCTATCGCCCACATATATTCGGCGTGAACTTTTCCGTGTGATCCGACGGACGCCTCGCCCACCCACACGATCAGTTCGAAATCGAGGCTGTTGTCGCCAAATCGGGTGAGCCAGACATCTGGCTCATATTCCAGGCCGCGCAAAGTGCGCGGCACGCTCTGCGCGGCGGCCAGTGCGGCCTCGCGCACCTGCTCTTTGTCGCTGCAATAGGCCACGCCAAAAGGAATATGCAAACGGCGCACTGGCTCGCCAAACGTCCAGTTGACCACGCGCCCGGAAATAAATTCGGAGTTCGGAACGATGATGTCGATCAGATCGTTGGTGGTAATGCGGGTGTAACGCAAGTTGATTGCAGTGACTTTACCCGCCGTGCCAGACTGCAGCTCGACAAAATCGCCGACCTTGATGGTTTTTTCGGCCAGAATGATGATGCCGGAAACGAAGTTGCTGATGATATTTTGCAGACCAAAGCCCACACCGACACCGATCATTCCGCCCAGCACCGCCAAATTGGTGACATCAAAGCCGAGATAGGCCATGCCGATGACGGCGCCTACCACCCACAGCAGATAGCGCACAATCCGGCTCAACGCGTACCAGCCCGGGGTCGTCGGCTGCCCCGGCGCACTACCCATCCGCACCAGCGCGCCTTCAAACAACAAGCCGACACGCCACACCCCCAGCAGAATCGCCACCAGACCTGCCGCCCGCAGCAAATTAATGGGGCTGCCGGAAACGCTGAACCAAGGGGCCAACGCCAATTCTCTCAATAGCTCGTAGCCCTGCAATAGGTATTCCATTAACGCTTCCATTTCGTAAAAGAAACCCGCCAACCCAGCGTTTTTTAGCGGTGCTTTTTCATCCGGCGGATACTGCGCCAGGCGCCACCGTTTCCCGCAAGCGCTGCAATGCCCGTTGATAGCGCATCTTTGCTGCCGAAGTGCCGATTTCGAGGGCAGAAGCAATCTCTTCAAATTCCAGATCGGCGAACAGGCGCAGTAGCACCACCATCCGCTCTTCCGGCGCAAGCAGCGCCAGCAGGCGGTGCGCATCAAGTTCGGTTTCGGTCAAACTGCGATTGCGCCCGCCATCACTTTGGTCGGGCAACTCTTCCAGCAGATCCAGCGGGCGCGCCGCCTGTTTGCGCAAGTGATCCATGCACTGATTGGCAGCGATCCGCCACAGCCAGGAAGTAAAGGCCGCATCCGCGCGAAAGCGCGGCAACTGAAAAAAGACTTTGAGCATGACCTCCTGCGCCAGATCTTCGGCTTCCGCGTAATCGGGCACCCAGCGTCGGCACAACCCGCGCAAGCGCGCGCCGTGGCGGCGAATCAGCACCTCATATGCGCCGGTGCGGTAGGGCAATTCCTGCTGCGCGCGCCGCACCAGTGCTGCATCGTCAGCCTGATCCAGCGCAGTGTCGGCAATCACCGTCCGTCAGCTTCGATCAAGGATGAATTTGTCGGCCGCCAGTACCGAATTGGCGACCAGCATGGTTCTGCCATCGCTTAAACGCAGACTGGTTTTAACCGCGCCCACTTCAAGCACACTGGCGGTTACGCCATTCCACTCGATACGATCTCCCTCCGCCAGCAAGTCACGGATATACACGCCGCTCACAATCTCGCCGGACAGGGTGCGCGTACCCAGGCCGAGCGACAAAGCCAGCGCGATCCCCATGGCGGCCAACACCACCAGAATCACTTCATACAGCAGGAAAATACGGATTTCGAGCTGGTCCACTGCCAACAGGATGACCAGCGCGGCAAATAGCGCCATGGTGATGCGCTGCACGGTGGAAGCGTATTCAAGCCCGGCATTGTCGGCGGCGGCGCGCGCCAGATTGGACAACCAATTCGCCACCACCAGCCCCAACACCAGCACCGCAATCGCGGCGACGAACTTCGGCAGGAACAGCATGATTTGCGATACGGCGGAACTTGCCGCAGCCAGGCCGAGGGTGTCGGCCGCAGAAATCGCAAAAGCCAGCAACACGAACACAAAAGCGATGCCGCCCAGCACCGCCGAAGGCGGCTGGCTAATTCCGGCATGGCGCAGAAAAGTTTCCAAGCCTGATTTTTCCGCCAGCTTGTCCACGCCAATACGCACCAGCAAACCGCGCACCGCCCAGCCCGCGACCTTGCTCAAAATATAGCCCGCAATCAGCAACATCAAAGCACCGACCAGATTGGGCGCTAGCTCGGCCAGACGCTGGCCGAGTGCAATCAACGGCTCGCTCAACCATTGCCAAGTTTGTTCAACATGTTCCATCCCGTTCTCCCTTTTTATTTCATTAACGATTCAAAACCCGGCGTCGGCGCGTCATGGCCGGCGCGAACAAACACGCCAGCGCAAGCCATATCCGACCCAGCATAAAGACGCCCGCGTTGCGTATGGCCAGCACGCGCCTTGCCCGGCGCAGCACGGGTTGGATTGCATCCCCACCTTGCTCGTCGGCTTTCAGCGCCAGCCGCTTGCGCAGACTGGTTTCCAGCTCCCGATCTATCTCCTGCATGGCTTTCTCCTAAATTGGCAGACTGAAATAACCTTAAAAACCCAATTCGGCCACGGAGATCACCGAGGAGAAACGAGCAACAATCGCAAATTGCGCTTTTACCTTCCGGGTCAGCCAGAATACAAAAGGACCCAATACTTTCCCTGTGAACGCTGTGGCTTGAATTTTGGTTTTCACGATAAGCAGTCTGCTATATCGTAAGACGCGGCAGACTGGCAACAAGTCACAGCCTGATGAGAATTTTTTGGGATTGGGGCGCGCGCGCCCCGGAATCCGGTGGCGCGGGGATGCGGCTATCGGGTTTCGTTTTGCTGCATGATGCGCAGGGCAGGCGCTTTGCCATGCTTGTCCTGCCCGGCGTAGATCGTCAGATGGGGGTATGGAATCTCGATGCCGTGCACATCAAAGGCTTTTTTCAGCCGCTCCAGAAATACCCGCCGCACGGCCCATTGCTCCAGCGCCACGGTCTTAATGCGGCAGCGAATGATGACCGCCGAATCGGCCCAGTCCTGCACACCCTGTATTTCGATGTCTTCCAATATCTTGGCGCCCATTCCCGCATCGGCGCGCAGTTCTGCCGCGGTGGCACGGATCACCGCATACACCTCATCCAGGTCCCCGCGGTAGGCCACGCCGACATCGATCAAGGCAAAGGCATAGCCGCGTGACTTGTTGGTGACCACGGTGATCTCGCCGTTCGGGATGTAATGCACATTGCCTTCGTTGTCGCGCAGTACCGTGTTGCGCAGGGTGAGCGCTTCCACCACGCCGAGCTTGCCCGCCAGCTCCACCGCATCGCCGACCCGAATCTGGTTCTCCAGCAGCATGAAGAAACCGCTGAAAAAATCCTTGACCAGACTTTGCGCGCCGAAACCCACCGCGATACCGACCACGCCTGCCGCACCGAGAAACGGCGCAATGGAGATGCCCAATTCGCTCAGCACCAGCATCCCCGCGACCAGCGCAATTAACACCGTGGCAACGTAGCGGAACATTCGCGCCAGGGTCTCGATGCGGCGTTCGTCTTCCGCCGAATCGGCGGATTTTTTCAGAAAATTGCGAAACAGGCCAATCAGCTTGCGACTGACCAGCAAAAGCACCCATGCCAGAAGAAGAATGACGATGATGTGCAGCACGTCTTTGGAAAAGTGCAGCGATTCGATAAAGGCTGAATTGATCAAAATATTCCCCGATAGAGATGTGACGCGAATTCTACCCCACACGTCTTACCAGTCACGCGCCCTGCGTCCGTTATAATCCCGCGCTGTTCAGTCCCAGGAGATATTTTTTTGTCCACCACCATCCTCATCATCGGCTTGCTTGTGTTTTTTGCGCACTTTTTGTCGCTGCAATTTTCCCGCACCAATATTCCGGACGTGCTGGTGCTGATGATCCTCGGCATCGTGATCGGGCCGCTGCTGGGCGTGGTTGCCGCCGACGATTTCGGCAAGATCGGGTCGCTCATCGCCACCATCGCGCTGGTGGTGATCCTGTATGGTGGACCCATCCGTCAAGACAGAATTCAGTCTAGTTTAAGCTGGTCTGTCCGTCCTACTCGCAGCTGCATGACGCTGCCCCATTCTTGCTGAATTTATCTACTATCCTTGCACCGCCGCCGCTGGCCGTCGCGTACACCGTTGCCGGTGTGCGGTTTCCCAATGACTGATGGGGCCGTTCGTCGTTGTAGAACACAAAGTATTCTGCCAGCCCGATCATCAGTTCCATCGCGTTGCTGTAGCCCTTCAAGTACACGTCTTCGTATTTGACGCTACGCCATAGCCGTTCAACGAAGATGTTGTCCAACGCCCGGCCTCGCCCGTCCATGCTGATTGCAATGCCGTGCGCCTTGAGCACGCCAGTGAAGCTTTCGCTGGTGAACTGGCAGCCCTGGTCGGTATTGAATATCTCCGGGTTGCCATACCGATGCAGCGCCTCTTCCAAACAGTCCACACAAAACACCGTGTCCAGCGTGTTGCTGATGCGCCAACTCAACACGCGCCTCGAATACCAGTCGATCA
>Ga0210030_1002535_pt1 | contig 12475 bp, 10 predicted proteins | sample CryGeymeta201523_FD_183986 | JGI IMG/M metagenome (GOLD analysis project Ga0210030, IMG submission 183986) | Groundwater microbial communities from Crystal Geyser aquifers in Utah, USA - Crystal Geyser metaG 2015-23 (SPAdes) (version 2) | ecosystem: Environmental > Aquatic > Deep subsurface >...
TGAAAGACGCCATGACAACGCCAACCCCTTTGACCGCCTTGCAGGTGATGCAGGATGCCCCGGTGATTCCGGTTATTGTCTTGAACGACGTAGCGCACGCCGTGCCGATGGCGCGCGCACTGTTGGCCGGTGGCATTCGCATGCTGGAGGTGACCTTGCGCACGCCACAAGCCTTGGCGTGCATTGAGGCCATTGCCCGCGACGTGCCCGATGCGGTGGTCGGTGCCGGTACGGTGCGCAGCAAGACAGATGCCCAGGCGGCGGCCAACGCGGGTGCGCGCTTTGCGGTGAGCCCCGGCTACACCAGCGAGGTGGGGCAGGCCTGCCGCGTCGCAGGCTTGGCGTTGCTGCCGGGTGTGGCTACGGGTGGCGAAATCATGGCCGCTTGTGAAGACGGTTTCACCGAACTGAAGTTCTTTCCGGCTGTGCAAGCGGGCGGTGTGGCGATGCTCAAGGCCTGGGCGGGGCCGTTTTTTGACGTGGCCTTTTGCCCAACTGGCGGCATCACGCTGCAAAACGCGCCGGACTTTTTGGCACTGCCCAATGTGGTGTGTGTCGGTGGATCCTGGCTGGTGCCGGTGAATACCGCCGAAGCGGGTGACTGGGGCCGCGTGACGAGGCTCGCCAGCGAGGCCGCACGTTTACGTCAAATCAAGCGCTAGCCCTTTTGATAAAAGCACAAATAGCTCTCTAAAAAATAGCATTTTTGGCAGTTGACAAGCCTTTACAAAGGCGATGTCTCAAGCCACCGCGGGTCGCTCGATCAGCTCAATCTTGTAGCCATCGGGGTCGGTCACAAACGCGATGACCGTGCTGCCGCCCTTGACCGGGCCAGCCTCGCGCGTCACGTTGCCTCCGGCCGCGCGAATCTTGTCGCACGCGGCCTTGGCATCGGGCACCGCCAGCGCAATGTGGCCGTAGGCGGTGCCCATGTCGTAGTGATCCACACCGTAGTTGTAGGTGAGCTCAATCTCGGCCTGGCCCGGGTTGCCGCCCTCGTAGCCCAAAAAAGCCAGCGTGTACTTGTATTCGGGGTTATCCGAGGTGCGCAGCAGCGTCATGCCCAGCACCTGGGTGTAGAAATCAATCGAGCGTTGCAGGTTGCCAACTCGTAGCATGGTGTGAAGGAGGCGCATGATGGGGTGAGTTCAGTGAATAATCAGAAGATTCATTTTGCACGGAGCTGTGATGCCCTCACTTACCAAAGTCATTTTGTTTACCGATACGGATGGTCGCGCACGGTTCCGTGAAGAAGCGGTGCCGCTCGACCAGGGCAAGCCTGAAGCTGTTTTGTCAGCGCTGATGCCTTCGGGTGGGTTTCAGTTGCGCCAGAGCCCGGTGGGGTTTCGCAGCACGTTTCACTGCACCACCGACCCGCAGTGGGTGTTTGTCTTGCAAGGGCAGATGGAAATCAGTCTGCAAGACGGCAGCGCCCGGGTGTTCAAACCGGGCGAGCATTTTTACTCGGCCGATGTGTTGCCCGCGGGGCAGACGTTTGACCCCACCATCCACGGCCACTGGAGCCGCCAGATGGGGTCTGATCCGCTGGTGACGTTATTTGTGAGGGGCTGATTTAGCGCGCGTTGCCTGAGCCACCCGAGCGGCCACGGCTGCCGGAGCGGTTTCCACCACGATTGCCGCCAGGGCGGCCGCCACCAAAGCCACCGCCGGGTGCGCCTGCGCTGCGATTGCCACCGCCGTAACCACCACCGCCACCACCACGGCGCGGGCCACGGTCGGTCATCATGTCTACGCTGGTGCGCATGGGGTCGGGCTGTCCGCCAGCGCGAGGCGCCGGTGCCGGGCCGCCGTAGCCACCGCCATTGCCGCCACCGTAACCACGCGCTGGGCGCTGGCCGGGGCCGCGCACAGCTTGTTCAGCGGCTGACAAGTGGCTGCGTGGCTGCATTTCTTGCCCGCTACCTGCGTTGTCAAAATCTCCGTCCTGGGGCTGGTTGGCACCGGCTGGCATGGCGTTACCACGGCCACCACGGCCGCGGCCACCCGCGCCGCCACCATTACCACCGCCATTGCCCCCGCGTCCACCACCGGCGGGGCCTCTGCCACCTCCACTGTTGGCTCCTCGTGCAGCGCCCGGGCCTTTGCTTTCACGCACGCGCGTCAGCATTTCTGTGCGCGCAGCGCGGGCGGCTGCCATCATCACGTCGCGGCTGGGTGGTTTGCCCGCGCCACCCCAGATGGTCTGGCGACCCATGGCAATGGGCTCGGCCTTTTCACCGGGCTCTGGCATGAATTCGTCATAGACCTTGACTGGAATGTCTTGCTTGGTATAGCGCTCAATCGCTTGCATGAAGCCTTCTTCGTCCAGGCTGACCAGACTCACCGCCTGCCCTTCGGCACCTGCGCGGCCGGTGCGTCCAATTCGGTGGACATAGTCCTCGCTGACATTAGGGATGTCGTAATTGACCACGTGTGGCAGGTCGTCGATGTCGATGCCGCGCGCGGCGATGTCGGTGGCCACCAGGGCGCGCACGGTGCCAGCCTTGAAGTCGCCCAGCGCTTGCGTGCGAGCCGCTTGGCTCTTGTTGCCGTGCAAGGCCATGGCCTCAATGCCATTTTTGGTCAAAAACTCGGCGACGTTGTTGGCGCCGAATTTGGTGCGGGTAAAGACCAGCACCTGGCTCCAGTCGTGTTCCTGGATGATGTGAGCCAGCAGTGCTTTCTTTTTGCCACGACCTACCGGGTGGATCAGCTGCGCGATGCGCTGCACTGTGGTGTTGCGCGGCGTGACCTGCACCGTTTGCGGGTCTTTGAGCAGGGTGGCGGCCAGTTCGCGGATTTCGTCGCTAAAGGTGGCTGAAAACAGCAGGCTTTGCTTGGCTTTGGGCACCACGGCCAGTACTTTTTTCACGTCATGGATGAAGCCCATGTCGAGCATGCGGTCTGCTTCATCGAGCACCAGAATCTGCACCTGACCCAGGTCGACCATGCCTTGCTGCATCAGGTCCAGCAGGCGTCCGGGTGTCGCCACCAGAATGTCGACGCCTTTTTTCATGCGGCTGATTTGCGGGTTCATGCCCACACCACCAAAAATGGCCGCGGAGTTGGTGTCCATGTACTTGCCATAGACCGTGACAGAGTCTTCCACCTGTGCGGCCAGTTCTCGCGTAGGCACCAGCACCAGCGCGCGGGTGGCTTTGCCGCCGAATTTGTTCAATCCGGCTTCAGAGCGGCTCAGGATGTCGAGCATGGGAAGCACAAAGGCAGCCGTTTTACCGGTGCCGGTTTGCGCGCCACCCAGCAGGTCTTTGCCGGCCAGCACCAGCGGAATCGCTTGCGCCTGAATGGGTGTGGGGTGTTCATAGCCCTGCTCATGCACAGCTTTGACAATGGCCTCGGCCAAATTAAGTTCTTCAAATTTCATAGAAATGCACACCATCCAGGGTGCCAGGACATCGGCCGGTTCTGGCGTTGTTCACGCCAGTTCAGTCAAAGGCAGATGGGATCAAAAACGGAGCATCACAGACCGCGACGCTCCCAGCAAGGTGCTGGTGTTGCAGGCAACTGAAGCCCTGCAAACACGCGTATTGTCGCATGGACCGGACGGCCGCCTGTCGAACGCGCTCGCATCCAGACCAGTTTTTGTTTCGATCACCTGCGGTTGGGATGGATCGGGGCGCGGTCGTACCGGTTGCGAACGCCGTCTCCGTCGATATCGCGGTCCCGCTTGTTTCTGATGCCGTCGCGGTCAAGATCACCGTACGGACCATATGGGCCATACGATGGCACTTGGCGCCATTGATTGCGCGGACCGCCCGCGCTGTACACATTGGCAAAGCGATTGCGATCGTAGTAGCCAGCCGGGCCGTGGCCTTGCCAGCGCTGCGCCTCATGGCGCCGGCCGTCGTCATAGCGCCCATAGTAGATGGGTGCTGGCCGATAGATCGGGCGGGGCTGCACATACACCGGCACGGCTTGCACATAAAAGCCTGGAACCTGCACGCCGATCGAAAAGGTCACATCGCTGCCGGCGTGTGCAGATGATGCTGCCGCGAGCGCGCCCAGTGCTATCGCGCATGCTGCCAGCGCTTTGGTGGAGGTGAGATGTTTCATGAAAGCTCCTTGAGTGGGTGTGGATCGCATCATGCGCGAGCGTTGATGAACGCAAGCTGAACCGATGCAAGAAAGATCTTGAAGCCAGAAAACCTTGCGACTCGCCGCTGTCATCACGCCATAGGCCTAGCACCGATAATGGCGCCTTTTCCACAGTCCGCAAAGCACCTCATCCAATGGCTCAATACGTTTTCTCCATGAACCGCGTCGGCAAGATCGTGCCGCCCAAGAAGCAGATACTGAAAGACATCTCGCTCAGCTTTTTCCCGGGTGCCAAGATCGGCGTGCTCGGTACCAATGGCTCTGGCAAATCCACACTGCTCAAGATCATGGCCGGCGTGGACAAGGACATTGAAGGCGAAGCGATTCCGATGCCTGGGCTCAACATTGGCTACCTGCCGCAAGAGCCGCAGCTCGACCCGACCAAGACCGTTCGGGAGACGGTTGAAGAAGCCATGGGCAAGGTGATTGCCGCCAAGGCGCGCCTGGAAGAGGTCTACGTCGCCTACGGCGAAGAAGATGCCGATTTTGACGCGCTAGCCGCCGAGCAAGCCGAGCTGGAGGCCATCATCGCCACTGCAGGCACCGACTCTGAACACCAGCTGGAGATTGCCGCTGACGCGCTGCGTCTGCCCGCGTGGGACGCCAACATAGGTGTGCTCTCAGGGGGCGAAAAGCGCCGTGTGGCGCTGTGCCGCCTGCTGCTGGAACACCCTGACATGCTGCTGCTGGACGAACCCACCAACCACCTGGACGCCGAATCGGTGGACTGGCTCGAGCAGTTTTTGCAGCGCTACAGCGGCACCGTGGTGGCCATCACCCACGACCGCTACTTTCTGGACAACGCCGCCGAGTGGATTCTGGAACTCGACCGCGGCGCGGGCATTCCGTACAAGGGCAACTACAGCTCGTGGATGGAGCAAAAGCAGGCCCGTCTGGAGCAGGAAAAGAAGGGTGAAGAATCTCGCGCCAAGACGCTGAAGAAAGAGCTGGAATGGTCGCGCCAGAACCCCAAGGCGCGCCAGGCCAAGAGCAAGGCGCGTTTGGCGCGTTTTGAAGAGTTGTCTGACTTCGAATACCAAAAGCGCAACGAAACCAACGAAATTTTCATCCCGGTGGCCGACCGCCTGGGCCAGGAGGTGATCGAGTTCACCAATGTCAGCAAGTCGTTTGGCGACAGGATGCTGATTGACAACCTGAGCTTTAAGGTACCGCCAGGCGCTATTGTGGGCATCATCGGCCCCAACGGTGCGGGCAAGTCCACGTTGTTCAAAATGATTGCCGGGCGTGAAAAGCCCGATTCCGGCGAGGTCAAAATCGGCCAAACCGTCAAGATGGCGTTTGTCGATCAGAACCGCGACGACCTGGCCAACGAAAAAACCGTTTGGGAAGATGTTTCAGGCGGGCTTGACATGATCAACATCGGCCGGTTCACCATGGCCAGTCGGGCCTATTGCGGGCGCTTCAACTTCAACGGGCAAGATCAGCAAAAGCGCGTCGGCACGCTCTCAGGCGGTGAGCGCGGTCGCCTGCATCTGGCCAAGACGCTGATTGCCGGTGGCAACGTGCTGATGCTCGACGAGCCGTCCAACGACCTGGATGTGGAAACCCTGCGCGCGCTGGAAGACGCGCTGCTGGAGTTTGCCGGCTCCATCATGGTCATCAGCCACGACCGCTGGTTTCTGGACCGCATCGCCACCCACATTCTGGCCTGTGAGGGCGACAGTCAGTGGAACTTCTTCAACGGTAACTACCACGACTACGAAGAAGACAAAAAGAAACGTCTGGGTGAAGAGGGTGCGCGCCCGCATCGCATGCGGTTCAAGGCGCTCAAGTAGCTTGCAGCCGCTGGCGCACCCGCTCAATGTGATTGCGCAGCGCGTACAGTTCGTCGGCGTACGACAGCGGCACGCTAACTTTTTCGACCCGCGCTTCAAGCTGGCGCAGTTCTTCCACCAGGTCGGCGGCTGATGCGGCGGGCAACGCAGCGCGGTCTTCCACGCTGCGCAACTGCCCGTACCAGCGAAATACCCGCGAGCGGATACGAAACTCATACAGCGGCGGCACGATGCGGCTCAGCGGCAGCAAGATTGCCAGGATGATGCCCAGCGCCAGCCACATGCGTTCAATCAGATTGGCGTAGGCAAACGGCAGGTAGCGCTGCAGCAGCGGCGGGCCGTTGCGGATGGTGCGCAGAGCCTCATCAGACACCGTAAATTCGGTGTGCTCGGCATTGGGAAACTCGCGCGCGCGGCTGAACCAGCCGGCCTGGCCATGCAGGTTGAGCGCTGTTTGCGACAGCAGTTGCAAGATGGCAGGGTGCACCGTGGGGCGCGCCAGCAGCGTGGTGGTAGTGGCTACCAGCTTCACGTCTTGCGGTGGCAAGTCTTTGGCCAGGTCCACCACGCCGCGCGGCAGCGTGACCGGGCTCAAAAAAGAAAAGCGGCGTGCATAGGCCTCGTTTTGTGCCACCTGCAGCAGCCGCACACCGGGGGTTTGCAGCAGCATCTGCACCATGGGCGATTCGGGGGCGTAGGCAAACACCAGCGAGTCGATGTTGCCGTCCAGAAACGCCACCGTGGCAGGTGTTTGTGACAAGTGGCTGAGCTGCAGCTTGCTCTCGTCCATGTGGTTCAGGTCAAACAGCTGGCTCATCAGCCGGGGCACGCCGCTGCCGGTGGTGCCGACGTTCATGCGCAGCTTGGCAAAATCGCCCAACGCTGTCAGGGGCTTGGGGTTGCGGTAAAACAGCCACAGCGGTTCGACAAACAGACTGCCCAGCGATAGCAGTTGTTGCTGCGCCTCAGATTGCGCGTCGCCATTGCCGCCCTGCACAAAGGCCAGGTCCACCTTGCCCTCGACCAGCCACTGCAGGTTTTGCGCTGCACCTTCGGATTCAATGACGTCAACGCGTATGCCGTAACCCGCCAGCGCTGCTGCATAGCGCTTGCCAAATTCGTCATAGGCGCTTTGTGCTGGGCCGGTGGCCAGCGTGACCTGGCGCGGCGGAATCGGGTCCAGCCACAGGTAGGCCAGCGTCAAGAGGGCCGCTGCCAGCAGCACAAACGGCCCGGCCGAGCCTAGCAGCGCGCGTATCGACACCAGCGTGTAGCGCAGCGACTGGGGCAGGGTGGCCAAGCCAGTTAGCCCGCCAGCGCCGCCTTGACGGCTTGCGACACCAGTGCCATGTCGGCTTTGCCCGCCAATTGGGCCTTGACTGCACCCATCATCTTGCCCATGTCGCCTGGGCCTTTGGCACCCACGCCGGCAACGATGGCCGCCACTGCGGCGGTAATTTCGTCCGCGCTCAGGCGTTGTGGCAGGTACGCCTGCAGCACCATGATTTCGTTGCTTTCCACGTCGGCCAGGTCCTGGCGATTGGCTTGGGTGTAGGCTGCGACGGAATCTTTGCGCTGTTTGATCATCTTGTCGATGATGCCGACCATCATCACGTCGTCCACCACCACGCGCTCGTCCACCTCTTTTTGCTTGACCGCTGCCAGCAGCAGGCGAATGGTGCCCAGGCGCACACTGTCATGGGCACGCATGGCGGCTTTCATATCTTCGGTGATCTGGTCTTTAAGTGACATGGCAGGCTCCTGAATGGTTGAAAGGGATAACGCTCGGGCCTATCAGCGACAAAAAAAGCCCGCCTGAGCGTCCCCGGCGAGCTTTTTGGTGAGGCTGCTAAGCCTTGATCAGTGGAGGACAGAGCGAATTTGCGGCGCAAATCCTGGTCTGTCCCGCAAATTCTCAGTACATCTTTTTGGGTAACTGCATCGCGCGAATGCGCTTGTAGTTGCGCTTGACGGCGGCAGCCTTTTTGCGCTTGCGTTCGGCGGTGGGCTTTTCGTAAAACTCACGGGCGCGCAGGTCGGTCAGCAGGCCCAGTTTTTCGATGGTGCGTTTGAAGCGACGCAGTGCGACGTCAAAAGGCTCGTTTTCTTTAACACGAATGGTGGTCATTGAACAAAGTTACTCAAAATGTGCAGACGTCAGGGGATGGAAGATCGGGCCAAAACCTGCGCGTCTTGCGAAATTCTCCGCTTTAAGGTTGATCAGGCAGCGGAGTTTTGCCAGCAAAGCCGGGGATTATAGCCAGCTTGCAGCGCGTGTCACGCGGCGCGCACGGCAGGTGTTGTTTGCAGCGCAAGCACGCCCCGCAGTACGTCACCCACCACGATCACACTGGGGCTACCCAATTTTTCGTCGGTCATGGTCACCTGCAACTGGTCAAGCCGGCACAGCGCGTGGCGCTGGTCGGGCAGGCTGGCGCTCTGGACAATGGCCACCGGTGTGTCGGCGGGCATGGCTTGTAGCAGTGCCTGCTGAATCGGCCCGGCGGCGCGCACGCCCATGTAGATCACCAGGGTCAGGCGGGCCACGCAGGCGGTGTGGGCCAGTGCAACCCAGTCGGTGCCTTGTCCGTCGGGTTGGGCGTGCCCGGTGACAAAAATCACCCCTTGGGCATGCTCGCGATGCGTCAGGGGCACCCCCAGCGCGGTGACTGCAGCCAGCCCAGCGGTGATGCCGTTGACCACCGTCACATGGATTCCGGCAGCCTGTAGATGCTCAACTTCTTCGCCGCCACGGCCAAACACAAACGGGTCTCCACCCTTGAGCCGCACCACGTGTTCACCCTCACGCACCGCCATCAGGATGAGTTTTTCAATGAACGCTTGAGGCGTGGAGCGGCAGCCGCCGCGCTTGCCAACCCACACCACGCGTGTGCCCGGGCGTGCCAGCGCCACGATGGCAGGGCTGACCAGGTCGTCCACCAGCAGCACGCTGGCAGCTTCAATGGCCTTAAGGGCTTTGATGGTGAGCAGCTCGGGGTCGCCTGGGCCGGCACCCACCAGGGTGCAGCGCCCCAGTGGCAGGGCGGGGTAACTGGGTTGTGTCATGTCGTCCTCTTTATCCGTTTTGTGGTGTCGTCAGATGCACGATGTGTGCCACTTGTTGTAACAAGGGGACGGGCACGGGGATCGCGCCGTCCAGCACGCGGCGGATCCACTGTGCGGTGGACACAGCGTCTGGCGCGGGCAGGCCGGGCAATTGCGCCAGTGACCCGGTTTGTGCCTCTTGGACGCGCGTGACTTGGCCGAAGTAGATGGCATCCATGGCCGGGGTGCGGCGCGCATCGGCCACCGGTTCACCCTCGGTGCCACGCAGCAACAGGGCGGTGGCATTCGTCAAGGTCAATGTTTCGGTCATGGCAATCGCGTATTCAGGGTGGGTGTAGCTGGTCACCAAGGTGGCCGGGCCATCGCACGGGTTCATCAGCTTGACCAGGCTGTGGGCAGAGTTGCGCAAACCCACCACGCGGCGCACGTCCAGCAGGCGCGCCAGTCCTGGGCAAAGCAGCGTGGTGGGCGCAAATTGAACCTCGCCAGCTGCTATAGGGGTAATAGCTGTTAGCGCAGGTAAATCAAGGGCTAGGAGCACATTTTGTGTGGAAATACGGCGGTCCTCCGTGGCGCTGCCATGCACCACCACGGCCAGCCCTTGGCGCGCCAGCAACAGCGCCAGCAGCGGGGTCAACACCGGCAATTTGCGCGCGCCGTTGTAGCTCGGCAGCACCACGGTGGGGCAGTGATGGGTCGGGATGGTGCGCAGGCGCTGGTGCGTGGCATCCAGAAAACCAGCCATTTCGTCAGGCGTTTCCCCCTTGATGCGCATGGCCAGGCAAAACGCGCCCACTTCCAGATCGGTCACCGTGCCGTCAAGCAGCTGACCAAACAGATCGGCGGCCTGGGCGCGGCTCAAATGGCGCGCGCCTTCCTTGCCGCGGCCGATGTCTTTGATGTAGTGGCTGATGCTCATAACGCCCGATTGTCTTTGAGCCTTGAGAACTTTGGGTTATGAGCTTATGCAGTGATGTCTGCGCTCGCGGTGGCGGGCAGGACGGGCAGGGCGGCGCGCACCAGGCGCTGCAACTGCGGCACACAGGAGCCGCATTGGGTGCCACAGTGCAGTGTGGCTTGCAGCGATGCCAGGGCACCTGCCGGGCTATGGGCATCCGGTGTGGCATTCAGGCCAGTGTATTGCGCCAAGTGCTCGGTGATGGCCAGGTCGGTCACATTCAGGCAGGTGCACACCGGCTTGCCGCGTGACACCACCGGCATCGGTGGCGTGGCACCGGGCATCAGCAGGGCACGGCCATAGGCGTGGGCGGGCAAGTGGTCACGCAGCAGCGGGCTCATCCACTGCTGGGCGCGGGTGTCACCCGCCAGCAGAAAAGCTTCCAGCGCGGTTTGGCTGTCTTCTTCGGTCAGGCGGATGCTGCGGCGTTGGCCACGCTGCACATCGCGGTAGCGTAGCACCTCAGCGCTATCCAGGCCCAGCAGCGCTTCAATCGCTTGCAGCACGGCATCCGCCACCGGTTCATGGTGCGCGGCGCGCAGTTGCAGGCCGCTGCGTTCTTGCGGACCGCTGGAACCGTTGGAAAACGGCACGCAGCTGGCAAAGGCAAATTCGCCCATCAGCGCTTGCAGTTGGGCCTGAACGGCCAGCCGTGTGGGCTCGGGCAGCCATGCTACGGCCAGCAGGCTCCACGGCAAATCGGCCTTGAGGATTTTGACGGCGCTGTGCTTGAATTCGGGCTGTTTCGAGTCCGGGCAATACGCGGGCGTGGTCAGGGCGTTGACCCCGGCAAGGCGTCTGCCGGTGGCGCTGGTGCCGCTTAAAAATTCTTCACCCCAATGCATCGCCATGAAAGCCTGGTTGAAGGCAACTTCGGGGCCAGGCTGCACCGGCAGCGTGATGCTGGCGCGGGTGCTGGTGACATGCACCAGGTCGCCAGCCTGCAACTGCAGCCGGGTCATGTCCTGCGGGTTCAGGGTCAGGGCGGGTTCGCTGGCGTGGCCAAACAAACGCCCCAGCGTGCCGGTGCGGCTCATGCCGTGCCACTGGTCGCGCAGGCGGCCGGTGGTCAGAGCAAACGGGTAGCGGGCGCTGCGCGGCTCGGCCACCGGCTGGTAGGCGTTGGTGACAAAACGGGCTTTGCCGTCGGGCGTAGGGAAAACGCCGTCTTCGTAAAGCCTGGCCAAGCCTTGCTGCTGCCCGGCTTTCATCGGCCACTGTTGCGGCGCCGCTTCCAGCAGGGCGTAGCTCATGCGGGTGATGTCCAGGTCGCGACCTCGGGTGGACTCGCGATGTTCGTTCCAGATGGCTTCAGGCGTGGTGTAGGGGAAGAGTACCGGAACGTCTGGCTTTGCCAGCAGGCTCTGCAGCCGTTGCGCAAAGTCGGTGGCAATTTGCCAGTCATGGCGCGCCTGACCTGCGGCGGGCACGGCGGCGCGCACGCGGCTGATGCGACGCTCAGAGTTGGTCACGGTGCCTTCTTTTTCGCCCCAGGTGGAAGCGGGCAGCAGCAGGTCGGCAAAGCGAGCGGTGGCGGTGTTGGCAAAGGCTTCTTGCAGCACCACAAATTCAGCGCGCTCCAGAGCGCGGCGCACCGTGGTCTGGTCGGGCAGGCTTTGCGCTGGGTTGGTGCAAGCAATCCACAGGGCTTTGATCTCGCCGTCAGCCGCGGCTTGAAACATTTCTACGGCGGTCTTGCCGGGCTTGGCTGGCACGCTGGGAATGCCCCACAACACGGCAACTTCTGAACGGTCGGCGGCGCTTTTCAGGTCGCGGTGGCCGCTGAGCAAATTTGCCATGCCACCCACTTCGCGCCCGCCCATGGCGTTGGGCTGACCTGTGAGCGAAAACGGCCCGGCTCCGGGCTTGCCGATTTGTCCGGTGGCCAGGTGCAGATTGATCAGCGCGGTATTTTTGGCCGTGCCGCTGCTGGACTGGTTCAGTCCCTGGCAATACAGACTAAGGGTTGGTGCGCGGCCTGGGCAGTGCGGGCCACTTGGTGTGGCTGTTGCGGATGGATTGACTGCGCGTTCCAATGCGCCAACACCAGAAAGTGGTGGCATCCCGGCAAACCACTGCGCGGCTTGCACCAGGGCGGGTTTGGTAATGCCGCAGACCTGCGTCACCACGTCAGGTGTGCAATCGCGCACCATGGCTTTGAGGGCTTCAAAACCGCTGGTGTGGGCGGCGATGAAGGCTTGGTCAACCCAGCCTTCCCACAACATGATGTACAGCATGCCGTTGAACAGCATCACATCGGTGCCGGGCAGGATTGGCAGGTACAGGTCGGCCACGTCAGCGCTGTCGGTGCGGCGCGGGTCGGCCACGATGAGTTTCAGGTTCAGGTTGGCTTTGCGCGCCTCTTCAATGCGCCGAAACAGCACCGGGTGCGCGTAGGCTGGGTTGGCACCGACGATGAAGATCGTGCCCGCATGGGCCACGTCGTCATAGCAGGTGGGCGGCGCGTCCATGCCCAGCGTCTGCTTGTAGCCAGCCACCGCGCTGCTCATGCACAGGCGCGAGTTGCTGTCGACGTTGT
>Ga0210030_1002545_pt1 | contig 12445 bp, 19 predicted proteins | sample CryGeymeta201523_FD_183986 | JGI IMG/M metagenome (GOLD analysis project Ga0210030, IMG submission 183986) | Groundwater microbial communities from Crystal Geyser aquifers in Utah, USA - Crystal Geyser metaG 2015-23 (SPAdes) (version 2) | ecosystem: Environmental > Aquatic > Deep subsurface >...
TAAACACAGATTGGAGCGAATCAATGCCTGCCCCTCAACCTACGACCGAATTCAACGACTCCTCGGTCAACGTGCAATCCTTTTTACTCTTCCTTCTTGCAATGACGCTGGGACTATTGCTGGCTATCCTGGTGTTGCCCACCTGGTTGCCCAACCTGGCCTTTTCACTGGGTGGGGATGCGCCCAAGGCCTACTGGTATATGTCACGCGCCACGGCCTTCGCGTCGTTGAGCCTGTTGTGGCTCTCGATGGCGCTGGGCATGGGCATCACCAACAAGATGGCGCGCGCCTGGCCGGGCGCGGCCGCGGCCTTCGCCGTCCATGAATACGTCAGCCTGCTGGGACTGGCCTTTGCCGCCTTCCATGCGGTGGTCATTCTCGGCGACCACTACATCAACTTCACGCTTCTCCAACTGCTGGTGCCATTCAGCACAGTGGGCTATCGTCCGCTGTGGGTTGGCGTCGGGCAGGTGGGGTTTTACGTGTGGCTGATCGTGGCATTAAGTTTTTACATCCGTTCTTCGATCGGCCAGAAGACCTGGCGCGTGCTCCACTATGCCAGTTTCGCCATGTACCTGATGGGACTCTTCCACGGCCTGTTCAGCGGCACGGACGTCACTGCGCCCTGGGCACAGAATTATTATTGGATCTCGAGCGGCAGCCTGCTGTTCCTGCTGGTTGGACGAATCGTCGGGGTGATCGTTGACAAGTTGGCCCCCGCGCGGCCGGCTCCCCGAAGAACCCCGCCTCCGCAGGCGCCCGCCGCTTCCATTCCTCGTTCGGCGCCGTTTCCCATTCCCAACGCGGCCGCTTCCCCGTCCATGACGGCTTCGAATTCCGCTCCCACGACTCCACTCTCGACACGGTAGGACAAATTGCTTGTCCTCCCGAAAGAGCATCCCGTAAAAGCATCCCGTAAAAGCATCGGGACGATGTCGGGACAATGTGAGCGTAGCCGAAGGGCAAATTTGTCCCATAGGGAAATTCGGCACGGTTAGATTTTGAGTAACAGCACCTTTACAAATTGATAGCGAATGGGTAATCTCCAGTATTGTCCGTTTCTAAAACTGACAAAACACAGGAGACTACCCAGATGACAGTATACTCCGTTCCTACCCTTTACGAGCCAGCCACTTGGCCGGATCCCATTGAGCCGATCTGGCAAATGTTGCCAGCCCGTGGCGAGAGTCCCGTTGGCGCAAAACGCACAGACTTGACCCTGGCTGACCGGCTATTCATGGCAGCAGTGGTCAATGTGCCGGCCGAACGGCGGCCTTGGGGCAGCATCACCTGGCTGGCAGATGTTTTCAACACCAGTCGGCCGACCGTGTTGTATGCGATTGGCAAACGGGGGCGTGCTGGCATGCAAGCTTTACCTGCCAGGTATCCCTGCTTACCAGATTTGCCAGCCCAGACAAGCCCAGTTGCGGAGTATCCGGTGGTGCAGGTGACGCCCAATCGCATCCGGCGCAGCATGCTCACGCTGCTATTTCCCGGCAAGGTATCGGGGTGTGACATCCAAGAATGCCTGGAAGCAGCTTTGGATGTTAGCCGTTCCAACGCCACGGTTTCTGACCTGCTCCATGAAGCGGGGCGGAGAGCCGGTAAAATCCTGGACAACGTGGATCTCAGTCCGTTAGGGCCAGTGGTCTTAGCCCGCGACGAGCTATTTACCGGGCGCAATCCAAATCTGTTGCTGGTCGAGCCACACAGCCTGGTTATTGCCGGGCTGTATGCCACCCAAGACCGGGATGCCGAGACCTGGGCTTGTGCGTTGTCGCTCACCCAAGATCGAGGTGCGTAGTTCGCTGGACTGGCGGAAGACGGTTGTATCCCCTACGCGGCTTCTTGTCGGGAAGCCGGGCTGGATACGGCGCCTTCGGCAACGCGATACCTGGCATCCGCTGCATGACACAGATCGGGTGATTGGCGACGTTGATCGGGAAGCCAAGCGCTTACAGAAGGCCGCACTCAAATTGGAGAAACAACTGACCACCCGAGGTTGGACAGATACGGTCTTTGTCGAATGGTCCAGCCTGACCGAGCGGAGCGACACCTTACGCCAACAAGCCGCACGCTTGCGCTTCTGGGGCGATTGCCTGCAAGATTCGGTTGAGATCGTTGACCTGCGCAGCGGCGAAATCCGGGACTTTGCCATCAACGCTTGGATAAGGAGGTTTTGAAAATGTTAAACCATCACACAGATTATCTTGAAAAAGATTCTGGATTATGCTTTTTCTCCCTGGCACCGCCCGCCAGGGCAGGTGTGGCGGTCTTCGCGTGCTTCGCGGCGCTTTGCATAAATGCCACAACTTGATCGTGTATCTTCTCTGACTGCAAAGCGCCCCTGTGACCCAACCCCTCCGTCTCGACCAACTGCGCACTTTTCCAAGCTTGCGCGATGGCGCGGCTATCTTCAATTGGTGTGACGTTGTCCGCCGTATCGTGGAACATCAACGCGGGGATATTGATCTGCTGAACGAGCATTTCATTGTTAATGGAATCCAGCACATCCTTGCCAAAGTTCTCATAGAGCATGGTGCGCAGACCTTCGATGATCTCATCGGATAATTGTGCCTGGACTTGAAAGCGCGGGAGTGAGTCTAATAGCCGATTAAACGCGCCAAAATATACGAGTCGCGCGGGAGGCGGCACTTTTTTATTTACGAGCGCGTAGGATGTAACCAGAGCGCCGAAGGAGTGGGCGAGGATGGCATCAAAGTTTCCTTCACGCTCCGCCACTTTTTCCAGCGCCGGCGTTATTTCAAGGATGTTGGTTGTCTTTCCATCCGACTCGCCGTGCGCGGGTTGGTCGAACGCCACGACGCGATATCCCGCCGCCAGCAGGGGATCCACGAAACCCGTCATCTGAGCGCGACTTCCGCCCCAGCCGTGCATAAGCAAAACGGCGGGACTCCCGCTTCCCCAGCTTGAGACAGCCAACTCGCCGCCTCCAAGCTGGACCCGATAATTGTTCCCGCGTTCGAGGATCGCCTCGTCTGTTGATTTGACCTCTTACTTCGCGGGCCCGAAAAACGCGCGATACACTTTTTTCACGATTGCCTGAGATTCGAGATTGAACGTTAAAGTTGCCATATTTTCTCCTATAAAATACTTACTAAGTAGTAAGTTTCGACGACAAAAAAAATTACGCCAGTAAGTCCGTTTTATTCTGCTCAACAACGGCATCGAACTTGGCTGTTCCCAACGCGCGCGCCATTTGCAAAGCGCCCTGCACACTGGACAGGCACTGGACAGGATCAAAGCGGCTTTGTTTGCAGGATCACCGTTGAATTGAAATACGCCTGCCTCCTTCCCTTAATTTAGTGTGGCTTGAAGCCAGGAAAGTAATTCCCTGGTTAATGCTTTAGTTTGTTCACGCAATGGGTCGGGGATGGAATTGAACTCGGTCTCCAGCGAACCCGCCAGGCAGATCTTGCCGCTATCTGCCCGCATGTTTGTGTAAATGCTGAAAAACCAGTCCAGTTTTTCCTGAGGGGACAAATCCTTTACGCGCGCGTTGTTGATCCATAACTGGAAACGGTCACGATAACGCTTAATCACCGCACATCCCAACGCCTCTTTTGTGGGAAAGTGATAATGGATGGCAGCGTTCTTCACCCCCAGTTCCGCCGCGATGTGAGCGTAACTGAAGCCGTTAAAGCCCTTCTCTTGCAAAAAAGACCCAGCCAAATCCAGGATCGTTCGTTGGGTATTTGTAGTTCTGACCATTAAGGTCGGGTTTTACTTACTAGTTAGTAAGTTGTCAAGGTGATTGAGTGACCTGACATGTTTCATCCGCGCCGTTGTGAACCATGACGCGTGCACGGACATAGGCCGCGATCAACCAGCCCCTCGCGAAAACTGGTAAAACCTGACATGTTTCATCCGCGCCGTTGTGAACCATGACGCGTGCATGGACATGGGCCGCGATTAACCGGCCCCTCGCGGAAACATGTCAGGTCTGCCTCCGCGGCGAGCGCGTGTCCATGACAGGATTTTGGCTGTTGCTCATCGCACTAAATTGATGTATATTTACCCCAAGGAAAACAACAATGGATTTTGAATGGGACCCGCGCAAAGCAGAAATCAACCTACGCAAGCATGGCGTTTCATTCACCGAAGCAGGGACAGTATTTGGCGATGACCTTGCGATTACTGTTCCCGACCCTGACCATTCCGATGACGAAGACCGTTTCATCACACTTGGTTGGTCAAATCGCCGCAGGTTGTTGATGGTGTCCCACACCGACCGTGGCGACCATATCCGAATTATCAGCGCTCGTGAATTGACGAAAGTGGAGCGAAAAGAATATGAAGAAGCAAACTAAACTTAACGATGAATTACGCCCTGAATACGACATGAAGTCCCTGCTCAAAGGCGGGGTGCGCGGCAAGTACGCGGCACGCTATCGCGCAGGGACAAATCTCGTGCTGTTGGAGCCTGAGGTTGCGAAGGCGTTTCCCAATGAAAAGGTCGTTAATGAAGCCTTGAAGCTGGTGATGAAGTTGAAGCAGGTGCAGGAGAACGCCAGCGCAAAATAGACTCGCGCTTAAGACCTGCCGAAGGTGTTTCATCCGCACCATTGTTAACCGTGACGCGTGCGCGGACATAGGCCGCGATCAACCAGCCCCTCGCGGAAACATATCAGGTCTGCCTCCACCCATCCGCGAGCGTGTATCTGTGTCAGGATTTTGGCATCAACAATTCCTTGACAAAAAATATTGACACTCGTATACTCTCGATCAATAAAGCCCGTGGTTAGTCCCACCAGCCGCTGGTTGGATGGAAAAAGGCTAACCACCATTAACACCCCAAGGAGTGCGAAAGCGCTCCTTGAATTTCTTGATCAGCCAACGGCCAGCGGGAGGTTTTATGAAAGCACATATCTTCATTGACTTTTGGAATCTTCAACTTTCTGTCATTTCGGTAGCGACATCTTCTTATCGGCTTGACTGGCAAAAAATATCCCCCTGGCTTATCACACAGGCGTCGAATGCAGTCGGACGCGCGTTGTCTTTTGAGGGGACGCACGTTTATATGTCGTACAGTCCCAACAGCAAAAAGGATGCGGGCTTGCGGGATTTTGCAACAAATGTACTCAGCCGTTTCCCTGGAGTTCAGGTTTCGCTGGTCGAGCGGAAAGCGCAAAGCGCGCCGATTTGCCCAACTTGCCATCAGCCAATCGCTTCGTGTCCGCATTGCGGGAACGCCATCACTCGAACCGTGGAAAAGGGTGTTGACTCGGCAATCGTGACCGACATGGTGAAATTTGCATGGGAAGGCGCGCTGGAAGTCGCGATTTTGGTTTCATCCGACCGTGACTTTATTCCAGCAGTTCACATGCTGACTGCCAAAGGATTCAAAGTCATCAACGCCCATTTCCCGCCAACGGGCATGAATCTTGCTGGCGAATGTTGGGCAAGCATTGACGTGAGAAAAGGATTGACTGATTTGGCGCGGTGATAATAAGACCTGCCGAAGGTGTTTCATCCGCGCCATTGCCAACCATGACGCGTGCATAGACATTGGCCACGATTAACCAGCCCCTCGCGGAAACATGCTAAGACCTGACATGTTTCATCCGCGCTGTTGTCAACCGTGACGCGCGCGTGGATATAGGCTACGATCAACCAGCCCCTCGCGGAAACATGTCAGGTCTGCCTCCACCCATCCGCGAGCGCGTGCTCATGTCAGAGTTTCGTATACGCTGCCTGAAATTAGTTGGGAACAGGAATTGACAAGTGCTATAATACGCTCACCTATGGTCTAATTGGAGAGGGATCATGTCAATGTCAAGTACACAAACTAAAGCCGACTTATCTGTCTGGCAGATTGAAAGCCTTCGTATAACTTGTTTTCCAGGTTCTGCCACAGAATTTAATTCGGGAAATTGGTGGCAGGATGTAATTGGTGAACAACCTGAAAACACGCTTGTTCGTGCAAGAGATGGTTTTCGACAAGATGAGGGCAATTTTAATCAGCGAAAAGTTGTTCTTGGGGTTCAGCCCGTACGAATTGATTGGTTAATGAAATCAAATGAGGAAGAAGGTGAATTAACGATTGGTTCATTTCAAGATGGTTTAGATTCTTTTTTTGAACTGATGTCTCGTTGGTTCAAAATAAGCCCACCTCTTAGGCGTCTGGCGTTTGGTACTATTCTTGCATTGCCAGTTGATGACCGAAAGTCTGGTTATGAATTAATAGCCAATTATTTACCCAATGTTAAGCTTGATCCGATTGGCTCATCGGATTTTCTTTATCAAATTAATCGTACTCGAAATAGTCGGTTGGGCATTTCTGAATTGGAGATTAACAGGCTTTCAAAATGGTCAGTGGCAAAACGAGGACTTGTCCGTTTTGCACTTTCACCTGATGCTCATGTATCTTCATTTCCTTCCTCAGAAACGTTTTCTTGTAGATTGGAATTGGATATAAATACTTCAGGAGAATATAAGAACGACATCCCATCAGGCAAATTGGTTGACGTTTTTCATGAGTTAGTTGATCTTGCAAAAGAAATTGCTGTAAAAGGCGATATACCATAATGGCCCTCCATAACGCCCCCATTGAACATCATATTCTTCCACCTACGGATTCGAGTGTTGCCACTGGATTCGATAATCCGTTGGTTGAGAATTTCTTTAAAAATGTTCAATCTGTGTCACAGTATCAATTTCAAGATATAGACGCGCGTACTGTGAAATATGATGGAGGGAGTGTTGAGAGTTCTACATCTAGTTTTGCCGTTTCAGGTTTATTAGACAAACAGGCCAGTTTAATATTTACTGGTGCAAAAGAAGAAATTTTTGAAGATGGAATGGAAAGCGATTTCTCTAGAAATTTATCGAGCTTTATTGCCTCATTCGGACATTCCGCTATGGAGGTAATCATTCCTATGATTTTATCGGAGCAAACCAATACTGAAGTTGCTTCGGAGGCATTTAGAATTCTTGGTCGGCTCAATCACCAAACAACTTATCGGGATCGCTTGTGGCTTCTTGAAAGAGGTTTATATAGTGTTTCCACTCGTGTGCGAGATGGAGCTGTTTTAGGTTTGGCGTTCTTAAATGATTCCCTTGCTATTGCCCCGCTTAAGTCTGCTATTGAAAGAGAACGAATCCCTGAATTGCGCAAGGACATGGAACAAATCTTAGCCCAATTAGAGGGTAAAGAAGATGGCATATCTGCTAAGAAAGATACGAAAAAATAGATGGACAGGCGAAATGACCTGGCTTCCCGAGGAAGAGTTACAAGCCGATGCACTAAACGATCTCGGAACCAAGTCAAATGAATTATCTGTCTATCATATTGCCCCAAACAAGTCCAATCTTGATCAAGTCGTTGTGGCATTAGCTGTTAATACTACTGACCCGTCAAATATTGACTTTGCACTTTTTGAAGAAAATATTATTTCTGAACTTGGAATAAAAATTAAGAAAAGCAAAGGGGAATTAGCTGACGATCAAGTTAATAACTGGCATAGTGATTTGCATGAGCTATCAGCTTCAAAACTATTAAGTCTTGCCCTCGCGATTAAGAAGAAAGCAAAAATTGAAAGAAAAGCTCCTATGCAAGTTCTAAATATTGTTGCAGATTCCTTGAATAATGATCAGATTGATCGTTCACGAGTAAAGTGGGCAAAGCCAGAAGATTTAGCTAAACTCGAAAAGATAAGAGCTACGCGTTCTTGAAAAATTTGGTAAGGAGAGACCAGTTTTTATTACTGGCCTCTCTGCTTTGATTCTTTGAACCCGATAAATCGCGTATCTAACACCCTACACCCTCTCCCCTCGAAACTGCGTTTCATACAACTGACGCCAACCCTCCCATCGCGAGCAACTGCTCGTGCGTGCCTCTCTCGACGATCTTGCCTCGATCCATCACCAAGATCAAATCAGTTTATCCTGCAACAGGTGAGACTTGATACTCGATTTTGCTCGGCACATTGACGCGGCTCGAAGCGTCGAGAATTTCAAGGGAAACGAGATTGCCCTTCGCGTCGTAGTCCAAAATCATGCCTGGCTTATCCTCGTCGCTTTCTACAACGGGCGTTTCGGAAAAGATGATGGTCAGCGTATCGGTCTCGCGATCATAGTTAACTTTCATGGCTATCTCCAGTATTTCCTGATTTTGCTGGTTCGATAAACAGTGACAACACTCGGCGGGGTATCGTCAATATCTACAAAGACACGTAACAAATATTCTTTGGGCGGTTCGCCTTGTTCAATGCGCCCTTGATAGACAGCGCGTCCCACGCGAATCATTTCGCTTTGTTCAGGGTTGACCAACACTCGCTCAACTTCCGCTTCCGTGATATTGCGCCGCGCCATTTCCTGCAACGCGTGAGTGGTAAAGCGGAAACTCATAATGGGGGTCAGTGGCATGAGTTGATTTTACAACACTTTTTCCCTGTTGAACTGCGTCTCATACAGCTGACTAGAGTTTATTCACAATAAGGCGTGAACATGGTACAACAATCCCAACCGACGAAGGAAAGGATTGAGTATCATGTTCACAGAGTTGATTTTGCACGAAAATCCAACATTAATCAAGGGTTTCATGGGCATTCCGGCGGAAGTCTTCTGGCAGATTGTGGAGGTAGTGACTTTGATATTACCGGAGATTGACCGACAAAGGCTGGATCGTCCAGATCGTCAGCGTCAAAGCGGTGCAGGTCGAGAGTGTGACCAGCCGGTTGTAATCCGCGTTGCGGCAGTCCTATCCTACATGCGTTTGCATGTGCCCCAAGTTGCGGTTGCGCTGATGTACGGCATGACGCAACCTGACATTTCGCGTGATCTGCGTCGCTTGTTGCCCGCTATCCAATCTGCCTTGCCCTGTCCAGAAGTCTGGAAATTACTGGAAAGCGGACAGGCAATTGATGCGGCGACGAAACTGACACTGGAAGAACTGGCCGACGGGCGCGTGTTGGCGGATGCAACCGAACAACGGGTATCGCGCTCAAAAAATAGCGAGACGCGCAAGGAGTATTATTCTGGCAAGAAGAAGCAATTTACCATCAAGACGCAGTTCGTGACCGATGGTGAACATCACATCAAAGCCATCAGCGCAAGCGTCCCTGGCGCTGAACATGACAAAACATTGAGTGATAAAGTACGAACGGTTGAGCATTTACCCGATGGATGCGAGTTGGATGCCGACAAAGGCTATCAAGGTTTAGACAAGCAAGTCAGCCAAGTGACTGTCATCAATCCAGAAACCGGAGAACAGCAAAGCGTGTCTCGCTTGACCGTTCAGACGCCTTATAAGAAGCCGAAAGGTAGCGAACTCACGGAAGAACAGAAAACTTTCAATTCCTTGTTAAGTTCCATCCGTGTGCGAATTGAGCATTGCATCGGATGGGCTAAAAACTGGGCAATCTTGGCGAATCGCTTTCGTTGCGCACATTCAATTTACACATCTATCATGCGCACCATTTGCGGACTGGTTAATTTGCAAACTCAAAACTGGCAAGCCGCTAAAACCGCTAATTCTGCATAAACTCTACTATATAACCCGCCCATCGCGAGCAACTGCTCGTGCGTGCCGCGCTCGACGATCCTGGTGCGATCCATCACCAAAATCAAATCCGCCGCCAAAATCGTGGACAGGCGATGGGCGATTACTTTGCAGGCGCTTTTATATTCGCTTCTGGTATCGCTGAAATCAGGGCACGCAAGGCTTTATTTACCTGTTCTGTCGTGTTGAAGACTTTTGCAACATCGTCATCAAGCAGTACCAAAACAGGAGTTTGCTTCATTTTTTCAGCAAAACGATTTGGTTTCGCCTTTTTATAGTCAAAGCGATACTCGGAAGCCATTTCCTTGATTTTACGGGGTTTGGAAGCGGGCATTTTCTTCATAATCTTTTTTCTCTTGGCTGGTGGCAGGGCGTGCCGTAATGATGCGGATCACATCTTCATATCGTTCCACAAAACAAACAAGCAACAATTTGCTCAACGCTGAGATTCCAATGATGATTTCTCGGTACTCTTCGTCTGAATGTTCTTCATCATCAAAGATGAGCGCCAGCGGATACTTGAATACGGTAACGGCTTCTTCAAAACTGATGCCGTGTTTCCGTAGATTTATTGTCGCCTTGTTTGGATCCCATTGGAATTTCATGCTTTAAGTATAGCATAGACAGCATTGAACAAAAACCTTTACGCCCTCTCCCCTCTAAACTGCGTCTCATACAACTGACTATATAACCCACCCATCGCGAGCAACTGCTCGTGTGTGCCTCTCTCGACAATCTTCCCTCGATCCATCACCAAAATCAAATCAGCGGCTAAGATCGTGCTCAATCTATGCGCGATGACAATGCTCGTCCTGCCCGCCATGACGCGCTTCAACGCGTCCTGGATCAGGGATTCGGATTCGCTGTCGAGTGAACTTGTGGCTTCATCCAAAACCAAAATGCGCGGGTCTTTGAGGATGACGCGCGCCAGGGCGATGCGTTGTTTTTCGCCGCCGCTCAGACGGTAGCCGCGCTCGCCCACGATCGTGTCGTAGCCGTCGGGCAGGTCAACGATGAACTGGTGGATGTTCGCGGCGCGCGCCGCGGCTTCCACTTCGGCGGGCGAGGCGTCGGGGCGGGCGTACGTCAGGTTGGTGCGGATGGTGTCGTGGAAAAGGTACGTCTCCTGCGTCACCATGCCGATGGCGTTGGCGAGCGAGTCAAGCGTCACATCCTTCACGTCATGCCCGTCAATGCGGATGACGCCGTCGGTGGGATCGTACAGGCGCGGGATGAGATACGTCAGCGTGGTTTTGCCAGCGCCCGAGGGGCCGACTAACGCGATCAACTGTCCCGACCAGCGCCCGAGGGGCCGACTAACGCGACCAACTGTCCCGACGCGGCGATAAAGGAGACTCCCTCCAAAGCGACCTCGCGCGCCTGGGAGACCGCGTCCGCTTCCCCTGAGTCGGAGGCGGGTTTTTCATCCTGACGAGGGACACTGATTACTGATGACTGATCACTGAACACTGCTTTCACGTCTTCCATCCGCCCGTAGCGTTTGACATCCTTCAATAATTTGGATTCGTCCACGCTGTAATTGAAGGTAATGTTGTCGAACTCAAGATCGCCCTTTGCATTTTGCAGAACGAGGGCGTTTTCTTTTTCGGCGATATCTTGGGGCAGATCAATGATCTCGAAGACGCGCTCGAAACTGACCATGGACGTGGAGAACTCGACGGGCGCGCCCGCGAGACCTTGCAACGAGCCGTAGAGTTGACCGAGATACGCGCCGAACGCGACGATGGCGCCGATGGTGAACGTGCCTTCGATGACGTACCAGCCGCCGAGGCCGTAGACGAGCGCCGTGCCCACCGCGCTGACGAGGCCAAGCATGACGAAGAACGACGAGCCGATGACCGCGCGGCGGATGCCGATGTCGCGCACGCTGACGGCGCGCTGGCGGAAGCGGTCCGTTTCCTGGTTGGCGCGCCCAAACAACTTGACGAGCAGCGCGCCGCCGATGTTGAGGGTCTCGTTCATGTGCGCGTTCATCTTGGCATTGTGATCCATGGCTTCGCGGGCGATGTCGCGCAGAACGTTGCCAAGCCGCTGCGCGAAGAAGATAAACAGCGGCAGGATCAGCACGCTGACGAGGGTCAACTTCCATTCGAGCGAAAGCATGACGGCCAGGATCGCAATCGCTTCGATGATGTTGGTGATGATGCTGACGATGGTGTTGCTGATGGCGTTCTGCGCGCCGACCACATCGTTGTTGAGGCGCGACATCAACTCGCCGACTTTGGTGTTGGTGAAGAAGCGCAGGGACATCCGTTGTAGTTTGCCGAAGAGCGCCACGCGCAGATCGTAGATGACGCCTTCGCCGACGGTGGAGTTGAGTCTGCGCTGGACAACGTTGATCCCGCCTTCGATGAGCGGCACCGCCAGCAGAGCGCCCGCCAGCAGAATCAGTTGATTGAAATTTTTATTCGGCAGGGTATGGTCAATCATCTGCCTGAATATCAATGGCGTGACGAGGCTAAAGCCTGTGGTGAGGAGGATCGTCACCAACATCCCGCCGATGTGCCACCAGTAAGGTTTGGCGTAGTTGAGGACGCGCAGTAAAAGTTCTCTTGTGACTTTGGGCTTTTCGTCGCCCTGTCTCATGGACATGAACCAGCCGTATCCGTGCATTTGTTAGTCTCCTGGTCGGGTAGTCGTAGTGGTCAAATGGTCTTGTGGTCTAATGGTCGGTTTTGACCATGCGACCGTAGTCTCGTGGTCAAATGGTCTTGTGGTCAAATGGTCGGTTTTGACCATGCGACCATCCGACTATAAGACCATCTGACTAAACGCGCAACTGGACGAGTGGGGAGGTTAATGAAGGTATGATGATACGGAGGATTGTGAATGCTATAATGATCTGGCGAACAATAACCTGATTCTATAAAATGGAGGTTGCTATGGATAAAATCCGCCCTT
>Ga0210030_1002549_pt1 | contig 12431 bp, 20 predicted proteins | sample CryGeymeta201523_FD_183986 | JGI IMG/M metagenome (GOLD analysis project Ga0210030, IMG submission 183986) | Groundwater microbial communities from Crystal Geyser aquifers in Utah, USA - Crystal Geyser metaG 2015-23 (SPAdes) (version 2) | ecosystem: Environmental > Aquatic > Deep subsurface >...
TGAAATTAATATATTCGTTTATTCGTAAATTCGTAGTTTATTCGTTATTCGTTGATGGAGCGAAGCGATGCAAAGATCTAAAGAAAAACAAGAACGCGCTTTGGGAATGAAACTCTTTTTAAAAGGGGAGCGTTGTAGTTCGCCGAAATGCGCGATGGTAAGAAGACCTAATCGACCGGGCATTCATGGTAGTAAACGCCGGAGGGCTATCTCCGAATATGGCGAACAGCTGTTGGAAAAGCAAAGAATTAGGGTAAATTACGGACTTCGGGAAGCCCAATTAGCTAAAATTGTTAAAAATTCTTTAAAAAAGACCGGCGCCATTAGCGAAACAATTATAAACTATCTTGAACGGCAACTTTCAAACATGGTTTTTCGTTTAGGACTGGCGTCTTCTCGGGTTATTGCCAGACAATTAATCAATCATGGTCACTTCTTAGTTAATGGCAAAAAAGTTACCAGTCCCTCTTATTTTGTAAAAGCGGGGGATACGATTTCTATCAAACCATCTTCTCAAAACCTCTTGATTTTTAAGGATTTATTGATTAAAATTAAAAAATACGAACCACCAGAATGGTTGAGTCTTGACAGGGAAAAATTAGAGGGAAAAGTTATATCATTACCTAAAAATATCGAGATTCCCTTTGATATCAATTTAGTAGTAGACTACTATTCAAAATAAAATGGAATACACCCGTCTTAGCGAAACTGTCAAAATTAAGAAAATTTCCGAAACCGATAAGGAAGGCGTTTTTGAAATTGAAGGGCTTTATACCGGCTATGGATTAACTTTAGGCAATGCCTTGCGTCGCACTCTCCTTTCCTCATTGGCAGGCGCAGCAATTACTCAAATAAAAATTAAGGGAGTAGAACATGAATTCTCTACGATTCCCGGAGTATTAGAGGATGTAGTGGAAATAACGTTAAATCTTAAGAAAGTTCGTTTCCGTTTTTATGCCACCGAGCCCCAAATTTTAACCTTAAAAGTAAAAGGAGAAAAAAAGGTGACCGCTAATGACATTAAAACCAATGCCCAGGTCGAAGTCGTTAATTCGGATAGCCATATTGCCACCCTCACCAATAAGAACGCCGAGCTTGATATGGAGCTGACAGTGGAAAAAGGGCTGGGCTATGTTCCGGTAGAGGCTAGAAAAATTGAGAAATTACCCATCAAAACAATCTGCCTCGACGCTATTTTTACTCCGATTGTCAAAATCAATTTTAATATTGAAAATATGCGCGTCGGCGAACGCACTGATTATAACCGGCTAAGGATTATAATTGAGACCGATGGCAGCATTTCCCCTTCAAACGCCCTTCATAAGGCCTGCAATGTTTTAAAAGACCACCTTGAGAAAATTTCGGCCGTAGAAGTTAAAGAGATAGAGAAAAAAGCCGAAGTTTCCGAAACCAAAGAGAAAAAACAAAAAAAGAAAGGTAAAAAATGAAATCAACGAATAACAAATTTCTTACGAATTTACGAATAAACGAATTTTAATATAGTCATATACTTCTATCTGTTGTCATTCTATCTTTCCGTATTCGCTTATTCGTTTATTCGGATAGATTCGTTATTCGTTGATAGAGCGAAGCGATGAGGCATCTCAAAAAAGGAAAAAAGTTTCATAGAAAAAAAGGGCAAAGAACCGCCCTTTTTAAAAGTTTAATTAATAATTTGATTTTAGAAGGAAAGATAGAGACTACTGAAGCTAAAACTAAAGAAATTCGATCAAGAATGGAAAAATTGATTACTATTGGGAAAAAACAAAATTTAGCAGCCCTCAGAACTCTTTTAAGTCGCCTTCCTAAAAAATCAGCTGAGAAACTTTATTATCAAATTTCGCCCCGCTATCAAAACCGCAAAGGTGGATATTTAAGAATTATCAAAGGCGCTAAACGAAGAAAAAAAGATGGCGCGAAGATGGCAGTGATTGAATTTGTGTGACTCTATTGACTTTTAACTATTGACTAATTACTATTAGATAGCATAAAATTAAAAAGTCGCAATTTATGTAAAACACTAAATACTAAATCCGAAATCCTAAACAATATCTAAATCCCAAAATTTCAAATTCCAAACGTTTGTGATTTGGAATTTAGAATTTGGAATTTGTTTAGAATTTAGAGTTTAGGATTTAGAGTTTAATCATTGTATGGCGGAGAAAGCAAAATTTGAACGAACAAAGCCGCATATTAATGTCGGAACTATTGGTCATGTTGACCACGGTAAAACCACTTTGACAGCGGCTATTATGCATGTTCTTAAATTAAAAGGTCTTATTGATAAAGCCGAAACCGTTGACCAAATTGATAATGCTCCGGAAGAGAAAGCCCGAGGCATTACTATCGCTTTACATCATTCGGAATATCAGTCGGAAAAGCGGCACTATGCCCATATTGATGCTCCGGGACACGCTGATTACATTAAAAATATGATTACTGGTGCGGCTCAGATGGACGGAACAATTTTGGTGGTTTCCGCTACTGACGGGCCAATGCCTCAGACTCGGGAACATATCCTTTTGGCTCGCCAAGTGGGCGTACCGGCAATTATTGTTTTTCTTAATAAAACCGACCAGGTTGATGACCCTGAACTCATTAATTTAGTTGAAGGCGAAATTAGGGAACTCTTGAAAAAATATAACTTTCCCGGAGATGAAATTCCGATAATTAAAGGTTCAGCTCTAAAGGCCTTGGAAGTGAAATCACCCGACGAAGAAGCGGCTAAACCGATTTGGGAAGTAATTAAGGCACTTGACGAGTATATTCCCGAACCAGTCAGAGAAATTGATAAACCCTTTTTAATGCCCATAGAAGACATTTTTTCCATAGAAGGCAGAGGAACAGTGGTGACCGGCCGGCTAGAACGGGGAATAATTAAACTCAATGAAGAAGTGGAAATTATTGGCATCAGACCGACGCAGAAAACCGTTATTACCGGTATTGAAATGTTTAATAAACTTCTTGATGAAGGTCGAGCTGGTGATAATATAGGAATTCTTCTTCGCGGTCTTAAAAAAGAAGATGTTGAACGGGGCCAGGTGTTAGCCAAACCCGGCAGCGTCACCCCTCATACAGAATTTGAATCAGAAGTTTATGTTCTTAGCAAAGAAGAGGGCGGCCGGCACACCCCTTTCTTTAAGGGTTACAAACCTCAGTTTTATATTCGGACTACTGATGTTACCGGCGAGATAATTTTGCCTGAAGGGATTGAAATGGTGATGCCTGGAGATACTGTTAATCTGACAATTAAATTAATAGCGCCGGTGGCTTTAGAGGAAAAACAGAGATTTGCCATTAGAGAAGGAGGTAAAACTGTTGGCGCCGGAGTGGTGACGAAAATTCTTAAATAGAATTTTTAAAAATCTTTAACAAATTGGCATGCCCAAAAAAGAAAAAGAAGCCGAGCAACAAACAAAGTTGCGTTTAAGAATTAAATCCTACGACCATAAGTTGGTAGATAATTCCTCCCGGCAAATTATTGATATTGCTGTCAGAAACGGCGCCGAAATTATCGGCCCCATTCCCTTGCCGACAGAATTTAAACGCTACACCGTTAACCGCTTAACCTTTGTCCATAAAGATTCTCGGGAGCAGTTTGAGCTTCGGGTCCATAAGCGCTTGATTGATATTTTAAATCCCGATTCCAAAATCATTGAGGCATTGTCTAATTTAAATCTGCCAGCCGGTGTTGACATTGAGATTAAAATGATTTAGGCTATTGACTTTTAGGAAGTTTTTGGATTATAATATAGTCAGTGAGTGTGAGTTTTCCTTGTTGCCAAGACGCAAGTCGCGGCAAAATTCAGGGAAAATTCATCCAGTTCCCCCGCCGAAAGGCGGGGGTTTTTGATTTGCCAAATTTATTAAAATTTACAAGCCAAAGGCGCAGTCAAATTTTATCATAAATTTGAGCACCGAGCACTCAGTATTATTTATTATCATACTATTCTCAATTTCATTAATTAATTTGATATGATTGCCAGATTTGGCAAACAATACTGAGTGCTCGGTAAAGATTTTCTAACAAATTTTTCAGCGCCTATCGCTTGAAAATTTTGAGAAAACTCTTTATATTGATTAGGCGGCCGCGGTACGAGCACTCACTATAAATAAGGTGAACCGTGTGAGCGGCTACGAATAGAGCACTCACTAAGTAAAAAAACTGGAGGTCACCATCGTAGCCGCTCACACGGTTTTACATTTCCATAAAAAAACTGTCCCGCAACTGTCCGCGAATGTAATGAGCGGTTACAGTTGCGAGGATCCCGTTAATCTCTGAAACGAAGCCAGATCGTAAGTTTATCGCGGACAGTACGGGATCGCGAAAATCTATCCTCAGGCTTCGCCTTTCGGAGATTTTCGGGAGAGGTCACCAACCGCGGCCGCATTTGACGTAAACTTTATTATTTGATATTCTTTTTGGGGTTTTAAATAAGATGTTGATTTTTGGTTTAAAATCGGATAGTATGTTTATGTACCGCTGAAATAAAAAAGATTTAGCTGTTTACAAATGAGGGGCTAAATCCCTCATTTTTGTTGGCATGCCCAGTAACTCAACTTCGATGGTTCGCCTAAATTTTAACCAAAATTTAGGCGAACAAGAGTACTGGGTAAAAACTGGAAATATTAAATCAAAGCAAATAATCAACATTTAACTTCGGTGAATTTCTAGGATGTCGAAGTTGAGTTACTGGGCATGTCATTCATTTTAGGTAAAAAACTGAAGATGAGCCAGATTTGGAAAGATGATAAAGTTATTCCGGTGACTCTTGTTCAAGCCGGGCCAATAACAGTGACCCAAGTTAGAACAAAAGAAAAAGATGGCTATGAAGCAGTTCAGGTCGGATTTGATGCCGCGAAGAAAAAATTAAACAAGCCGATGAGGGGACATTTGAGAAATTTAGGAAATTTTAGATACCTCAGAGAATTTAAATTTCCAATTTCTCCCGCTGGGCGGGATCCCGCGTTGCGGGACAATTTCCAATTCCCAATCAAAGTCGGAGACATTTTAGATGTCAGTCAGTTTCAGGAGGGTGAGAAGATAAAAGTTAGCGGTTTGAGTAAGGGAAGAGGATTTCAGGGGGTCGTAAAAAGGCATGGTTTTCATGGAGGGCCCAAGACCCATGGCCAGAAGGATCGTTTGCGAGCTCCCGGCTCAATCGGCGCCACCGCTCCGCAAAGGGTAATGCCTGGAAGAAAAATGGCTGGCCAAATGGGTCAGGAGCGGACAACCATTAAAAATTCAGAAATAGCGGAAATTGATAAAGAAAATAATATTTTAATGCTCAAAGGAGCAGTGCCGGGAATGAGAGGAAGTTTGTTAGAAATTAGAAAGTAGAAATTAGAAAGTAGAATAAACGAAATTTCTAGATTCTATTTTCTAGATTCTAGATTCTAAATTTTCATGACAATCGATGTTTTTGACAAACAAAATAACAAGGTAGATACGGTCAAATTGCCCGATAAAACTTTCAATATCAGATGGAATCCCGACTTGGTTCATCAGGCCTTGGTAGCTCAGTTGGCTAATCAGCAGCGGGCCTGGGCGCATGCCAAAGGCCGGAGCGAGGTTCGCGGCGGCGGCCGGAAACCCTGGCGGCAAAAAGGTACTGGTCGGGCCAGACACGGTTCCATCCGTTCACCCCTCTGGAAGGGAGGCGGCGTAACTTTTGGGCCAACCAAAGAAAAGAAATCTACTAAAAAAATCAATAAAAAAATGAAACAATTGGCGATTTTCAGTATCTTTTCAAAAAAGATAAAAGATAACGAATTAAAAGTAATTGATAAGTTTGATGTAGCATCAAATAAAACAAAGGAATGGTATAAAATTTTTAAAAACTTGGTTGATTTAAGGTCAAAAACACTATTAATTTCGTCGCTGGCAAATAATATTCATAAATCGATTGCTAATATAAAAAATGTTGAGGCGATTAACCCCAAATCATTGAACGTTTTTGATTTATTAAAAGCCAAAAATATTATTCTGGAAAAAGAGGCAGTGGACGAAATAGAAAAACACTACAAATAGGCTACGAAATACGAAAAGAATGCGAAAATACGAAATTAATTTTTGGGAGGTCGGACTTCCCAAATATTACCGTTAATGTTAGGAAGTCCGACCTCCTGAATATTGAAAATTCGTATTTCGTAGAGAAGGTGAAGCAATGAGTATTCTAAATAAATTAAAATTTAAAAAAGAAAAGAATGAAGCGCAGATTAATAGGGAAAAGACGGATAGTATCAGCGCCAATCAGCGTACTCACTCGCCTCGCTTCGCGGGCGAAGCGGGTCAGCGTCAATCAGCGTTATTAATCAAGCAGGCCTGGGTTACGGAGAAAGCCACGGATTTATCCGGTCTTAGAAAGTATATTTTTATAGTTGACGGAAAAGCCAATAAGCCGGAAACAAAAAAAGCGATTGAGTCAATTTACGCAGTAAAAGTAGAAAGCGTAAATATTATTAACACAAAAGGCAAGGCAAAAAGGCTGGGCAGAAGCTTAGGTAGAACCTCGGCTTTTAAGAAGGCGATTGTAACATTAAAGGAAGGAGAGAAAATTGATATTGTGCCAACTTAATATGAAACAATATAAACCGACAACTCCATCACGACGATTTATGACAAGCGTTGATTACGGCGTTTTAAGCGCGACTGAACCATTTAAAAAATTATTAAAAAGATTGCCAAGACATTCGGGCAGAAACATTCAGGGGAGAATCACGATGCGGCATCAGGCTGGCGGCGCAAAAAAACTTTACCGGCTCATTGATTTTAAACAGGATAAATTGGATATTCCGGCAAAAATAGAAAGCCTGGAATACGACCCTTATCGGACCGCTTTTATTGCCCGTGTTTTATACAAAGATGGGGAGCGGCGCTATATTTTAGCTTCAAAAAATATGAAAGTTGGCGATGAAATAATCAGTTCAACAAATGCGCCGTTAAAAGAAGGAAATAGGTTAATGCTTAAAAACATCCCGGTTGGTTATCTGGTTTATAATGTAGAATTGAATAAAAATAAAGGAGGACAACTGGCGAGATCAGCCGGTTCTTATGCCGAGGTCTTAGCCCAGGAAAATGGTTTTACTAATCTGAAACTCTCTTCAGCTGAGATTCGAAAAGCCCCTTGGGAGAATTTTGCCTCTTTAGGACAAGTTTCTAATCCTGACCATAATTTAGTAGTCATCGGTAAGGCCGGCCGCTCAAGACACTTGGGAATTCGGCCAACGGTTCGGGGTTCAGCGATGAATCCCAGAGATCACCCTTATGGCGGCGGCGAAGGAAGAGCTTTGCGGGGTACAAAACGCCCGAAAACAAAATGGGGCAAGGTAACTGGCGGTCGGAAAACCAGAAATAAAAAGAAATGGTCAAATAAAATGATAATAAAAAGACGAAAATCCTAAATCCGAAATCCGAAATTCTAAACAAATCACAAATTCCAATTTCTTAAATTCTAAACCGTTTGGAACATTGGAATTTAGGATTTAGAATTTGTTTAGGATTTAGAGTTTAGAATTTAGAGTTTATTATGAGTAGGTCATCAAAAAAGGGTCCCTATGTTGACCCGAAATTACTAAAGAAAATATCTAAATTAAAGCCCGAAGAAAAGGCGCTTATTAAAACCTGGTCTCGGGATTCGGAGATTTCGCCGGAAATGGTCGGCTTTACTTTCGGCGTTCATAACGGCAAAGATTTTATTCCGGTAAAAGTCACCGAAGAAATGGTGGGCCATCGATTAGGAGAATTTTCAGCGACCAGAAAGTTTATCAAACACGGAGGAAGAATACAAAGGGAATTGGAGAAAAAAGTAGAGGAACAGAAATAAGCGAATAGCGAATAGACTATGAAACAACAAACAGCAAAACTGAAATATTTAAAGATTGCGCCGCGAAAAGTGCAATTAGCGGCTAATCTTTTAAAAGGACTAGCCGTTAATGAAGCCGAAGCCCAGCTTTTGATGAGTTCCAAAAGACCAAATTTGGCTTTGCTTAAACTGCTTCGTTCAGCTGTTAATAATGCAAAACATAACAACCAATTGAATCCTGAACGCCTTTTTATTAAAGAAATTAGAGTTGACCAGGGGCCGATGCTTAAAAGATATCTGCCGCGAGCCATGGGTCGGGCAAGCCCTATTCAAAAAAAGAGCAGCCATATTACTTTGATTTTAGGGGAATCGGAAAAGTTAAAAACGCCGCGATTTAAAATAATAAAACCGGAAAAAATTTCAAAGAAAGAAAAGGCCGAAAAAATTAAGAGAGGGGTTAAACCCCGTAAACTCAACTCAGTTGAGTTACGGGGTAAAGCCGAAAGACCGAAAATGGCGGAGCCGGAAAAAGAGAAAATAAAGCCGGCAGAAAAACCGGGTTTTATAAGGAGAATATTTAGGAGAAAAAGTATATAATCAACGAATAACGAATCTGTCCGAATAAACGAATAAACGAATAAACGAATAAGCGAATCTTTTGAAATTAACATATTCGTTTATTCGTAAATTCGTAATTCATTCGTTATTCGGTGATAGAGCGAAGCGATGGGACAAAAAATAAGACCAAATTCATTAAGAACGGGAATCGTCAAAGGATGGCTGGCTAATTGGTTTCCAAAAAAATTCAGTTTCAAGTCCTCTTTAGAGGAAGACGTTTTAATAAGGGAAATAATAAGAGAAAAAATCGGCAATGCCGGTATTGATAGAGTTTTAATAGAAAAGATTGGCAATAACTGCAGAATTTTTATTAAGGCTTCTCGTCCGGGATTGATTATCGGCCGAGGCGGAAAAGGCGTTGAGGAGTTAACTAAATTACTGGAAAATAAATTAAAAAAATTAAGAAAAGAAAAGGGAATTTTGGAACCGATTTCTTTGAGTTTAAACATTGAAGAATTAAAACGCCAAGAAGTTTCTGCCGCTGTGGTTGCTCAAAATATTGCTTGGGATTTAGAGAAGAGATTGCGTTATCGTCGGACAATAAAAAGATATTTGGATCAGATATTACAAAACAAAGAAGTTCAAGGGGCGAAAATTTTGGTTAAGGGAAGATTAGACGGGGCAGAAATCAGCCGGGACAAACATTTGGAACAGGGGAAATTACCGCTTCAAACTCTTCGAGCCAATATCGATTACGGCACGGCAACAGCTTTTACTACCTATGGAACTGTTGGAGTGAAAGTTTGGATTTATAAAGGAGAAGTATTTGATATATGTTGATACCAAAAAAAGTTAAACATCGAAAATGGCAAAAAGGAAGGTCGCGGAAGAGAAAAGTTGAAACAAGAGGCGTTGTCTTATCTTTCGGCAGTTTTGGACTCCAGGCCTTAGAAAATTCCTGGATTAGTTCAAAGCAAATTGAAGCCAGCCGAAAAGCCATTAGCCACTTTACCAAAAGAGGCGGTAAGATTTGGACGAGAATTTTTCCTGACAAACCAGTAACTAGGCGGCCGCCGGAAACCACCATGGGCGGCGGTAAAGGCAGCGTTGAATATTATGTTTTCCCGGTAAGAATAGGAAGAATAATTTTTGAAATTGATGGCATAAACAAAGAGATGGCTGAAGAGGCATTAAGAAGAGCTGGTCATAAGTTGCCGGTTAAAACCAGGATAATTTCGAAATTATAAGGAAAGATATGAAGAAAAAAGAAATTCAACAATTTAAAACTAAACCTCTCCCCGAGCTTCAAAAAGACTTGGCAGATTATCGTGAGAAGTTGAGGAAATTGAAATTTGATTTAGCGCAGGGCAAAGTGAAAAATATTAAAGAAATTAAAGAGATAAAAAAAATGATTGCAAGAATAATGACAATAATTAATTTATGAAGCGTCAACTACAAGGCATAATAGTTTCCGATAAAATGGATAAAACAAGGGTCGTGGCAGTATCCCGTCTTAAGAAGCACCCGCGATATAAGAAATACTATAAGGTAACAAAGAGATTTAAAGCTCACGATGAAAAGAATGAGTATAAAACGGGGGAGAAAGTTATTATTGAAGAAATGAGACCGATTAGCAAAGATAAAAGGTGGAAAATTATTAAGAAAATATGATTCAAGAACGATCAATTTTAAAAGTAGTCCCGCAAATCTCCGAAAGGCGAAGCCTGAGGATAGATTTGCGAGGATCCCGTTCTGTCCGCGATAGAGACTTGGTTCCCAAGCCTGGTTTCGGAGATAAGCGGGATCGCGCCAACTGTATCCGCTCATTACATTCGCGGACAGTTGCGGGACTGATAATTCTATGATACAAGAAAGAACAATTCTAAAGGTGGCAGATAACAGCGGCGCCAAACTAATTCGTTGTTTTCGCATCTTAGGAGGAACGAGACATCGTTATGCTAGAATTGGCGATATTATTGTGGCTTCGGTGCAGAAAGCCGAGCCGCGAAAAGCTGTCAAAAAAAAGGAGATTGTTAGAGCAGTGATTGTTAGGCAGCGACAGCCTCTGCGCCGGCCTGACGGTTCTTATATTCGTTTTGATGAAAATGCGGCGGTTATTATTGAGAAAAAAGAGCCGAAAGGGACGCGAATTTTTGGTCCGATTCCTAGAGAGCTCAAAGAAAAAGGTTTTGAAAAAATAATAACAATGGCAGAAGAAATAGTATGAAGATTAAAAAGGGCGACACCATTAAAATAATTACCGGCAAAGACAAAGGCAAAACCGGCAAAGTATTAAAAGTTCTTCTCAAGAAGAATAAAATTTTAATTGAGGGGCTGAATCTCTATAAAAAACATGTCCGACCAAAACGGCAAGGGGAAAAAGGGGAAATAGTTTTGGTGCCGCGGCCAATGGATGTTTCAAATATTATGCTTGTTTGCTCTTCCTGCAATCGAGCAGTAAGAGTCGGCCATCGTTTTGAGGCTGAGATAAAAGTAAGATACTGTAAAAAGTGTAAAGCCAAGATATAACTATGATGATTAAAAAAAGTCAAAAAAAAGATTTGGCCGCTCCGAAATTAGAGAAAATTGTAGTTAATGTCGGGATCGGAAGGTTGAGTCAACAGCCAAATTTTGAAGATAAAATTTTGCCGGGATTAATTCAGGATATTTCATTAATCAGCGGTCAGAAGCCAGCTACTTGTAAAGCAAAAAAATCAATTGCCGGTTTTAAGATTAGAGCCGGCCAGATCATTGGACTTAAAGTAACTCTTCGTCGCAGAAGAATGTATGATTTCTTAGAGAAATTGATTAAGGTAATATTTCCCCGGGGCCGGGACTTTCGAGGAGTAAATCTTAAAAGTATTGATGCTAAAGGGAATTTGACTATGGGGTTAAAAGAACACACTGTTTTTCCCGAGATAAATCCCGAAACTTCCAAGGTTGACTTCGGGCTAGAAATTAGTATTGTAAGTAATGCCAAAAACAGAGAAGAAGCGATAAAATTTTATAGAATTTTAGGAATACCATTAAAAAAATAAAATCAGCGAATAACGAATCTGTTGCGAATAAACGAATAATCGAATAAATAATAAATGAATTTCGCATTCGTTTATTCGTAAATTCGTATAAATTCGTTATTCGTTGATAGAGCAAAGCGAACATGGCTAAAACATCGGTAATCGCAAGAGCAAAAAAGGTTCCGAAATATTCAACGCGAATTGTCAGGCGATGTTTTAAATGCGGCCGAAAACGGAGTTATCTTCGAGATTTCGGACTTTGCCGCATCTGCTTTAGAGAAATGGCGAGCCGAGGAGAGATACCGGGAGTTAAAAAAGCATCATGGTAATGCCGAGTAGCGAGTAATGAGTATTGAGTAATGAGCGGATAAAAACTCAAAACTCATTACTCAAAACTCATAACTTTTAAAATGTATACCGATTTACTCACTAAACTTAAAAATGCTCAAGCCGTAAAAAAAGAAAATATAAAGGTTGCCTATTTAAAGATGGATGAGAAAATTTTAGAATTACTAAAAGAGAATGATTATATTGAAGATATTGAGAGAAAAGGAAAGGGGACTAAGAGAGTATTAGATATTAAGCTGAAATATCACAATGACAAAGGCGTTATTGATGGAATTAAATTTATCAGTAAACCATCGCGCCGACTTTATATCGGCCATAAAGAAATAAAGCCAGTTAGGCACGGTTATGGGTTGCTGATTCTTTCAACCCCGAAAGGGATTTTAACCGGCAAAGAGGCAAAAAAAATGAAAGTCGGAGGGGAAATGTTATTTGAAATTTGGTAAAATTCAACAAAGCGATGAGCAAAATAGGTAAAAAACCAATAGTTATTCCTGATAATGTCGAAATTAAAATCAGCGGCAGTTTTTTAGATTTTAAAAGCCATAACAGCAGCATTAATCTTAAAATCTTGCCTTATATAAAAACCGAGCTCAAAGACAAAATGATTTTTTTTAGTCCGGAAAATAATTCCAAACAAGCCCGAGCCAATTGGGGAACAATTAGATCGCTGGCTGCTAACGCCATTACCGGTTTAACTGAGGGA
>Ga0210030_1002555_pt1 | contig 12408 bp, 12 predicted proteins | sample CryGeymeta201523_FD_183986 | JGI IMG/M metagenome (GOLD analysis project Ga0210030, IMG submission 183986) | Groundwater microbial communities from Crystal Geyser aquifers in Utah, USA - Crystal Geyser metaG 2015-23 (SPAdes) (version 2) | ecosystem: Environmental > Aquatic > Deep subsurface >...
TCACTTCCAGAATCGAATCATTTTTTTCCATTTTTCACCTACCTGTAAAGCTTCGGGTCCATTGCATCGCGAAGTCCATCACCCATAAAATTAAAGGAAAGAACAGTAAATAATATGGCAAGTCCAGGATACCAAACCATTCTCGGGGTAATAAATATATAATTCTGGGCATTTTGTAACATATTTCCCCAGCTTGCAAGTGGTGCCTGAACTCCAAAACCAAGGAAGCTAATCGAAGCTTCATAAATAATTGCCGAGCCGATACCAAGGGTGGTTGAAACTATAATTGGAGCCATAACATTTGGCAAGTAATGAACAAACATAATTCTTCTTCCTGAGCAGCCTATGGCTCTGGCGGCTTCAGAAAATTCTTCTTCTTTAAGAGAAAGTACAACACTTCTCACAAGTCTTGCATCTCCCATCCACCCAAAAACAACAATTACGAATATGAGAGGCAGTATTCCTTTACCAACAACAGAAGCAAGTGCAATCAATAAAGGAAATATTGGTATAGAAAGCAAAATATCAACAATTCTCATAAGAATGGTATCTACTATTCTTCCATAATGTCCTGCAGTAAGCCCTACAACCGCCCCCAGTACAGTCGCAGAAGTTGCTGCAGAGAAACCAATAAGAAGAGAAATTCTGCCGCCATACATAAGTCTTGCGAGAACGTCTCTTGCGTAATCATCTGTTCCTAAGGGGTGGGCAAGACTTGGAGGGAGAAGTTCATCGCCACCTGCTAATTGCAAAAAAGGATTTACCCTCCAGATAAACGGCCCAACAAGTGCAAATAAAATAATTATAAGTAAAGATACCAGACCTACCATAGCGAGTTTATGTTTTAGAAGTCTGTGAAAAACTAACCTCCAGTAACTATATTCGCCTGTCTTAGTTACTTCGCCTAAAGCAATTTCTTCTGCCATATCAGAGCCTCCTCTATGTATACCTTATTCTTGGATCAACAAGACTATACACTATATCAGCAATAAGATTCGAAATGATAACGAGAGAAGTAAATAAAATAAGTATAAGCATAGCTGTGGGATAATCATTTTTTATTTCAGACTGCAGTAAAAGTTGTCCCATCCCGGGTATATTGAACACATATTCAGTTATTGCTGCACCACTTATAATTCCTGGAATCGTAAGAGCAATTAACGTAATTATAGGAATCAAAGCATTTCTTAACGCATGTTTATATATTACTTTTCTCTCCTTGAGACCTTTTGCCCTTGCAGTTCTAAGATAATCCTGGTGCAGCACTTCAAGCATAAATGATCTTTGATACCTTACCCAGTAACCCACTGAGTTCATCGCAAGAACAATAACTGGCATAATAAGATATTGCACTCTATCTAAAATCCTCGGGATAAGTGCAGTAGACTCTATACCAGGTGTTTGGATGCTTCCAGGAGGAAGTAAAGGCAAACCCGAAGGTCTTTTAAGCCAGACTGAGAAAACAATCATCATCATGAGTCCAAACCAGAAAGTAGGCATGGACATCCCGAAGAAACTAAAAACAGTCAATCCATAATCAAGCCTGGAGTACTGACGCACTGCAGAAATTATCCCTAAAGGAATAGCAACAAATATAGAAAGAACAAGCGAAAGACCCATGACTTGAAGAGTAATTGGAATCGATCTCAAAATTACTTCTTTAGCAAGATATCCAGGGTAAAGCAAGGAAGGTCCCCATTTCCCCTGAAACACTGAGCCAAGCCATTTAAAAAATCTCAAATAAATCGGAAGATTAAAACCCCACGCATTACGTAAAGCCTCAATATCCTCGCGCCGAATTTTAGGATTTTCCATCATTGCAGCAAATGGATCACTTACAAGACTAAGGATAATAAAACTGATAAGTATAGCTCCTAAGAAAACAGGAATCAATTGTAAAGTTCTTCTAATTAAGTAATTTCTCATCTAAATTAAACCTCCTGGATTAACAGCTTTCAGGGGGCAAGCAGTGAAAGCTCAGCCCACCCCCTTCTGTCAAACCTCTTATTAAGAGAGTTCTATTTCAGGTTGTTATCAAAGTACCACCATGGACACATCCAGTTTGAATAGACAGTCGATGAGAAATAGTGGTTCCAGTTCTGAAGGCCTTTTCTTACAGTGTCAGGATATACACGCTGCTCGAGTAGAATGACCACAACATCTTCTGCCCAGATCTCCTGAACCTTATAAAGGTTTGCAAGTCTTTCGCTTTGTGGTTTAAATGCCTCGACTTTCGCCTTGGCAATAACTGCATCCATTTCAGGATTGGAATACCTTTCAGCATTCTGACCTGACCAACCATTTTCCTCTGTAGGAATCTGGCTTGACTGGAGAGATATAAGTCCACCAATTGGATCAAAAGCATCGTACATAATACCATGCAGGGTTATTGTAAAAGTGCCCTTATCCTGACTATCAAGCAGAGCATCGAAATCCATAGGGTCATGCTCAAGTTTAATCCCGACTTTTGCAAGCATTGGTTCCAGTGTCGTTACTTCTCTTTCCCTGAAACCAGCACCTGCCGCGTATGGAACCTTTAGTATTGCCTGCTCTCCATTAGGTAAAATCCTCAGTGTATGGTCTGCATTCCATTTCCAACCAGCTTCATCAAGAAGTTTGTTCGCCATATCTGGATCATACTTGTATTTACCTAATACGTTCTCAAAAGCCCATGTTCCCGCTGGCACCAGTGAAAGTGCAGGGTCAAAACCAACTTTCGCTCTCTGTACAAGCAAAGCTCTATCCATTGCATAGTAAAATGCCTGTCTAACTCTCTTGTCTTTAAACCATTCTGAGGTGTGATTGAGTTCTATTATTCCAAATACTGTTCCTTTGTTGTAATAAACATCAAAATCGCTCATTTGCTGTTCAACTTTTTTTGCAAGGTCGAGTGTAAGGATTTCTGAACCGGCATCAATACCACCAGCAAGCATATTTGCAAACTGGGTATTAGTGTCTTCAATTACCCTGTTAGTTATCTTTTTTATTACAGGTTCACCACCATAGAAATATGGATTGGGCTTATAAATAACATACTGTTTAGGAACATTTACATCAAGCATATAAGGACCTGCATAAATAGGATTTTTGGTAACAAAGTCAGCACTGTTAATGTCTGCAGGATCCTTATCATAAATAGGGCCAAGAATATGCTTGGGAAGAACAGGTACACCAAAAGCTGCATAGGCATCTATTTGTTTCCATTTGATATATAGTGTATAATCATCCAATGCTTTTATTTCTGAAATCTCATCATATGGCCACCTTGAAACAATGTTAATCTTATCATTCATATAAATATTATAGGCAAAAACAGCATCCTGCATTGTTAAAGGAGCTCCGTCTGACCACTTTATACCATGTCTCAATTTAAAAGTTGTTTCAACTTCTCCTGTAGCATCATTCACCTTTAACAAACTATTTGTTATGCTCGGTACTACTGTGGCCATATCAGGATAAGTAACGCCATCAGGAGTCATACCTATCAAAGCGCCCTGCATATAAGTTACCGCTTTTGCCGAATATGCTGAATCTGAAGTTGCAGGAAAGAAGTTTTCAGGACCTTCTTCATCAAGAAGAATAATATCTGTTTTGCCATTTGTTCCCGGAGGAACCATTATGGCATAGATTTCATAAGCACATTCCGCACGAGTTCCAGCAGCAGTAGGTCTTATATTTCTTAGTTTATCCCACGAAAGAAGCTGAATTTTTGGCCTTACAGCAATGGTCATTGCACCAACTGCCCAGGACGCAATCTTGTCTTCGTCGTTTGCAAAGCAAATCGGTTCTTTAATTCCGGAAGCTTCTTTTTCTTTACCGACAACTCTTACTCCAAGGACAGCGAGTTCCTGTCTTGTAATATTCTTATCCGGCCCGAACGTGCCATCCGGATAACCTTTAATATAACCCGCTTTCGCTGCCGCTTCTACAAAACCGTAAGACCAACGGCTTGAGTTTACGTCCTTAAATGTAGCAGTTGATGGCTTGTATTCCTTGATACCTTTTGCAACACAAACCATCTTTGCAAATTGTTCCCTTGTTACAGGTGACTCTGGTTTAAAAGTTCCATCCGGGAAACCTGCAACTACATTCTTACTGACAAGATAATTAATCCTCTTGGCAGCCCAGTAATCCCCGGGAACATCTTTAAAACCCGCCGCATTAACTGAAGCAGGTCTCACGGCAAATAAACCTAACAACATTGATAAAGCAATCACTACAACTAAAATCTTTTTCATCTTTAAACCTCCTTGTTTTAAAGTTTTTATTTTTCTTTTCAGTTTTTAAATCTGGCTTCACCCCCTATCTAAATACAAAAAAATTCGGATAATGGAAATAAAACACATATCCATAATCACTATTATATAAGAGTGTTTTATTTTTCAAATTATCAACATTATATCCTTGATAAACGATTGTATCGTTTACCTTAGATTTGTTTAAATCTACGGGCGCTCCGAAAGGAAAAGTTAGACCAAAAAGAATAAATATTGAAGATACAAGCCCAATTACAAATTTCATTCTAAATTTATTATTTTCTACTTCATGTCTTAAAGGAAGATATTTTACAATTTCTTTTCTCAAGTTTTCCTTATATTCATTACATGGCCCTGAATCACTTTTTAAAAACAGTGCAATATCCATAATTGAAATAAGTTCATCATTCCCTTTGAAATCTTTTAAGTCTGGCCTGATTTCATTAAATATTTCGTCCAGAAAATTTTGAATTATAACTTCTTTACTTTTCATCCAACTTCTCCTTTAATCTGTTCCTCAAAGCATTTAATGCCCTGAACTGAAGCACCTTTACATTATCCTCAGTTTTACCAAGGATCATTGCAATTTCTTTTAAGCTTCTCCTTCCAAAAAACCTTAAATTTATAATTTCTTTATATTGTGCGGGAATTTCATCAAGAGCGTTGTTAATAAAATCTCTTATTTCTGAAACCTCCATTGTAACATACGGATCGTTCAATATAGGGAAAAATTTATTCTCCCATTCTTCTTCAAAAGGAAGAGTTTCTTTCCCAATATTTCTTCTGAACCAATCTCTGATAACATTTCTTTCAATTTTATAGATCCACACATCCAATCCCCCGTATTCCCTGACTTCAAAATGAGGTAATCCTTTTAAGACTTTAATAAACGTTTCAGAAGTCAAATCTTCCACTACCTCTCTGCTTTTAACCCTTTTATACGCATATTTATACACTTTGGGGAAATACTCTTCATAAAATTCATCGAAAGCTACCTCATCTCCGTTCAAAATTTCTGATAAAATTTTTTTCTCTCTATCTTTATTCATATAAACGTAATTTTTTAGAAAAGGTTACACTAAAATCCACCGATGATTTCATTTTCAGCTAAAAAATGACCATTTTCAACAACTAACAAAGAACCATAATTGTTTACTTCGGCTGCTGAGTGGCTTTTATCTATGGGGATAAATTTTGTTTCAAAAAAACTAATTCTATTACCATTAACAATTAAAATACCATTTTTGCCATTTTTTTTAACAATATTTTTATTGTCAACGATTATCCCCTTCAAAGCGTTTATTATAACACGAAATTCGCTCTTACCCAAAAAATAATTTATATAATCTTTAAGGAGAACAAATGTGTAGTCTCCATCGATCCTAACAACAGTTCCAATTGTTTCTGAAATTCCATCGCTTAAAAGGAAAGTTAAATATTTTTTAGAGTCACCGACTTTAATGCCCTTTAAACAAACATAAAAATTATTGTCAGTAATTACTGACCCAATGATTCCATTTGATTCAACATAAGAGCGGTCTTTAACAAGGTTCGGCTCATTGTTTGGATCAAGCAAAACATCATCAATTTTATTTTCGTATTTGCTAAGCGAGTAATTTAAGAAAATACCAGAGGCAGGAGAATCAATTAAATTCTGGCTTTCTCCGTTCATTAAAATACCTACAATTGCTCCCTTCTCAACAAAACTACCTGGTTGAACTTTGAACGCTATTCTTCCGGCAGCGCGAGAATATACTGGTACTCCTGCAAAAATAGAAAAACCTTTTGCATCTTCTTCAACAGATATCTTTGAAATATTTTCAGATTTAATACTTAAAGTGTTTGATTTTATAAAACCGACTGAGTGTTTTCCAAAAGTTATAAAAAAAAACACGGAACAGAAAGCAAGAAAAAAACTTACCAATTTTTTAAGCAAAACCCCACCTACTTATTTCTTTTTCTTATATAAGCAGGAATTTCAAAATCAGAAGTGTCAAAAGCTTCTTCTATATTCAATGATTTTTCACGTCTTTTAATCTCTGGCTTCCTGCTAAAACCTGCAGCAATAACAGATATATGTATTTCGTCTTCTAAATTTTCATCTATTGCGGTTCCAAAAATAATATTAGCATCAGGCGAAACAGAATCACTTATAACCATTGTTGCTTCGTTTATTTCTGCAAGAGTAAGGTCAGTCCCACCGGTTATGTTGTATAACAATCTGGCTGCTCCTTCAATAGAAAATTCAAGCAACGGGCTTGATACTGCCTTTCTTGCTGCATCAGCTGCTCTATTTTCTCCTTTACCTGTGCCTATACCCAACCAGGCAGATCCTGCTCCCTTCAGGGTAGTTTTAACATCAGCAAAATCAACATTTATGAGACCGGGCACAGTTATAAGATCTGAAATACTCTTAACCGCGTAAAGCAAAATATTATCTGCTATCTTAAAAGCATCATTTATAGGAGTTTTTTTGTCCACAATTTTCAATAACCTATCGTTCGAAATTGCAATTACAGTGTCGACATTCGGCCCCACTTCCTTTATACCATCTTCAGCAACCTTCATCCTTGTTCTTCCTTCAAAACTAAAGGGTTTTGTCAAAACTGCAATGGTTAAAATATCGAATTCTTTGGCTATGCTTGCAATAAGAGGTGATGCGCCAGTCCCCGTTCCTCCTCCCATACCTGCAGTGATAAATATAAGATCAGCCCCTTCAATTACCCTTCTTAATTCATCCTTGCTTTCTTCAGCAGATTTCTTTCCTATCTCAGGAAATGAGCCGGCGCCTAATCCTCCAGTGGTTTTAGGGCCTATTTGCACCTTCCTGTCTGCTTTATTCAAAGAAAGGACTTGAACATCGGTGTTAATGGATATAAATTCAACTCCATGGATACCTTCGTCAATCATCCTATTGACTGCATTCCCACCTCCACCGCCAACCCCTATTACTTTAATTCTTGCCTGTGAGCCCTTCCAAGGATCTATCATTATAATAATTTCGCCTCCTATTCAAATATATCTTTAAGCCATGAGAGACTTTTCCAGAGGTCTGATCTTTTTCTCACAACCTTCTCGTTTTCCATGGCATATCTTATAAGGCCTACCGAAGCCGAATATTCAGGAGAGCTTAAAATATCTGAAAGAGCAAAATCGCTTTTCGGGAAACCTACACGAGAGGGAATTTCAAGTATTTCAGATGCTCTTTCTGCAAAACCTTTGAGTAAAGCGCATCCTCCAGTAATCACAATACCTGCTGGAATTGAGCTCCAAAAGCCAGATTTCATAAGCTCTAGTCTTATCCCTTCGAGTATCTCATCCACTCTTGAAGTCACAATTTCTCCAATCTCTGTATAAGGTACAGAAAACTTTTCATTAGTGCTTACTTTTTCTATTTCTACCTCTCCCGAAGGAATATCTCCCTTCTTTGTAATTACAAAACCATATTGTTTCTTCACTTTTTCTGCTTCCTCAAGAGAAATTCTCAATGCAAAAGCTATATCTTTTGTTATGTATTCACCGCCAATCGGTAGTACCGTAGTATGTGCAATATTCCCATTAACATATAATATGAGATCTCCTGTTCCTGCACCGATATCAAGAAGAGCAATCCCTAAATCTTTTTCCTGATCTCCAAGTATTGAATAAGACGATGCCAATGATTGGAGAACAAATGAACCAAGTTCAAGTTCAGCCATTGAAATACATTTTCCAATATTGTACAAAGCAGTAGATGAGCTTGTAACAATATGAACTTCTTCTTCAAGTTTAATACCCGACATACCAATTGGATTTCGTATTCCGCCTTGACCATCAATTATAAACTGCCTTGGCAAAATATGAATAATTTTCTGGTTCGGTTGCAACAAAAGGACTTTCGCAGATTCTTCAACTCTTTTTATATCATCGGCGCCAATTTCTCTTCCATCTTTTGAGATTACTATTACTCCACGGTTGTTAACAGAAAAAATATGAGCGCCACTAACGGTAACGTAAACAGTTGAAGCTTTTTTACCAGACATTGCCTCGGCTTGTTTTTTTGCCTGGACAATAGCGTCACTTGCTTTGTTCAAATCAACAACGAAACCTTTATTTATACTCTTAGAGGGAACAATTCCAACTCCAATGATAGAAGCATTTCCATCTGCTTCTTCGGCAATTAAGTATTTCACACTGCTACTTCCTAAATCAAGTCCTGCAATTATTCTTTCGCTCACCTTTCTCTCCAAATAATTATTGCTTGATTATTATATCTTAAATCAATGGATTGAATTTCTTCAATTTTCTTAGAAAACGCTTGCAAAACTTTCAAATATTCCTCTAAATTCCCCTCAAGATTATCATTACTCATTATAATAAGAATATCTTTTTTATCAAAAAATGCAATATTTTTTTCGTAAATTTCCAAACTCTTAACTTGATTTAAATAATTATAGTTCATAAGAATCAAAAAAAAATTGCTAAAATTATCAGTCCATTTCTCTTTTTCAAAATTAGCAGTAATTAAAGGCCCATCATTTAATGTTTTATTAATTATGTATCCATTTTTGGTTATCCCGAGAATACTATCCGCAAATTTTATGTTATAAATAACATTCTCTTCATAGCTGACATCCACTTGTAGGAGTTTTCTATGAAGAACAACTGGTATTTTAGTAAAGTAAGTAAAATAAAAACCATCAAAACCTTTAAAAATATCTTGAGCCTTCAAGGGCACATTACTATCTATATTTATAAATTTTTGTGGAAGAAAAGGGGAGAATGCAAAAAAAATAATAATTAATAAAATTAAAATTATTAAAAATCTCTTCATTTTCTCCTTTTAAGAGCTTCCTCCACAATAAATTCTGTTAAATCATCAAAACTCATCCCATAAGCCCTGGCAGCATCAGGTATAAGACTTGTTTCGGTCATTCCAGGTATGGTATTTACTTCTAAAACATAAGGCATTTCATCTCTAACTATGAAATCAATCCTTGCAAAATCACGCAAAGAAAAAGAAGTATAAACTTTATAGGCAAGCTTAGATGCTAAATCACTTACCTCTTCAGGTATATTTGCTGGAATGATATGTGTGGACATTCCAGGAGTATATTTTGAGAAATAATCGTAAAAATTGTGTGCTGGAATTATCTCAATTATGGGCAGAACAACAACATTATTAGAGTTGCCTATTATAGAAACAGTAATTTCTTTGCCTTGAATAAATTCTTCGATAATAACTCCATGAGAAAACGAGAACGCAGTCTGCAACCCTTCTTTAAACTGTTCTTCATTTTGGATTATGCTTATGCCAATAGCAGAACCTTGATCAACTGGTTTAATTACCATTTTCTCAGAGTGAATAACCGATTTTGCATATTCATATGAAGTATTTAAATCTTCTGTATATAAAAAGCTGGCTGTTGGTATGTTAAATTCTCTGAAAAGATATTTTGAAAAGAGTTTGTTCATGCTTATTGCACTCTGAAGAACAGAAGAACCAGTGTAAGGAACGCCCAATATTTCAAGAGCCCCCTGGATTGAGCCATCTTCACCAAAAGTTCCGTGGAGTGCTATAAAAGCTACATCTGGTTTAAACTCTTCAATGACCTGTTCAATTTTCCCCTGAAAGTCAAACTCTTTTACCTGAAAATTACGCCTTTTTAAAGCTTCGGCAATGGCTTTACCACTTTTTAAAGAAATATCCCTCTCTTTTGATAATCCCCCATAAATAACAAGGACTTTTCCCTTCATTTTTTCTTTTCCATTAGCCTGATATCTCTAAAATTACCAGCAAGTTTTATCTCAAGTTCAAGTATCAGGTCTTTAACTTTATAAACCCTCGCCTGTGCATCTCTTATCAAAGACACAATATCATGGGCAGTTGCATTACCAAGGTTAATTATAAAGTTTGCATGTAATTCGGATATCTGTGCGTCCCCTATCCTTAAACCCTTACAGCCTGCTTCGTCAAGAACACGACCGGCATATGTAGTAGGTGGGTTTTTAAAAACACTTCCTGCGCACGGATAATTAATAGGCTGTTTTTCTCGCCTTATTATTATGCTTGTCTCTCTTTCTTTCTCGATTTCTTTAAAATCTTTACTTTCGAGTTCGAAAAGGGCATCAAGCAAAATTAAATTCTCATCTTGAATTCTGCTGTATCGATAATCGAACCTAAGTTCATCATGATTCAATTTAAAAATTGAGCCATTATAATCAACAACATTAACATATTTCACTCTCGTACTGAGAAACCGGGAGTTGCTACCCGCATTCATTGCTATTGAGCCACCGATTGCACCTGGAATACCCCATGCAAACTCCATTCCACAAAGATTTCTTCTCATTCCTTCCTCTAATAATTTCTGAAGAGAAACACCTGCCTGAACTAAAACATCGTTTCTATCAAAAATCATATTAGAAAAAGTATCGGAAATTTTTATAACGACGCCTTCAATTCCAGAGTCTGAAACAATAATATTTGTTCCGTTTCCCACCACAAAAATAGGCATTTTATTATTCTTTGCCCACCTTAGTGTCGTTATCAAATCATCAGCATCATAAGGTTTAACAAAAATTTCAGCAGAGCCTCCAATTTTAAAGGAAGTATGCCGTGACATAAGTTCATCAAGCAAAACTTCTCCACGGATGGATTTTGTTAAAACCTCAATAGATTTGTTAAATTTTTGATTTTTCAATGACATCTAAAATTTCTCCTGATATTGTCCCTATATCTCCAGGACCAAGCAATACAAGCAAATCACCGCTTTTTAACTTACCTATTAAATACCCTGGAATGTCTCTTTTGTCTTTTATAAAAACAACTTCTTTTTTAGGATTTAATATTTTTACCCAATCATAGATTTTTTCTCCTGAAATACCCTCGATTGGCTCTTCAAATGCTCCGAAAATGTCTGTTAAAATTATGAAATCCGAAAGGTAAAAGGGCTCTGCAATTCTTTCTTTTAGCGCACTGACTCTCGTATATCTATGAGGTTGATATATCGAAACAATTCTTCTTTCAGGAAAATGTTTTTTTAATGCACTAAGTGTAGCCCATACTTCTGTCGGGTGGTCAGCATGGTCATCAATAAGCAAAATCCCTTCTTTTTCCCACTTTTTCTCCATCCTTCTTTTTGGTAAATTGAATGTTGCTATTGAATTAATCCCATCTTTAATGCTTATCCCAGAAATATTAGAAGCAATTAGTGAGGCCATAGCATTAAGGACATTGTGTTCACCAAAAGCTCTTAAAAAAATATCTTTATAAGTATTATCGCGATATTTAAGATCAAACCTTATGCCATTTTCTAAAAACCTAAGATTATATCCAAACATGTCTGCTTTCCCGTCTTCAAGACTATAGTAAATTATATTGTTTTTAATATTCTTTGCAATAGAACAGGCATTTTCATCGTCCATGGAAACTATTTTATAAAGAGACTTTTGAGCTAAATTTAAAAAAGCCTTTTCAAGATTTTCGAAGTCCCAATTGTAATAATTAAGATGGTCTTTATCAATATTCGTAATTATAAGAATAAAAGGATTAAAATACAAAAATGTCCCATCACTTTCGTCAGATTCAATTACAAAAAATCGTGCATCTTTATAAAAATTCTTAAACTCTGTTTCTCCACCAATATATACATTTACTCTAAAACTTTTGTTAAATATATGCCCAACCATAGTTGTAGTAGTTGTTTTTCCATGGGTTCCAGAAACTACCACAGAACTAAAACTATTAGAAATCCTTGCAAGGGTTTCGCCTCTTCTCTCAATTTTTATGCCAAGATTTTTAGCCTTTATCAAATTTACATCATTTTCAACGAAAGCTGAGGAATAGACAACTAGTTTAAAAGTTCCATCAAGGTAATCGAAGCGTTTCCCTATATCGACCTTTATATTGTTACTTTTTAAGTCTTTTATAACATCATTTTCTTTCAAATCTAACCCATAAACTTCATAACCAAAGTCCTTCATGAGCAAAGCAAGCCTGCTCATGCCTGAACCACCTATGCCTAATAAAAGCACTTTATCCATAAAACGACCCTTTTATGGTTTTGTATATAATTTGTTCACTTTTTAAAGGAAAAATATCAGAACAATTTTCTTTCATTTTTTTAAGTATATCAACATGAGAAAAATAGTAAATAAGTTTTTGATATAA
>Ga0210030_1002568_pt1 | contig 12369 bp, 14 predicted proteins | sample CryGeymeta201523_FD_183986 | JGI IMG/M metagenome (GOLD analysis project Ga0210030, IMG submission 183986) | Groundwater microbial communities from Crystal Geyser aquifers in Utah, USA - Crystal Geyser metaG 2015-23 (SPAdes) (version 2) | ecosystem: Environmental > Aquatic > Deep subsurface >...
AGAGGATTTTAGAGATATTCAACCAGAGGTGAGGGATTTTGAACCGAGAATCAGCTTGAATGGTGGGAAAGAAGGTCTAAAATTCTATCGACAGATATTGTCCCAAATAGGAAGGTATCTGGCCAAAGATGGCTGGGTAATACTGGAGCTGGGTAAAGGACAAGCAGAAAAGGTGACCAGACTTATAGAATTAACAGGGGAATTCAATCCAACATCTATTGTAAAGGATTTTTCAGGGATTGAAAGGGTAGTAAAGGCCCAGAAGAGGGATCGGGGATAGATTGGAAAAGATAATAATAAACGGCGGAAAGAGATTAGTGGGTGAAGTTGAGATTAGCGGTGCAAAGAATGCTGCACTGCCAATACTTGCAGCTTCCATACTTACAGAGGGCTGGAATACCTTCTCAAATGTCCCAAATCTAAGGGATATAGAGACCATAAAAAAATTGCTCATAGGACTTGGGGTAAAGGTTGAAGAAGAGAAGGATGTAAGGATCAATGCCGCTGGGTTAAACAATTATGAGGCTCCGTATGATCTGGTTAAGACGATGCGGGCATCAGTCTTAGTACTTGGCCCCCTGCTTGCCAGATTAAAGAAGGCAAAGGTAGCTCTGCCAGGGGGATGTGCTATTGGAGCAAGGCCTATTAATCTTCACCTAAGTGGACTGGCTGCCTTGGGGGCAAAGGTAGACCTTAAACATGGTTATGTGGAAGCAGAAGCAAAAAGTCTCAAAGGTGCCCCTATCTTTTTCGACATACCAACCGTTACCGGCACAGAAAATCTAATGATGGCGGCAACCTTAGCTGACGGTATAACGACCCTGGAGAATGCCGCCTGTGAGCCTGAAGTGGTGGATCTGGCTAATGTCCTGAAGAAGATGGGGGCAAATATAAGGGGAGAGGGGACAGAGGTTATAACCATTGAGGGTGTAAAGGAATTAAAATCAACCAACCATACAATTATTCCAGATCGAATAGAAGCAGGCACCTTTATGATAGCTTCTGGAATAACCGCCGGTAATATTAAAATCTATAACTGCAATATAGCGCACATGGATGCCGTATTCAGCAAGCTTACAGAAGCAGGAATTAAGTTAACCTATGAGAATGACGGAGTCAGGGTGATTGGAACCAAACCAGTACGAAGTGTTGATATAAAGACATTGCCCTATCCCGGGTTCCCAACGGACATGCAGGCTCAGATGATGGTATTGATGTGTTTTGCAAATGGAACAAGTGTAATTTCTGAGACAGTCTTTGAAAACAGATTCATGCACGTTAGTGAACTTAGAAGGATGGGGGCAGATGTTAGGATTGAGGGACGCAGTGCTATTGTAAAGGGCGTTTCTGGTTTAAATGGAGCCCCTGTTATGGCAACCGATCTGAGGGCAAGCGCCTCCCTCATTTTAGCCGGTCTTGCAGCAGAAGGGAAAACAGAGGTATCAAGGATCTATCATATAGATAGGGGATATGAACGTATAGTTGAAAAACTTTCGAATTTAGGGGCAGATATAAAGAGAGTGAAGGATTGATGAAGTCGTAAAAAGTCAAAAATCAGACGGCACAGTAAAAAGCTCAATATGCAAGGCGCACAAATCCTATTATCTGTTAACCGTTATCCGTTGTCCGTTGACCGTCAACAAATAATGTACTTACGGTGAACTGTAAACAGTGAACGGTGAACTATTTCCATAGTTACGCTGTAACGACGAGGGATGTAGCGCAACGCCGCAGATGGACTTTTTGCGAAGCCGTCAAGGATTAAATTTAAGGGGCCCATAATGGCGAAGATACTAGTAGTTGATGATGAACCAAGTATGCTTGAATTTTTAAAGATTATGCTGAAAAAAGAGGGGTATGATGTTGACTGTACCACCAGTGGCAAAGAGGCAATAGAGTTTTGCAAGGAACTCTCATATGATATGGTGATAACGGACATAAAGATGCCAAAGATTACCGGCATGGATGTTCTGCATCGGATCAGGGAGATTGCCCCTGAAACTGTTATCATTTTAATTACTGCCTATGCTGCCAGGGAAACCGCTATTGAGGCTATGAAGGAGGGTGCCTATGATTATATCACCAAGCCGTTCAAGGTTGACGAGATAAAATCAATTATTAAAAATGCATTAGAAAGCAAAAGGCAGTATAGGGAAAACACTTTACTCCCGGGTGAATTTGATAATAGTTACAAATTTGGCAGTATTAACCTGGTTGGAAAATGCAAAGAAATGATGAAGGTTTACAACCTTATCCAAAAGGTCTCTCAGACCAAGTCAAATGTCTTGATCTATGGAGAGAGTGGGACAGGAAAAGAATTAGTAGCCAAAGCTATTCACTATAACGGTTCTCGAAAAAACTCCCCCCTTTTAACTATTAACTGCGGTGGTGTTCCTGAGAGTTTACTCGAAAGTGAACTATTTGGTCACAAAAAAGGATCTTTTACCGGGGCATTATACAATAAAGCCGGACTGTTCGAGGCAGCTGATGGAGGGACAATTTTCCTGGACGAGGTAGGTGATCTTCCTTTACCAATACAGATTAAACTGCTGAGGGTAGTCCAGGATAAAACCTTTAAGCCAATTGGCGAAACTGAGGAGAGTTCTGTAGATGTAAGGATAATCTCAGCAACAAACAAGGATTTGGAGGACAAGGTTATTCAAGGCGAGTTTAGAGAAGATCTATTTTATCGTTTAAATGTAATCCAGATCAGAATACCACCTTTAAGAGATAGAAAGGAGGACATTCCGATCTTGGTCCATTATTTTTTAGAAAGGTACTCAAACGAACTGGGCAAAGATATAAAAAGAATATCCTCTTATGCAATGGAATTCCTGTTAAACTACAATTTCCCCGGAAATGTAAGAGAACTGGAGGCAATCATAGAAAGAAGTGTTGCTTTAGAGACCCCGAGCATTGTCTTGCCTGAGAGTTTGGCCCTTGCTAAATTCAAAAACGGTCACGAAAAATCGGAAAGAGAAATAAAGATAGAAGTCCCCCCTGAAGGGCTGGATATGGAAGCAGTCTTAGGAAATCTGGAGAAAAACATATTGCTGGACACCCTCAAAAAGACCCACGGAGCTAAGAAGAAGGCAGCGGAATTGCTCAATATCAATTTGAGGTCCCTCCGTTATAAATTGGAAAAACATAGGATCAGGGATACCGAAGATGACTATTAGGCAGGGTATAGATACCAGTACCCCCCAAGCAGAAGATGTCCAAAAAGAATTCCTGAAGAAGCTTCATTGGTTGATGCTCATGAGGGTAGTGGTTATCACCTTTCTCCTTGGCATCACTATACTTATCCAACTCAAACAAACCCCATCGTATCTCACTCCCTTTTTAATATATCTGTATGTCCTTATCGGAACCGTTTATTTCTTGACCTTTATTTATGCCTTTATAATAAACAGGATTAAGAACCTCCCGTTCTTTGCCTACCTACAAATTATACTGGATGTATTTCTTATTACATTCCTGATCTATTCCACGGGGGGAAAAGAAAGTATCTTCTCTTTTATGTATACTATTTCCATCATTACAGCCAGCATTCTTGTATATAGAAAGGGAGGGGTTCTTGTTGCCTCTTTATGCAGTATACTATACGGTGGACTTTTAGACCTGGAGTTTTATGGGGTAATCCACCCTGTTTCGAGTGAGGTAGTTGAACCCAGAGATTATCATAGTACTGACCTATTTTACTCTATCTTGATGAATATTACTGCCTTTTACCTGGTTGCATTTTTAAGCAGCTTGCTTTCGGAGCAGGTACGAAGGTCGGGAAGGGAGTTACAAAAGAAACAGGTTGATTTTGATCAACTGGAGGCATTGAACAGAAACATAGTCCAGAGTATTAACAGTGGCTTATTAACCACCGATCTGGAGGGTAAGGTTACCTTTTTAAATAAGACGGCTGAGGAGATTACGGGCTATAGTTTTTCTCAGGTGTACAATTCAAAAGCTGAAAAGATGTTTCCTTTCTTAAAAAGACCTTTAAATTCTGATCATCCTCCCTTTCGATTCGAAAGCGAATTTAAAAGAGATGATGGAGATACCCTGTACCTGGGTTTTTCAACCTCTCCTTTAAGGGATTTCAGAGGAGAAGAGTTGGGAGATATCCTGATATTCCAGGATTTAACTAAGCTTAAGGCCATGGAAGAACATATTAAAATGGTTGACAGATTGGCCGCTGTAGGCCGTTTGGCAGCGGGGATCGCCCATGAGATGAGAAACCCCTTAGCCTCAATGAGTGGTTCCATTCAGGTTTTAAAAAGCGAATTGCAACTGGATGACGGAAATGAACGCTTAATGGACATTGCTATAAGGGAGACAGAGAGGTTGAATGCTCTGATCACCGATTTCTTGCTGTTTGCCAAACCAGGCCTGGAAGGAAAAGAGGTGGTCGATATTACAAAGGTTATTAATGATACGCTTGGGGAATTTGCCAGCAGCCCTGAGTGGAATAAGGACATCGAGGTGTATAAGAACCTGTCTAAAGACGGCAAGGTAGAAGCCAACCCCAAACAGTTAAAGCAGGTATTCTGGAACTTATTTATCAATGCCGTCCAGGCAATGCCGGAAGGCGGAAAGTTAAAGATAGAAGTCAGAAGTCAGAAGTCAGAAGTCAGAAGTCTAAAATATATGAGTAACAGCCAAAAAGCAGAAGATAATCTTTTAGAGATTATTATAACTGATACTGGCTGTGGAATACCCAAAGAGAAGCTGGACAAGATATTCGACCCCTTCTTTACTACCAAGGAAAAAGGCGCAGGAATGGGCCTGGCTATTGCATACAGGATAATAGAGAGTTATAAGGGAAAAACAGTAGTTAAGAGTAGGCTAGGGCAAGGGACGACTTTTACCATTTATCTGCCGCTCGCTTTTATTTAGAAAATCTCATGGTAGGGGAGGGGTTTATCCCCTCCCGATTATCGGGCGGGCATAAAGCCCGCCCCTACAAAATGAAACATGACTGAAATAGGATTTTACTCGCTGGTTATTGCATTCTTACTCGCTGGTTATTCGGCATTAACCTCTATTTTTGCGGTTAGATGTATAAAAGAAAAGACATTTGCCAGTTCCAAAAATGCTGCCATCGCCGTATTTGGATTTCTAACGTTAGCCTCTATGGCTATGATATATGCTTTGGTGACACGAGATTTTCAAGTCGAATACGTAGCAAGATACACAAATCGCAGCCTCCCAATGATTTATACCTTAACTGCCTTTTATGCAGGGCAGGAAGGCTCTCTCCTCTTCTGGGCATGGCTTCTCTCTATATTTGCCGCAATAGTGATTTTCCAGAATAGAAAGAAGAACCTGGAGCTTTTACCCTATGTTCTTTCAGTGTTGATGACAATCACGTTTTTTTTCACACTCCTGATGGTCTTCGTAACCAGTCCATTTAAGGCATTAAGCCCCGTGCCATTTGATGGCCAGGGCTTAAACCCCGTGCTCCAAAACCCCGGCATGATATTTCATCCCCCTACTCTATTCATAGGCTATGTCGGATTTTCTGTACCCTTCGCATTTGCAATGGCAGCCCTCATTACCGGACAACTGGGAGACGTCTGGATAAGAATTGCCAGAAAATGGACAATCTTTTCATGGTTATTCCTGACAGTGGGCAACCTGTTGGGAGCTCAGTGGGCCTATGTAGAGCTGGGATGGGGCGGCTACTGGGCATGGGATCCGGTAGAAAATGCCTCGTTAATGCCATGGCTTATTGGAACGGCGTACCTGCACTCGGTGATGATCCAGGAAAAACGGGATATGTTAAAGGTCTGGAATATCCTGTTGATCATCTTCACATTTCTCCTTACCATTTTTGGTACCTTCATCACCAGAAGCGGGGTCATTTCCTCGGTCCATTCCTTTGGACAATCATCACTGGGTTGGATTTTTCTATTATTTTTGGGCAGTGTACTCGTGATGTCTTTTAATCTTCTCATCTATCGACTGCCTGAACTAAGAAGCAAAAACCAACTGGAATCCTTGCTCTCGAAGGAAAGCAGCTTCCTATACAACAATCTGCTCCTTGTTGGGATGGCCTTTGCAATACTTTTGGGAACGCTCTTTCCTATCATATCTGAGGCCATTCGTGGTATAAAGATTACAGTAGGGGCTCCCTTTTTTAATGCTGTTGTCACACCCATTGCCTTAGCATTACTATTGCTGACAGGTATATGTCCCTTTGTTGCCTGGAGAAAATCCTCCCTTAAGAACTTTCTAAAGAAGATTATCTTTCCTTTTGTTTCCTCTGTTATAGGAGCAACCATTCTCTATCTTTTGGGAATTCGCCCTTTTTATGTACTGATATCATTTTCCCTATGTATCTTTGTCCTGGTTACCCTTTTTCTTGAGTTCCTTAACGGGACGGGAACGCGACAAATATTTTCAGGGGAAGGGTACCCCAGGGCATTATGGAATCTAGTGGGGAGAAATAAAAGACGATACGGCGGCTATATTATTCACCTGGGGGTTGTTTTAATATTCGTGGCAATTAGTGGTGGTGCCTTTAACATAGAAAAACAGATAACATTAAAAAAGGGAGAGTCTTTTGACCTTGAGGGATACACATTGAGATACGATGCCCTCACCAGCTATCCTACTGCCAATAAACACACAGTTGCTGCGATACTAACGCTTTTTAATGGGGGTCATAAAGTGGGGATATTAGCTCCTGAAAAGAGCTTATACAGAGGCCAGGATCAACCAACCACAGATGTGGCAATTCATACAACCTTAAAGGAAGATCTGTACGTAATTTTAGCTGGATATGACAAAGATGGAGCAACTTTTAAAGTTATGATAAATCCTCTTGTAGTCTGGCTCTGGATCGGTGGAGGAGTCATGGCTTTTGGGGCTGTTATTGCAATGCTGTCAGATCGCAGAAAAAGAGAAACGATTCTGGCCGAAGAAGATATTGAAAAAGAAATTGAAAGGGAAATCTCTGCGATACGGATGAGTCGCTCCACAAGAAAAGTGAAAGAGAGAGCTTTGAAGAAGTACCCCTTTTCGCTTCAACATACATTTTTTAACCCATCTATGATCGTAAATCGTAAGTCGCGAGTCGTAAATAAAAAGTATAATACCCATTCACGATTCACGATTTCCGGTTTTAACGATGTTTTCTCCAAAGGGAAATTTTTATTTTTCAGGATAAGCCAATGAAGCGAATATATAACTCAATATACACAATGGTCCTGCTACTTTTGTTTCTTCCACTCCCTGTTGTTTCGATAGCCGTAGATTCGTCATCAGGTATTATCAAAGGACAGGTCATTAATAATACATTGGACAGAAAAGGCATGGAAGGCATTGAAATAATCCTTTACCAGTTTGTCGACGGGAAAGAGTCGGAAGTTGGTCGCACAAAAACTAACCCCTCTGGTTTCTTTTCGTTTCAGGGTATAAGTGTTGACAAAAAAATAGTATACTACAGTACAACCAAGTACAAGGAGGTAGAATATTTCAGCCAGCCCGTTGGCTTTGAAGATAAAAAAACGCTTACCCTCGATCTAATCGTCTACGAAACAACAGGTCAGGACACGGACATATATGCCAAAATGCATCACATATTTTTAGAAATTAAAGGGGACTCGCTTTGGATAAAGGAACTCATGATAGTAGAAAACCGGGGTGATACGGTATATGTGGGGCATAAAGAACTGGAGCCAGGAAAGAAGGAAACGCTTCGAATCTCTTTGCCAAAAGAGGCAGCCAATATTCAGTATATAGACGGTCTAATGCCATGGTTTGTTGTTAAGACAGAGGAAGGATTCTCTGACACCATGGATGTTAAGCCGGGCATGAAGAAAATTCTATTTTCTTACACAGTTAATTACAGGGGATCGACTTATCAATTTATAAAAGGTATACCTATTAAGACAGACAGTATTGATTTCTTCTTTCCCGATAAAGGGATTAAGGTTAAGAGTGACCAACTAGAATTCAAAGGAACCCTAGGAGATTCGGCAGGGCGTTTTTCTCATCTCTCAGGGAAAAACTTTCCTAAGGGGTCTCAGATTGTTATAGAATTTCATGGTCTCCCCTGGATGAAAAACCTTTTTAAGTGGGTTATTTTAGTGCTGGTGATAGTGTTGATTGGAGCGGGGTTTGCCATTCCCTTTATAAAGAGGAGACAATATCAGGATGAAGGGGATGAACAGACTTCCGTGCCAGACATAATAAACCTGTATGAACAAAAGCAGGCAGTGCTACAGACCATAGCTGAATTAGATGATCTATCGGAATCAGATGGAGTCAATTCTGAAGAGTATCAGATAAAGCGGACTGAGCTATTAAAAAAGGCAAAGGAAATAACAAAACAATTGAAGTTCAGTTCTTAACAGGCTGCTGCCCAAGCGAAAAGGGATTTGGGCAACAGTATACACAATTTAGGCAGGAAAAGTTGAATTACGTATACTGTTCCTGGGATTACCCGGAATTATGACCCAGATAAAGCCCTATAGCGTTATCCGCCTGTTTCACCTGCCAGTCCGCAATCTTTTCATCAGCATCCAGTGAATCCAGATATTGGGACACGCGTTCCGTGTTGATATTGTCAAATTCATAATTGCAGGATTTCAAAAACCTTTGTACTCAGTGAATATAGAATTTAGTCTTATTTTCGGGAACAGTCCCCGATTCCGAAAGAAACGTTTGAAAATTGCTAAGGACATCCATCTCCTTGTTCATATTGTCCCCCTAATAATGTTTCTAATGATTTAATTATATACAACATAACATTAATTTTGCAACAAATTATTCGGAGCATAGGGAATACTTACAACAATATTAAAATTGCAACCAATCGAAAATACAGGTAAATATAATTTGTTGAAATTGTAGGTTCCGTCAAATTCTGATTGACAAAAAATATTTACAGGTTTAGAATTTCTACAAAATATAACTTACAGTTCAATAATTGTTAGGCGAACAATAGATCACCATGAAACATACTGATTTAGAGAAGAGACTTGAGCAGGAGCTCTTGGAAGCTTCTAATTTATGCCGAGCGAAATACAAGTACAATCCCTCTCGATTCTTACAAATGATGAAGGCTGAAGGAGCAGTAAAGACCTCAATAAAATTAGTTATGGCCCCAACCTATCACGAAGGCCTTACAAGACTTTGGGAACTGGAAAGACTAGACCTTACGGTAGAGGCTATAATTATACGAGAACCTTATAGTGAGTTATTTCCGGAGGAAGTTGTAAATAAGGCGAAAGAAAAGCTCAAACAACTCGGTTATTCAAGTATATAGCCTAAAATTACTCCGGGCAGAGGACAAAAGCCACCGCTGATTTTAGTTGGCCGGCGAAGAAATCATGATCCTTGACCATTATCATTTCATGACGTTAAAATGTTATTGAGGAAACATATGCCAACCATATTGCTTATAATGGGATGGAGACTTTTCTTCTATGCAAATGAACGTAATGAACCTACTCATGTCCACTGTCGGAAGGGCGATACAGAATGCAAATATTGGCTTGACAGGGACAATTTTAACGTCGAGGAGGCCTTTGGTTTCAACTTGTCTCCGAAAGATAGGCGTGAGATAAAGCAAATTATCTATAAACATTTTGACTACATCGAACAGCAATGGGATGAGTTTGAAAGGAGAAGAAAACAATGAAAGCATATCATGATATCAAGGACCTGCATTTCAGTGGTGAGTACATGATGTTGACGATTGATGGGGATGAGAGGAAATTTAGAATCAAGGAGATATCACCTGCACTTGAAAGGGCATCTCAAAACGAAAGGGATGTATATGAGATTTCTCCTTCAGGTTACGGCATCCACTGGCCTTTGATCGATGAAGATATTTCAATAGATGGACTGCTCGGAATTGTCCATACAAGAGAGCTAAAGAGAAAAACCGCCTAACAAGGCGCCAAAGAGGGATGCGGCAAAAAGCCGCCGCACCCCTTAGCTTTGTCGCTAAGCCGAAAAGAGCATATTGAAGGAGACCTACTAATGAAAACAGGATGGTGCTTTCGAGCCGTAAGGTGTGCTTTTATTGTTATGACCTTTTTTACCTTAGTTTTAGCTTGTCGCGGTCCTAGCCAAGACGTTATTACAAAACAAGACGCTTTTTCAAAACAAAGAGAAGGTTTAATTTACCAAGTTTCCTACCAAAAAGCTTTCCAATGCGTTATCTTCACTCTTACGAAAAAAGGAATCGCTATTGACAATATTGATGAAAAAAATGGTTTCATAAATACTCGACCTCAACAGATAAGAGCGGAAAGGTATGTGTTTCAAATTGCAATAAGACCTAGTGGCATTTCGAAAACTACTATATCGGTTATTTGCACTTGGAGCGTTCCACCAGGCATTGATATTCATTATGCTTTCCTGCCTTCCGCAGTTGCAAGGTCAAAGAGTAAAAAGTTGGAAATTGAATTGGCTGAAGACATTTATAATGAAATGATGAAGGTGGAAGCTGAAAAATCTGAAATCTAAAATCTTGAGTTATAGACCCTAAAAGGTTTGGGGGGCTGACTTGATTATTGACTTTAAGAGTAAGACCGAAAGCCTAACAAAAAAAACCCAGCGGCCGCTGTAAACCGTCCTGATGATCTCTAACGTTAAGCTTCTAATAACGATATGGTACAAAGGCAAGAAGCGGAAAAACTGATCAAAATCATTAGGCCATATCCAGTAAAATATCTATACAAATACAAGTCAATGGAGTCCAAAGGGCTTGAAGATATTTTCCTCAGAAGGAAAATTTACTTGACTGATGCTACCAAATTCAATGACCCGTTTGAATGCAGGCCAATATTAACGTTTCATCAGAGTTCTCTGAAAAGAGCGATTTTCTTGAAGCAATTAACGAAAGATCGATTTCCGAACGTAGACAAGAGAAGCCTGAAGAAATTAATGAAAGGGAAAGGAATTTTACTAACAGATCAAGATACTCTAAAAAAGGCATACAGCGGTTTCGTGAGCACTATTGGGATCTACTGCCTTTCTGAAAAGAACGATGATTTACTTATGTGGTCGCACTATTCAGATTCTCATCGTGGATTATGCCTTGAATTTGAGGCATCAATAGAAGAAACCCTATTCTGGGAGGCATTTAAGGTTATCTACCAAGAAGATTACCCAACTGTCAATATAATGGACATAGGCAAGGCTGAAGAATTTCGCAAAGCATTACTTACTAAGTCTACCCGCTGGAGATATGAGGAAGAGCGGAGAATTCTGAAAACCAAACAAGAGGGGGGACCAGGATACTACCAGTTCTCTCCTGAATTGCTGACGGGTGTGATCCTTGGAGCTCTCGTGAGCAACAGGGACAAGGAAATTCTGATGAACTGGATAGGAGGCTACCCGACAAGGATAGCTCTCTACCAAGCAAAGTTAAATGAACGCAGATACCAATTGGACATACTCAAAATTTCTAAGGCTTAACAAATCACTCCAGCGGATGGCTTTCAGCCACCGCTGATTTCAGGCGTTAGGCACATAAAGGAGATTATATGAGCGTACAAGAAAATGTGGGATGTGCTTTTGCTGGAACAGCTTATATGATTCTATCCGTGTTGGGTGTGATTATCCATGTGTGGACTATAATACTGGCTTTCATGATCAAGGGCTTTTTCGCTGCCATAATAACATTTGTCTTTCCACTTCTGTCGCAGATATTCTGGTTTTTCAAAATTGGTGCGAATGTCGGATACACCAACAACTGGTTTTGTATCGCTATCATGGTATATGCGGGTCTTTGGGTTGTCGTATTTGTTGGTGCTGCAATTGCCGGCAACAGGTCATGAAACCGTGCTGTACCGTAAGTTATCATATATACATAGTGAGGTAATACAATGACACAGATGCTCATGATCGTGATCTGTCTCGTGGCCATAATCACTGAATTCTTTTCGGTATTGTGGGGCTGGCTGATTTTAGCGTTTCCGGCTGTTTTCCTCTTGATCACGTTCCTCGGAGTAAAACAGAAAAAGTGGCAATACATTCCTGAGCTCTCCGACGAGGCAAATCGTATGCTGCAGAAATTCGGTCATTATTACGCCATGCCCTTTGCAGGCAGGGATTTTAGCGCTTCAGCCTCAACCCTCATGTTTACGGGGGTCGCAATTGCAATAGTCGGTTTATTTAAAGGCTTTTGGTGGGGCATAGGCATTGCAATTCTAAACTGGTTCGTGATGGGCTTTATCTCAAGAGCTTTTAACCCTACCAATTTTCTTGTGGACCAGAACGAGCATCTGGCACACGAAGAAATAATTTCGTATATCATGGAAAAGCAGAAATCCAAGAAAACCGCCTAACAAGCGGGTGGAGGCGATGGCCAATAGCCACGCCTCACCCTTTATCGTTAGAACTAAAATACGGAGG
>Ga0210030_1002573_pt1 | contig 12361 bp, 9 predicted proteins | sample CryGeymeta201523_FD_183986 | JGI IMG/M metagenome (GOLD analysis project Ga0210030, IMG submission 183986) | Groundwater microbial communities from Crystal Geyser aquifers in Utah, USA - Crystal Geyser metaG 2015-23 (SPAdes) (version 2) | ecosystem: Environmental > Aquatic > Deep subsurface >...
CGAAATCAGGCGTACCGCAAGGTACCGTGGGTTCGAATCCCACTCTCTCCGCCAGGACCCTAACTTCCAACTGGCTATATGCAAAAGGAAGTTGCCTGTAGCCCCGCCCCGTGCGGGATTTTTTGCGTCTGGCTCCTGACGTTTTGAAGCACGGTACAAAAGCTGGTGGTTTTCGACCTGTTATACGGGAGCGCCTGACATTCGTAAACTACGCCTGCCAGACCGCATATCCGACTCAATCCAGTATGACTCCGTGTTCAAACGAAAGGTTCTAGATGGTCGTTCTTGGTGTAAGCCTGAAATCATCCAGAAACTCCGAAGCGGGTGCCACCCCAGTCACCAGCAATTGATCCCGCGCCCGCGTGCAGGCCACGTAGAGCAAGTGTCGCTCGGTGTCGTAAACCTCTTGCAGGTCAGCATCGTCACCCACGGTCTCAATTCTCTCTTGCAGGGGGATGACTTCATCGTCACAGGCCATCACCACCACGGCACGAAATTCGAGGCCCTTGGCCAGGTGCATGGTGATGATCGACACATGGCCGCTGGCGGTCTCCACATGTTCATCCAGCACCTTGAACGGCAAACCCGACGCGGTGACGGCAGCTTGCGCTCGAGCCAGTTGCGCCTCTGATCGGACAAAGACGCCAAACTCCTGCGGCAAGACACCGGCTGCGGACTGCTCAGCCAGCCAGTCACCGACCGCCTTGATTTCTTCATCCTCGGTCTTGACCACGCGAATCACTGGCGGTGGTCCGTTGAACACCGACACGGTGTCGCTGCGGGTATCGGCATTGCCATCCACGTCAACCGTCTGCTCACCCAGCAACCGGTCTGCCTGCTGGCGTATTTGGTGCGATGTGCGGTAGTTGATGCGCAGCGTGCGTGATCGGCCGCGAATATCCACGCCCAGCGCCTTCCATGAAAACGGCTGCTGAAAGATGCGTTGCCCGAGGTCACCGGCAAAGAACAGCGCATCCGGGCGACTGGCACCCAGCGCCGCCAGAAAGCGCAAATGCGCCACGCTGAGGTCTTGCGCCTCGTCCACCACGGCAAAGTCATAGGGTGGGTGCTTGCTAACCGCTAGCGCAGTGGCCAGGCTGGTGAACATGCCCGCGTGCGTGATCAACCTTTGCATTGCCAGGGCACTGCGCACCTGCTCAAAAATAGCCCACAACACCGCCCGCTGCGGCTCCGGTAGACGGGTTTTACGGCCCAAGCGAGTGACGTCGCGGTAATCGGACCAGCTTGCCAATTGCCAGGCATCCACCACCTGCTCCCATTCGGTTGTCAGAAAGTGAAGGCTGAATTTGTGACCGCCCACGGCCTTGGACGCATCACTGAGCATGTGCCGCACTGCATCGTGGCTGGCAAGCGCGACCGGGCCATGCTGGGCTTTGTACAGGCGCTGCCCAATGGCGTTGAGTGAAACCACTTCGATGCGCTCCGCTAGGCGCGGCTCGCTGCCGACCAGGCGTTTGAGTTTGGTGTGCAATGCGCTGGCCAGCGTGTCTGAAAACGTGGTGAGCAAGACCCTGGCGTCGGGGTTGCTGCGTGCCATGTACACGGCGCGGTGCAGCGCTACGATCGTTTTGCCGGTGCCCGCAGAGCCTGAGACGCGGGCTGGGCCGTTGTAATCGCGTTCCACCCATTGACGCTGTTCGGGGTGCAGAAACACAGTCCACTTTTCCCAAGGGTAGTCGAGTGCGGTTTGCAGTTCGGCCACATTGGTCATTACGCGGAAGCGGCGCTGCGCGTCGGGGTGGTCGAACGGGTTGGCTGTTGACGTGGCGGGTTGCGGCACGCGGGGCTTGCCGCCGGTGGCCAGCTCCAGCAAGGCTTCGGCAGCTTCAGCGGGCAGGTGGTCAGCCAGGGCCAACAGGCTGTCCTCAGTAGCAGCCTTGACATCGGCCAGCCATTCAGCGGGCACGCCGTAGCCCAACAATTCATCGTCCGTGCGGTTGGCAAAAAGCTGCTTGTGTGCAATGGTGGGTGCGGGCGGTTGCACCAATGGCAGCTCGGTTTGCACATAGACCGGCACCAGCACCTGTTGTACGGTTTCACGCACCACGACCAATTGAGCGGCACCGGTGCTGGGGTGGGTTTCGAGCTTGCGGCGCTGCGCCCAGTCATAGGCCTTGTCGTGGTGGTCCGCGTAGCACAGCAGCAGGCTGTTGTCGGTCTTGTGAACAATGATGCGGATGTCGCTGCCAGCGCGGGCAGACCAGAAGTGCTTGTCTTTTGACTGCTCGATGCGGTGCAGGCTCATGCTCGGATGGGCCGGATTCAGTTGCAAGTCAAACGCCGTGGTTTTGACCGCCTTTTGCTCGTCGCCCGTCAGGTGTGCCAGGCTGTCGGTGAAGGTGTCGGCGATGCGGAAGTCCATACGAAATAAGATCAAAACGCCAAGCGCAGTAAACCATCACGAAACTTGACAAAACTCGGCGACGAATTCTTGTTGACGTCCATGAAGGGTGAAATTCTTTCAGCCCACTCATGTTTGATTTGTCCGGGAAGTGGCCAGCCAGCCTTTTTGATAGCAGCACTCCCGCCTGCATGAACCGCATCGGCCAGCAGTTCCCAAGTGCCGCACACACCATCCTGCACATAGCGATCCAGCACTTCACGCTTGGCACGTGGGTATGCCTTCAAAATACCTTGTTTATCCCCAAAATACCAAGCCTCTATTTCCTCGATAGCCAGTCTGAACAGAGTGCGCGGCGCTGGGTTGCAGTTGGCAGCAACCGACGTCAACTCTTGAAGAAATGCCTTGCAATCGCGTCGATCCGTGTCTAGCACCACCACGACTGCATCAATGTAAGGCGTTTTTCCGTAACCCTGCAACAACCTGGGCAATTGATCCAGGAGCATCCGCTTGGCGGGGTCAGCTTTGGCCGACAACCCAGGTGGAATGCGCCCAATGCCTTTGTAAGCTTTCAATCGCCAGGTGTGTGGCGCACCCTGCTCACCCAGAATTTGCGGCAACAGTTGCGCCAGCAGCTTTTCCCCGGAACTATCCTCCACCAGAAACTCAATGTGCATGACTACCTGGCCTCCAGGTAGTCGCTGTACCAAAGGCCACCCAGTGGCATACCCTCTTCCACCAAATTCTTAACGATGTCCAGGTCGGAAACTCGCCGAATAAACGAGTAGCCATCTGAACCCTTTTCAAGAATCCAGACCTCTTCCGGCGACAAAGCATCCACGAAGTACGGCTGGTGTGTTGTCACAAATATCTGGGGTGCATTTTTCTTGCCGTTGGCATGAGCGCGAAATTCTTGTGCCAGTGCTTCCAGTAGCTTGTGATACAGCCCGTTTTCAGGTTCTTCAATGCAAATGAAGGGCGGTGGCTCCGGGTCGTCCATCAACAACAGGTATGCAAACATTTTGAGCGTGCCGTCGGACATTTGCTGTGCAAAAAATGGGTCGGCAAATGCGCCATCATTAAAGCGCAGCAGCAGGCGCTTGTCCTGGGTTTCCTGCGTGTCAATACTCGTGATGCCGGGAATTTTGGCTGCAATCCGTTCAAGTACCACCTTGAACCTGTCTTTGTGCTCGCGCGCCATGAACTGCACCACGTTACCAATGTTGTCGCCGTGACTGTTTAAGTGTTTTTGGGGGCCTGCCGTTGGCAGGCTGCGCGCAGCATCTGGGTAAAAATACGACAAATACCAGCCCTTGAGAAAGTCCCGAAAACGCTTGATGCGTGGATGCTCCTTGAGCGTGCCCAACGTGGCAATGCCCAACTGCCGCAGGTCAGTCAGCTCGACCAAGGTCTGGGCACGGTCTTCTTCACCTTCCACTTCGACCGCTTCTTCACCCGCCCACACCATCCCTTTACCGTGATGTAGTCGCAAAAATGGATAGGGACGGCCATGTTTTTGTCCCTTACGTCGTTGCTTGAGCACCTCAGATTCGACGAAAGGGCGGCCGGTTGCGTCCAGCGCAATCGACAACTCGTACGTCATCGGCCGCTCGCCTTTGGCTTCACGGTAGTAAATTTCAAACCGGATAGGATCGTTGGTACTCTTGGAGCGCAGCCGGTCAAAGCCACCGCGCTGCTTCATGTCGCAGGCCTGCTCCACGTCGTGCGAAAGACAGTCAGCAACGAAGCCAAAGGCATCAAACAAGGTGCTCTTGCCTACCCCATTTTTGCCAATTACCACGGTAAACGGCGTCAGTGGCTCGCCGCCTTGTTGGGACGAGAGCTTGCCCAGCGTTACGTCGCGCAGTGCTCGATAGTTTTGAACACGAAAACCTTCAATTAATGCCATGGTCTGTCCTTTATGGGATTTCCACCCGAGTCGTCAATCCAAAATTCTGTGTGTTGACAACTGTTCGGTAAAACCGAACAACTGAATTTTCAACCAGCTCATCCGCAATTTACTCCTCGGAACAACTCGAAATTTCATTGCGTGACCTTGAACACTTTCATCACCTCATCCCCCCGGTAATTGATGGCTTTCACCGCCACTCACTCAACATCGCCTTCCTTGCCAGGAAGCAAGCACGGTGCTGGTGACTTCACCCCGCTGACAAGGGCGTGAGGCAAGGCAATGGTGAATTCACCCACGCCTCGTCGCGAATTCGTCAACGACTCCCACTCATCCGAAGCAAAGCGCAACACAACAATCAGGTGCTGCTCCGCATACTCTTTGAGGGCGTCAAGCCAACCCATGGTCACACGGCCGTGTTTCTTGTTTGGCTGCGCAAGGCCTCGACAGCCCTCGCAAGCGCAGCCACATCAGGGGCCTGCGCGCCCCAGTCCTTCCAGAAGTCACGCGTGGCGCTATTCGGTGCTACTTTCGGTAGATCCAGCTTGATACGAGACGGCAGCAGTACGGCATCACCCAGCATCAACGCTTCGCCGGTATCCAACAACGGAAGTACGCTGGTCAGGCCGGCCAAAGAGTCAGGCATCAACCGCTTGATCACCCCTTGATCTGCATCATTGGTCAGACGCAAGGACAGGAAGTTGTTGCACTGGCTCAGGATCGTTCTGCTGACATCGGATGGACGCTGGCTCACCACCAGCAATGAGAACCCGTACTTGCGGCCTTCTTTTGCAATCCGCTCAAAGGCCCCGAGGGCCTGACGCTGAACAGCATCGGCATCGTCACGCACTGGTAAATACAGGTGGGCCTCGTCACACAGCAAAGTGACTGGCGTGCGCTTTTCGGCGGCCATCCAAAACTGCACGTCATAGAGCAGCCGCGCAAGTGTGCCGGTGACTACCGGCAAAACATCGGAAGGAACCTCAGAGAAGTCGATAATCTTGATGCCTTTGCCGCCGTTCGATCCGAGAAGTTTGGCAATCTGCGCCGCGAGCCAGTCGTAAGTGTTCGCAGCTGCAGGTGGCGTAAACATGAAGCCATAGCGCCGGTCTTCGAGCTTGGCTTCCATTCGAGAAATGAACCGAGTGAGCTTGTCCTCCCACTCTCCCTTGACCGGGCCAGTCTTGCCGACGCCTTTTGTCGTGTTGTCTGTGTTCAGGACCTCCAACAGGTCTTTGACTGCGTACGGAATTGGGGAGTCGACGGTAAAGGTCTTGGCAACGTCATTCTTGCCTTCTGCTTTGAGCGTCTTCTCCTTCAGCGCCCGCACGTGCGACGTAAACCGCGATGCCTGATTGGGTGCGTTCTGGTCACTGCGGTCGAGGATCATCGACAGCATCTCGTCACGATTCAATAACCAATAGGGCAGGAACAGCGCATCATCAGCCGGTGCCGTCAGGTCACCGGGGCCTGCGATGCGAAGGCGGGTGGCGAAACCGCCCTTGGTCTCATCAGCCAGCGGGGCATATTCCCCGTGCATGTCGAACACCAAGATGTTTGGGTACTTGAGTTGCGCCGCTCGTTCAAGGATCAATGCCACGGCATAGCTCTTACCGGAGCCCGTGCTGCCCAGTATCGCAGCGTGCCTTTGGAAGAACTTGTCGCCGCTCGCGATTGCTTCAGCGGTTCTGTCCGCGACGAACACCCCTAGTTTCAATCGCTCGTTGGGCGGGTAGTCAGCGCCGAGGATGCCCATGAATCGTTGAAGGTTCGCGCCTTCGACAACGTAGCACTCCCTGTCAATCTGCGGAAAACTATCCGCGCCGCGCTTGAACGTGTTTTTCTTCTCTCCATCGACTGTCCGAAAGGTGCCGATCAAAGCACCCCGTACCGTATCTGTTGGAACAGCGGTCAATGGCAAGTCGTCCCCATCGGCAGGCAACTCGTCTGGCAGTGCGTCGCTCAAACTACGCGTCACCCGTTCGGTGATGGCGATCAGAAACTCGCGCTCAGTGCTGCCTTTGATGGCGATCAGGTTGCCGATGCCAATCCTGGTCAGCAGAACCGAGTTCGAGACATCGACAGCCACTCGGCTTGTATCAACAGAGGAAACACGGCCGAGCAAATCAGCTTCGGCGAATTGCAGTGCTGCGGGTGTGATTGTCATGGCTCAAGAACCTCCGTAACGAATGAATCTACGTCCCACATTCCAACACCCGGAAAGAAGAACTCTTTTTGTTCGACGATGACCGTGGTCCCGGCGACGCCTGCCACCTCGGCATACTCAAGTGCAATGACATTGGTGTGCATCAGCGCCAACTGCCTGGCCACTGTGGACAGGGACCGTGTCAGCATCAACGTGGGCTTGCCACCCCTAATACAAGGCGACAGATGCGTCTCTAGGTGGTCATCATTGAATCCGTAGCCGAGCACAAGGAATCTACTTGCTCGATCAATCGCATCATTGGCTTTAGATCGGTGATGATCAAAAGGGCTTTCATACCCATTGCGAAATTTGTTGTGACCTGGCGTGATGATCAATCGGACAGCATCCGGCAAATCACCAGCATAGAAAACTGGGCGGCCTGCTCTCGCGTACCAATCCAAGCTCCCGTGAGGCTTGCATATCAATGCGCGAGGCCGATAGTGAAACGTCGCCACCGCGGGGCGCTGCTTGACCGTAACCTTGCGGCAGAAGCTCAATTGACTCTCGCGCTCGTTCAGTTGCCCAGCGAAGCGACCAACAAACATCGTGTCAGCACCGATGTCGGCTTCCTCTGCCGCTATTTCCACCAGTCGATCGTAGTTCGTCGTAACGATGGTCAGCCCGGTCGCGGGCTTCACCAGATGGGGCAGCAGCCGAGTCAGTCGAAGCTTTCGTGTGCCTGCAAAGACCTCTGACACAACTGCGCGCTCACGCTCCGCAATCAACTTACCGGTAGCGGACGCGATGGCCGACTCAACAGCGGGTGTGGGTGGTACAGCAAGGAGAGCACCCTCAAGTCCTTTCGCAGCAAAAAGCGCCGAGGCTGAGGCCCAGGTAGTGGCATCAGCACCAGCCAGCCCGCCTCCGACTTCGGCAAGCAAGTACGCAGCAAGCTCCCCCATGCTCGGCAGCCCTTCCGCACATGATAGGCCCGACCCCACAATCGTGACCAGCCCGTCACTCAGGTGTTCTTGAAGGCGTATTTTGACGTTGTGCAGGTCCATTTACTCGCCTCAGATTTTGAAAACCTTCATCACCTCATCCCCCAGGTGATTGATGACCTTGACCGCGATGCGGCCAGACTTGGGCCTGTCAAATGGACGCGAAGTGTCGCTGTTGAGCGTGTCCCAGGCTTCCCGGTCGATCTCGGCTTTGAGGGTGGTTTTCAGGGCGCTGTATGGGTCATTGGCTCCCAGAAAATAGGCATGGCGCACAAAGAAGCTTTCTTCGTTGTAGTCGGTGTCGATGAACCAGCAGGCAATGCCGTCGGCACCGTCGCTGATGACTTCGCCGGTTTGGGGTTTGAACACGTCCACGCCTTTGACCTTGATCACCAGCTTGTCGCCTGCTGCCACCGGGTAGGTCTCGCGGCCTGCCGTGACCACTTTGAGGCTCTTGCCCTCGGGGCTGAGGATGTCGATGTCGGGCTCGCCGAAGATCACAAACAGGTTGCCCTTGCCGGTGTTCTTGAGGTCTTCGGCCATGTGCAGGTCGGCGTTCATGCGGGCCTTGAGCACCGGGATGCGGCCCAGCTTGCTGAATTCGGTGGCGTGGGCTTCGTAGTTGAAGGCGCAGGCGATCAGCACATCGAACCCGGCATCACCACACTCGCGGGCGGCTTCGACCAGGTCGCTGCGCTGCACGGTGCCGAACTCCGGGCCGATGAAGATACCGGCGCGTTTTTCAACGTCACCTTCCAGATAACGGCCTTCGGCACACACTGCGCCCTCGCCCGGCCAGGGCGTGAGTGAGGTAAACGTGATGCGATCTGCCTTGTGCGCCTGCTGCACGCCAGCGGTTTTGAGGTTGTCCAGAATCATCTGCGGGAAGGTCTGGCGCGCCTTGTAGGCGGCAGGGTCTTGTTGCAGGGTGTCGATCAGCTCGTCGTTTTCATCCACACCCATCATGCGGTGCGGGCTGAGAGATTCCACCGTGAAGGGGCCAGCCACGCGCACGCACTTCTTGTTGTCGTAAGGCTTGTCGTAGAGGTATTCAAACTCGGCCTTGGCGGCAATCGAGGCGTCGATTTCTTTCTGCCGTGCAATGCGGGCCTGCCACCAGTCGGCATGCAGCTTCTTGACAGAATCGGTCCAGGCTTTGTCTGCCTCACGGGGAATTTCCCATTCCTGCCAACTCTTGTTGAGCGTGGCATTGAGCTTTTCGCGCAGTGGCTCCAGCGTGGCTTGCCATTTGTCCCAGATCACGTCGATCTCGGCGTTGTTGGCGATGGATTTCAGGGTGATGTGCGGCACGCGTTCATAAACAAAACCGTGGCAGATATTGCCATGCACCGGCTGGCTGCTGGGTGCCGTGCGGGTGACTTCGGCTTCCTTGATCTGGCCCGCGCGTGAGTCGGCCAGCAGGTAAAACGGATAACGTGCGCCCATGATGCGGGCACGGGCCAAGGCGAGTGCCACGCGCGAGGTGTCGATGGTGATCCAGCGGCGGCCCCATTGCTCAGCGACGGTGGCGGACGTTATCCTGCCGCAGGTCGGATCGAGTACGAGGTCGCCGGGGTCGGTGGCCATGAGGATGCAGCGCTCAATGACCTTGGTTGAAGTCTGAACGATATAAAGCATACCCATGTCGCCACGCGTGTCATTCCAGTTGTTGCTTATCGCGACGGCCGAAAAATCGTCGAAATAGCGGACGTACCCGAGCCTGCTCGCGGTCGCCTTCAATCGGCCTGCCTTGGCTAGAACCGTTAGGCCCCGCTTGTCTGTCGTGAAAGTCCGGGTGCCAGGAGTGAAATTTCGGCCTTCAAAATTAAATTCCAGAACGTCCCCAGCTCCCGGCGGTCGCGCACTAGTTATCGAATGTATTCCAAAGAGCTTTGAGCCAAGCGGCAGCGAACTAGCATCCGTTTTTTCCAATTTGGTCAGGTTTCTTTCCTGATGGTCCTGAAGTCTCAGAATTGGATAGTTCGAGAGGCCGCTCTTAGCGTCAGCTTTGCTATCAAACAAGCGCCGACTTTTGACCAAGTCGCGTGCTTTTGCATACCAAACCACGTAGTCGCCGATACCGTCCAGGGTGCCTGCGGAAAAGCCCCCTGACTTTTGTACAAACACCATACTTACAAAATTTTCGTCCCCAAACACCTCATCCATCACCGCCCGCACCCGATGGACGTTCTCATCCCCGATCTGCACAAAAATCGATCCCGACTCCGTCAACAAATCCCGCGCCACCGTCAGCCGGTCGCGCAGATAGGTCAGATAGGAATGGATGCCATCGCGCCAGGTGTCCCGAAACGCTTTGACCTGCTCGGGCTCGCGGGTGATGTGGTCGGCCTTGCCGTCTTTCACCTCCCGGCTGGTAGTGCTCCACTGAAAATTGCTGTTGAATTTGATGCCATAGGGCGGGTCAAAATAGATGCACTGCACCTTGCCGCGCAGGCCCTCGCGCTCGGCCAGGCTGGCCATGACCTGCAGGCTGTCGCCCAGAATCATGCGGTTGGTCCAGTTCTGGTCGTGCTGGTAAAACTCGGTTTTGTCCACACCCTTGGGAATGCCGTTGAAGTCTGAGAACAGGTCGGCGGTGGTCTGCCCGGCCTCGTGTTCGCGCTCTCGGGTTTCCCGCAGAAGGTCATCAATCAGTGCCTTGGGGTGGACTTTTTCCTGAATGTAGAGCGGCGGCGCGTTGACCACCAGGTCGCTCCAGTCCTGCTCGTCCTTGCCGCGCCAGACCAGTTGCGGGTCCAGGTCGGTATTTCGCGGGTAGCGGATTTGTTTGGGTGCGGTCTGGTCTTGCTGCACAAACGACTGCTGCTCGGCCGACGGAATGTTCTTGCGCTTGGCCTCGTCGTGGGTGAGGGTTTCGACGTGTTTGGTGGTGATTTTTGTGGCCATGGGAAATCTGGTGTGTGCGTGGGAGGCGGAAGCGATGCGGGTCAAAGGAAGCCGATGGGGGGCTTGGCTTTGCGCGTTTTGTCTTCGGCGATGAGTTGTTTTATGGCATCAAAAACCTGGGAGAACTGCTCGTCGTAGCGGGTTTCCATGGCTTCGATGCGGCGGGCCAGGTCGCGGTTGGAGTCCATCAGGCGGCGCAATTGCACAAAGGTGCGCATGATGGCAATGTTGACCTCGACCGCACGTTGGGAGCGCAACACGCTGGAGAGCATGGCGACACCTTGCTCGGTGAAGGCGTAGGGTACGGCAGTGAGCTTGCGTCGGGATGCGGTCACAATTTGTGACTTCATAGGGCTGTTTCCGGGGTATGAGGTCACAATTTGTGACCTCATACCTTCCCACTCATCGGGCGTGAGTTGGAACATGAAGTCTGCGGGAAAGCGATCCAGGTTGCGTTTGACTGCCTGATTCAGCACCTTGGTGGCCACGCCATACAGGTCGGCAAGGTCAGCATCCAGCAAGACCTTTTCACCACGGATCAAAAAGACGAGTTTTGCCAGGTTCTCTGGCTTGGGGATGATTTGAGTCATCGAATCCGTCCTTCGGTTAGTTGATGCCACTCATCACAGCTTGTGATGAGTGGGTGGCGCGCTGGCTTGAAATGCCAAATTGGTATTTCAAGTGGTCGCGTTGGCTACCATAGCCCAAGTTGACCATTTTGTTGACGTCAGCAAAATGGTCTTGCCTCATGCGGTCAACCCTTCTATCAGCTTGTTGAAGTTGGCATCCACGGTCGCCTTGAAGTCGGCCTGAATCTGAAACACCTCGGTGAACTCGGCAAAGGCCCAGCGGCCATAGCTGCCCAGATGGTTGACGCCAGGCACCCAGTAGGTGTCCATGGTGGACTTTTTCTCTATCGCGTCCTCGCCCCGGTAGCCTTTGATCTCGACCACCAGGTGCAGCGGGTCGGCCGGGCCGTGGCCGTCATCGACCAGCACGATGAAGTCGGGCAGATATTTGCGCATGACCGAGCCAAAACGGTAGGGTACTTCGAGGCTCAGGTTGTGGTTTTTGACGTAGGCCAGCACCTTGGGGTGGGATTCGGCCACGCGGCAGAATTCGGCCTCCCAGTCGCTGTCCAGAATCACCCAGTTGAGTTGGCAGTGTTTGGAACTGGTCTCCCAGCGATCCGTTTTGCTGGTGTTGAAGCGAACATGGGCACTGGAGCCGGTGGGGTTGTAGGCATCGAGCAGCGCCTTGATGGGGCGCTCGCCCAGAAACTGGCGCGTGATGGCGGCGGTGATCTTGTTGCAGGCCATGTCGGCCAGTTCCTGGTACATCAGCAGCGCGGGGTAGGTGTCGCCTTTGCAAACCAGGTACTTGGAGTTGCCGTCGCTGTCCACCGCGTCCAGCCATTCCTTGACGATGCGCTTGAGCTGGCCAAACAGGTGCAGCTTGGGGGCTTCGCCAGGGTCGCGCCACTTGGTGTAGAGCAGGCGCTGGGTTAGCTGAAACAGCAGGGTGCTGGGCCGCATGTCACCCAGGTGCTTGAGGCTCATGTCGGCACCTTCGCCAATGATGCCGGAATTGCGGGTGATGGACGGACCGACCAGCGCGGGGCTGAGGGTCAGGATGGATTCGTCGTTAAAACTGGCGCTCAGGCGTTCCTCGGGCAGTTCGACCCGGTAGCCTTCAACACGGGGGAAAGTGATTTCAAGCGCGTCACGCTCCGGGCGCATGGCTTTGACCTGCACGGTCTCACGCGGTGGCTGGGGTGGGCCGATGACCGGCTTGGCGGTGAAGTTGAACGGGATGCCAAAGACGTCGGCGTATTCGACGTTGAACAAACCCTCTTCATTCAAATCGTAGGACTGGCGACGCAAAGCACGGCCAATGACCTGCTCACACAGCAACTGGGTGCCAAAGGCGCGTATGCCCAGCACATGGGTAACAGTGTTGGCATCCCAGCCTTCGGTGAGCATGGAGACCGACACCACGCAGCGAATGGCACCACCCAACTGGCCGGGTTTGCCCAC
>Ga0210030_1002587_pt1 | contig 12321 bp, 10 predicted proteins | sample CryGeymeta201523_FD_183986 | JGI IMG/M metagenome (GOLD analysis project Ga0210030, IMG submission 183986) | Groundwater microbial communities from Crystal Geyser aquifers in Utah, USA - Crystal Geyser metaG 2015-23 (SPAdes) (version 2) | ecosystem: Environmental > Aquatic > Deep subsurface >...
CAGGACCCAGCAAGCTCGGCGGAGTGGCGGCAGAGCGGATTGGTAGCGAGCTTGCGCAGTCAAACCCACGGGGGTTTGCGCGGATCTGCCGGGAGCACCGTCTGTGGCTGCAACAGGACGGACCAACGCATCATCTCCGCGCGCCTTGTGGGCGCGCCCGCCGGAACGGCGTGCCAAGCGCCCGTCCAGAGTCGTTGCTGCGCCAGGCTGCCCTTCTGCCACGACCGCGACGCAACGGCAAATCCCCTCACACGCCCTTCTCCGCGTCTCCGCGTCTCTGCGTTGCCCTGTTCGCGCTCTCAGCGCCCGCTTGCTGGTCCCAGCAGCCGCCCGCTGCCCGCGCTGACTGGCAGTGCGCGCCCGTAGGGCGCGAGGCCGAGCGCCAGGCCGAGGCGCTCCGCAAGCAAGGCCAGTTCCGCGACGCCATCACCGCCTGCGAAGGGTTCCTGCGCGCCCACCCCGACGCCACGGCCGGATGCCAGCTCTTTCTCGCAGAGAAAGCGCTTGCCAACCTGGTCGACCGCATTCTGCTGCGGGATCTCAAGGAACGCGACCAGACGGTGCCGATCTGCGAGGCGGCGCTGAAGGAGTTCGAGGACGTCCCCTACTACTGGGCCGTCTGCGCCAAGTACGTCATCCAGGCGAAGATGTGGCGCGACGGCGAGCGGGCCGAAGCCGCCGACCTGGCCAACCAAGTCGTCGAGAAGTTGGGCGAGAATTTGCCCACGGGCCACGTGGCCTCGAAGCTGCTGCCGTAGCACGAATCGAGAGGATGGATGCTCAGATGAGAAGAATGAATGCGAATGCGGTGCTTGTCACTTTCTTGATGCCGTGTGTGGTTCCAGTTACGGCTTTGCACGCTGAGGGGATAACAAGAGAGATGGAGTTCCTGTGCCGGAGAACTGACGGCACCGAGTACCCGGTGTCGAAGACGTACACCATCTACTACAATCCGGCGGACGACACCTGCTACAACGGCCAACCTTGGTGTGCGAAGACAGGTCACAGCCAGACCAAGTTGGTGCATGCCCATTTCTTGGAGGACTTCACCAGTGAGGAACAGTTGGACGCAGAGCGCTACATATGTGCGAACTACGGCATAATCGGGACACTCGACATGCCCACGACTGATTACAACTGCCACGCCTACGCGCTGTACCGCAGGCAAGATGTGTGGATCTTCCTCGCCTACGGAGACACACCTGATGGGTTCCGTGACGACATAGCCGACGACTTCGTCGCGGTGGCGGGCACCGAAGCAGATCCCTACTGTGAGGGTCACGTGTGCCGCTACGGCAATAATGACCACACCTCGATCATCTATGAGCTCCTCTCCCCCACGGGCCAACCCGCGGATGCTGCCAAGATGGTCAAGGCCAAGTGGGGCGGGCACGGCAAGTACAAGACGTCCGATAGCGAGAACTATGGACACATTGGAGATCCCGACTCCATTTGGAAGCCTAAGCCTTGACTGCCTATCGCGTGGACGGAGAAGATGATGAATGGAGGCGACGGCCCCACCATGAGCCCGCGACGCTGGATGAACGTGCCGTTTGCGCCATCCCTGGTGGTGGCGCTGGCGTGTTCCTGCGCCCAGACGGCCCCGGGGGGCGTGGCGCTACCTCCCGAGATAGAAGCTGCGCTAGACCGCCTCAAGGATGCGGCTTCGGATAGCCCCGGTTTCCTGTCAGGCGGGTCGATGGAATCGTACTTGCGCACGAACAAGCCGTTCATGAGACCGCTTCTCGAGTACGCCAAAGTCTCGGACGACAATCCTGAGATGCTCGCCGAGTATGTTCTTGCGTCCCAGGAGGCGTTTGCGCGCCGGTTTGCGCCCGGGAGCCATCTGGACGACGAGGTAGTTGCGAGAACGACCTATGACAGGGGTACAGCACCGGAATACGGGCTCACCATCGAAGCATACCTCCTGCTGCAGATGGCTGAGCTCAGGAGGTCCGCGAGCTTCCTCAGGCGGGTACTGACCGTCCTTCACGAAGTAGTGCTCGCGATGTCCTATCTGTCGGAGCAGCGCATTCTACACCGGCAACTGGTGTCCCCGGAGGAGATTGAGAGGCAGAAGCGCGGGCACGGCGGGATGCTGCCGACGTCGATGGGTGACCAAGTCGTATGGTACTGCGAGCAATTCATGACGCGCCAGGCTGTCTTCAGCAGCGGATATCTGCCTGAGACGGCATTGGCCGTCATCGCAAACTACCAGCGCTGGCGAAGCGGCGCGGTGGCCAGGGCCGCCCCGGCCGGTTTGCTGCCGGTACTTCATCAGCACACAATCATGAGCTACGTGAAGGCACTCGCAGAGGCCCTCCCGGAGAGTGAAGCGGGCGAAGGACGAGGCAAATGAAGCGCCCGCTTCGCGGCAACGGGATTCCGTTCCGAGGGCAGACCGAGGGAATCACCTGCGGCGGCTTCACAATGACTATGAACCGGCAAGGTTGGACGAATGACCTGTTGGGGGCATCCCTGGTGGTGGCGCTGGCGTTGGCGTGTTCCTGCGCCCAGACCGCTCCGGGGGGCGTGGCGCTACCTCCCGAGATAGAAGCCGCGCTCAACCGCCTGAAGGCTGCTGCTTGGGATGACGATGACATGGGTTTCGGGTCAGGCGGAGCGATGGAATCGCACTTGCGCAGGAACAAGCCCTTCATGAGACCGCTTCTTGAGTACGCCAAGGTCTCGGACCACAATCTTGAGGGGCTCGCCGAGTATGTTCTTGCCTCCCAGATGGCGTTTGCGCGCCGGTTTGCCCCTGGAAGCCGTCTGGATGACGAGGTGGTTACGAGAACGACCTATGACAAGGGTTCAGAGCCGGAATACGGGCTCAGCATCGAAGCATACCTCCTGCTGCAGATGGCTGAGCTTAGGGGGTCCGCGAGCTTCCTGAGGCGGGTACTGACCGTCCTTCACGAAGTAGTCGTTGCGATGTCCTATCTGGCGGAACAGCAGATCCTACACCGGCAACTGGTGCCGCCGCAGGAGATTGAGAAGACAACGCGCGAGCGTGGTGTCGTACTGACGACCCCGGGTGCCCAAATCGCGTGGTACTGCGAGCAATTCATGACGCGGCAGGCTGTCTTCAGCAGCGGATATCTGCCTGAAACGGCATTGGCGGTGGTGGCAAACTATCAGCGGTGGAGAGGGAGAACGGCCACGGTGCGCTTCACCATGCTTCATCAGCACACAACGATGAGCTACGTGAAGGCGCTCGCAGAGGCCCTCCCGGAGAGTAGAGCGGGCGAAGGACCTCGGAAATGAAGTCCGCGCTTCGCAGCAACGCGATTCCGGCAGGGCGGAAGCGGCTGCTCTGGGTACTGCTAAGCCTTGCAGCGGCCGGTTCATCGGCGCAAGAGGGTCGAGACATCCCCGCGCTGGTTGACGAAGGTCTCCAGCTCATCGACAGGCGGGACTATGCGGGCGCGATGGTGGCATGGGAAGCAATCATGGATCGCGAGCCTTGTCTGGAGCGGACTCTGTTGGTGGGCGTTGTGCGGCGCTGGCTCGACTCCTACTCTAGGGTCACCGATCAGCCAACGCGCGAGCACGCTGTGGGACCACGAGTCGATCAGACTCAGCCTCCCCTCGGACCCGCGGAGAATGAGGCGCGCGCCCGTTTGCTGCTGCGCGCTGGCGGCTTGCTGTTGCACCACGGTTACTGGGCTGAGACCAAGGACATTGCCGCCGCTGTCAACGAGCTTGACCACCTCAGCGCTGCTCTGCGCGGGCGCTCGTCGGTGCTAATGGCGTGGTCTGCGTTCCGCCTGGGCGACACCGAGTTCGCCTCCAGCGTCGCCGAGAAGGCCACGGCTCGCTACGGCGAGATCGAGTTTGTCACGACCTCAATGGCACGGTTGACGAGGGCGCTCACGGAAGGCGTCCCCCCAGCGCAATCCGTCTGGGATCGTGTGCTCACTGACTTCGCCAGCGGTGACCGTGTGTGTGAGATCCTCTCCAATCTGATGTCGGATCCGGACTTCGGCGTGCGGGCGAAGTCTATCGAGTGCTTGGTCATGGCGCTGTTGCGCGAGGGCAGAGAGAAGGAGGCGTGGGAGGCATTTGCCGAATACTATCGGTGGGACGGCCCCACTTCGCTGGCGGGCCAGGCGGCGTTGAAGGTAGCGCGTCTTTTCGAGAACACGTGTCGGCCGGAGTATTCGGAACGGGCACTGAGGCTGCTCCTGGAAGCGCCCGCCTACCCGCGGGAGTTCGTTGGTCGAGCCATGCTGCACATTGCTTACTCGTTGGCGGGGCAGGGGAGAACCGAAGCCGCGAAGGCGCAAATGGAGCAAGCATTGCGGGAGTATGGGGACATCCAGCGAGTGCGAGAAGTCGCGACGCTTGATGTCGGTTTCTACGCTGGGGTACTGGGGGACGCGCGTACCGCACTGGAGCGCACCCAGGAGGCGCTCAAAGCGGGCATCGAGAGCCCGGCAACCAAGGCTGAAGCGCTGTGCCGCGTTGCCGAGCACCAGCTTCGTGCGAGTGACAACGCAGCCGCTCTCGCTGCGGCTGACCGCGCAATCACGTATGCTCGCGAGCAGTTCCGGAAGGAACCCGAGAGAGTCTATGCCTCTCTGGTTCGGCGAGCATCGGGGGTGAAAGCACGCTGTTTGGAGGCGATGCAGAGGTACGCCGAGGCCGAGGCGCAGTGGACTGTCTACGAAGCAATGGGACGGTGGGATACCGCCCGCAGCTACCTGAATGGGGAGGCCCCATGGAGTTCGGAGGGAGGAGCGACCAGGTGAGGGGGGAGAGAATCGCGCTCGTTTCCGTGTTGCTCAGCCTCCTCTGCGCCCTCTTGGGCAGGGCTGTTCCGTTCTCCGCGACGTGTGCCCATGCTGAACCAGAGCCGCTGAGGGACGGCGGTCTGCCGGTTCTCGTGCTGCGAGGCTACGGCGACCGTGGGCCCTTCCAGCAAGCCATCAGTTCCGCGCTGTCGCGTGCAGGAGTGGAACACGCCGTGCAGGAGGAGTCGAAGCTTGCTCAAGAGGCCGGCGGGCTCGATCAGAGGCGTGTTGTCATCGTGTCCTATGGGGCCCAGATGAAGCCTGATACGGAAGCGCTCTTGCTGGACTTCGTGGAGAAGGGCGGCATCTTGTGCGCCTTCTATCGTGTCCCGCCTCGCCTGGCGTCCGCCCTGGGTGTGAGGCTGGGTCGGTTCATACCTGATGACCACGAGCAGCGGTTCCATTCGATCGCGTTCCAGAAGGCGGAATCCCTACCCGGGTTGCCTGCGCGGGTCGTTCAGGACTCGTGGAACATCTTCGAGACCACGAGCGATGGCGCCGCGTGCATTGGCCGGTGGGAAGACTCACGGGGCCAACCGTCGGGCTTCGACGCAGTGTTCTTGTCGGAGCACGGGACATTCACGAACCATGTCCTGACAGCGCACGACGTCAGTGGGAAAGCCCGGTTTCTTGCCGCTCTGTTGGGTCACTTTGACGGCGGCGTTTGGACGGGGGCAAACCGAGTGCTGGAAGCCCGCGCCACTGCGGCCGCGCGGGAGATCGACGCAGTGGCCGCCGGAGACCCCACGCGGGCTGCGGATTGCCAGGAGCGGGCCAATCAAGCACGACAGTCGGCAGTAGAGTGCGCTGCGACCGACCCGGCGAAAGCGCACTCCCTCTGGATGGAGGCGTTGCGGCAACTCGAGCTGGTCCGCTGCTCGCCCTACCGCTCGAAGTCGGTGGAGATGCGAGGTGTGTTCGTCCCGCAACCCTACGTGGCACCGAGTTGGGAGGCGGTGATGAGCCGATTGGAGGAGGGCGGGCTCAATGCCGCCTTCGTGTATGCTGGCAGTCTGGGGCGCGTTTTCTACCGGAGTCAGTTGCTGCCGATGGAGGCGCGCGTGCAGTTGGGTGAGGATCCTGTGGGGGACTGCCTCAAGGCGGGGCGCGAACACGGGATTGCGGTGCATCTGTGGTTCAATGCCCTGAACGTGAACGACGCGCCACCACGTGTCCTTGAAGAGCTCCGCACGCAGCGCAGGATCATCACTGGAGTGGAGCCGGGAGCGCAGCAGATGGCGTGCCCCAGTGAGCCACAGAACCGGAAGCTGGTGGTTGACTCTGTGGTTGAGTTGGCGAGATGTTCCCGGCCGGCGGGGATAATGCTTGACTACTTCCGCTACCCGTTCGCGGCCGGTCAGGAGTTCTGTTATTGCCCGCACTGTGAGCGCAAGTTCGTCGAAGAGACGAAACTGCCGCAGGACGGCTGGCCCAAGTCAGTTCAGCCAGGCGGGGAGCACTACGACGCCTTTCGGCAGTGGCGCTGCGACAACCTTACAGCTCTCCTTGCGGCGATCCGCTCCGCCCTTGCTGAACTCACAGAGCAGCAGCCCGTTCCGCTCCTGTCTGTGGCTACGTTTGGCTGGCCGGATGCGCGTAACAAGGTCGGCCAGGATGCTTCGGCTTGGATTGGCGGGCGGCTCGTGGACTCTCATCTGTGCCTCAACTTCACGCCGTCCGTGAGCTACTTCAAGACGTTGGTGGAGAACCAAGTGCGAGAGGCGGGCAACGAGATCCCGGCCTACTGTGGCATCGGCGCGTTCTCCCACGCGGCCCAATTCGAGGGACCGCTACAACTCGTGGACCAGATCGAGGTAAGCCGCCAGGCCGAGGCCCACGGATTCGTGGTGTTCCGGCTGAACACCACGTTCCTGGACGAATTCTTGCCAGCCCTCAAGATGGGAGTCACCTCCGGCCGAGCTTCCGTGCCACACGTGCAGGCGGGAGGCGACAAGGGGAAGTGAGCTGTTCAGCCCGAAGCAAGGTCTCGGCTTTGCCACGCGTGGAGTGCATGCTCGCCGCCACTGTTCGGAGTGCGCTGTCCAGCCGGAAGGAGCAGATTCTCCGCAGGGTGCCCGAGGATCTCTGTCGGAGTTGCCACAACCAGGAGCGCGATCCTGACTTCGACTGCGCGAAGGCGGGCAACGCCATCCGCCATTGGTGATTGCAGATTGCAGAGGTCAGATTGCAGATTGTCAGGGGCCTCCAAGGAGGTACAGTAATGGCCATTCTCTGGCACGGCGTACAGCGTAGCAGCAAGGTGGGCGATCCTGATGCGCCCAAGCTCTGGGATGTGCAATGGGTGCAGCGATCCCAGGTGGACACAGAGGAGTTGGCGCGGCGGATCGCCAGCCGGACGAGCCTGTCGGAGACCGACGTGTTGGCCGTCCTGCACGCGCTGCGAGCCGAGATCGAGCAGGCGCTGTGTGCGTCCGACTCCGTGCGCCTGGACGGCCTCGCCAGTTTTCTCCTGAGCGTCACCGGCGAGACGGGCGAGGCAACGGAGGAAGAGCTGAGCCGTGTGCCCAAGGAGGCGGACGTGTACATCCGCATCGCGCGGCAGATCCAGGATGCCTTGGACCAGGTGGAGTTTCAGCGGGCTGCTTGAGCGGGTGTGCCGGTAAGCGCGTGCGCGGGTGAGGGGGAAGTGCACTACTATGCAATCCGGAATGGATGCGTATGCAGTTGGGAATGCAACCGGTTCCAGTCTCAACTGGGAGCGCGTGCATTCTAACACCCGTGGGACAGGTTGCCAAACCTGTCGCCCTTGGCCTGGCGGCCAAGGCTACGACGTGGGGCGACAGGGGTACCCGGCGGTGTTCAAGGCGACCGTCACCGGCGGCAAGATAGGCGCGACGTTCGCTTCGGCAATGGTGGCGTTCGAGTGAGGTTGGCGGCGAGGCGGCGCAGCGCGACTACTCCGCTGCTTTCCGGTCCGCCTCCGTCGGCTCGATGACCACTTGGTACCGCGGGTCGGTCACCCAGGTCCGGTAGTTCGGGTCGTCTCGGTAGTACCGCCAGTGATCCTCGACCGCCTCGGGCAGCGCCATCTCGACCTGCCCGACTTGGATAGACCCGCCGCGGGCACCCGTGCGGCGGAGCGTGATGGCGTAGCTCCGCGCTCCTTGGGCGAGCCGCAAGGTGTGGGTGTCGGCGGAGCTGGTCAGGGTCGCCTTGCCGAGCGCCGAGGCGACGCCGGGGTCGGCGCCGACCTGGAGCACGTGCAGGAACTCCACTACCTTGCTCGGTTGCTTGTGCCGCAGCTCGACGCGCCAGCCAAGCACGCCGATGGTGCTGTTCACGGCGTAGGCGCCGTCAGCCATCCCGTAACCCTCGTCAGACAGCCCGTACTGCACGCCGGCCACTTCGAAGTCGTGTCCCTTGCCGCCGACCTTCTTGCGCTCGGCGTCCGCGTCGGCAGGCAGGAGCGTTCGAGCGGCAAGCCAGTCCTCGCCGGGCTTGCCCGGCGAACCGGACTGGACGAGGAAGGTATCGCCGCCCATCGCGAAGTGCCCGCCCGGCTGGGGGTGAGGCGTTTTCTCCTTGCCGTCCCAGAGAAACTGCAGGCCGATCTCCTCGGGCGTGAGCGCCCGCTCGGCGCCTGACGCCTTCGGCTCGCGCAGGGAGTGAAGCAACCAACACGGCTGCTGTGCCGGGTCAACCACGACCACGCGATCGTAGATGACGAACGCATCCGGCTTCAGGTAGAGGAACTGGCGGGTGATCTCCTCCATGCCGCCCAGCGGGTAGCTGAAACGGGCGTCGCCGAGGGCGTAGTCGTAGAGCGGGTGGGTGCGGTACGCGACGATCCGCCCCTGTCTGAAGTCGTGCTGCACGAACTCCTGCGGCCCGGGGAAGCCCCATTTCCTCCACCAGTCGGTCGCCGGCGGCACCGACTGCCCGCCCCGGCGGACGATGTTGTAGGTGGGCTTGCCCTGCCAGTCCCGGTGCTGGTACTCGCCCTCGCCAATGGTGATCGAGTTGTGGGCGATCGTCTGGCGGCCGTAGTTCCCGATGGCGGGGACCCCAGCGTCCGATCCCTCCCCCAAGAACTTGAGCACCTGCGTATTCTGACCGTGCACCGGACCGGAGTCGATGGCGAGCGGGCCGCGCTTCCGGATGGTGAAGCTGAGGTTGTCGGCGTTGTTGCGGCCCCACGTGCCGTCGATCTCGCCGAAGCGCCCGCAGCGAAAGGTGGCGAAGGTGGCGTCTTCCGTCCAGTCGCTGCGCATGACGACATGCCCGGAGGTCGGGAACAACCGGGTGAGCGGAAGCGTGGTCGGGTCGAGCGGCTGCTGGTCGGGGTCCCACCAGAGCACGCGCCCCAAGGCTTCCCGGTCCCTGTTCCAGGGCGGCTCCTGGGTGCGGAACTTGTCCATCCACGCCAGTCCCAGCCCGTCGTTCTCGCGGGTGAACGTGAGGAAGAGCAGGTGGTTCGCGCCCGAGTGCCCCTCGCTGACGGCGCCGGCATCGTCGGCGCAGCGGGTGACGCCGATCTTCTCGACGCAGAGCGGCTCCAGCTTCGGGACGAGGTGGTACCAGTAGAACGGGCTCTGGTACCTGGCGAAGTCGGCGCGGCCCAGGTAGTCCTCGCCGGTGGCATGCGCCCAGCAGATCGCTGCGGCAAATGGCTCCCAGTAGGCGTGCTCGCCGTTGTAGCCGTGCCCCATGTCCGACCCGCCGCGACCCGCCGCCCACTTATTGAGCTTGTCGGTCCAGCCGACGAGCGTCTGGTCGAAGTCGTGCTTCATCCGGACGAGGAACGCCGCGTCGTTGGGTCCCGTCCCGCCCTCGTAGAAGACGGACACCAAGTGGAGCGTCGGTCGCCAGTAGAGGCTGCCATCGCGAACCACCGACTGCGCCACCAAGTCTGACAGCTCTTTGCGTTCGTCGGGCGTCAGGTCCTCCCAGAGCAGGTCCATCGTCGCCGGCCAACCGAACACCCACGTCGGCCGCCTGAACTCCGGCGAGTTGCGGATGGCGTCGAGGTACTTCCGGTCACCCGTCAGCTTCCAGAGCAGCGCGTGCTTGCACCCGCCGAACTCCGATGCCCAGGGCTTCGCCGGGTCGCACTGCCGCTTCAGCGCCTCGAACTCCGTGGCGACGCGCGGATCAGCCAGCCGCCGCCGGAGGGTCTCCAAGTCCTCCTTCACCAGCAGGAACCGCGGGTGCTCGTTGCGCGCCAGCCGCGACTCGGGCGGGATGACGAACTGCGGCCGGCCATCGGCAACGGTGATCGGGCGGAAGGCGTCGGGCTTGGTGACCAGCAGCTCTTCGAGCGCCGAAGCGCCGGAGGCGAGGAGCGGGAGACAGAGAGCGACGGCGGAAAAGCAAAACATGGTTGGGCTCCGTGCATCGTGCCTGGGTGCGCCGGCCACTCGGCTACCCCAGCCCGTACTTCCGGCGCACCCGTTCGCCGACGCAAGGAGCCGGCGGGGGCGCCTGTCCCCCGTGCCGACAGCCGGGCCCGCAGACGTGCCCGGGCCACTCCTTGGCGGCAGGTGCGACTGCCGGTGGAGGGGTTTTCTCGCCGGCGGACCGACCGGTGTGGGCCGCCACGCGCGAGATCAGCTTCACCAGCTTGCCGTCGCCGGGACGGCCCTCGGCGACGCAGTCAGAACCGCAGACGGTCCGCGGCAGCGCGTCCGCACGCTGGACGATCTCCAGCACGGCTTGGCACTTCTGGCAACGGTACTCGTAGGTGGGCATTGGGTGGGCTCAGGTGTCGGTAGGGGCGGGAAGCCGATCACTTCGAGGATAGTCGATCGACCGTCCCACGAACACCCCGTAGCGCGCCGCCCAGAGGCGGCGGAACTCGAGGGGCGCTCGCGGGCCTGGATCGGCACCCGCGGGGCGAAGCACGCTGAGGTGCTCAGCGCCCCAGTTCGGCACCCACCAACCGCCGAACCTGCCCGACCAGCCAGAAGGGCAACGACAGCAGTCGATAGCTCTCCCGCCCGGTGCGAGAGTTCACGATCGGCGCCTCGACGACGGAAGGGAGGTCGCTGTTTATCCGGACGGCCAACGTGCTCGACTTCTCCTCCATGAAGAGCTGCAGGGAGCGCAGGCGCCCGATGGTGCCGGCTTTCACTTCTACCGGGACGACGTCGGTGCCCAGGGTAGAAGTACCGCAGACACGGTAGCACGTCCGGCGCAGCCTGCACCTCGTCGAGGAACAGCAACGTGCGTCCCGGCGTCACCGTCGAGTGGGTCTGCAACTCCAGCAGCGGCAGGATCTTCTGCGGCGACTTGGACGCGAACAGCTCACCCAACTCGGCCCGCTGCTCGAAGTTCACGTAGACCACATTGGCGAAGTGCCGCTCCCCGAAGAGCTGCACCAGGAACGTCTTGCCGACCTGCCGCGCTCCGCGGATGACCAAGGGCTTGCGGTCGGCACGCTGCTGCCACTCGACCAGGTAGCCGAGGGCATCGCGGCGCATCACGGTGGCGTTGGCCATGGCGTCATACCCCTGAGAGCGTCACCGAAACTGACAGAATAAGGGGTTATTCTACCACGGGATTCGCCATTGTAGGGGGTTATTCGTGCAGTCGCTGGCTTGTTGCAGTGCCGGAGCGGCAGAATCGCCTGTCATGACAGACCCACGCCAGCCCCGACCGGGGAAGGCAGTTTCGGCACATGAAGACCGACCGCGACGCCTCGCGGTACTGTTTCTACACCGCCACGGCCAGTCCATCGGGGGCGATCCCTCAAGCGCGCCACGTTGTCTGCGGGCCGCTGACGCGTCCAAGACTCACGCCGACGCGTCCGCGTATCGGTCTCGGCGCGGGTGCCGCACGTAATTCGCGGTGGAGGCTGGCATGTCCTTCCCCGCCCGAACGCTCTCGCCGGGATGCTGACGACGCAAGGCGTTGGTGGCACGGCTCCGGTCGAGACCCCCGCGAAGCGTGTCGGCCAAGGACTCTGTATTCGGGCGACGAAGTTACACCGCCCGCATGACCGAACGCAATCCCGGAGGACGCGAATGCACCACCCCCAACTCGAAGTAACCGTCGGCGCCGAAGGCACCACCTTCAAGGGCCTGGATGACTTGGCGATCCAGGCTGCCATCGACTACGTGGCGGCTCGGGGGGGGGGCCGCACGGTCGCGCTGCACGAGGGCACGTACCAGCTCCACAACTCGGTGCGGTTGCGGAGCGGAGTGAGACTCGTCGGTCAGGGACGGGGAACGGTACTGCGCAAGTGCGCTTCGGTGACGGTGCCGCTGACGGAAGATACCGACTGGTACGGGAATCGCGTGACGGTGGAGGAGGCCTCGGGCTTCCGCATTGACGCAGACGGGGATTCGGCTTGGGCCGCGCGTTGAGGACGTGGTGCTGGAAGCCAACGCATTCGAGGGGATCGCCCAGGAAGTCGACGATCAACGCGAGCGGTGAGCGCGGGGCTTCGCCGCCGCTTCAGGGAGGAACAAAGTCATGCCAACAAACGGAGTCGGATGGACGGACACCGCACTACTGCTCGCGGTTGCTTGCCTCTGGACAGGCGCGGCTTCCGCGGAGCCGGCCA